>Ga0302326_10020567_pt1 | contig 13575 bp, 10 predicted proteins | sample Palsa_T0_3_FD_202264 | JGI IMG/M metagenome (GOLD analysis project Ga0302326, IMG submission 202264) | Peat permafrost microbial communities from Stordalen Mire near Abisko, Sweden - Palsa_T0_3 | ecosystem: Environmental > Terrestrial > Soil > Palsa > Peat permafrost | place: Sweden: Abisko... | reverse complement strand
GTTGTGTCGACAGGAGCCACCTGGCGCTTCTTCGGAAGCGCAACCAACACTCTAAGTAGCCCGGGTACCCCTGACTACGTGGGAGCGGCTGTCGTCGCGAAAGCTGGGCTCCCGCCCGATGCTCGCATTCCGACGATCAGCTATCTTGATCTGCATGCCTCATACGCGTGGAACAGCATCACGCTGCGCGTGGGCTGCAACAACGTGCTCGATAAGGATCCGCCGAACATCGATACCACCAACACGGGCGGCAACTCGACCTTCGCGGAGAGCAACACGTATCCGTCCGTCTATGACATGGCCGGGCGCTACCTGTACGTCAACCTGACGGTCGACTTCTAGGAGTTCGCTCAAGAGTCTTGGTAAGCACAATGACGGCGGGCACGGGCCCGCCGTCTTTTGTAGTCAACCAGAAGGGGCATTGCATGAATGCTGTCGCTCGACTGCTGCTCGCAATGTGCGCTGGTGTGGCCGCTGGCGCATCTGTTGCTGGTGAGAATCTGAGTGAATCGGGCGAGCCGCCAGCGGCTGCGGTGGCTCCTCCGCAGGCTGTTGCGCAATCCGCGCCGGCGGCGCCCGCTGGCCCGAGCACCATGAGCGCGGCAACTCCGGATCCGTCCTCCGGTAGCAAAGCGGATACAGGCGCTCAGCCGGGCGGTATTGCCAACAAGCCAGGAAGAAAGGTCCTAGTGGACGATACGGTGAATGACGCACAGCTCAAGCAGATACTCGCGAAGGGTTACCAGCCCGAAAGCCAAGCGCGTGGCAACGAGGTGTACTACTGCCGCAGCGATCACGAATTGGGCTCGCGTTTCGAATCGAAAGTATGCAAGACCGCACGGCGAATTCTCCAAGACGAGCAGCAGGGTAAGAACGCGACGACAACCATCCAACAGACGACGGGAACCCGCGCTGGAAACTGATCGTGCGGTGCCGGCGCGTGGATACAGATCAATGCCAAGCTGGTGATAAGCCTAGTGAGACTCTGTAGGGCGCAACGAGGCAGCGCTATCTAGTCAAGGGAAACCCCCCAAGCGCTCGATCCAGGGCGTCGGGAGAACCAGTACATCGCTGCTACAGTGCCGTTCGTAGTGCTTCCATCGGCCCATGCAGGATGGTGATCGGCTCGAGAACCTGAGCGTAGCTCGGCGTGCCGGTTCGATCACCTTGGCGCTACCTGTACGTCAAAGCCGATGGTCGACTGCTAAAAGGGCGGGCGAGGGCCCGCCGTCTTTTGTGTGCCGAGCATGAACGACTGAATGTCATCGATTCAACCTGATCGAGGCGAATGGGCTATTGAAGCGATCCGCCGATCCGCTCTAAGCGTGTCGTCTCCTCCTTGCCGTCCAGCTCGTCCTGGAGAATTTGCCTTGAGGTCTTGCATATTTTGGTCTGGATAAGCGTGCCCAACTGACGCTCGCGGCGGCAGTAGTACACCTCGTGGTCGCGCGCTTGGCTTTCCGGCTTATAACCCTTCGCGAGTATCTGCTTGAGCTGTGCGTCATTCACGGTGTCGTCCACCAGGACCTTCTGAACTGGTTTGTTCGCATCAACTTGAACTGTAGCCACCGGAGAGGACTGCGATGGCGGCTGAGCCTGTTTACCCGCATTTGGGTCGGCACTGGCAGCAGGCATATGTGCGACCACACCCGCGCAGGCCGCGAGCAGCAGTCGAGAGACGGCATTCATATCACGCCCCTTCCGGTTGATTAGTCAGCTTGAGAGCATTTTACTATTGGTGCCGGTTCCTCCACAGGGGCGAAGCGACTGTCGGGGTATCGCAGTCTGGGAGTCAATGAAAATGGTCTGGCCCTTATCGATTGAGTCCCGGCGCCGTTAGCGCGGTCTCGCTAGGTGAGGGAATAGCCCCAGCGCTCGATCCAGGGCGTCAGGAGCGTCAACGCTTCGCTGCTGAAGTGCCGTTCGTAGTGCTTCCATCGGCCCACGGAACGGTTTGTGATCGGCTCGAGGACCTGCGCGTAACTCGGCGTGCTGATGAACCCTTTGGCGCGTGCGTGCTCGCCTGGAGCAAGCATCGCCTCGTGCAGAGGCAACTGCAAGAATGCGCACAGCCTGTCGACCTCGGTCGCGAAGTCCGCCGTGAGCTGTTCGTATTTCAGCTCATGGGTGTCGGGTCGCAGCAAGGACCATTGCGAGTACCAGAAGGTGAAGGCGCGGGAGTAAGACCTCGCCAGCGCAGTCAGATCACGGCCCAGCAGTGCAAGATCCGAGCGGAAGTGCTGCAGGAAACAGCTCAAAACGGTGTCGCAGGGATGGCGAATGGCGAGGATGATGGGCGCGTTGGGGAACAAGCGGCGAATGATTGGCAGCAGGACCATGTTCATTGGATTTTTGTCCACCAGCCGCCGATCCGGAGCCAGAGGCACCCTGCTGCGCACGGCGTCCCAATAGTGGGCGCGGATGTCGTCCAGGTCGGTGCCGCTCAACTTGCCGAGCTCGTTGGGGTAACCGATGCCCTGATCGGTGACGCGAGCGACGGCTCGCAAGAGGAAGGGCTGCTCGTCCATCGACTGCAGCAGCGGATGTGCATCGAGCATCTGCTCGAGCAGGGTCGTCCCCGAACGCGGAAAGCCCACGATGAAGATCGGACTGCCTTCCATCGCGGTCGCCGCGCTCTCCCACAGCGCGACATCGTCGGGGTCGCATCCGTTCGCAGTCAGTGCCCAGAGTTGCGACTGCTCTTCGGATGTCTTGCCCGTCGCGCGCTCAAGAAACGCGAGCTGCGAGCGGTGCGCTTCTGCGGCCGCGGTATAGGCCTCATCGTAGCGTCCGAGAGCATCACACGCCTTGGCAAGTGGATAGAGCAGATCGTACCGATGCAAGAATTCCTGCGGCTGTGCCAGCGCCGAGCTGAGCTGCCGATGCGCGTCCTCGTGCCGGCCGGCCCTGTCGGCCAGCACCGCCGACATCGCCAGCCGCTCCGTGTCGGCGTTCAGACTCGGGTCGTCGAGCTCGAGCTGCTTCATGACGGCGCGCGCCTCATCCAGCCGATGCAGGCGCTCGAGGAGAAGTGCAAATCCCACTGCTGCGTGGCCGCTTGCAGGAGGATTCGCCCTGAGCCGCTGCAGTGCCCGCTGCGCCAGGTGCGCGGCCCCCGACGTGACCAGGAGCAGGGCTATGGATACCGTGATCTCGGCGCTCAGGCCTTCGAGCGTTTCCCAGTCCTCCACGGCCGTTACGGCTTCCTGGCGGTGGCCCATGTCATAACAGCACTGTGCATAGGTCCAGCGAATCCGGGCGTCGCGCGGCGCAAGAGCCACGGCGTCCCGCAGGGCGAGATGGGCCGCACCGTACTCGAAACGATCCATTTGCAATGCGCCGAGGTTGTACAGCAGGCCCGCAGTTGGCGGACCCAGCCGCAGGGCGCGCTCGAACGCCACCAGAGACTGCGCCTGTCGGCCGGCGGGACGCAGCACCGTACCGAGATTTTGCCAGTGTGCGGCGACCGTCGGCTGCATCAGGGTGAGCGCATTGAAGACGCGCACGGCCTCTTCGTATCGCCCTTGAGAGTTGAGGATCGTGCCGAGAACATCCAGTGCACCGGGATGATGGTGGTGCGCATCAAGCACCCGCAGGCATTTTTCCTGCGCGGCTGTGATCCGGCCGCTGGCCAGGTCCTGACGCGCAAGGTCCACCAGTGCTGCGGGATCGGAGGGGAACGACACCTGTGGCGAATTCCTGGCTGATGTCAACGCGAGTGACCGCAGCGGTCGAGCAATCATGCAGCATCGGCGCAGGGTTCGCGAGCCCGCCGCCGTTGGCGGCCCGCTCGCAGCGCAGTGTATTCTTTTGCATCCCTGATCTTGAGCAAATCCCGTGAACGCAGTCGATCAAGCCAAGCAGGCGAAGCTGGCAGCCGCCGTGAGCGCGCACCGCTCCGGCCGCCTACGTGAGGCGGTAACGGACTATAAGGCGCTGTTGCAGCGTACCCCCAACGATGCCGATGTTTTGCAGCTCCTGGGCTTAGCGCTCGCGCAACTCGGAAATTGTGCGGATGCCGTCGTGTTTCTCAGCCGTTCGCTGAGCCTCAAACCCGATCGACCGAGCGTTCTGCTGAATCTCGCCCAGGCCCTGCACACGCTTGGGCGCGAAGAAGAGGCGCTGCAGGCCTGCAATCGCGCGCTCACTCTGGATCGCTCGCTTGCGGGTGGATATCGCACCCGGGCCGCGGCATTGACAGCCCTGGGACGTCGCGAAGAGGCCCTTGCGAACGCCGGGCAAGCGGTGCGTCTGGCGCTCCAGGACCCGGGAGCGCACGCGGATCTGGGTGTTGCACTTGAGGCGGTCGGGCGTGAGCGGGAGGCCCTGGAGTGCTTCGAACGAGCCGTTGCGCTTGATCCGAACCTGGCGCCCGCACATCACAACCGTGCCATGTTGTTGGCCCGCCGCGGTGAACATGAGCGCGCGCTGCAGAGTTTCGATCGGGCGCTCGCCTTGCAACCGCACCACGCCGCTCTCAATGCGAATCGCGCTAATACGCTCAAGGAGCTCGGTCGTCTGCCGGAAGCCGAGCAGAGCTATTCACTGGCGCTCGCGATCGAGCCCAACGATCCGGTGACCCTGCACAGCCGTGCGCTCGTGCGGTACCTGCTGCGCCACTATGCTGAAGCACTACAGGACTACGATGTGCTCGCTGCTCAAGGCAAGGAAAGTGCTCCGGCTCTGGTCGGTCGCGGCGCGACGCTAGTCGGGCTATGCCGTTACAGCGAAGCGCTGGCACCGCTCGAGCGTGCATCTCAGCTCCTGCCGGGGGACGCAGACGTGCACATTCAGCGTGGGGTCGCGCTGCTCAACGTCGAGCGCAACGCTGAAGCAGTCGAAAGCTTTGATCGCGCGGTTGCCATTCGGCCGAACGTCCCTGAGGTGCTGAACAACCGGGGCATCGCGCTCACCCTGATGGGGCAGCTGCCGCAGGCGCTCGACAGTTTCGCCTGCTCCGCGGCCATGGGTGGTGCGACTGCCGAGAACCTGACCAACACAGGCATTGTTCTTAAACTGATCGGACGATATCGCGAAGCGGCCGCGGCTTTCGGCCGCGCGCTGACTTGCAAGCCGGACGATCCTTCCGCCAAGTTTGCGCTGGCGTTCCTGCATTTGACGCTCGGCGAATTCGCCGCGGGATGGCCCCTCTACGAAGCGCGATTCGACGTGCCCGCACTCGGTAACCCCGCGCGACACTATAGTGCACCGCGCTGGAACGGCTCGGAGCCGCTCGCAGGTAAGACCTTGTTGGTGCATGCCGAGCAGGGTTTGGGGGATGTCATCCAGTTCTGCCGCTACCTGCCTTTGCTCGCAGCGCAGGGGATTTCCGTCGTGTTCGAGGTGATGCCCTCACTCAGACCCCTGCTGCGCACGCTGCCGGGTGCGATCCGTCTGGTCGGCCGAGGCGAGCCATTGCCGCCAGTCGATTACTATTGTCCGCTCCTGAGTCTCCCGCTCGCACTCAACACCCGACTCGACACGATCCCCGCTCAGGTTCCGTACCTCACGGCGGAGCCCGAGCGCATCACCCACTGGACGCAGCGGCTGCGGGCGCTCCCGGGCCTGCGCGTGGGGATCGCCTGGCAGGGCAACCCCGCCGTGGAGAAACTGATCTGGGCTCGCGGGCGCTCAATTCCACTGGCAGCCCTGGGGCCGCTCGCGCAGCTGCCTGGAGTCCGCCTCGTTTCGCTCCAGAAGGGACCCGGGCTCGAGCAGTTGCGCAACGTTCCGTTCGCCGAGCGGATCGTCGATCTGGGCGCTGAACTTGATCGCGGACCGGACGCCTTCCTCGATACGGCGGCCGTGATGGCGGACCTCGATCTCGTGATCAGCTCCGATACCTCAGTCGCACACCTCGCCGGAGCCCTTGGCCGACCGGTATGGGTAGTGCTTGCCGCCTCACCGGAGTGGCGCTGGGGACTCGAGCGCAGCGATAGCCCCTGGTACCCGACCATGCGATTGTTCCGGCAAACGGCCGACAGGGATTGGACGGTTGTCGTGGCCGCGATCGTTGCAGCGCTGCAGGTATTTGCCTCGCAACGGGTGTGAGCTCTCGAGCAGCACGTCCACGCGACGCGCTTCACGCGTACGTGCGCCCGTTATTGCAGGCGCTTGACGCGTACCTTGCGATGCTGATCGGCGACCAACCAGAGGGAGCTCATCGCGCCGTGCTCGATGTGCACGTCCTCGCCAACCGCGAATTCGACGTTAGGCCTCGGCTCCGACTCGATCCAGACCTGGTGGTTATCGAGTATGAAAGTCCACTCGCCGTGTGCTGCCTGCGACAGTTCCGCGATCTTCCCGCCGAGCACCTCAGCTTTTGCCTGCTGAATGGCCAGAGGGTTGCGCTTGCGCTCGACGTCGACCGTCATGCCGAAGCGATCGGCCTCGATCTGCGGAAGAGTGCTCACGATGGCATCGAAGCACGCCAGCCGCTGCGCCTGGTCGCTCGATTTTGCGCAGCGACGTAGCGCATCGTCCAGGTTGTCGGTGCTCGCGAGTGCCGGCAGGCAGCTTGCAGCGAGACACAGCAGCAGGCTCCGATATGTGGCGCGGTTCATTGTGATCCGAGCGCTGGGGCGTCGCTGCCGTAATAGCGGCCTATGCCCACAGTCAGGGTGCGAACGAGATCGCGCTCCGCCGCCGTCAGCAGCGGGTTCCAGATATCGAAGATGAGGATGATTCGAATCTCGTCGCTGTCGTTCCAGGCTTCGTGCTCGATGCTGTCGTCGAACACCCAGGCCTCCCCCTTCTTCCAGGTCCGCACGTCCGCGCCGACCCGAAAACCGCATCCCGCGGGAATCACCAGCGGCAAGTGGACGATCGATCGCGTGTTGGTGGTTCCGGTATGTGGCGGCAGCCTGATGCGCGGCTTGAGCACGGAAAAGAAGGCGCCGGGTGCATAGCGAGGGACATCGCACAGCGGCAGCTGAGCCAGCACCGCGGCGGTCCCGGGGCACTTCTGCACGTGATCAGGGATCTGCTCACCTTCGTGCCAGAGCGGGTAGACACTCCAGTTTAGTGAGCGGTTGAGCGGTGCCCACTCATCGACCGGCGCGCCGGGGGGAACGTCGACGTAGGGTTTGAACGCTTCGGCGTCGCTGGCGAGCACAGCGAGAGCTTCGGCGGCGATTTCCTCCGTGGCGGCTTCGAGGATGCTAAGCCAGGGGAATTCCTCGCGCCGAAAGAACTCGATCTCCGGCAGATAAGGAAACAGGATCTGCTTGGGTTGATTGTGGTATATGCGCCGTTTGCGCAAGTACACGTCGCGACAGGCCTCATAACGGTGTTGATCCTCAGCCGCGTACCGCGCGCGCACGGGGGCGGCCTCCTGCTCGAGGAACCTTTCGAGCGCCTGGCGGTTGGCGAGCACAACATCCTGGGCATGCTGGAGCGCGCCCGCGAGCTGCTGGGGAACCGTCCTGCCCGAGGCGATCGAGTCGAGCGCCGCTTCATAAAAAAAGAATGCCTTTTTGCTTTCGCCGAGGCCCTCCATGAGGTCGCCTTTGCTGAGCAGGGCGAGCACATAGCGGGGATCGATGGCTAGCGCCCCGTCCAGCGCCTGCACTGCGGAGTTGTTATCACCGAGCGCTCGACAGGCGTTCGCAAGATTTAGCCACAGAACCTTCGAATCGCCGTCCGCGGCAATGGCCTTCTCGTAGAGCTCCCGGGCGCGCCGAGCATTGCCGCTACGGTACAGGTATCCGCCCGCAGCATTGAGGACGAGCGGCTGCTGCGGTGCGCGCGCCAGCGCCATCTCCACGAGCTTGAGCGCTGTTTCGGGCGGCTGGCTCGTGGAGACCTGCTCGATGGCATCGGCCAGGGCACGGGCTTCAGACTCACTGATCGGGATCGCATTCATGGTGGCGCAGGTGACGGTTCTTTGACGCTGGCACCCCAGCGCCGCTGAAGTGTAGCGGCTGGGCAAGCCATTCCGTCAGCCGCGCGTACTGGCTTTCGAGTTTTGCTACAGCCCTCGAGAGGCGTGATGGACTTGCGTCCCAGGGCACGACGGCCGACGCAGTTCGTGCTACGGTCCAGCGGGTGCCTATCGAACTCGCACATTCGTATTTTCAACTGGCGAGAGGCCAGTGGCTCCACGGTCTCTTGTGGACGCTGCTCGGTGGCGTGGGAGTTCCCGCGCTTGCCGCGCCCGCCGCTGCTCCTGTTCCGTCCGTTAGCCAGCAACCCCCGTCCCCGACGCTCAGCCGGGAAGAGTCGTTGTTGTTCGCTCTGCCGACGACGCGTGATCATATCGGCCGTGTGGTGGTCCAGGCCACTGTCAACGGCAAAGGCCCGTTTCGCTTCATCGTTGACACCGGTGCCACGCACTCGACCATTACACCCGACTTGGTGCGTGCTCTGGGACTCAAGACCATTGAAGCATCCACAGTGGTACTGAACGGCATCACCGGCACAACACAGGTGTCGGCCGTAATGCTCGACAAGCTTCAGACAGGCGATTTGATCATGGACGGCCTGCTCGTGCCGGTAGTGTGGGCGCCGATCATGGCCGGCGCTGACGGTATCTTCGGCGCAGCAGGGCTGACTGAAAAAAGTCTGTCGGTCGATTTCCAGCGTAACCGCGTTGAGATCTCGGGCGGCGTCCAGGCTGCAGTGCGTGCGGAGGCGTTCAGAGTTCACGCCACGCGGGTGACGCATGGCCTGATGGTCCTGGGGGTGCAGGTCGGCAGCGTACACGCGCTGGCGGTCATCGACACCGGCTCCGAGCGCACACTCGGTAATCTTGCGCTGCGCGATGCTCTGAACGAGCGGCGCCGACCGGGTACGGTGGCCCAGGTGACCTCCGTCTACGGCGCGACGGCGCAAGTTGAGCCCGGTGAGATTTTGAGAGCACCGACTATCCTCATCGACACATTGCGCATCAACGATGTCCAAGTGGTCTATGGCGACTTTCATATCTTCAAGGTGTGGGATATGCAGAACAAGCCCGCGATGATCATCGGCATGGACGTGCTGGGCACCGTAGGCTCGCTCGGCATCGATTTCAAGAATCAGTACGTCTACCTCACTAACTCCACGACCGCCACCAAAACGTTCCAACCACCTGCATCCCTGGGCGCCACAAGTCAGATACGCTAGTACGGCACCGTGTGTGCCGCAGGAATGTCTAGCGAAGTCCGTAGGCCGCCGCCACGAGTGCTCCGACCTGCGCGCCCATGCGGTTCCCCACCTCGGTGGAATTGCGGTAGTGCACCCCGTCGAGGATGCGAGCCTCGGATACCTCCTTCACCACATCCTCAGTGCGCGTCCACTGTCGACTCACGCCAGGCGCGGAATTGCTGATGCTCATCAAGGTCGGCAATGGTCCGCGACCGACCTCGGCGCGAATCACGGTGGCGATGGTTGAGGCGATAACGCAGTGCGCGCACGGATATTCCGGGTGCAGCGGCGTAGCGATCAGCGGCGTCCAATCGGGATCGCGCTCGGTCGCGGGGTTGCCGTCGCGATCTCCATTGCGGATGGCCGTGATGGGACGCCAGAAGTTGTAGTGATACTTTGCTTCAAGAACGGCGATCTCGGCATCGTTCAGAGCTGCAGTCACCGCGGCGTAGAGTCGCGCGTTGCGCGTCACTTCCCGGCCTGGCGCGATGTCGACGGAATGCACGATGCCCATGTGGACATCGGGCAACGCCGTCGCCCAAAACTGCGCGATCGCGTTTTGCTCGGGAGTGCGCACCTTACTCGTGGCGGAGCCTATGACTTTGATCTCGTTGTAGTCTCGCGCCCAGAGTGTGCTCGTGAGAGCGGGCGGTGGTCCTGGCCGAAACTGTGCCGCGCTCTTCATGAACCAGGGCCGGTGCTGCGCGAATCCGTACCCGAGCGGAAATGTCGTCGGCACATAGACACCCGGTGAGGTCAGCGGCCGGTAGGGCTCAATGTTGCCGATATCGTCGCTGTGTTTCGCGAGCGCATCCGCCGCGGCGCGCTCGCCGATGCCGACTCCCCGCGTACGCGCGTCACCCGCCGCTATCGTAGCAAGTATCCGCGCATAGGCAGACTCGATTCTGTCCTTCAGTGTGGGCGCCTCATGCAGCAGTACGGTGCGGCTCGCTGCAGCAATCGCCGCGTCGATCGAGGCACCCTGGGTCGGGCCCAGATTGACCCGGTCGCGCGGATAGCGCGCGGTGATCGCATTCACGGCCTCGTACACCGCATTTTGCGCCAGCGCCATGGTTCGAACCGTGTTCGGACCATCCGTTGCGATCTCGGTGGTCGTGTCGGCCCAATTGGCGACCGAGTCGGCGCGCGCGTCGAAGGCAAGCAACAACAGGGTGATCGACCCGAATCCGCAAACGAGCCTGCTCATACTTCTCCCAGCTCACGAGCGCCCAAGCCAGACGCGCCTTGCACGGGCGCGCCGGCTTTGCGTCGCACGTCAGTGAACAGTGACGGTGGCCAAAGGGGCGAGCAAGCGCAGCGCCTAGGCTGAGTCCGTTGCCTCGGTCGTCTTAATATCCTGGTCTGTCCACTCAGCAGGCTCACATGGATTCGCGTAGCGGCATTCGATTCTAAGAGGCCGATCGCGCGCACCACGCAACTTTGCGGTGGAGCGGACCGATTCGACCATGAAGCGGGATACTATTGAGGTGAATGGCGGCCACGCAGGACTTCATAGCCGCTGTCTTTCATTTACCCATTGTTGCTCCTTGTCAGGAGAGGTGGGTACCTCGCCGTTCAAGACTGGCTACCGCTTTATGAATCCGAGTTGCTTTGCGAGCACGGCGTCGAGCATCCTCGCAGGAAGAAGTCTGGGCAAAGTCCAGTTCTTGAAACGTTGTTTAACGACTGCATAGCGTGCCTTCGGTTTTGCTGCGCTAAGTGCGACGTGGACGGCTTCGCCAAGACGCTCGGGGGAAAACCCCTTACGTCCCTCGGTGACGATGAACCGCTGGAAGTCCTGCACCGCTTTCCAATACTCGGTCTCCTTGAACTCACTCAGATCTTCTTTCTCGCCCTTGTCGTACATCGCCGTGTTCACGAAGCCCGGTTCGATCATCACGAGGTCAATGCCAAATAACATCAGTTCGAGCCGCAGCACGTCCGACATTCCTTCAAGACCAGATTTGGAAGCGCTATACGCACCGAGAAGCGGGATCGCCACTTTTGCACCGCTAGAGGTGATGTTCACGATGCGCCCGGCGGGACCGTGCCTCTTTTTATCCGTTCCCAAAAGAGGAGCGAAGGCTTGGATTACGACGAGCGGGGCGATCATGTTGACATCCAGCTGCCGCCTGTACTCGCTGGGCCTCAGATAAAGCAGGGGCCCACTTACCACAATTCCTGCATTGTTCACCAAGCCAACCAGATTCCTGTCGCCTGTCATGGAGCCGACCTTCTGGGCAGCCCGATGTACAGCGTCGGTGTCCGTAATGTCCATCATGAGAGGCACGAAGCCGTCGCCAAACTCTGTTTGCAAACGATCGGCGTCAGTCTGCTTGCGGACAGAACCGAACACGCGAAATCCCTTCGAAACCAGCACCTTTGTGGTTCCCCACCCAATTCCAGTGGAGACCCCGGTGACCACGACATCTTTGCCGTTCGCCATTGCATTTCTCCTAAGACGATCACCGTTCATCTTCAACCACCCGTAACCCGATCGCTTTGACGCCTGGGCTCGGCCTGTTCGCCACCCGCCGATGATCGCCCGGCAGCGCACGCCAGTTTTCAAAGCGAGCGCGGCGACGAGGTGAAATTGAGTAACCGGGTAATAACGCAGGCATCCTTCCGGTTCTTGACGAGACCTGTCTGTGCGCTGGCGAACGCCATGCTGCAGCAGAAACGGCTCCCCGAAAAGTGTATGGCGCCAGCGGATGTGACTTGGGTCGTGATGGGGCATCTTCGGCACTGGGCGGTTCGCTGTGAGCTAAGTCCCAATCGCAGGCGATTCCGATTTCAAAGGTCTTTGCCACTCGGAACAGCGTCCGCACCTGGCGCCGTGCGGACCTGCGCCAGGAGCACGCGAGATCAACCTGCGCAGGTGGCTCGCCGGTCAGCCGCCTAACTATCGCCTCCCGACAGCACACCCAGGCGATCCTGAAGTCCCTTGCGAAAGCGTCGGCTCAGCTGCAATCGGACCTTGGAATTCAATACGACCTCGTGCTCGCCGCCATGCTGAATTTCGAGGCCACGAATCCGCTCGAGGTTCACGATGATCGATCGGTGTATGCGGATAAACCGCTCGTTGCCCAGGTCCTTCTCAAGCTCCGAGAGCGACCGACGCATGATGTGCGTGTCACTACCCACGTGCAGGCAGGCGTAGTAGCCAGCGGCCTCGATCCAGTCGATGTCCCCCGCATTCAGAAACAGCACCTGGCCGCGGCTCCTGACTACGAGTCGCCGCGCAGCCTGCGGTTGCACCGTCACGTGGTGGGCGAGACTGTTCTTGGCGCGGCTCAACGCACGACTGAAACGCGCATCGTCAAAAGGCTTCAACAGGTAATCTAGCGCCCCCGCGTCGAAGGCGCGCAGCGCATATTCATCGTAAGCTGTCACGAAGATAATGGCCGGCGGCAGGTCGCCGCCCAGTAATTCGAGTACGTCAAAGCCCCCGCACTCGGGCATTTGCACGTCGAGAAAGACCAGGTCAGGCCTGGATTTTCTGATTTCCCCAATCGCTTCCAGCCCGGACCCGCATTCGGATACGGATGCAATGTCCGGATCACCGCCCAGCAGAACGGTCAGGTTGCGTCGCGCCAATGATTCATCGTCAACCACCAGAGCGCGTATGAGTGCCGGTCGCTTTTCGATAGGCGCCATTCACGCCTCCTTGAGGGGCAGCGTCACTACCACTTCCACACCGCCGGAGTCGGCGCGCCTCAGTTGCAACCCGGATTGGTCACCGTGCAGGATCTGCAGACGTGTGCGTAGATTGCCGATGCCGACGCCGGTGCGCGTCGGCTGCCAATCCGCCGGGACGCTCGGGCCGTCGTTGTGGACAGTCAGGCGAAGGCTGCCGTCGTGGCGCGCACCTGAAATGCGGACGGCTCCGCCGGCAACACGCTTGGCGATGCCGTGCTTGATCGCATTTTCCACCAGCGGTTGGAGCAGAAGGTTGGGGACCTGCGCGCGCAGCAGTTCAGCCGGGATGTCCACGCTCACCTGAAGACGTTCTCCGAAGCGGACCTTCTGGATCTCGAGGTAACGTTGCAGATACTCAACTTCCTCCGCGAGCGTTACCTGTGAGCGGTGCGAATCCGCCGTGGCGCGACGCAGAAATTCACTTAGCCCGACGACCATGCTTACCGCGGCTTGGTTTCTGTGATCGCGTACCAGGCCGGCGATGGCGTGGAGGGTATTGAACATGAAGTGCGGCTCCATCTGTCGGCGTAGCGCCGCGAGCTGCGCTCTGGACAGTTCCTCATTGAGGCGCGCAGTCTCGGCTATCTGGCGGGTCATGCGCTCTTGTGAGTCCAGTACCAAAGTAACGGTCAATATGAGCGCGTACACGATCACGAACGTCAGCGCCTGGTAGAGGAGTGACGTGCTCCACGTGTCAACAAATGTCGGCCATCTTCGATTGTTCCACGGATTGAAGAGCATTTGGAGCGC
>Ga0302326_10020564_pt1 | contig 13576 bp, 14 predicted proteins | sample Palsa_T0_3_FD_202264 | JGI IMG/M metagenome (GOLD analysis project Ga0302326, IMG submission 202264) | Peat permafrost microbial communities from Stordalen Mire near Abisko, Sweden - Palsa_T0_3 | ecosystem: Environmental > Terrestrial > Soil > Palsa > Peat permafrost | place: Sweden: Abisko... | reverse complement strand
CGTGTCGAAGTCACCTTCGAGCGGAGACATGTTGGAGGTTCCAGGAATCACGCCCGTTCCCGGTCCCATCGTGCCTTCCCCGATCGCTACCGAGTTCGGCAGCTTCATGAACAGCTCGGGAGTGTTGTGACCGCGCAGTTTGCCAAATTCGAGAGCAGGCCGGCCATTCTCGGGATTCGAGAACAGATACCACCCGGTTGTTCCGTGCGCGGTGTCAACGATCGGCAAGTAGTAATTCACTGCCAGCCGAACGATGTTCTTGGCCCAGTTCATCGCGTGCAACTGTTGGGCGAGCGTTGCCGAGAGATTCGCACCGTTGATCTGCTGAGTACCGCCCTGATCAGCCATCAACACGTAATCCGTGTTCAGGATGTTCATGGCGATGGTCTTCAAAGCCGGTGGAACTACCAGCGTCATGGCTTCCACGCTGATCGGCTGCCCGGTCGTATCCACCTGGTTCATCAGCACCACCATCGCCTGCTGGAGCGCCGCGATGGTCAGGGCCGGATTGTTGGCTACAAATGACCCGCCAGCGTTCGCCGCGTTGATGATGTTTTTGTTGCCGTTCGAAAAGAACGGGTTGCCGTTGGGTCCGTTACCTGAGACATTGTTCGCGTATAGCTGGGTGACGAAATACTCTTCCGTCCGGCGAGCGCCGCGACCGAACCGCGCCGGTGTGTCCTTCAGCGCATTCAAATCGTCATTGACGAAAGTCTCCCAGAAGAAGGGCATCCGCTTGCCATACTTCTGCAACCGATACGTGTAACCGGCGTCGGTCAAGTAATCCTCGGGATACTGTGCGCCCTGCTCAATGGGCGTGAGCTGTCCAGGGTTCGGCTGCGCTGAAGTCTGGATAGCGGCGAGCAGTCCGGTTCCACCATCGACACGGAACCGCTTCACCGGCCGAAAGTCGGAAACCTCCGACTGGTTGGCCACCAGGTTCCAGGTGTAAGGCGTCTCCAGGTAGTTCGCCAGCACTGCGCGGTCAATCACATCACCGAACAAGTTCGGGAAGTCCGAGATGGACATGGCTTCCTGGAGGTTCAACAGATCGCGCTTCGATCCATTGAAGCCACGATAGATGATCGTGGCCGCTTCCGACATCCGGGCTTCGTAGTAACGGCGCCCGCGCTTCTCTTGCATCCTCCGGACAAGTGAGCTGGTGTTCGCATACCCGGATTCGCGTTCATTCTCGCCGGGGTAGCTCGCAAGCGACACCCCAGGCATCCGCCCGTTGTCGCCCTCGGACATTCCGCCGAAACGCGCGCGCCAGTTTCCGTCTGTGCCGAAGTCGCCCCAGTTTTTTACAACGTCATTGAGTCCAATCATGGTTGTTTGTCCTTTACGCCGCGTTCTTCAGCAACACCGGAATGGTGGCCGTCAATCCAGCCGCAATCGGAGCCAGCGCGATACCAACGAAAGTTCCGGTCGTATCCGCGCTCAGCTTCGACCCGTACGTGATGCCGGTCAGCACATCGTACGTTCCACCGTCCGCGTACACCGCGTCTCCGATTCGGATCTGGGCGCCAGCCGAAGGCGAGCCTTGCGTCTGGGCTTCCACCGAGAGATTGAACGCGCCTTCGAAGTCAACGGTGATGAATCCGGTTCCGGAGTCGTACACTGGCAGACTCGTGTTTTGCGCGGTAGCTGTCACGCCACCCATGACGTGGGTGCCACGTCCCAGCAGCACCACGACGCCGGTAGCGATCGAGATTCCAGCCGGAAGCTGAAGGTTCAGCGTTGCGAAACGTTCAAGGTATTTGTTTGTCATGGCCTACGCCGCCCGCCCTTCTTTGAAAGCTTTCCGTGCTTCTTTGCGCTTCTCGTACGCCACACCCGAAGATTTGCTGAGCTTCGGCCCTACGAAGATATCGACAAGCGAACCCATCGACTCTTCGTAGCGCTCCGTCAGCTTCTTCTCATCGGCTTCGGTGAACTTGCTCGCTTCGGCTTCGGTCATGCGCGCGCCGAAGTTGGAGCCTCCCGAGTAACCCATGTCCATCAGGAATTGCGCGACGTCCTTCGAGACACGCTCAACCTGTTCGGTGAGCTTCTTCGGGTCGTCGGCGATGCCTTCCTGAAGGACACGCTTGATCACTTCATCCTTGCCAGCGTTCGGTAGCCGGATGCCCGCCAGGTGTTCGCGAACGACACGCGGACCATCGGAACGCATCAGTTGTTCCTTGAGCCGTTTGTTTTCGGCTTCGAGCGGAGCCGTGCTCTCCCGAATGAGCGCCAGAACTTCGTTTTTGTCCATGTCTACCTCTCCCTCTTTTTTCGACTCCGTGAAAATCTTTCCATCGCGGCCGGCCTTCGTGACGAAATCCACGCTCGCGGCGTTCTTCAATGCGGTGATGACTCGCGGTTTGCCATCCGGTCCCCTTGCCGATTCGTCGCGATCGCCACCGGCGCGAATCGATAGCCCGATGTGCGGACCCATTTCCTTCACCTTGGCCGCGTAATCCGAGAACACCTTCGCCTGTGCGTAGAGTCCCGGACCATCGTGCCCCGCTTCCATCCACGCGGCGTCCGATGTCGTCACCGCTGCCAGCCGGTTCAAGTCGCCTTCCGGTCGCGCGGACTCCTCCGCGTCGGTGTCATGGTTCCAGAACATCTGCGTGCCAGCTTTGAAGACCTTCGACTCAGCGGCTTTCTTCAGAACTTCCGGAGGATAGTAACCGCTCGATCCCCGGCCAGGTGATATGAGTTTGATCGGATACGTCGCAGTTGCGGCCTCCTGGAGCCGCGGTGCTTCGCAGAAGTGAGCGGAGCTTTCCACCAGCAGCGTACCTTCCGGCTTCCAGGTTGACTTCGCTTCATCGGCGTCCTTCAGGGAATCCGGAAGTGCGAACCCTTTCGCCTTGGCGATGCGCTTGATGTTCGATTTCAGCGTGTCGCTCGAGTAATTACCCGGTCCCGCGCGTCCGATGCTGTGAAGTGCTGCTGAGACGTCTTCCGCTTTGAGAATTGGGAAACTCTTTCCTTTGCCGGCGAAAGATCCGGAATCAGCAGAGTTTCGCGCCTTCGCGCCGATGAAGCGCTCGTAAACCGGAAGCTGCAGGTACAGGCCTTCCTTGCGCATCGCTTCGTCCATGCTGGTGTAAGATTCATCGTCGCCAGCTTCCGGAACGTAGCTCGTTACCGGGATGACGTTCTTCGAACTGTCGAAGTCGATTCCGCCCGTCGCCTTCCCGCCGCGTGTCCCCAACTCGTACGGAGCTTGCCGGATGTCGCCCTTGCAGACGTAGGTGCAGTTTCCCTCGGTTCCGTCCCCATCATGGTCCAGGTACTCATCGTCCTTGTGGGATTTCCCGGACGTGTTCACATGGTCGTTGATGATGTCTTTCAGCCGGTCTTTGACATCGCCGTGCTGCATCGCGGCTTCTGAGATTTTGCGAGCGACAAGCTGAAAACCGGGCGAAAGAGCGCTTGCGGACATTAATCAGTAACTTACGGCATACCACATGTGGGTGTACAGGGATGTTGCGCAACATTCTGTTGTGATACCATTGCGCCATGCCGGGGAAACGCGATCCAGGGTATTACCGGGACTACCGTAAAACCGTGAAACCAATAAACGAACGGGAAGCGCGCGAAGAAGGTTTTAAGGCTGGCGTGGATGCTTGCGTGAAAGCGCTCCGGCAGCGCGGCGAGCACGTTCTAGCTCACCGGTTGGAACTTATCAACGCCCACGAGAGCTATGAGCTTCAGCAGCAAAGAAAGCTCGTGAAGGCGATGAGTCCTAACGGTGTGGAACGTTCCACGTGAAACAATTCCCAGCGCCCGGTTGTGACAGCCGCACGCTGGGGTTTCAAAGGTGGGATACTTCCATAGCGGATTAGTGGACGTACAGGGTATCTTGATCGTTGACGTGCTCGAACACCTTGACGTCTGCCTTGAACGGCGTTCCAGCTACTTCGGCCTTATACAGACCCTTTCCCGGTGTTCCAACCTGATCCAAAACGTCGCTTGCGAGTGAACCAGGCTGCACTTCAATGCCGTGCCCCACGCCTGCGACCATGACGGTCAGACGCTTTGAGCCTTCCGGCTGCTTTTCGCGGCCCGGTGCTTTCTTCTGGTCGGACTGCGGATCTACTGTTTCAGTTTCATGTTTCATTGTGGAGACTCCTTCGAAAGAGATATTAGCAAATGTGAGACGCGCGAACTGCTCAGATTTGCACAGTGTCAGTTTCTTCGGAAAGAAGCACATCCACGATCTGGATAGCGGCCTCGACGATCGCTTTCGAGTCGTCTGTCACCAGTTTTAAGTCGTCTTCGTCGCGGGCTACGACGTTCGGAGTCACGAGCGAATGCAGGACCATCACCCGTTTGGGATTCATGCTCTTGACTGGATAGCGGTTGCCCGGGTCATTGGCTTCTCGCGGGTCCATTTGACGTGGTGCCATCGTGCCGCGCACGTTGTAGCGGATGCTTTCCTGGACATCGCGCGTCTCCAGTTCGCAACCGCAGTTCGGATGTGCCGGTGGCTCATCGTCACCGCTGGGAAACTGTTCTTCCATGTCGATCCATCCAGCATCGGCATTCTCTTGGCAGACTTCGCACGTTCCACCCACCCAGCTTTTCTCCGTGGCACCTTCATCCGCGGCTTCGCGCAGCCGCTTGGAGCGCTTCTGAAGCTGAGCCTCGGTAACCTTCGGGCGACGTGGCAACGGTTCCAGGTGGGCGACGGCTGCATGAGGAAGGTGAACTGGCGCCGCGCTCGCCATTCCGGTCATGTGTGCAACTAGCTTTTGAACGAGTGGCGAGTGGCTGATCACTACCACGCTTTTCTTTCCGGCTCCCAGCCGTTGAATCTCCGCAAGCGCGTCTTCCGGTTTGGCGTCCGGATCGAGAGCCGATGTGGTCACCGGGTCCAGGTCCAGCTTCTTTCCAACGCGCTTCGCGGTCTGTTGCGAGCGCTTCATGTTGGACTGTAGAAGCATGTCGTGCGGTGGAAGCTGTTTCTTCAGCCAGCGGCCCATCATCTTCGCCTGCTTCTTACCGGTGTCGGTCAGCTCGCGAGTGGGGTCCATCTGCTCGCCGTCGAAAGGCTGCGCGTGACGCATGATGTAGATCTTCACGGCGTCCCCACATTCGCGTTGACTATAAGAAACCCACTGGCCAGTTCGTAACTCTCCGCGCCATTCACAAGATTCAATTCACACGGCATCGAAGCGACTGCGCCGTCGATCAGATTGAGCGCCGCTGTGTCTCCCGGCTCGATTTGAAGCGTCGCGCAGTCCGCACCACCCGCAATATTCGTGATGGTGATTCCACTCGATGGCGAACTTTTGTCGAGCACAAAGCCGTCGGCTTTATACGCCGCGTGGAACCAAAGCGTCAGTCCTGAAAGCGGTTGAGGCGTCACGCCGTCATACTGAAATACGCTGAGAAAGAAAACACCGGTCTTGTCCTGAGTCATCGACAATTGCAGCATCAGACTATAGTACCTTCTGGAGATCCAGAAACAATAATTCCGATCGGTCCAGCCGGCCGAGCGCTTCCAACCGGACGAATTACGATGTTCACAGGCGGTGGTGGCTGCTGCGGCGCAAACAGGTATCCGCCAAAGTTCGCTCGGCCGCCGTCCTGGAAGGAATACTCAACTGCGCGCACAAGTTTCTGCCACGCCAAATTGTCGATAACGGGAGCTTGGATAGAGAACAGGTAGCCAATCGCCCTCGCCCGCCCAGCTTCATCCCACTGGTAATCAATTGAACGATGCAGCGAGTGCCAAGACAAGCTGTCGGGCTGAATGACAGGCGTACCGAACACCCATCCGATTGCTCGCGCGCGTCCAGCTTCTTCGAAGGTGTATTCGATGGAGCGCCTGAGTGCGCGCCACGGAATCTGGTCAGCAGCCAAATGCGAAGCGTCCGGAATCCACCGTCCCGACCGAGCCCCTTCATCAAATGCGTACTCGACCGAACGCCGCAAGCCACGCCATGCCAACTGATCGGGCTGCACCACAGCAGTGGCGAACAGCGCGCCTGATGTTTTTGCCAGACCAGCTTCATCGAAGGCATACTCAACATTTCGCTTGACCTTCTGCCAAGCCAGGTTATCGATTACCGGAGCCTGGACGGTCCACGGCGCGCCATTGACCTTGACACGTCCGGCCTCTTCGAACGTGTACTGAATGTCCCGATTGATTCGGCGCCACGTCAGATAATCGGCAGGTGGTGGCTGGAATGGATAAATCCAACCGGAAGTCTTCGCTAATCCAGCCTCATCGAAGCTGTAGGCAATCGCGCGCTGGAGTCCACGCCACGGGATCTGATCGTTATTTAGATTCGAGGCGTCCGGTATCCAGCGAGCGGTTCTACCGGCTTCGTCAAAGCTGTAATCGACGCTTCGCTTTACCTTCTGCCATGCGAGGTTGTCAATAACCGGAGCTTGCGTTACCCACGGTGGGACGTTGGGCTTCGCCAGGCCACCGTCTTGGAACTGGTACTCTATGGAGCGCTGCAGCGAGCGCCACGCGATAGGATCTCCGACATTTACGTTTGGCGGTATCCACTTCGGATTTCGTCCGGCTTCATCGAACTGGTATTGAGTGCCGCGCTGAATTGCGCGCCAAGCCAGCTGATCAGATCCTAGGTTGGAACTGTCAGGCAGCCATCTAGAAATCCTGCCTGCTTCATCGAACGTGTAATCTACGTTCCGATTTATTCTGCGCCAAGGGAGTTGGTTCGCTGTTTCGCCGGGAATCCAGCGCGCTTTACGTGGAGGTTCTTCTGGTGGGGGTTGCTCCACCGAGCGGTTGACCTGTCGCCACGCTAATTGGTCAACCGCTGGTGGAGCTGCAGTGTACGGAAGCCAGCCGGTGCTCTTGATGAGCCCCAGCGTCTCGATGATGACAAGGCTGTACCGTACGATCACACGGTCCTAACCTAGCGATTATCCGCCAGTTTCTTCGAACGTCACGCCACCCGAGAATGCACACGTCCCGGAAACTGTCGAGAGCAATTCAAAAAGGAACGCCTCAGCACCTCCGAATACTGGCTCACGCCCTTGCGGGTAACTGAAGTCGTAGCCGGCATAAATATGGCAGCCGGTCTCTTCAAGTACCGTGAAGGCGCCCGTTGTGGTCCCAGTGGTGGTGTCATTGACGCGCGCCGTTGCGGTCGCAGCCGCATCGCCGATATCAACAGGCCTCGGAGTGGCCGCGCCGCCGCCCGATCCAACGGTGAACGTGGCGGATGACAAACGCGCTCTAATCTGAAGCATTTGAGCAGTGGGAATGGATGTGTTGGTTGCGCCAACACGCATACGCTTGACTTTCACCGTTCGAACGCCGGCCGCGATGGTCAAACTTACAAGCGTCTGGGCCGCCGAAACGGTGACGTTTTCAAAAGTTACTTCGTAAATGCGTGGCATGAAATCTCCTTGGGGTTAAGTGTACACGATTACTGATACCGTGTCTCGTACATGCTGATGACCGAAGCGATGACATCGGGAGAATCTTGGTGCTGCGCGCCGCCCACATCCAAGAATCCCGTCGTGGTTCCGGCAGGGAACGCGCCAGGGATTCCCGCTGCGCGCGCGAGTACGCCTTGGTTCGCCAGTTGGTTCAGTGCGAAGTTTCCACCAGCGGCGTTGACGAAGAACGATCCGGTGACGTTGTTTATGAAGTTGATGTTCTGGTCCACATAGGTCGTCGTTTGATTTGTCTGACCCGACGTGTTGTTATAGGCGCCGCAGTTCACGAGCCTCGTGGGCTGGGAATTTCCATTGAATCCGAATCCTGAGTTGCCCTCCGCAATGCAGTTAATATAGTACTCACCAATTGTGGAAGCTGCTCTGAAGCCATCTCGCCCATTTCCATACGATGTGCAGTTCAGGTACTGTGCTGCCCCTGCGTCCGCGAAGCCGTCACTAGAAGCGCCTGAGTTGTTATACGACAAACAAAACTCAAAGAAACCGAAGGTAGCCCCAGTGAACCCTGTCACAGTGTTCGAGTAGGACTCGCATGCAATGCACACCGGGCAGTTTATAGCCCCAATCGTCGTAGAGCATCCCGTGGCTTGGCACAGCAACACCACGGTTGAGTTAACAATCGCTCCGAAAGCACTGTTGGTGGCGTTCTTTCCAAGGCACCTGTAAATCAACTGCAAGCCACCGGTTGAATTGAACGCCCGCGATGAGGTCTTAGATGCGCAATCTCCCGTTATGTTCTGTACGGTTGAGCCGTTACCTGAGAATGCAATTAACGAGAACGTAGAGATTGATCCAGCAGTGAGAACGGGTGGTGTGCCAAAGTCACCCCGCACAGAACCGTAGCCCATAATAAGCAGGTTTGTGCCAGCAGAAGAGAAGCATCCAGCTGCAATGCTAGTCGTCGCACTCGTGACCGTGTAGGCTCCGGACTTGATAAAGACGGCGTTCGAGTTTTGAATTATGCTGCTGACGATCCCCAGACTCGCAAGCGCGCCTCCGAGTCCTCCAGTTCCCGTTGCGCCCGCACCCGTTGTTACGTTCGTTGGCCCGACTACAGTCGCAACATTGAGTGCGCCGATAGAAGCGATCACGTATCGGCCGGTGTTGAAGTTCGTCCCTCCAGTTATCACCAGGGCATTTCCAACTTGCTGCTTACCGAAAGGTTTCGTTGCAGAACTGACGGTTAAACCAGTCCCAGCGCTCGCAAGATCGGTGTAGGATAAAGCTGCCGAGCTTTGCTGCGAGTAATCAATCGTCCAAGTCGCCGCCGTTGGTGATGCCGTTGTCGCGCAGCCAGCCACGGTGCTCGGTGTCAGAGCTTTCAGAACCGCTTGACCAATCGTTGAGCGTGGCTGCGTTGGACCCAACGGAGCTGATCTTGTACCATCCTGGAATCCAGTTCGTTCCAGAAGCGATGTAGATCCACGCGCCGACGTCGCCAGCTACGAAGTTGTAGGAAGCCGAAGTGAAGACTGGGGCTGTTCCGGTGGCCGAAGTGGCTGCTCCATCGGTGAGCATCCCCGCTGTTTGGCCCGGATCGAAAGCCCCACCATTGAGAGTGTCTGAGCCGCCCGTCTCAACTTCAAAGATCGTTGTAGCTGAAAGGGCCATAGTTTAAGAGCGCGTTCCGGCCACCTCCCCCGAGATTACCCGGAGCGCGCCTCTGATCTGATTCAGATTGCGCTCATCTTACCACGTCTCGCTTCTCGGACGATCTGCCTAACTCGCTCAGCCGCTTCCTGGTAATGCTTCGCTGAGAGAAAGTCTGCGATCTTCTCCACGCCTTCATCGTCGCCCAACATGCACCGCATTACGATCTCTCCGGATTCAACGTGCTCGACTTCGAGCATGTGACAGGGATCTCCGTCCAGCTTCTTGACCGTCTTGCGGACGGCGATGCGTTCGTTACGCGGGATACGCGGCAGCAAAGTATCTCTCCACATGTGCTTTCGCCGCGCGCCAATCCGCCAACAGTTCTTTCCATGGGTGATTGTCGATGTAGACTTTCCAACCAACGCCGTCCTTTTGCACACGCGCGATCTCGCATCCGTGACTATTCACGAGTTTCGATTCGGTTGCCCACCAGTCGAGCCACTTCATACTTGCGCAAGTGTATCACGAACGCGCCGCTAAACGCTCCATCGCTTCCGTCAACGTCGCGCGCGCAGCTTCAAGCGATTCCTTCTTTGGCTTCGCCGCTGGCTGGGCTCCGGTCTTTTGTGGTGCGTTCTGCACTACAGGAGCTTTCCCGTTGGCCGGTTGTCCTGCAGGTTGCACTACAGGCGCGGGCGCGGGCGGTGGAGGTGGAGGTGGAGGTGGCAACGGCGGCGGCGTGCTCAGATCCGTAAGAGCTTTCCCGGCTGGTGCTGCAAGACTCTGAGGAGGAACCTGCGACCGCTGATCCGTGACGTCGTTCGCTGGATTGTACTTTGATCCAGCGCCATAAATCTTATCGAGCAGTTGGCCGCGCTTCTCGAAGCCGATCTCAGCCAAGAGCAGATCCGCAATCGTGCGCCGGTCCACGATGCCTGCGAACACTCCGTTCTTTCCTCCCGCTGTTCCGATATCGTAGATGGCTTGAATCATCGTCTGGATATCGTGCTCGATCACGTTCGGAAACTTGATGTAAATTTCTGTCGGCTGTGGTGCTGGGTTTGCCTGTCGAGCTTCGCGCATCTTCGAGCCAGGCGATTGCTTGGCGCACATCAGCGCGTATTCGAGAAGCGTCCGGATAGTTGCAGTCCAGCGTCTCTGAATCTCGGTGAACTTTAGCTCTGTGGGTCGGTCCAGCGATACAGCAGTTGCAAGGCTCCCAGTACTTGCGTCCCCGAAGAACGTTTCTGGCATTCCCGACCCAGCACAGTGCATGAGTAACACGCGGCGCGCTTGTTCAGGAGACGTTTGAGCATTAGCCGTCTTAAATGGCTGAATCTGATTACCCGGCCCAGAAACGTGCGCCGATGCCACGTTAGGCGGTGGATTGCGCTCAATCTGCGTACCTCCCGAATCGGCAAAGGTTGTGTTGAAAAGAGCATTATAGGCTGCGATCGCTCCAGGTCCACCCTTCGTTTCTACCATGAGTGCGAACCGCGCAAGCGCACGCTGGACGGTCGCCCAGTCTTCTAGAAAATCTTTGTACGCGCGCGCCCAGTCGATGCACGCATAGATCGGCGGCAGTCCCCAGCGCCAGAATCGCGGACTACCGACCTTCACGCGCAGCACCGGCATGTTGACATTGAGCGGCGCGCCGTTGATCACCGTTCCGGCCGGTGGTAGTTCGGTCTTCGGATCCATCGTCGCTTCGACCGAGGGATACCAGCACTTCATTGGTGTTGCGCTTTTCGCGCCGGTCAACGGGTCGAAGTCTTCTTGAACCCAGTTCCGATAGAAGTACAGCGGCGTGCTCTTGTCCGTAGCCTTGCAGATGATGTCCATCACTTCCAATGGCTCGATCATCGTGAGCTTGACCGTGCCATCCGGCAACGTATCGCAGCCGAAGTAAAGCGTCCCGTCCGTCTGGATAGATGTCTCGAGATTCGCCGCCGCGACGTGGCCCAGCACGCCATCGTTCAGCTTCAAGAAATCCTGGATGCAGTCGTTTTCGGCGTCGTCTTCCGAGCGAACCTCGAAGCCGCGGCCGAAGACATACAACATGCAGATTTCAGCCGTGCGTTTGATCAGCGGATTCTTGATCGCGTAGACTCGGCAGATCTTGATAAGCTGCTGGACTCCCAGGCGTGAGAACTCCAATGCCGCTTGCGTGACTTCGCGGACCCAACCGCGATCCTCTAACGCGAGCTCGAGTTCCCACAGCCGCTCTTTGAATTGCCGGACTTCCTGGATTGGTCCATGCGATTCATGGAACGCCTCGAAAGCTTTGGGATCTACGCACGCCAGTTCCGCGCCTCGAAGTTCGATGAGTTCTTGTGCGCGCTTCCGGAATCCGGATAGCTGCATTTCCATGTCGAACTTCATCGCTTCGTCGGCGCCGAAGTCTTTTTGGATCGTGCGAGCTTCGCGGATGGCTTCCGATGCGCGGGTCAGGAGGTCGCGGACCCAAGGAACTTTACCGATGCGCTGGGATACAAAGCGGTCCAGGAACTTCATGGATTGAGTCTACAACGAAACGGCCCGGGTTGCCCCAGGCCGTCGCGCCGCATGGCCATGGGCCAGTCCACCTCCGATTGCTCCGTATTGCGCCCGTAGCATTCGGATTGGAGTTATCTTATCACAATCCTAAAATTTCGTCTCTCAGCGCCGCTGCATTCGCAGTGTCGGCGATGGCCTTGAGTAATCGCGACCGCTTCCAATTTACTTTTTCTTCCGGTGGCTCTTCGCGCGTGACGTAGACCTTGGGGAAATCTACAATCTTTCCTTCCCACGACTCGGCATGTCGGCTTGTGAGAAGTCGCAATCAGGCGCATGCCCCCATGCTACAACGAAAACGCCCCAGAGTTTCCCCTGAGGCGTTCGTGAGCTGTCGACTAGGCAGATTTAATCCTAGCTGATTTCGGTAGCGGTGAAACCGCTCGAAAGATTCGGCGCGACTGCCGGGGTCACAACTGCTGTGATAACCGGAGCCGTGAACGTCGCCCCGATCTCATTCGTGCCGGTTGCCGTGATGTTCGCGGTCCCTGCTTTCAGGTACACCACTGTGCACTGAAGATCGAGCGGCGCCGCGTTGTTTGGCGTGACGGTTGCGATGGTCGGGTCATCGACCGCATAGACAATCGGCGTCGATGAAGTTCCAGGTGTGCCATCGGTCTTGACGATAGCGATTTGATACAGATGAGAATCACCCACCGGGTGGGTAAAGGTAGTTGCTGGCATGGAAGGCCTCCAGAGCCACTTTACCAAGATCGACATATCGAAGTGTGGAATAAAATGCTGGTGGTGGTGATGGCGCTTCTGGATCTCGACGGCGAAGAACGATTTCGTCAGGTGCATGGAACCTCTTTAAAGACTCTAGCAATATGCTGAGCCAGCGGAAAAGGAATCTTGGCTATCTGAGCAGAAGCAGCTTTACGGGACACTGAGCCGCTGGAGGCTTTGCGTTGCAGTGAGCAGTCGGTTCCAGATCCAAACCAATCCCCACCGCCCTTTCGTGCATCATTTTCGCGTTGGTTTGTCAGATGCGCTCCTTTGCCGCCGTTTCTCCGTGGATCGGAATATCCGTTTATCTTCTGACCGCCCGCGACTCGCGTGAAGTCCTGCCCATGCTTAGTCCGATCACTCCAGTTCATACCAGACGATTTGAAGCCTCGAAAGGTAAGAGGCATCAGTGCTGGAACATCGCCCCAAAGGTAGAAGCTGCCGAAGTGCCAAGCCGCCCGCCCCACCCACTTCTGAGCGCCTTTGACGTTCTCGACAACCAGCGGAATATATCGCCCGGCGGCTTCCGACGCTTCCCGCTGCAATCGAAAGCACGTATCGAACAGCGTGTTATCCGGTGGCCCCAATGCCTTCGCACGCTTCCAAGGCATCGCCCGGTAGCTGTATGCTTGGCAAGGTGGACTCGCCACGATAACAGCCGCGTCCTTGAACTGCGAACCGTGCAAGGTGGTCACATCCTGCAAGACAAGCTGTCCTGGATAGCCACCTGTGCCGTACTCGTGGCGCTCGATGTCGAACCCGATTACGTCGTAGCCTTCTGAGAGAAAGCCTTCCGCCCATCCGCCGAGTCCGCAGAATAGATCAATCGCCAGCACTGTTCCAGTATACTTGCGCAACTACAAAATTAATAGCGAGAAATGCGCACAGGCACAACTAAGCTTTGCGAGCTGGGCAACTCTTCGGTGTCGATCAGCAACTCAGTGACACCCCACACCAGCGCGTCCATCCGGTCAGGCGAATCCATTCCCATCAATGGAACGTAGTTCACCATCTGGTCTTCTAGCTCTTTGAGATGTCCGGGCAAATTGGGGTTGACCCAATGGTGTACTCGGCCTTGCTCGTAAAGGTTAGCGACTGGCTCGGCACGCACAAGCTTTCCGCGCGAAGCTCTGACGCTTCTGAACGGTATCGTGGGGTTGACGCTGCGCAGATTGCCTTCAACGAGATCACCACCATTGTTCACCTCCCCAACGATACAATCGCCCTTCCACTTCGTGTAAAGGTTTATCGCCTTCCGCGCCCA
>Ga0302326_10020563_pt1 | contig 13576 bp, 13 predicted proteins | sample Palsa_T0_3_FD_202264 | JGI IMG/M metagenome (GOLD analysis project Ga0302326, IMG submission 202264) | Peat permafrost microbial communities from Stordalen Mire near Abisko, Sweden - Palsa_T0_3 | ecosystem: Environmental > Terrestrial > Soil > Palsa > Peat permafrost | place: Sweden: Abisko... | reverse complement strand
GGCGGCGAGCTCGCCGCAGCCCATCACCGCGGGCACCCAGGCGTGCCGGGCCGCCTCGTCCAGGAACGCGTGGATCGCCCCCGGCCAGGCCTCCGGGTCGCCGAGCGGATCACCACCGGCCAGCATCACCCCGGACACCACCCGGTAGCCAATGCAGCATTTGCGGGTCGGCGACCAGATGACGCTCTTGTCGGTGCGGAGGGTGAAGTAGCCGAGGGAGTCCCGTTCGCCGTGCCGCTCGAGCAGGGCCCTGATCTCGCCATCGTCCTGCCTGCTCAGGCGCGCCGCGGGGCGCGCCGACCGCAGGAACAGGTACCCGGTCACCAGCAGGGTGAACAGGCCGAGGGCGCTGGTCAGCAGGTCGAACAGGTCGCCCCGGCTCTCCGGCACGAACTGGACCGGCCCGGAGACGCCCACCAGGCCGTAGATCACGTGCTGGATGCGCTGGGTGAGGGAGTAGTCGCGGGCCAGCCCCCGGGCCAGCAGGATGTAGGTCAGGCCGATGGCCACGTCGGCCACCACCAGCCCGGCGAACACCACCAGCGCCGACCACCGCCGCCGCGGATCACCCACCGCGTAGAACTCATTACGGAACCACAGCAGGGCCGCCAGCACGACCGCCGCGACGACCACGATGACCGGGAACGGGTGGTGGACGCGGGTCGCCGCGGTCGGGAAATGCACCAGGTGAACGACGACCAGGAACGCCAGCAGCAGGGTGACGGCCTGCCAGGCCCGGCGTTTGCGCCGCTTCAGGCCATGGGAGAGCATCAGCAGCAGCAGCCCGGTGAGCACGTCCGCGACGCGCGGGATGTTCGACAGCGCGCCGGGCACGTAGTGGCTGATCTTATGCAGGTGGCTGTGCATGTAGAAGCCGGGCAGCACGACCTGGATGATGTCGGCCAGCCCGATGAGCAGGGCCAGCCACGCCGCCGTCACCGGCACCCAGGGCCGCTGGTGCCTCCGGTCGGGCGGACGGCTAACTGCCCCCGGGGCGGTAGGACCGCCGTCAGCGGGGGGGTCGGCCACTAGGCTGGCTAGCTTGTTCTGGCTTCGCTCGGACATATCGATCAAGCCCCGGATCACGGACCATCAGCGTAGTCATCGGTGACTTCTGGCGCGGCCAATCTCCTTAAGGGGCCCCGTCCCCATAACACCAAGCTACCCACCCGGGCGCCTTCCGAACAGGAGGCTCATTGCTTCCGCCCGGGTTCGGTCACTGTCGCGGATGATGCCGCGGACCGCTGAGGTCACCGTGCGTGCGCCCGGCTTGCGCACGCCGCGCATGGACATGCACAGGTGCTCGGCCTCGATCACGACCATCACGCCACGCGGCTCGAGCACGCTCATCAGCGCGTCGGCGATCTGGGTGGTCATCCGCTCCTGGACCTGCGGCCGCCGGGCGTACAGGTCGACCAGCCGGGCCAGCTTGGACAGGCCGGTTATCTGTCCTTTCACGTTCGGGATGTAGCCGATATGCGCGGTCCCGAAGAAAGGCACCAGATGGTGCTCGCAGGTGCTGAAGACCTCTATGTCCCGGACGAGGACGAGTTCGTCGTACTGGTCGGCGTCGAAGACGGTGGTCAGCACATCCTCGGGAGCCATTCCCAGGCCGGAGAACTGCTCAGCGTAGGCGCGGGCGACCCGCGCCGGGGTGTCCCGCAGGCCGTCCCGGTCAGGGTCCTCCCCTACGGCGAGCAGGATCTCGCGGACCGCGTGCTCGATCCGCGCGGCGTCAATCTCCCCAGTCAACGGCCCTGGCCGTCGGGGTCATCATCGGAGCTGCGGGGCGGCATGCCCAGCGGCTGGTCCAGCGGCTGGGTACCCGGTGACCAGGGGGAGGCCTGCCCGTTCCCGGCGGCCGGGTGCTCGCTGACGTCCGCGGCGGCGGTCAGCGCGAGCTCCTTGGGGGTCATGATCGGCGGGCGGTCCGACGGCAGCCGCTTCCCGTAGCCGGTGTAGGAACCGCGGGACGGCCGGGTCTGCACCGGCGCGAAGATGGCCAGGACTTCCTTCCGGCTCAGGGTCTCCTTGTCCATCAGCTTCAGCACCAGGTCGTCGAGGACCTCGCGGTACTGGACCAGGATCTCCCACGCCTCGTCGTGGGCCGACTCGATGAGCCGGCGTACTTCCTCGTCGATCGTGGACGCGATCTCCTCGGAGTAGTCCCGGGTGTGCGACATCTCCCGGCCGAGGAACGGCTCGCCGTCGCCGGTGCCGAACTTGCGCGCGCCCAGCCGCTCGCTCATCCCGTACTCGGTGATCATGCCGCGGGCGATCGAGCTGGCCTTCTCGATGTCGTTGGCGGCACCCGTGGTGGGCTCGTGGAAGACCAGTTCCTCGGCGGTCCGGCCGCCCAGCAGCATGGCCAGCTGGTCCATCATCTCCGAGCGGGTGACCAGGAACTTGTCCTCAGCCGGCGCGGACGCCGTGTAACCGAGCGCCCGGCCCCGGGGGATGATGGTGATCTTGTGTACCGGGTCGGCGTTCGGCAGCGCGGCGCCGACCAGCGCGTGGCCGCCCTCGTGGTAGGCGATGAGCTTGCGCTCCCGCTCCGACAGCAGCACGCTCTTGCGCTCGGGGCCGGCCATCACCCGGTCGATGGACTCCTCGAGGTTGCCCATGGTGATCAGCGTGCCGTTGTGCCGGGCAGTCAGCAGCGCGCCCTCGTTGATGACGTTGGCCAGGTCCGCGCCGGTAAAGCCGGCGGTCCGGCGGGCGATGATGTCGAGGTCCACATCCGGCGCGAAGGGCTTGCCCCGGGCGTGCACCTTCAGGATGCCGCGGCGGCCGGCCAGGTCCGGCTGGGCCACCACGATCTGCCGGTCGAACCGGCCCGGCCGCAGCAGCGCCGGGTCGAGGATGTCGGGACGGTTGGTGGCCGCGATGACGATGACGCCGCCCTTGACGTCGAACCCGTCCAGCTCGACGAGCAGCTGGTTCAGCGTCTGCTCGCGCTCGTCGTGGCCGCCGCCGAAGCCGGCGCCACGGTGCCGGCCGACCGCGTCGATCTCATCGACGAAGACGATCGCGGGCGCGTTGGCTTTGGCCTGCTCGAACAGGTCGCGCACCCGGGAGGCACCGACACCGACGAACATCTCCACGAAGTCGGACCCGGAGATCGAGTAGAACGGAACCCCGGCCTCCCCGGCCACGGCCCGGGCGAGCAGGGTCTTGCCCGTGCCGGGCGGGCCGTAGAGCAGCACGCCCTTGGGGATCTTGGCCCCGATGGCCTGGAACTTGCCCGGGCTCTGCAGGAACTCCTTGATCTCCTGGAGCTCCTCGATGGCCTCATCGGCCCCGGCCACGTCCGCGAACGTCGTCTTGGGCGTGTCCTTGGTGATCAATTTCGCCTTGGACTTCCCGAAGTTCATCACCCGGGAGCCGCCGCCCTGCATCTGGTTCAGCATGAACACGAAGAACAAGATGATCAGCAGGTACGGGAGGATGCCGAGGATCAGGCTCCACACCGAGCTGCCCTTGGGCACCTGGACGTTGTAGCCCTGCGGCGGGAGATGGCTCTGGAGCTCCGACGCGAGTTGCTGGCCCTGATTGCCCACCCAGGAGGCCTGGTACTTCTGGCCCGCCTTGGTGGTGACCTCGATCGTCTGATCCTTATCGATCAGCAGCGCCGACTTGACCTGGCCCGTTTCGATGAGCGAGACGACCTTTGAGGTGTCCGCCTGCGTGTACGGGGTGCCAGAACTGGCATATTCGTACACGACGAAGAAGACAAGCAGCATGACAAGAACCGCTACGAACGGCCCGCGGAAATAGCGCTTCAGATCCATCGATGAACGACCCCGCCAGCGTGTGGCGGGTCCCTCCTGACCAGCGTCATGTCCCGCCGACCCCCGGCGCGACTGCCTTGCGTCCCAAAGACCATCCCGGCTTCCTCGTCATTCCCGGCTGTGGTGCGGGGATATCCGACGGTACACCGCGCCTCAATGCGCAGGCACACGGAAGGCACCGCAAGGCCGCACAACCCTGTCCCAGACCTCAACGCTTCTCAGCGCGCATCATGTTCCCCGGGCAGCGCCCCGGGACCGGCCGATCCGGCCTCCGGGCCGGGCGCGTCTCCCGGACCTCCGTATACATGCGGGGCCAGCGTCCCGATGAACGGAAGATTACGGTAGCGCTCCGCGTAGTCGAGCCCATAGCCGACCACGAATTCGTTGGCGATATCGAACCCGCTATAGGCGACCTCGACGTCCATCTGGGCCGCGGCGGGCTTGCGGAGCATCACGCAGATCTGCACCGAGGCCGGCCCGCGCGACCGCAGGTTGCCCACCAGCCAGGACAGGGTCAGGCCGGAGTCGACGATGTCCTCCACCACGAGCACGTGCTTGCCCGATATGTCGGCATCGAGATCCTTCAGGATGCGGACCACTCCCGACGACCGGGTTCCCGAACCGTAGGACGACACCGCCATCCAGTCCATCTCGACCGGCAGCCGCATGGCCCGGGCCAGGTCGGCCATCACCATGACGGCCCCCTTGAGCACGCCGACCAGCAGTATTTCGCGGCCGGCGTAATCGGCGTCGATCTGCGCCGCGAGCTCAGCCACCCGCGCCTGGACCTGCTCCGCGGTGATCAGTACGTCCTTGAGGTCGCCGCCCATGTCATTCGCGTCCACCCGCAACCTCCGCGTCCTCGGGCCCCGCCGGCCCCGCCGTCGCCGGCGCCGCTGCCGCCAGCAGCAGCTTCCCATACTGCCGCCGTCCGCGGACGCCCCCGGGCAGGTCGGCCCAGCGCTGCCCCCGCCAGCCGGTCACCAGCGCGTCCAGCGCGTCGATGTGCCGGGCGGTGAGCGCGCCCGCCGGGCAGCCCGCCGCGATCGCGGACGCCCGCAGCACGCGGGTGCGGATGGCGGCCGGCAGCCGGGCCAGCCCGGCCGCGTCCAGCCCGCCACCGCCGTCGCCCAGCCGCTGCCCCTCGGCCCGGGCCAGCGTGTCGAGGGCGTCGCAGTCCGCGCGCAGCTGGCCGGCGCTGCGGGCCAGCGCCTCCGCGATGCCCGGCCCGAGCGCCTGCTCCAGCACGGGCAGGGCCTGGTGGCGCACCCGGGTCCGGCGGTACGCCGGGTCCGTGTTGTGCGGGTCGTCCCACGGCTCGAAGCCCAGCGCCTGGCAGGCGTCCCGCAGGGTGGCGCGGCCGACACCGAGCAAGGGGCGGCGGTAGTGGCCGCGCCGGGCCGCCATGCCGGCCAGCGAGCGCGCGCCGGAGCCCCGGGCCAGGCCGAGCAGCACGGTCTCCGCCTGGTCGTCACGGGTGTGGCCGAGCAGCACCGCTACCGCCCCGGTGCTGCGCGCGGCCTCGTCGAGCGCGTCGTAGCGGGCTGCCCGCGCGGCGGCCTCGGGACCACCGTGGCCCGCTACCGCCACCGCCACGCTGCGCACCGGGTCCAGGCCGAGTCCGGCGAGCGTGGCGGCCACGGCCGCGGCCTGGCGGGCGGAACCGGCCTGCAGCCCATGATCGATGGTGACCCCCCCGGCGCGCAGGCCGAGGCGGGGAGCCTCGTGGGCCAGCGCGGCGGCCAGGGCCAGTGAGTCGGCCCCGCCCGAGCAGGCCGTCAGGACCAGGTCGCCCGGGGTCAGGTCATCCAGGCCGTGGCGGACGCACCTGCGCGTCTCCGCCACCGCAGGATGCGGGCCCATGACCGGTCAGCCGCCGGACGCCAGGGCGCCGGCCTCCCCGATCCGCTCCAGCCAGCGCTGCGGGGTGACGAACTCATCCTTGGTCGGCAGGGTGGCCGGGGACGTCCAGACCTTGTTGAAGGTCGCCATCCCGGCTTCCTCGACGATGGTCCGGACGAACCGCTCGCCCTGCGCGTACTGCTTCATCTTCAGGTCGATGCCGAGGATCCGGCGCAGGGCCTGCTCCAGGCGCCCGGCGGTCACCCGGCGCTCGTTGAAGCGCGTCCTGATCTCCTCCACCGACGGCACCACGCGCGGGCCCACCGCGTCCATCACGTAGTCGCCGTGCCCCTCGACGAGCGTCATCACGCTGGTCAGCCGGTCGAGGATCTCCCGCTGCCGCGGGGTCTGGATGGCCTCGATGAGGCTTTCGCCTTCCCCGTCGCGCACCGCGCCCGCCACCGCGCCCGCCGCCGAGCGCAGCCGGTTCAGGACGGTGGCCGGGTCCAGGTCCGAGGCCAGCAGGAACTCGGTCATCTGCTCCTGCACGTAGCCGCGCAGCCAGGGCACGGCCGTGAACTGGGTCCGGTGGGTCTCCTCGTGCAGGCACACCCAGCGCCGGAAGTCATGCGGGTTGACCCGCAGCTCGCGCTCGATCATGAGGATGTTCGGCGCGACCAGGGTCAGCCGCCCGGCCGGCGCCTGGCCGTCGGGGGCGTCCGGGTCGGGGGGCAGGAAGAGCTCGTACTGCCCCAGCACCCGGCCGGCCAGGTAGGCCAGGATCAGCCCGGCCTGCACGCCGCCGACCCGGGAGCCGACCGCGCCGATCAGCGCGCCGCCCGGCGGGGTGCCCTTCTCCCGCAGATGCTGGGCCAGCGGGTCGAGCACGACGCGGAACCCGTCCACGTTGGCCCGGATCCAGCCGGGCCGGTCCACGACCGCCACCCAGCCGCCGTCCTGGGCACTGGCCATGCCGGTGACCTCTCGGACGGGCTCGGCCACGGTCGCGGCCAGCACGCGGAGTTCCGCGACCACCTCGCGGGCTTCGGACAGGCTCACCTGCGGCCCCGGCCGGGCCCACCGGACTCCGGTGGAGATGGCCAGATCCCAGTCGATCATCTGCGCGCTGCTCACCCCTCCACCGTACGTCGTCGGGGGCGCAGGCCGGGCCTGCCGGGCAATTGCGGCCCCCGGCCGCCGGCTGCCGCCCCGCCCGCCGCCCCGGTCAGCGGCAGCCGCAGCCGGCCAGGGCGGTGGCCATCGCGTCGATGTCCGCGGCCGCCTGCGGCAGGCTGTCGGGGGCCACCTGATCGGCCATGAAGGCGAAGGCCAGGACCTGGCCCGCCTGGTCGTAGGCCAGGCCGGCCATGGCCGCCACCGTGTCCAGGTTGCCGGTCTTGGCCTGGACCAGGCCCAGGGCCGGCGCGGCGAAGTGCCCGAACACGCTCTGGTCCGGCGCCAGGGTGCCGGAGAAGCCCGCGACCGGCATCCCGGTGATGACCGATCGCAGCCGCGGGTGGGCCGCGCCGGAGGCCAGCACGACCAGGCGGGTCAGCGCGGCCGGGGTGATCCGGTCGTCGGTGGAAAGCCCGCTCCCGTCGACCAGGTCGACGCCGGAAACGCCCAGCCGGGCCAGCACGTGGGTGACGGCCGCCGCCGCGCCGCTGAACGACGCGGGCGCCCCGGTGTGCAGGGCGACCTGCCGGGCCAGGTCCTCCGCGATCACGTTGTTGCTCTCCCGCAGCATCCAGCCGACGATGTCGGACAGCGGCGGCGAGGTGACCGCGGCGATCGAGGCGGCGCCCGCCGCGGCCGCGGCCTCGTCCACCGTGCCCGGCACGCTGATCCCGTCGGCCTCCAGGAACGACGCGAAGGCCTCCGCCGCGTCCCCGGCCGGGTCGAACGACCGCGCCCGGAAGTTGCCCGGGTCGTCGGCGTCTTCCGGGGTGCCCGACGTGGTCAGCCGGCCCTGGTCCACCTCCAGCGATGTGATTGGCGTCACATTGCCGCTGGTGACGTAGCTGGTGCTCCAGCCCGGGGCCATCTGCGGGCCGGTGAACAGCGAGGTGTCGTAGCTCAGCTCGACCTGGGAGCGGCCCTGGGCCTTCAGCGCGCGGGCGGTGGCGGCGGCCAGGGACGTGAGCGTGGCGGGCTGGGGGAAGTCCGAGGCGGGCGGCGTCCCGGCCGCGAGGGTGGGGTCGCCGCCGCCCACCAGGACGATCGACCCGGCCGTGGCCCCGGCCACAACCTTGGTGGTGAACCGGCCGGCCGGGCCGAGCACGTCCAGCGCGGCCACCGCGGTGGCCAGTTTCGTGGTGGACGCGGGCTTGGCCGGGGAATCCCCGTCGCTGGACCACAGCACGGCGCCGGACGCCGGGTCGGTGACCACCGCCCCCACGTGCGAGCCGAGCGCGGACGAGACCAGGATGGGGGTGAGCACGCTGGACAGGCCGCTGCTGGTCGGTACCGCCGCCGACCCCTGCGCGGGGCTCAGCACCTGGCCCGGCGAGGCCACCGGCGCGGCCGCCACCCGCGGGATCTTCCACAGGGCGAGCCGCGCGGGCAGCAGCCCGGCCACTGCCACGCCCGCCCCCAGAGTGCACACGTTGAGCAGGGCGAGCGAGATCAATGCGGAACCCCGGAGGCGGTTCGCCAACACCCTTCCTTCCACGAGATGCTTAAATCCAGTCGGGAGTCAATCACCTTCGCGCCCAGGGAGCGACATCGTGGACTTCGACGTGGTCATCGAGATCCCCAAGGGGCAGCGCAACAAGTATGAGATGGATCATGTGACCGGCCGGATCCGGCTGGACCGGATGCTGTTCACGTCCACCCGGTACCCGTCCGACTACGGGTTCATCGAGGACACCCTGGCCGACGACGGTGACCCGCTCGACGCGCTGGTCATGCTGGAGGAGCCGACGTTCCCGGGCTGCCTCATCCGCTGCCGCGCGATCGGCATGTTCCGGATGCGGGACGAGAACGGGCTGGACGACAAGGTGCTGTGCGTGGCCTCCACGGACCCGCGGATGGAGCACTTCTCGGACATCGACGATGTGCCCGAATTCGACCGCCTTGAGATCCAGCACTTCTTCGAGGTCTACAAGGCCCTGGAGCCCGGCAAGGAAGTAGTGATCGGCGGCTGGGTGGGCCGCACGGAAGCAGAGGCCGAGATCATCGCCTGCCGGGAACGCGAGGAGCGGGCCGGGCACAGCGGCCAGCAGGCCCACTGAACCCTGCGCGCCCGCTGGTCCCCCGATGAGCGACACTTGTGCTAGGACATTTGCGCAGGACATTGTGAGGAGGCACCCGTGGACGACGCGGACCACGCGCTGGGCCGGGCGCCGCTGTTCGAGGACCTTGACGACGAAGGCGCGAAGGCGCTGCGGTCCATGCTGACCGACGTCGAGCTTCCCCGGGGCGACCGGCTCTTCGACGAAGGCGAGGGCGGGGACCGGCTGTACGTGGTGCTGGAAGGCAAGATCAAGCTGACCCGGGCCGCCTCCGACGGCCGGGAGAACCTGCTCAGCGTGCTCGGGCCGGGCGAGATGTTCGGCGAGCTGTCGCTGTTCGACCCCCGGCCGCGCACCTCGAGCGCGGTGGCCGTAACCGACGCCCGGCTCGCCGCACTGGCCCACGCCGACCTGCTGAGCTGGCTCACCGGCCGCCCCGACGTGGCCCTGCACCTGCTGCGGGCGCTGGCCCGGCGGCTGCGCCGGGCCAACGACGTCATGGCCGACCTGGTGTTCACCGACGTGCCGGGCCGGGTGGCCAAGGCCCTGCTCGACCTGGCCGAGCGGTTCGGCGAGCAGCAGGACGACGGGCTGCAGGTGCACCACGACCTCACCCAGGAGGAACTCGCCCAGCTGGTCGGGGCGTCGCGGGAGACCGTCAACAAGGCGCTGGCGGACTTCGCGGCGCGCGGCTGGCTGCAGCTGTCGGCCAAATCCGTTCTGCTGATCGACCCGGACCGGCTGGCCAAGCGCGCCCGCTGACGCGGGCCCGCCGCGGCATGATCCCGGCTCAGGTCGTCCCGGCTCAGTAGGTCATGCCGGCGGGCAGGCCGTCCTGCCCGGCCAGGTAGTCCAGCTGGGCCCGGACCGACCACTCCGCGAACGGCCACAGCCCGCGGTCCACGTCGGCGTAGACCCGGGCGACTATCTCGCCGACGGTGCGGTCCCCGGCCTCCAGCGCGGCGGTCACCTCGGCCAGCCGTTCCCGGCGGTGGGCGATATAGAAGTCCAGCGCGGCCGCGGGGTCGGCCAGCAGCGGGCCGTGGCCCGGCAGCAGCACCTGCAGCCGCGCCTCGTCGGCCAGCGCCCGCAGCCGGTCCAGCGAGCCCAGGTAGTCGGCCAGGCTACCGTCCTGGGCGATCACCGTCGTGCCCCGGCCCAGCACGGTGTCCCCGGTGAGCAGGGCGCCGTCCGCGGGCAGCAGCAGGCAGACCGAGTCCCGGGTGTGCCCGGGCGTGGCCACCACCGCGACCTCGCAGCCGGCCGCGGTCAGCACGTCCCCCGGGCCCAGGCCGGTATCGCCGAGCCGGTAGGCCGGGTCGGCCGCCAGCACCGGGGCGCCGGTCAGCGCGGCCAGCCGGGCGGCCCCGGCGGAGTGGTCGCTGTGGTGGTGGGTGAGCAGGATCTGGGCCACCTGCTGGCCGGCCGCGGTCAGCTGGCCGACAACCCGCCGCAGGTGCGCCTCATCGTCGGGTCCCGGGTCCACGACCAGGGCCGACAGCCCGCCAGGTTCGGCGATGAGCCAGGTATTGGTTCCGTTAAGTGTCATTGGTCCGGGGTTGGGGGCCAGCACGCAGCGGGCCCGGGCGGTTCCCGAACCGTCGACCGGCGGGGCGGCATCGGCGGTCGTCACAGCGGGTACTCCAGCTCGGCGGGCAGGGTCAGCCACACTTCGTCTCCGGTCACGACCACCCCGGGGGTCACGGCCGCCACCACCCGGGGCGCGCCGAGGACCCCGGGCACACCCGGGCACGCGGCCAGCTGAGCCAGGTTCACCGCGGTCGGCGGGAGCAGCCGGATCTCGCCGCGGCGCGCGGCCGCGATCGCCTCGGCCGGCTGTACCCAGGCCACCTGGTCCGCCTCGCCGCCCACGTCCCGGGTGCGCTGCCCGGCGGGCAGGGCGGCGGCGAAGAACCGGGTGTCGTAGCGGCGCTCCTCGACCGGCGGGGTGATCCACCGGGCCCAGGGCCGGAGCAGGTCGGAGCGGAGCACCAGGCGCCGGCGGCGGAGCAGGTCGGCCAGGGACAGCGACCGGTCCAGCAGGGCATGCCGGTCAGCCTCCCAGTCCTCGCCGCGCGTGTCGGCCACGACCTGGTCCGCGGAGGAGCCGGCCAGCAGCACCCCGGATTCCTCGAAGGTCTCCCGGACCGCCGCGCAGACCAGGGCGCGGGCCAGATCGGCGGGCGCGGCCAGCGCCTCGCCCCAGTCCGCCGCGTCCGGCCCGGCCCAGTCGATCTCGCTGGTGGCATCTCTCGGGTCGACCCCGCCGCCAGGAAAGACGTAGGCGCCGGGCATGAACGCCATCGACGGGGCCCGGCGCAGCATGTACACCTCGACGGCATCCGCGCCCTCAGCCCGGCCGGCGCCCTCAGCCCGGCCGGCGTCAGCCTGGCCCTGACCAGGGCGCAGCAGCATGACCGTGGCGGCGTCCCGCGGCCGGGCCGGCTCCTGGTGCCCGTCGAGGACGGCGCGGGCCCGCTCGGCGACCCGCCCGCCGAGGCGCAGGACGGGGCGGCCCGCCACCGGGTCAGTCCCCACCGGATCAGTCACGGACCTCGGCGATGAGCTCGACCTCGACCGGCGCGTCGAACGGCAGGACCGCCATGCCCACCGCGCTGCGGGCGTGCCGGCCCGCCTCACCGAACACCTCGAGCAGCAGCTCGCTGGCCCCGTTCACGACCTGGGCCTGGTCGGTGAAGCTGGGTGCGCTGGCCACGAAACCCGTCACCTTGACGATGCGCACCACCGACGAGAGGCGGCCGGTCACCGAGGCCACGGCGGCCAGCGCATTCAGGGCGCAGACCCGCGCGAGCGCGGCGGCTTCCGCGGCGCTGATCCCGTCGCCGACCTTGCCGGCCATCAGCAGCGCGCCGTCGACCAGGGGCAGCTGCCCGGCCGTGTAGACGTAGTCGCCGGTCCGGACCGCGGGCACGTAGGCGGCCAGCGGGGTGGCCACCGCGGGCAGCTCGAGCCCCAGGGCGGCCAGCCGGGCTTCCGGCGAGCCCGCCTCCGGCCGGCCGGCCGGGCCCGGCGTCATGACGTTCCCTTCGCCCGCTTCAGGTAGGCGACGAGCTGTTCCTGGTTCGGCCCCGGGACCACTGCCACCAGTTCCCAGCCGTCGTCGCCCCAGTTGTCGAGGATCTGCTTCGTCGCGTGCACCAGCAGCGGCACCGTTGCGTACTCCCACTTGACCATGGCGCCAACCCTAATGGGCCACCGCCGCGAAGCTGAGCCAAAGGCCCCCGCGAGGCGGCCTAAGGCTCCCCGGGCGGCCGCTTATGGCCATCCGGGCTGGCCGGGACGTCCGTCGCCGTCGCGTCCCCGACAGCCGGGACCGCCGGGATAGCTGACTCGTCGACCTCCGGGATCGGCACCTCGGGGATCTCCGGCGGCGGCACGTCAGTGATGGCGGGCGGGGGCACGGCCACGCCGCCGATCTCGGCCGAGGCCTCCGCCGCGGCCAGCTCGGCCTCGCCGGTATCGGTGGGCACCGGCCCCATGTCCTGGGTCGGCGGCGCGGGCGCGTACTTGTCGAAGAACCGCAGCAGCTCGACCGGCACCGGCATGACCAGCGTGCTGTTCTTCTCCGCGGCCACCTCGACCACCGTCTGCAGCAGCCTCAGCTGGAGCGCGGCCGGGTCGCGGGCCATCACGTTGGCCGCCATGGCCAGCCGCTTGGAGGCCTGGTACTCACCGTCCGCCGAGATGATCCGGGCCCGGCGTTCCCGCTCCGCTTCCGCCTGCCGGGACATGGAGCGCTTCATCTGCTCGGGCAGGTTCACGTCCTTGAGCTCGACCCGCTCGACCCGGATGCCCCACGGGCCTTCGGTCGGCTCGTCGATGATCCGGCGCAACTCCCGGTTCACGTTGTCCCGGTCGGCCAGGAGCTGGTCCATCTCGGACTGGCCGATGACCGACCGGAGCGAGGTCTGCGCCTGCTGGGAGACCGCGAACATGTAGTTCTGCACGTTCACGACGGCCTTGATCGGGTCCACCACCCGGAAGTACACCACCGCGTCCACCCGGACACTCACGTTGTCCTTGGTGATGCCCTCCTGGGCGGGCACCCCCATCGCGATGATCTGCATGTTGACCTTCTGCATGCGGTCACCGACCGGCCTGATGATCGTCAGCCCCGGACCGCGCGGGGGATAGATGATCTTGCCGAACCGGAACACGATTCCCTGCTCGTACTGCTGCACCACCCGCAGCGACCGGCCCACCGTCACCAGTCCGGCCGCGATGAGCACCACGAGGATGACCACGAGGGCTGCGACCATCGGTCAACGCTCCTTCTACGCCGGCGCACCCGGCTTCTGCTACCCACCCTAGTGACAATCGCCCCGTGCGCCAGTGCCCTCAGCGGCCCCGCCGGTCAGCGGGGCGGTTTGGTCCACAGGCGGGGATAGCCTCGATCAGGTGAGTGCGCGGGACACGGACTGGGAAGGCGTCCGGCTGCACGTCGTCACCGGGAAAGGCGGAACCGGGAAGACGACCGTGGCCGGGGCGCTCGCCATCGCCCTGGCCTCAGGCGGGGGCAAGGTCCTGCTCATCGAGATGGAGGGCCGCCAGGGGATCGCGCGCCTCTTCGACTGCCCGCCGCTGCCGTACCAGGAGCGCCGGATCGCGGTGGCGCCCGCCACGGCCACGCTCCCCGGCGGCGACGTGTACGCGCTGGCCGCCGACGCGGAGACGGCCCTCATCGAGTAC
>Ga0302326_10020555_pt1 | contig 13579 bp, 11 predicted proteins | sample Palsa_T0_3_FD_202264 | JGI IMG/M metagenome (GOLD analysis project Ga0302326, IMG submission 202264) | Peat permafrost microbial communities from Stordalen Mire near Abisko, Sweden - Palsa_T0_3 | ecosystem: Environmental > Terrestrial > Soil > Palsa > Peat permafrost | place: Sweden: Abisko... | reverse complement strand
TTGCTTTTTTGATTGGCGCGACAAAGGCGGGTGAGTTGGCCGTGGCACGATCGTCTGTGAAGACGACGGTGCAGGGAACGGCGGGGAAGGCGGCGAAGGGGCTCTTGGCTCCGCAGTATTCCTCCTGCAGCGCGGCCGGGGTTTCAGGCTTGGTGACGGAGGCATTGGGAATGACTACGATATTGGCGTTCTTGCCGCCGGCCATGTCGACAAAGCGCTGATAGTCGCGGGGCTCAGTGGCGCCGCCGGTGATGAGCAGATATCCCTTGGCCGGCCCGTGTGAGGGTTTTTGTGCGATGGCTGCGGCTGTGAGCGCGAGAGCGATACAGGCGAAGGCGATGTGCGGTGCGAAGATGCGTTCGCGAAGACTCATGGGATCTCCTGGATGCGTGGTGGGTGCGGCTGAAGAGACTCAAGCTGAATCATAACTTGAGACGCGGCAAGGACTAAATTTGACGCAATGACGGGCAATTTTTGTTCTTGACAAACCATAGCCATTTGGCTATGGTTTTGGACATGAAGACGGCGCAAGCCAATCATGTGTTTCGCGCACTTGCCGATCCGACTCGCCGGGCTTTGTTTGAAGAGCTGAGCCGGCAGGGGGAGCAGACGGTGCATGCGTTGACGCGGTATGCGGGTGTATCACAGCCTGCTGTTTCGAAGCATCTGACGGTGTTGAAGCGGGCAAAGCTGGTACGGCACCGGCGCGAAGGAAGAGAGACGCATTATCGGGCGCAGCAAGACGCGCTGAAGCCGATGGTGGATTGGCTGCGGCATTACAGCGAGTTCTGGAGCGACCGGTTTGACCAGTTGGAAAAATTATTGGAAAGGATGGATTGATCGATGAACACTGTGACTGAGAGCACAAAGAGCGTTGTGATGGAGAGGGTGTTTCCGCACGCGCCGGAGAAAGTGTGGCGCGCGTTAACAGAGAGCCCGCTGATCGCGCAATGGTTGATGAAGAATGATTTTGAGCCGGTGGTAGGGCGCAAATTTCAATTGCGTTCGGAGCCCGTGCCGAACTGGGATGGTGTGATCGACTGCGAGGTGAAGGTGGTCGAGCCGATGAAGCAGCTCTCCTATAACTGGGGAACGATGGGCATGGGCACATTCGTGGAGTGGACGTTGACGCCCGCTGATGGCGGGACACACGTGCGCATGGAGCAATCAGGCTTCCGCGAAGATCAGCCGCAAAACTATAAGGGCGCGCAATATGGATGGCAGAAATTTCTGGGCAGGCTGGAGACGGTGCTGGAGGACGGGAAATGAAGGCCAGCAAGGGCTTGATCGCCTGCTTTTGGATTTTCACAGCGCTGTTCTGCCTGGAGATGACCTTCACTGCCTACTATGAGCTGCTGCGGGTGCCGGAGGCGGCGCAGGCATTTACGCGGCTTGGCTTCGCCTCCAACGCCTTCCGGGTGGAGCTGTCGTGGGCCAAGATTGCGGGCGTAGTCGTGCTGCTGATTCCGTCATTTCCAGCGCGGGTTAAGGAGTGGGCCTATGCCGGGTTCGCCATCAACCTGGTCTCGGCGCTCATCGCACACAGCTCCATCAGCGATCGCCCGGCGGCATTCATTCCCTCTACGCTTACCAGCGCGTTGTGGGGTTTGTCGTACTACTTCTGGCGGCGGATGGAGCCGGGTACGGCGAAGAGCTAGCTGTCGCGCACGTTGAGGCGATCCACGGTGAGCGTGCCGATGGAGAGTTTTTCGATACGAGCTTCGAGGATTTTTAATCGACCGATGGCCATGGCGCCGACGGCCAGTGCGCCGATAGCCGCTGCGCCGAAAGCTACTGCTCCGATTGCGAGTGCGCCAAGTTTTGCCCGGTCGGCGGAGACGAGCTGTGTAGTGTTCTTGGAATGCGTCATGGTTTCTTCACGGATTTCTTCTTCGCCGCTCGCGCTGCTGCGTTGGAGACGTTGAGAGCAACGGCGTCGCGGATGAGGACCTTGAGTGCTTTCTCGTTGATCTTGTCGCCCTCCCGAAAGTCAATTGCCCGGCGCACGTTGCCGGTGAAGGGGGCGTTGAAGAGGCCGGCGGGATCGGGCAGAGAGACGCCCTTGTCGAAGGTCATCTTGACGTAGTTTTTGAAGCCCTCGAGATTTAAAACGATTCCGTCGTGCGAGAAAATGGGCGAGCCGAGAGGGTTAGCAGGCCGCTTCCACTTCATCTCTTCGACGATGTCGGGGTCGGCCTGGTGGATGATGGCGCGCAGGCGGGAGAGCACAGGGCCGCGCCAGTCAGTAAATTTGGCGATCTTCGCGTCCATTTCTTTGGAGGCTGGCGAAACGGTTTTAGCGGCGCTCTTTTTCATGGTGTCCATGTTGCCATGAATCACGGGTCGCGCGAAAGACGACGCGCCAAACGCGAAGCTGGAGGCAGACCCACCCATGACGACGATGAAGCTGTCGTCATGAATGGGGCACCCAGAATTATGGCAGCTTGACCGTGTTGTTCATCTGCGTGGTTTCGGTGCCGGCGGATTCGATGGTGACGGTTGCGCCTTTCAAGTCAGCGTGCGCGGGAAGGTTGAGCGCGACGGTTGCGGTTTTTGGGGCGAGGTCAGTGGGCGGTTTGAGCGTGGGCGTGGAGACGGTGGCGAGAGTTTTGCCGGCGACGTCGCGGACGACGACCTTGGCAGCTGGTGCGGCGAGGGCGCCGAGTGAATGCACGGTGACGTGCATCTTGTTTCCTTCGATCTTGACGTCGCCAGGATCGATACCGAGGTCATAACGCGACCAGTAAGGAACGCCGGGAGTTTTGAGGGTGAGATCGATCACGCTGTAGCCGGGAGCGAAGGTGATGGGGGTGGAGACGCTGCGCTCGAAGTTGATGGTGCTTGCCGGTGTGGATGCAGGGCAGGAATCAGGCGTGCCGGAGGCAGGAGATGGAACCGCGCAATGCGTGATGGACCACTGGCCGGGGTTGACCTCCCAACCGAACATCTTTGCGGTGATGGGCTGTGATGCCATGTTGAACGCGATGATGTGGATGTGATCGGGTGTGCCGACGGGAACGAGGATGCCGACGGATTGCTCGGGAGCTTCGATGCCGGGAGCGGGATCGAAGCGCCAGCTGACGACGTTGCCGGGGAAATCGTAATTGCGCATGAGAGCGACGCCACCGAGGCGGCCGCGCTGCAGCTCGCCATTGTTGAAGTAGACGCGGTCAATCCAGAGCGAGCCCTGGCGATTGATGAACTGACGATCGAAAGCGGTCTCAAGCTGCGCGGAGTAGACCTTGTTGAGATAGCTGGTGTCTCCGGTTACCTGCCAGGCGAGCTGGTTGTTGGTCTCGCCGGCATTGGCCGAATCGCCACTGCGGACGTTGCCGGGGTTGGAGGCGGCGAGCTGCTTGCCCCATGTGTCGCGCTTGTTGAGGATGTCGAGCATGTCAGCGTTGACGAGACGGAGCGAGCTGGGCGGATCGTCGCCGAAAGGAACGGTGTACTTGGCATCGCCGGTGAGCTTGTAGGCTCCCCAGAGGACGAACCACGGTGTCATGCCGGAGGGAAGATCTTCATTCGTGTTGAAGTTGACGTTGATATGCATCTGCATTCGACCGTTGGCGTCAGGGCGGCGATGTGCGAGGAAGCCGTCGGCAGTTTCTGAGACCATCTTTACGACTTCTGGCGAGCCGTTGTATTCGGCGAGCAGAAGCGAGGGGTGGTAGACCATGTAGGAGCGTTCTTTGGCCCAGCCCCAAACACCGAAGACGGACATCTTGGTGCCGGAGTAATAGGCAGACTTGATCTGGCGCTGTCCGGCGGAGTTGTAGCCGGTGAGCCATTCGGCTTCGCGCTTGGCGGTGACCATGGCGCGCTCCAGTTGCTTGGGGCTGCCGTAATCAATCTGCATGGCCTGTCCGAGTGTGTTGATGCCGTCCTCGTAGGAATGCAGCTCGTCGTATTGAGCTTTAGCGAGGCCGTTCTCCCACATTTCGTTGGCATACATGGCATCGAGGCCGCGCTCGACGGAGATTTTGAGCTTGTCCGGCGTGGAGCCCATGAAGGCAAGGCCGGGCCACCAGTTGAAGAAGTCGGAATCGTCGCCGAGGCCGCCGCCGATTTCGCCGTCGGAGATCTGGCGGTTGTCGACATACCAGTTGATGAAGCTGGAGAGCTCGTGCAGGTCTTGTGTCTGCAGCCATGCCCAATCGGGCACGCCGGCGGGAGTGGCAGGCAGCGTATAGGGTGGGCGAATCTGTTCGTGATTGTTCTCGTTCCAGTATTTGCGGCCAAGGTCGTTGGTGGGATCGACGCGAAGGAGATCGGAGATGTCTGCGTCATAGCGGTTGAATAGATTCAGCTTGCGCGAGTTGACGGACTCCTCCGTCATGTTGGCGTAGTTGTCGCGAACCTGAGTGAGGCGGTCGGAGATGTGCTCGGGCAGAGCTTCGTCATACGGCTTGAAGACGAGTCGGATGTTCATGCCTTCGAGAGCGGCGGAGCTGAACTCCGGGCTGGCGGAGGCAATGGTGATGTAGAGCGACTTGCCGTTGTTGAGAATGCGGTCGCGGGTATCGAGCCAGAGGGTGTGCGGCTCGCCAGGCTTGACGGAGAAGCTGAAGTCCAGCATGTCGCGCATGAGCCAGGTGGGATCTTTGATCTGGATGTTGAAGGGGATGCGGCCGTCGGCTGTGGGCGCGAAGTTCATTGCAGGCAGATCGATGGCTATTCCATCCAGGCCCGCGTGCATGTTTTCCCAGGAGTAAGTTGCGCCGTGGCCTTCGCCGGGCTGCAGGGCGCGGATGTCGGCGGGGATGAGAATGTGGACGATGGGCATCGTAGCTGGTTTGGCTTCGCCTGTAGCACCCGGGGCACCCGCACCGGCTCTACCGCCGCGCCGGCCGCCTGCAGCAGCAGCGGGACCACCGCCGCCGGCCACCACCCCAGCCGGCAAAGGACGCCCGCCGGGGGCCCCGGGCATGGCGACGACGGTGCTGCGCTCGTCTGTCGGGAAACGGTTGTGGATGAAGTCGACGATAGGCGTGAGGTAGGGATTGTTGGTATCGTTGCGGGCGCTGACGCTGTAACGCAGGACGGCAATGGGATTCTTCGGCTCGGCGCCGGGATGCACATAGTAGGCGGCAAACTCACTGATGGGCCACCATTGCTCGGTGTTGACGAAGTGGACGTGGCCGCCGTTGAAGGGCTTGGCGAAGTCATGCGTGGTGCGTTCCTGGCCGGAGGGCCGCTGGAAGAGCGCGTGCGAGAGCTGCGGCGTGGGGTCTTCCTGGTCGGGATCGGCTACAGCTTTGGGATCGCCGTTGCCGGGAGTGAGCATGGTGAATGGACCCCAGGCTCCGCCCTGGATCTCAAGGTGGTTCCAGGGCTCTTCGGGAAGATAGAAGGTAACGGATTTGCCGGAGACGGCATAGCAATCCCAATCGGGGAGCTGGAAATAATCGAAGCGTCCGGTGAGCGTGGAGCGGTTGTAGACGCCGGGCCAGGTGGTTTCGGCGATGCCGTCCGTGCCCTTCCACCACCAACGCTTGAGGTCGTAGACATCGTGGATTTCAACCTTACGCACGGTGGTCTGTGCGGCAGGAAGAAGCGCGGGCAGATCTTCAGGGCGGTTCCAGCCGAAGTTGTGGTTCCACTCCTTTTGCCAGGCGGCTTCTTTTACGTTGCGGTCGAGCGAGGGGATGCTGGAGGGAACTTCGTTTTTGGCGAGCGAGACGATGTTGTCGTCAGAGAGGGCGCGATCGTAGATGCGGAGTTCGTCCATGTCGCCGCCGCGATCGTAGTTGTAGGAGCTTTCGACGCCCTGCGGCGAGATGATGCGCGAGTTCGGGCCGAACTGGTCGAGCGCGGCATCGAACATGCCGGTGGCAGCCTTGGTGGCAGCGAGCTTGCCGTTGATGTAGAAGCGGATGCCGGTGGTCTCATCCCAGGTGAGCGCGATGTGCGTCCAGACGTCGCCCTTGGGGAAGGGCTGCAGCGGAACGGAGATGCGGGTGCGGTTGAGATTGACGTCGGTGACGAAGGCGTCGAAGCCGTGGCCGTTGTAGTCGATGCGGAGCCAGACCATGTCCCAGGAGGAGTGGTCGCCATAGCCGACGCGAAAGATGGGGAACTCAGTCTCGTTGACCGGGTCGCGCGCGCGCCAATCGAAGCTGAGGGTGCCGCGCTGCGAGTAGATGTTGCCGGGCGCCCAGTAAGACAGAAGTTGATTGTTGCCGGCCTGGATGTAGCTTCCCTTGGCGCCATCGGGGAGGATTTTGACGTCGCTCTGGTAATTGGGGTCGGGTGTGCCGCCGGCGGAGAAATCCGCGCGGAAGCTTTTATCGGCGGAGAGATAGAAGAGCAGGCCGGGCTGCGCGGCGCTGGGATTGGTGGGGCGCTGCGTAAGCTGCGGAGCTTGAGCGAAGGATAGAGTGGTGGTGAGGGCGGCGAGGAGAAGAAGAGAGGAAAGGCGTTTCACGCTTAGGGCTCCTGGGCCGCGACTGTCTGGCAGGTGGGTGTTGTTCACTGACAGGATTGTTCCAAAAGCGCGGACGTCGGGATTATTCGCCACGAGGCGGAGAATTAGCAAATGAAACTATTTCGCGGGGAATGGCGTCTGCCAGTGCTCAATGGTGACATCTGGCATGGAGTTTGGTGTGTTCAGAATCGGGGATGGCTGGTTACGCAGTGTCTGGTCGAAGAAGCTGAGCACGGTCTGGCGGAGAATGTCGTCGATCCGCGCGGGCAGGATGGGGCCGGTGAACTGCAGGCGGCGGAGCGGCGGAAGCAGCGGCTGATCGGAAAAATCCAGGTGCTGCGCGCCGCGGACGTAGAGGCGATAACCGCCGAAGCGCGTGAGCGACGACTCAACTGCGGAGTTGTCGGCGCGGTCGAGCTGGTCTTGCGTATCGCCGGGCATGGGTAGAGTGAGCAGATCGTGCTCGCGGTCGGCGACGGCTTGCTCGTCGATGAGCAGGGTGGGTTGGGAGGTGCGCGAGGCGAGAGCGCCGAAGGTCCAGCCATCAAGATTGACGGCGGAGACGACGCGGGGATCGAGGCCGAGGAGACGAAAAGCCGCTGCCCCGCCGAAGGAGTGACCGAAGGCGCCGGCGTGGTTGGTGTCGAGCGCGTTATGGAAGCGCGTGGAGTTGAGCGTGGCGAGCTGATCGAGGACGAAGTGATTGTCCGCCGCCCAAAGATCGAGCGTGGAATTCCAGAAGGCGATCTGCGCGGCAGCGGAGGAGGATGGGCCACCGGGACCTTCGAGAGCCTCGTGCCCTTCGATAACGTGGCCGTTTACTACGACGCGCACGGCGTTGTAGGGATGGTCAACGGCGGCAACGACATAGCCGTGGCTGGCGAGGTCTTCAGCAAGTGCGGTGTTCTGAATGCGTTGTCCACCCCAGCGCGGGCCGAAGAGCAGCACGGGAAATTGCGTGTGTGAAGAGGCTATCGGTGCATCGATGTGCGAGTGGGTGTGCAGCAGAGGCGCATAGAGCGTGGAGAGCGTAGCTTCTCGCCAGCGCTGATAGTGGGCGATGGGATTGGTGGGGGCTGAGGCCGGATACCAAAGTTGGACGACGACGGTGCGGCGGACGGAAGGATCGTGCGGCTCGGGTCGCGTGGGGTCTGTGAGGGTGAGCGTAGTAGTACCGACAGCGAAGGGGCCGGTGGGCGCGGGAAGATTGAAGCGGGCTATTGCGATAAGGAGGATGAGAAAGCCGATGAGCAGCCAGATGATGAGGCCGAGAAGAAAGTAGCGGAATAGCTGGAAGAGAGTAAGGCGGCCACGCATGCGCCGGCGTCTTTCCATGTTTTTGGCGATTGGCTGCTGCTGGGAGCGAATAGGTTCCGCTGAGCGCGCGGGGTCAGCGCTTAGAAGCGGTAGATCCAGAGGTCCGTGTTCGGGAGTGGCTGCCAGGCTGGATCTCCTTCGAAAGATGGCTTGTTGATAGCAATGACGGCGACGGTGCCGGCGCGGCGGAAGGCGGCGAGGGTGCTCTGCTGCCGGCCCGGAGATGACTGCCAGAAGAGATCCATATCCTGCGGTGAAGCGATCTCACTGGTGATTTGAACGTGGGCGATGTAGGCCCAGTCCGATTGTAGATTGGGTGTCCAGTTGATAACACCGATCTGGGAGTGAGCAGGAAGATGCTGGTTCAGCAGGGCCTGGCCGCGCCGCCACTCAAGATTGGTATAAGGAGATTTTTGGTGGGCGAGATTGCGCCAGACTGGGAGCTGATAGCGGATGAGCGATCCGGTGAAGCCGAATAAGAGAAAGAGCGCGGCGGCACGCAGGCGATTGGAAGACGGTGGAAGCTCGAACGCCCCGAAGAGCAGCGACAGAAAAAGCACGGCGAGAAAACCGGCTAGATAGCGGCCTTCCAAATGCACGGGAAGATAGATTGCGATTCCGAAGAGCGCGAGAGCAGGGAGAACCCAATTGCGGCGCAGCGACAGGAGAAACGCGCGGCGGGAGTGGGATTCGGAGAGCAGAACGAGAAGCGCGAGTGCGATGCCGAGGAAGAGTGGCTGAGTGAGGACGACCTGCGCAAGGTCTCCGGCATTTTTAATTAGCCCGATGAGCTGATAGCGCCAACGGAAGAGGTGTTTGTAGCCGGCGTAGAAGTAGGGCGGATCGAAATAGGGGACATAGGTGGCGTGGAGCGGAGCTGTAAATGAATAGACCGTGGGCGACGTTTGCAGCACGGTGGTGGGGTGTATGGGCGTGCCGAAGTCGGGTGGGGCAGATTCCCATTGGGCAAAATTTGCGATGGAGGTTCTCGGCCACGCGACAGCGGCGGGCTGATTGCCGCCCTGCCAGTGCACCCACTTCTGCAGGCGGTTTATGTGCCAGGCGTAATTGATGGAGCCGGATTCGCCAAGGGTGAAGTGGCCGACAGCGCGGCTAAGGGCTGCGCCGTAGGAGGCGACGATAACAGCGAAGATAGCTGCGGCAGCCAAGGCTTGCGTGAGCTTTCTGCGCTTGGCGAAGAGCGCTAGAGCGAAGAACACGAGCAGAGCGCAGCCGAGCACGAGGAAGATTGTTTTGCCGAGGAATCCAAGGCCGAGAATGAGGCCGAGCAGCAGGCTGGTTCGAAGACTGGAGCGAATCGCTTGCTTGGCTGAGGGGTTGAGGATGCGAACCAGCAAACCCGCGGCGAGAAAAAAGAGCGTGGTGATGAGCAGGTCTGGATTGACGTGTGAGACCTGGCCGAGGCAGATCTGCGTGATGACGAAGATGGCGAGGGCTGCGGACCAGAGGAAGAGTGCTTGCTTGCTGTCGTCGGGTTCGAGTGTTTTGCGCAAGCGCAGCAGGCCTGTGACGAAGAAGAGGAAGGCAAGGTAATCCGCAGTGAAAATGGCGAAGTTCACGGTGCGAGTGTTGCGCCAGTCACCAATGGGGCCCACAGGAAAGAGCGGGCGAACGGCGGCGAGCAGCGCGGGGTAGCCCTGGCTCCAGAGCGGGTTGAGCGCGGAGTGGAAATCGTGCTGCTGGATGTCGCGAGCGATGTCGAGATACTGAACGGCGTCTGAGCCGTAGATGTCTCCACGGTCGGTGTTGCCGAACTGGCATTCGATTGCGCCGAGCGTGAGGATGAGCAGGCTGGCGTGAATTAGCAATTCAAAAAGCAGGGCCGGCCCAAGGCGCGAGTGCCTCTTCGCGGCTCGCGCTGCGACGATTTGTGACAATACGGCAGACGCTGCCATGTTGTTGACAATAGTGATTATGCGGAGCGAGCGAAATCCCCTTTTGGGAACTGAAGATGAGGTACTGCAGGTGACGGTAGTAACGCACACAGGTCATGGCCTGTTTATGGGATTCCGGCTGTGACCTAGAGGTCGTAGAAACGTGTGTAACAGACCGCGACGAACGCGGCAAGGAGTACGGAATGGCCGTTGCCGAGATGGAGATGACGCAGGAGCTGTTGGCGTCTACGGAAGTTACACGCAGTGCAGATAATTTTTTTGCAAATGGGAGTGCCGACCGCGCATTGTTCTATCAAAATTTTGACCGCAAGCCATTCCAGTTCCGGCACGCTCTGGATCGGCATCCGGCATTTCAACTGTCTGCGTTGTTGAAGGCGGCGGAGCGGCTTTCGAAGGACCCTTGCACGGCAGGCAAGTCGCACTTTGAATCTGGATCGCCGGACCGCAATGCCTGGTTCGGAGCGCGGCCTGAAGGACAGACGATTGTGGATGCGATTGCATCGATCGAAAGCGGAAAAAACTGGGTAATCCTGAAGCGGATTCATGAGGACCCGGCGTACCGCGAAATTCTGATGCAGTTGGTCCCACAGCTATCCGAGGTAGCGGCGGTGGACATCGCGAAAGAGTATTACGACCCAACGATGACCATCTTTATCACTTCGCCGGGGCGCATCACGCCATACCACATGGATGGTGAGACGAATTTTCTGGCGCAGATCCATGGAACGAAGCTGGTCTATATCTATGATGGCAAAGACCCGAGCGTTCTAAATACACAGCAGATGGAAAAATATTGGACCGGCAACCTGCCCAAGATCGACTATCCAGAGAACCTGCCGCATGGCAAGTGGCAGTACAAGCTGGCGCCGGGCAATGGCGTGTTCAACCCGGCAATCTTCCCGCACTGGCTGCAGAACGGCGATGAAGTTTCGGTTTCGGTGTCAATGAACTTCAAGCGCCGGCGCAATGTGTCTATCGGCGCGCATCGCTTCAACCACTTTGCGCGCAAGTTCGGTTTGCACCCAGAGGTTCCGGGGCGGAATAGAACTGTGGACCGGACGAAAGAGGTGTTATTTGGCCGTGCCTATGAGTTTGCCAAGACGCGACTGAAGAAGTAGAGCGACTATTCAGGTGGAGTCTTGTTACGCTCGGTGCGGACCCAGGCGGCGTTGCCACTCGCGGCACGGCGAGTGCGGCCCAGGTTGGCAATCTTGAAGGTCAGATAGAACGGCGCCTGCAATAGCGCGGCGAGATCGCGCAGAGGTTCTCCGCCGAGCAGCGCAGCGATCAAAATGTACAGCCCAATGATTTCGAGGCCGAGGCCGGCGTAGATGCGCGTGGGTGTGAATGTTGCCAGCAGCAGTAACACAACACAAGTTGAGAGCGGGAGCGAGAGCAGATCGAGCAAAGGCTCGAAGAGGCTGAGACGACCGCGCAGGACTTCCCCCATCAATTGAAACCTGAGGCGGCGGCGCAGCATGGTGCGGCCACCTTCCCAGCGGGCACGCTGCGTGCTGGCGGCTGCGTTGTTGTCAGGGAGCTGGCCGAAGACGGCGGCGTCATCGAGGAAATCGACGCGAACACCGGCACGAACCAGGGCGACGTGGTACTCGAGATCTTCAACGATGGAGTGCGCGAGGTAGGGAACGTGCTCAATGGTTGAGGCGGAGAGCGCAAAGCCATTGCCGAAGATGCCGCAGGAGAGGCGGAGGCGAGCGCGCCCGCGGGGTCGAAGGACATTGACGCCGCGCATGGCGAGTGCCTGCAGACGCGTGCCGGCGGAAGCTGATGGATTGGCGGCGACGTAGCGGGCCTGCACGGCGGATGCTCCGGCGGCGAATGCAGTTGTGACGGCGTCGATGAGGTTACGGGAGACGGCGGAGTCAGCATCAATGACGAGAACTGCCTGTGCTCCGGCTGCGACTGCCTGAGTGAAGCCATGGTGGAGCGCGGCACCTTTGCCGTGGGAGCCATCGTCGTTGAGCGCAAGCACGTGGGCTCCGGCAGCGGCGGCGAGCTCAGCTGTTGCATCCGTGCAGTTGTGCGCGATGACGAAGATGGGTGTGTCGTGACCGAGGCTTTCCAGGCAGGCGGCGATGAGTTTTTCTTCATTGTGCGCTGGGATAAGTATGGCGAGACGAAGATCGGGTGCTGAGGCTTGCGGATATTTGTGCGGAGGGAAAAGTGCGGCGAGCGTGAGGGTAATGAGCTCGAGCAGCAGGGGGAGCGTGGGCAGCACCAGCGCAAAGCCGAGGATGGTGAGAGCCAGGTGCACGATTAGAGGATAGAGGATTGTTTCGTTTGTTGGGTAGGATGGGCGAATGAGATTCGTGAGCGAGCGGGATTTGGCGGAGCCGGGTCTGCGGCTGTTTTGCCTGCCGCATGCGGGGTCAGGCGCGGCGGGGTTTTACCGCTGGAAGCGGGCTGCTCCAGCGGGGATTGCGGTTTGCCCGGTGATGCTGCCGGGGCGGGAGGCGCGGCTGGCGGAGCCGGCGTTGTTGAGCGCGGATGAGATTGTGAGCGCGCTGATGACAGAGCTGCGTGGGCAGATGACGCGACCGTATGCGATCTTTGGGCACAGCATGAGCGCGCTGATTGCGTTTGAGTGGGCGCGGGCAATGGGGCGCGAGGGGCTGCATGGGGCGGAGGTGTTGTTCGTTTCAGGAAGAGAGGCTGCGCAGCGGGAGCTGGGGCATCGCGAGTTGCACAAGATGGAAGACGAGGCGATGCTGGTGGCGTTAGAGGCAAAATATGGCGGCGATGCGAATGCGGTGCTGGGAGACGCAGAGATGCGCGAGGTATTTTTGCCGATTGTGCGCGCGGACCTGACGGTGGTGGAGACCTACAAGTTTGTTGCGGGAGAAAAATTGAAGTGCAAGGTGGGGGCGTTTGCGGGTGTGGGGGACAAGAGCGTTACGGATGAGGGATTAGCGGCATGGGGTGAGGTGACGAGCGGAGATTTTCGCGTAAGGCGATTTGCAGGCGACCACTTTTTTCATTTTGGTGCGGCGCAGGGCGAGTTGCTGGAGACGTTTGCGACAGAACTTAATTCTTCGGCTTAAGGTTTGTTCCAAGTGAGCACGGTAAGGGAGTGGGGCGGTAGGGTTTCGGTGGCGGAGTAAGGGGCGGTGTGGGGTTCGACGAGGTCTTGTTGCTCGTTGGAGTCAGTGATGTGAGCGGCGGTGAGGACGGTTTGGGTGACAACACCGGTGGGAGCTTCGGGGCCGGCGAGATGGATGGGCAAAGATTGCATGCGGCTGAGGTTGAGGAGGATGAGGCTGCGATGCGTGCCCTCGGCGAAGGCGAAGGTCTGCAATTCGTGCGCGTTGGTGAGGGCGATTTTATCGTTCGCGCTGAGGGGTTGGTTCCAGGTAGGGTTGGGGCCGGAAAGTTCGGTGGTCAGTTCGGTGGAGAGCAGAGCGCTGTTGAGTAGTTGGAGCGCGAGAAAGGTGGGGCGGCGGCGGTTGGTGGCACCGCCCATGTCGACGACGGCGCCCCAGAGCGGCATGGTTTCCTTCTGGTTGTTGGGGTTGGTGAAGTTGTTTTCAAATTCCGGCAGGGCGAAGAAGTTTTGGGTGGTGATGCCGAGATCGCGGAGCATGAGCAGCATGTGAGTGGCGACGGCGAGGGCTGCACCGAGCGAGGGGACTGTGGAGTCGATGTCTGATTGGGAGGCAGTGCCGGACATGGTGCCAAGGTTGGTTTCGTAGACGGCGAGATTTTTGTGCGCGGCGGATGCAGCGGCGGCTTGCTGGGACATGAGACTGTTGGGGCGGGAGTCGATCTGCTCGGCTTGGGCAAGCATGGGGCCGAAGATAGCTTCTACACCGCGCGCATCGTTAAAAGTAGAGAAGAGATAAGGCGCAATGGCGATGGTGTCGGCGCTGGAAGAGTTGGCGAGCTCTTGCTGCGACCACCA
>Ga0302326_10020552_pt1 | contig 13581 bp, 12 predicted proteins | sample Palsa_T0_3_FD_202264 | JGI IMG/M metagenome (GOLD analysis project Ga0302326, IMG submission 202264) | Peat permafrost microbial communities from Stordalen Mire near Abisko, Sweden - Palsa_T0_3 | ecosystem: Environmental > Terrestrial > Soil > Palsa > Peat permafrost | place: Sweden: Abisko... | reverse complement strand
AGTCCCACCGCAGCGCGCATATCGACGTTGCGGTCCGCCGGGGACTGTCCCGGCAGAAGATCGGGGCCATATTGACAGGCCAGCGAACCTGCCTTGTTGTTGCAGGGAACGTTGGCCAGCGAATACGTTTGCCCCCAGTGCGGGTTTTCCACGCCGCCGACCAGGTTGATCGTCGAGCCGCTTACGCTGCTCACTTGCAACTGCTCCGCGTGCCCGGGGAGGTAATCCGTCGAACTCACCACTATGTAGTCGTCCATCTTCCAATCGGCGGGCATGCCGCTCACCATCAGCGCTTTCTCCATGCCGCCGCCCTTCAGGGTTGCATTCAGCCGCATCCAGCTGCTGCCGGTCACCGAAGGATCGTTGTCGTCGCCGCCCTGCGCGCCCTTGTATCCGGAAAAGTTGATGGTGCCGCCGTAAGACACCGCCAGCACCTTGCGTCCGAAGTACGCGCCATTCACGTCGTTGCTGTCCAGCGTTTGATACTGATAGAAGCAGTCATCTACTCCTCCCGGAAGCAGCGTCGGCGGGTTGAGCTGCGATGTCTTGGTGCAGGCCGTTGTCGGGTATTGCATGGTCGGCATGTTCGAACCCCAGACGTCGGGATCGCTGGTGGGAACACCGCAGGTCGCATCGTCCACCAGCATGTCGTTGTCGATCTTCTTGCAGGTGATGCCTGCATCGGTCGCGCTGCCGTACAGGTGGATAGTGAGCGTCTGGCCGCCGTTGTTGGCGCCGATCCCTACGGCCGACAGCACTCCCTGGTTTTGCACCAGGATGTTGGCCGCGTAAAAGCTCATGGTCACGTTATCGAAGGTCAGCGTTCCATTACCGAAGATGTATACGTTGTGAAAGTTGTATGGGGTCTTCGTTCCGTCCACCGTACAGGTGATGTTGTAGATGACCAGGTCTGGCGCCTCTTGTCCGAGCGAAGCGCCCTGGTCAAGGATTCCCCCGGCGCACATGTCGGGCTGGGCCCATGCCGGTGAGGACAGCACGCCGGCCAGCACCAGCGTTGCAATCACTCCGACGACTACTTCAAAAATCTTTCTTGAGACCGGAACAGCAGCAGGACGCAAGTGGCTTTGCATCAGGATTCCCCCACATCGAATTTGTAGGAATTTCAGTCTTAGCTCCCGACGGCCCAACATTTTATATCCGTTTAGGGACTCCGGCGCATGATTATTTTTTTTGGGTGGGGAGTTGACCTGCCTGAGGAATAACGCAAATTGTCCCAAAGATGATGGACCGGATTTCCTGCCTGGGCACGGACCATACTCTGGCGATTCAGACGTCGGCCACAACAATGTCGCACCCGGCAGTCTCTCCGCCGACGAGCCAGAGATCGTTGGGGGCCTTCCACTCTCTGCCCTTTGAGGTCTTTTGCGTTGTTCTCATCCGTAGCGCCTGAATTGTTATTTTGTGCCAGGAGAATAGCAATAGAACGAATAACTGCCGCGTCCCGTCCGATTTTCGCCATCCGGGTCCAAAATCGCTCTAGGCAACCGCCGCGGTTTGACTGCCCGCACGCTTCCGCCACCCTCTATTTATCCGCCGATATTTATCCGCCGACGAGAAAACCCCAATAAACTACTTGCTGATGGCATCATGACGGAGATATACTGCGTGATCGAGGCTGGTCCACTTACCAGACCACATGGCAGAACCGATTCAATCCGACTTTGAGGTTGTCCGAAGGCAAAAGGTGTACGAAGCGGTTGCTGCGCAGATCGAACGTCTGATTCTGAAGAAACTGAAGCCCGGCGACAAACTGCCTTCGGAGCGTGAACTAACGGAGTTGCTTCAAGTGAGTCGCAGTTCCATTCGCGATGCGATTCGCAGCATGGAACTGATGGGTTTGGTTGAACCGCGCCAAGGCGCCGGGACAATCGTTTGCGAAAGGCCAGCCGCCTCATCAATCAACCCTTTTGATGACGCGCTAAAGCGTCGGCAGGAATTGGTCAGCGAGCTTCTGGATTTTCGCAAGATGCTCGAACCGCCGTTGGCTGCGCGAGCCGCCACAAACGTTTCTCCGGAAGAAATCTTAGAGATGGAAGAGATTTTGCAACGTCAGGAAGCGAAGCTGTCTCTTGGGGAACCCGCCATTGAGGAGGACGCGGAATTCCACTACAGCGTGGCTTTGGCTTCTGGTAACAGTGTGGTGTTGAAGGTGCTCGACCTCCTCATGGACCTGCTGCGCGATACGCGTCAACGCTCGTTACAGGTGCCAGGCCGTCAGCAGAAATCGCTGGCGGGTCATCGCAGGATTTTAGCTGCTATCAGGCGCCACGATGGTGAAGCCGCGAAGTCTGCCATGCGCCGGCACATTGAAGATGTCGAAGAGATCGTACTTAACAATTCTTGACAGCGAAGGACCTTGGCCACGACCGAGTGGTCGTGATGTGAAATCTCGCACGAAAAATAAGCGGTTACGAGGGTCGATCATGAGCTACACGGAACTCACCGTTTGGACCCGGGGCATCATCATGGACAAAGAGGGCCGCGACATCGTCAATTCCATCTCCGCGGCGGCCCGTCTCGAGGGCAAGTTCGCGCAGGCGATGGAGAACTATGTTGACAATCCAGATCGCACCAACTGCCCGACCCGCAAGTATTGCCGGGTGAGCGATAGCGTAATCGAGAACGAGCTCACTTATGAAAATGAAAATCCCAACATCGTCGTGCTGGTCGAGGGAACGATGGTCAAGGGTTGGGACTACATGCGCGGGATGCCGCCGGGCGGAACGCTGGTGATCAACACTCACTACACGCCGGATTACATGATTCGTTTTGTGCCCGGTCCCGAGCGGCTGGCGCAACTGGTTTGTGTTGATGCCGCTAAGCTGGCGGACCACAAGTGGCTCTATTACCGGCTGGGCGAGTTAGGCCTGGATCGTCTTTCCACGGAAGGCGCGGCCGAGCGTAACAAATCGATTGCACCCGATATCGCGGCGCCGCTCATTGCCGCGGTAGTCAAGACCACGGGCATCGTCAAAATGGAGACGATCGAGCCGATGATCGCGAACGAGAAGGCATTCCAGATGGCGCTCGACCAATTGCACATCATGCCGCTGAACCCGGTGGCCGTTTAGGGAAGGACTGAAGAACCACAATGTCGACTAAAGGCACTCGCATCCCCGACCGGCTCAAGATCACATTTGCCGGCATAACGCCCGCTCCGTCGCAGGAAAAAGGTCAAGACCTTTTCCCCACCGGCAACTGGCGATCGATCAGGCCAGTGTACCGGGACAAGTTGCCACCTTGTAACAACGCTTGCGGAACCAACGAGAAGATCCAGGGCTATCTCGATCTGGTCAAGCGCGGCAAGTATCTGGATGCCTATGCGCTGATCAAGGAAGACATGCCCTTCCCGTCGGTGACCGGCCGCGTGTGCTATCACCCGTGCGAGCAGGCCTGCAATCGTGGGCAGTACGATGAGGCCATCTCGATTCGCGCGGTCGAGCGTTTTCTCGGCGATCTTGGACAGGCATTAAAGCACGACGTGGTAAAGCACGGTCCGCCGAATGGCAAGAAAGTAGCCGTTGTCGGCTCTGGGCCAGCGGGCCACAGCGCCGCCTACCAGCTTGCCCGCCTCGGCTACGAAGTGACGATCCTGGAGAAATCGCCGAAAGCTGGCGGACTCAATCGCGGCGGAATTCCGGACTGGGTGCTGCCGCAGGACGTGCTCGATCGGGAGATCGAGCGCCTCGTCGAACTCGGGGTGACAATCAAGACCAACGTCGAAGTCGGCAAGGACGTGAGCTGGGATGACTTGAAAGAGAACTACGACGCCTGCGTGCTGGCCGTGGGTCTCATCGACCCCAACAGCGTGCGAGCCGAGGGCGAGGATAAAGACGGGGTGCACTACGGACTTCCGTTCCTCCGCGACATCGGCATGGGCACGTCGAAGGTCAAGCTGGGGGCTCGTGTCGCCGTCATCGGAGGTGGAAATACGGCGATCGACTGTGCCCGCGAAGCGTTACGGCAAGGCGCCGTGGAAGTAACCATGATCACGGTGGAGTCCAGCCGTGACGAAATGCCGGCTGTACCCGAAGATCTGCACGACATGATGGAAGAAGGCGTAGAGCTGCTGCACGGGCGGGCGATGACCGCGGTACATGGCAACGGTAAGGCCGAAGCCTTGCAATTGCATCCCGCGCGATTCTCCGGCGCCATCAATGCTTCACCCATTGCCATCGATCGAGAAATTCCCCCCCAGCGATTCGCCGTCGACAACGTGATCGTCGCGGTAGGACAGCGGGCGTCGCTCGGTTGGTTGCCGGACGAGTTCAAGACCGAACGCGGTACCATCAAGATCGACCGCTTCGGGCGTCTGGGTAACACAAACTTTTTTGCCGCCGGCGATGTAGTGCAGCTGGGTTCGGGCCAGCCGCTGATGGTGGTGAATGCCGTTGGCGACGGGAAGCGCGTTGCCTTCAATCTGGACAAGGTCCTGCGTGGGGAGTCGTTGCAGCCACGCACGATTCCCGTCGACGTCATCTTCGATTTGAACCGCATGAACATGACGTATTTCCCGCACTTCCCGCGCGTCCCACAGACGCTGCTGCCGCCGGCAAGCCGGAAGAGAACGCAGGAGGAAGTGATCCAGGCATTTTCCGAAGAGCAGGCGGTCGAGGAGGCCAGCCGCTGTTTCAGTTGCGGCACGTGCAACGCCTGCGACAACTGCTATCTGGTCTGTCCCGAGCCGTGCATCGTGCGGGGCGCGCGGTCGAACGGCCTCTATAAGATTCTGGTCGACTACTGCAAAGGCTGCCGCGTGTGCATCGAGGAGTGTCCGACGGGTTGCCTCGAGGGCGTGCCCGAACTCGACTTCGACAGCGGCGTCGTGCGAATGGACACAGCCTTCGCCATCACGCCTGGGTTGCACGGGCGGCAGGCGGAAGAGTTGAGGCATTTGGCGGAACGGCCCGCGAAGAATATCTAGTAGAGCAACGTTCGCCGAGGCGAACCATGCGGAGTCAATGATGGCGACAGCTACAGTAGCGAAGAAGAAAATGGTGCGGATAAACGGCTGCGTCGCGGCGGCGCAGGCCGCCAAGTACGCTGATGTCGATGTGATCACGGCGTATCCGATCCGGCCTTATACCGCGACGATGATGGCCCTGGCACAAATGGTGGCCAACGGGGAACTCGACGCCGAGTACATCGTGGCCGACAGCGAGCATTCGCAATTGAGCATCGCGCACGGCGCTTCGTCAAGCGGTGCGCGCGTTTTCACGGGTAGCTCAGGCGTAGGCGTGCAATTCGCCTATGAGCTTTATTCGCCAATCTCCGGCAGCCGCATGCCAGTGCAGATGATGATTGCCGACCGCACACTCGATCCTCCCGGCGATTTTGGTTCCGAGCATACGGACGCCCTGTCGACCCGCGACATGGGGTGGCTCATGGGCTGGTCATGCGACGCCCAGGAGGCGTTCGATAATCACCTGATGGCCTATCGCATCGGTGAGGACCCGCGCGTGCTTTTGCCGCAGATGGTCTGCCAGGACGGCTTCTTCGTCTCGCACATCACGAGTGACGTCGAATTGCCCGACCCGGGCCAGGTGAAGGAGTTCCTGCCGCCGTACAAGCATCCGTACCCGCTCGACCCGCGGCATCCGGTGTCACACGGCCCGCAGATTATGCCTGAGCAGGGTCCGCCGCTTCAGTTGGAGCGTGCGCGCGCCATGGAGGAGTCGATGGCGGTCATCGAGGAAGTTCACGACCAGTTCGCGAACATCTTCGGGCGACGTTACGACCCTTGGGTCGAAGAGTTCATGACCGATGACGCCGACGTCGTGTTTTTCATGCAGGGTGGCCACGCAGTGACAGCGCGATTCGCGATTCGGCATATGCGCGACAATGGCATAAAAGTCGGCTTGGTACGGTTACGGACCATCCGGCCATACCCGACCGATCGCGTGAAGGAAGTCCTTAGCAAGTTCAAAGTGGTTGGCGTGATCGAGACCAACATGGGACTCGGCAGTGTGAGCAGCGGCGGTTCGCTCTATGCTGAGGCCTGCGCGGCTCTCTACGAGAGCCAACAACGCCCGCTCGTCGTCTCGTTCATGGCTGGTATGGGTGGCGAGGCCATCGTGCTGAAGGAATTCTACTGGATGACCCAGAAAATGACTGAAGCGCTGAAACGCGGGAAAATCGAAAAACGCACGCATTGGGTCGGATTCGAAGAGTAAGCAATTGAGAGTTGCCCAGGATAAAGGATGTGTTCATTGAAATGTTTTCGCAGTGCGCCCACTTGTGTCAGGGCACGACTTTAGTCGTGCCGATAAGCGGCTAACAAGGATTGCGGCTTTAGCCGCTGCAAAGGCCTGAGCAACTGCGAAACAATTCAAGATCCCTCGCGGGCTGAAGCCCGCTCGGGATACTACACAACCAGCGGCTATCGGCACGGCACAAGGTTTCGGCGGACGCTGTCCGCAATACGACGGTGATACAGGGCTCCAAACCCTGTCATCGGGAGGCAAGAAGATGGCGACAATTGAAGTTGAGCGGCAGTTGCTGCCGATTCTCGACAGCCCTAACCAGGGGGCGCGTTTCTACAACCCTGAACTACCGTCGACCGAGCCGTTCGTCCCCGGTCACCGCACGTGTGCCGGCTGCGGGCCCTCCATTCAATACCGGATGACGAGCAAGGCCGCGGGCGACAACACCATACTGGTGGGACCGACGGGCTGCATGTATGTCGCCAACAGCTCGTATCTATGTACGCCCTACAACGTGCCCTGGGCGCACACCCAGATTGGCAGCGCGGGCAGCTTCACCGCCGGCGTCGCCGCCGCCTATGAAGCCATGATCCGCAAGGGCAAGTGGAAGGGCACATTTCCCAATATCATCTGCGAAGCGGGCGACGGCAGCGCATCCGACATCGGCCTCGCCTCGATTTCCGGCGCGCTCTATCGCAATCACGACTGCCTGATTATCTGCTACGACAACGAGCAGTACGCCAACACAGGCATCCAGGCGTCATCGCGCACGCCCTACGGCGGCATGACCACTTTCTCCCCTCCCGGCCCCAAGGTTCCCGAGGCGAAGACGCTGTTTCCCAAAGACCTCGCCCGCATGATGGCGGCGGGCCATCCTCATTGCTATGTGGCCACGGCCAGCGTGGGCTATCCCATCGACTTGATGAACAAAGTGCGGAAGGGACTCAACCACAAGGGCGCTGCGTACCTCATGGTCTACACCCCTTGCCAGAAGGGCTTCGTGTACGAGACACCGCGCTCCATCGATCTTGGCCGGCTCGTCGTGGAATGCGGGCTCTATCCGATGTGGGAATGGAACCCCGAAACGCGTGCCTTTGACTACAGCTTCCGCCCGCAGAGTATGCGGCCGGTATCCGAGTACTTGAAATTACAAGGACGCTTCGGCCATCTTCACGCCGAACACATCGCCAAGTTGCAGAAGTTTGCCAACGAGCAATGGCGCATGATGGGTGTCGAGCTGCCCGAGGCCCTGATCCAGGCCGCGGACGTGAAAAACCTGGTTGATATGGCGTCTGCGGTTGCGGCTGAGGCGGTGGCGCAAACTCTATGAACACCAAAGCAACAGAACCGGAAGTCGAACCTGAGGGCCAGGAAAGCTATATCGTCAGTGAGGGCAAGAAACGCGGCTCGACGCGCGACGTTCGACCCGAGGCGGCCTATGACCGCTACTACACCGTGCTGCGCGTGCATGCCGGCGACGCTATCCTCACCGACAACTGGCACACCAGTGAAGTCTTGAACCACGCCCGTAACAACTTCGAGGGATACACGTTCGCGATGCGCACGCTCGAGGCCTGGGGAGCAATGATCGAGAACGAGCAGCGTGCCTACTACACCGCCGGCGGGCGCGTGTGGGTCATGGATCTGGAGCCTTGCGAAGGTAAGAAGCCGCGGCTGCCTGGCGCCGGAACCGGCAGAAAGTAGGTACCCTTGCCGCGCGTCCTGCTCATCGACGACACGCCGGAGATTGCCGAGCTTCTGACGTTTGCGCTGCGTGACCGCGGCTACGAGGTCTTCGTGGCGGGATATACCAGCACCGTCAATGAGCTGCTTGCGGAGCAGCGCGCCGATGCGCTGGTGCTCGACTGCACCAGCTTCGACATGAGCGAGTCGCTCTTCGACAGCGTGCGTGGCGACCCCAAACACGCCAGGATTCCCGTGGTTATCATTAGCGACACTCCGGAGGTGGCTGAAGCAAGTCTTCGTTCCCGCAAGGCGGCCAAAGTCTTACTGGTCGCCAAGCCGTTCACCGGAGCCCATGTCGCGACCGCCCTCGCGCTGCTGGCCTAACTATGCCTTTGTGGAGCATGGACGAATGGCAATACCTCGAGCGCGAGGTCGTTAGCGACCCGAAGGGCAGGCAGTGGACGGTGGCGCTCATGGATGTGCTGGGCCAGACGGGCGATCCCGAGATGCCCAATAAGTTGCTGGAACTGCAATATTCCTCTGGACGGTATTTCACCCTCATCTATTCGAACAGCGGCGCGCTGCAACGCGAACGCGGCTATACCTCGTTGTCAGAGGCGACGGATGTATTCGAAGAGCTGCTGATAGGCGTCATCGACGGCACCCTCGATCCCACGCAACCCATTTTCCGGCAAGACCTGGAAGGCTAGGATGTAAGCAACGCGTTATACCAAGCGGCATATCTACCGCCCCGGCGCTGCAACCTTCTTCCCCGATACCTGCTTTCCGATTCTTATTGATTTCTACTATGGAACGGGTATGCTTTGGGGAATTCTGGCCTGCTGGCTTCTAAGGGGGACCCGTGAACGAGGCACAGCTTAAGCTCATTGAGGCTGCAGAAGCAGCCTCGAGGCGTGCACGGTGGATCTATTTGGTAATGCAAGTCGCTGGCATCCTGATGTTCATGGCGTTGTGGCACGAGACGCCTTTCGCGTGGAGCTCTGCCCGGACGCGTTTAGCACAGGCTGTTCTGTGGCAACTCGACTGTACGGGGTCGCACCCAGAAGGTACCCCTAGCATAGCCCCTCCTGATCACGACGACTGCCACTACCTAACGGCATTTGGCGCAGAAGACCTTGAGCGTGCGAAGAAGTATATCGTTGAGGCGCAAGCTAACCCGATGACCGCCAAGGATCGCCTCGATTCACTCATTAAGTCTCAAATTGACCGCGAGGTTTACGTTACTGTCCCACTTCTCGGCGTCGGCTTCGATATAAACGACTTGAGCCTTTTGGCCGGCGTCACGTTTTTGTTTTTGCTGCTGTGGTTCCGATTTAGCTTATGGCGAGAAGAGGAGAATGTTCGCATTCTCTTCCAAGAAAGCCCAAAAGAATTGCTTCCAGACGTATACACCCAACTTGCCATGAGCCAAGTACTAACGGTACCGCCGCACGGTGACAAATCCAATGAGGGATTCTGGGACGCCCTTCCGAGTGTTCTTTTCTGGACACCGGTTGCCGTGCAGTTCCTCATTTGCGTAAATGACCTCGTAAGTTTGGGCAAGGGTCTTGTTATTAACCCTGAGTTGGCAATCGGAGAGGTCGTCGGTGGATGGTTGCTGTTGGGCCTACTTGTAGGCGTCACTCTGGATTGTCGCGGACGCGCCAAAGCGATGAATGCACATTGGCGCGACGCCTACGGACGAGTACAGAAACTGAAGGACCCGATTCCGGCTGAGGGAAGCTAGACTTGCGGCCTCACGTTATCCCGCCGCCAATAGGGCGACCGTTTATCACCGCCCCGGATTCAAATCTCTCATCAGCACGTGCAACACCTGTCCGGTCACACGCGCATCGCGCTCCGAAATTGCCGCCTTCGATCCGCCCTCGCCGTTCGTATCAGTGAGATCTCGATACGCCCGCGCGACTGCCGGCAGCCGGGCGCATCCTCCCCGAATGAGCCCCGTTCTCTCCGCGACGGCGAGTCGCGTCTCGAATGACCAATCGGCAATCTTCCCTGGCGGCGTGTCCGCGGCCGTCAGGGCAATGAATCCCTTGTGTCCGAGTGCATCGGTCACAATGGCTTCCAGGATTCCGCAACAAGTGAGCAACGCCAGGTCATAGTCCCCCTGTTCGAGGGCGCGCCGGCCATCGGTGTAGGCCTGCTCGAGAACCGGCCTGAGCTCAGGGTTGTGAACGAAACCGAACCGGCGAGGAGGCGGAGTCTCCGGTGATGCAGAAGCGACCGGGCCATCCTCCATTCGGGAGAGCGAGCCAACGGCTTGCTCAAGAACGCCAAGGAGCCTATTGACTATCTCATCCGGCGGCGCGCCTGCGATGGCACGCCCGTCCGCTGAGCATATCAGGAAGGCTTCGCTGAACGACCGGGCAAGCCAATGGGCTTTGCTGCCTCCGGACAATTGATTGATGGTTACGCCACAGTCTTCCTGCCAGGCGCGAGTAGCCGCGATCGCCGAACTGCTGGAGGGATCAATCGCCAGTGTGTCGCGAACTTCGCACCCGCGACGGATAAGGCCATCGAGGTACGACAGGTGAGTCTCGATCTGCGCTTTCAAGCTCTCATCCATAGGTCGCGTCTCGCGCTAATCGCCGACGCCACGGGAAGCGCACGGACATGGCGAGCCTCGCCAGTCCGATTCGTAAAGGTTGGGGGCACGGCTTGACATGCTGTGGCGAGCGTGCTAACTTCCCTGCTGCCGAAAGTGGTTCGGTCACTGGACCAGTATACAACGGCCCGCTACTGACCGAGCTGACGTGACGCCGTCGATCTGCGGCGCCTTGGCGGTAAAGTAGTCGACACACTGGGATTCATTCGAGGATCCCTGCACTTCCAGCGGTACTCTGTTGACGTTCAACGCGCTGACACGGAGGTTAAACCATGGCCGAAACTTCGGCCGCTCTGATTCACCCCTCGCGTATTCCCAATCGTTGGATCCAGCTCACAGCCGGCATTGTCGCGATGATGGCTATCGCGAACCTACAGTATGCCTGGACTCTCTTCACCAAACCAATACAATCCCATCTCCACGTATCGCTGGTCGCGGTTCAATGGACTTTTACTTTGTTCATTGCTTTGGAAACCTGGCTGGTGCCCTTTGAAGGATACCTCGTAGACCGGATCGGACCTCGATTAATGCTGGGTATGGGCTCGATCCTAGTCGCCCTGGGCTGGATCGGCTCGGGCTATGCCGAAACGATCAGCGGCCTGTACTTTTGGTACGGACTGGGTGGTATTGGAGCTGGCATCGTTTATGGGGGAACAGTTGGCAATGCGCTGAAGTGGTTTCCGGATCATCGCGGCCTGTGCGTCGGCTTGACTGCCGGAGCTTACGGTATAGGCACGGCGACGACCATTGCTCCCATCGCCTCCATGCTCAAGAGCGCCGGCTACCAGCACACATTCATTGTCTGGGGAATTGTTCAGGGATTCGTTGTGCTGGTTGCTGCCCTGTTCCTGGCCAGGCCCCCCATAGGATGGAAGCCGCCAAATTGGGAAGTGAACGCGGCGAGGATCAAAGCCAAGGTGAACACCGCCGTTACGGACATGACGCCGATGCAGATGTTGCGCCAGCCCACCTTCTACGTGATCTACCTGATGATGACGATGTTGGCCTTCGGTGGTTTGGTCGTTACCGCACAACTTAACCCGATGGCTTCCTCGTACCATGTGGACAAAATCGTCGTGGCCTTCGGAATGACCGCGGTGGTACTGGCGATTACAGTCGACCGGTTGCTGAACGGGTTTACCCGCCCGTTCTGGGGATGGGTCTCAGATCACATCGGCCGCGAGAATGCCATCTTCATTGCTTTCATTCTGGAAGCGATTGCGGTATACGCCCTCCTCCAATTGATCGCCCATCCGATCTGGTTTGTTGTGTTGTCGGGCCTCTGTTTCTTCGCGTGGGGGAATATCTTCTCGCTGTTCCCATCGCTGACCGCCGACCTGTACGGAAGTAAGTGGGCTACCACCAACTATGGAGTTGTCTACACTGCAAAAGGAGTGGCGGCGGCCTTTGCCGGACCCGGCGCCGCCTGGATCTATGCCAGGACGGGCTCCTGGGCCAAGGTCTTCTGGGCGATGATCGTGTGCGATGTAGTGGCCGCGTTTATGGCGTTGCTGTGGCTGAAGCCACTGGCCGCTCGCGTCGTCCGAGATTCGGAAAAGGGACTGCAAGTTCCCGGCGTATCTAAGGCCGACAGGTTAACGACTACAGTGTAGGAAGCGCCAGTAGACGCTCCGGAATATTCTTCTTCAGCACGCATGAACCGCACCGTGACGGAAAGTATGCTGGACTGTGGGATAGCTGCGGAACGCTGCCGCGGTCAATGGTGATGTTTACCGCTAGAGTGGCCACCCGAATGACCGCCTCCGCCCGAGTGCCCACCGCTAAAATGGTTCCCGCCGTTGAAGCTCTTCGGAGCGTGACCGCCGCCATGGAAACTTTCGGATCCGTTGCCACCGCCGAACGGATGGAAGCCACCGGAGCGCGCCTGCTTGCCCGAAGACTCCGCAAAACCTCTGCTCCCAAATTCCGAGGAAGACCGCTGCCCGAAGTTCGAGCGTTGAAGCCTTGCCGTGGATGAGCGACTCTCAAGCGGCGGGCGGCTTACCGTTGACGGTACGTGGTTATAAGCCAGCTGCGGTCCGCGAGCGTAGCCAGAGCCCGGGTAACCACGGCTGGAGGCTTCCACTGGCCGGTTTCCCGAGTAGCTGTTCGGCGGCCGGGGAACATATCCATGCCCGACTGCCGCGTTGTATCCGCCACCGGGCCGGCCATAGCTGTTCGGCGGCCGATGGACAAATGCCTGTGCGTGACTCGTGTTATATCCACCGTTTGAGTAACTATAGCTGTTCGGCGGTCGATGGACGAATCCCTGCCCACCTGTCGCGTTATATCCGCCACCGTACCCGCCATAGCTGTTGGACGGTCCGGCCATTGCTTCCGATTGCGAACCTGCGCGTGGTCCGCCGCCAGAGAAGCCCCAATCGGCCACCGTGGAACTCTGCGAATTGTAGTTCGAGTTATTGAACAGCACAGCCTGGGCCAGCCAACTCAATCCCCACGCCAACCAGCCCCAAGGCGTGTGGTTGAAGGCGGTCATCGCGATACCCAGACCATAACGAACCCCGGACGAGCCGAAGAGCGAGCCCAGCGCACCAATCAGCGAAAATCCCGGGTAAGGGGATACCGCCTGTCCGTAGACACTCCACGGGTTATAAGTTGGCACATACACCATCTGCGGATCTACGGGGGCCAGTTGTATGTTGCCCGCGACGTAGTTCACTGCCTCGTAGGCAGTGGTTTGCAGATTTCCGGCCGCTTGCGCGCGCGCCCGCATTACCTGTACCGCCTCCAATATTTCCGACGTCTGGTTGTAGTAGGCATTGCCGAGGTCGGTGGTCCACGGCAGATTCCCATTCATCTGCGCCAATACCTGGGGAAACGCCGTCAGCGCCTTCACACTCGGGTCCCAGTTCTGCGCGTCGGCTCCGGCTGCAATCTGGTCGGGGGACGCGTCGCCCTGCATCTGCCGCCAACGATTGCCGTCCGTCACTTGCGCGGGATAAGTGGAGGCGGTAAGCACCAGAGCGACAAGCGCATCCGGATAGAGCGCAATTGGCGCCACCAGTTGCTGCAAGCGCACCGCAT
>Ga0302326_10020550_pt1 | contig 13583 bp, 10 predicted proteins | sample Palsa_T0_3_FD_202264 | JGI IMG/M metagenome (GOLD analysis project Ga0302326, IMG submission 202264) | Peat permafrost microbial communities from Stordalen Mire near Abisko, Sweden - Palsa_T0_3 | ecosystem: Environmental > Terrestrial > Soil > Palsa > Peat permafrost | place: Sweden: Abisko... | reverse complement strand
CAGATCCCTGAACGGGCCATTCGCCACGATGACATCGGCTATTTCGGCAACCTGGATCCCTCTGACGGGGGCGATAGCCAGCGCTACATGTTCACGGCAGAATGGCATGGGCAACTAACCGATAATTACTATACCAAAGCGATACTCTACATTTACTATTACGATCTGGATCTCTTCTCGGATTTCACATACTTTTTGGATAACCCGGTCCTAGGTGATCAATTTGAGCAGAAAGACCAGCGCCTGGTCAGCGGATTGACCATCGATCACAAAATTACTGATCAATGGTTCGGACGTGACGTCATCAACGATTTCGGCTTGCAGGTCCGGAATGATTATATCTTCGACATTGCGCTCAATCACACACACCAAAGAAATGTCTACGCACAGCTGACGGATGACCGGGTCATCGAAACGAGTGTCTCGGAGTATTTTGAGAATCGTATCCAATTCAGCGATTGGTTTCGTACGGTTGCGGGTGTGCGAGGTGATTTTTTCGCCGCGGCCGTTACGGACAAATTAGGGGGACCGAACGGCGGTACATCAAGTTCGTTTCTGGCCAGTCCAAAGCTGCAAATGATCTTGGGGCCCTGGTTCAACACAGAATTCTATCTGGACGGTGGATTTGGGTTCCATAGTAATGATGCTCGCGGAACCACTGCCGTCGAAAACCCGGCGGCTGAGGGTGGTGGGTCGGCCGCCAAGGTTCCACTTCTGGTCCAACAAAGGGGAGGCGAGGTCGGTGTACGAAGCACTGCGATTCCACACCTGCAAACGACATTTGCTTTGTGGTACCTGGCTTCAAATAGTGAGTTGGTGTTTGACGGAGATACAGGGGATACGGTGCCTACGCCTGCCTCGGAGCGCTATGGGATCGAGTTTAGCAACTATTACACGCCGTTTCCGTGGCTGACTCTGAATGCGGATTACGCATGGTCGAACGCTCGATACACCCAGTCTAACACAGCGGGACAATACGTCCCCGAAGCCGTCGAACAGGTGTTCGATGCAGGAATTAGTGTCCACGATCTGCATGGATTCGAGGCAGATTTGAGATTTCGCTACTTCGGTCCCCGCGCCTTGACGCAAGACGATAGTGTGAGGTCGCCGGCCACTGCGCTTCTTTACGCGGGCGTTGGGTATCGGTTCAATGCCACGTGGAACATTACTGTCGATATCTTGAACCTGCTGAACACACGTGCTGAGGACATCGCTTATTATTATGCATCTCGGTTGAAAAACGAACCGCCGGGACCAGACGGCGGAGGTTACAACGATCTGGAGTTTCATCCGGCTGAACCACGCCAAGTGCGGGTGACCTTGACCGCAAGATTTTGAAAGCAGCATGATCGTTGCGCCTCTTCGATTGGCGAATCGGACATTCAAAATTTTCTTAAACAAGTCAGTGAAAAGGCTCCTTGCCCTTGGCTTCGCCCTATCCGAGCCAATTTAACGCCGCCCGGAGGTCCTTTGGTTTGCACCCTCGAAGGCCATACCGACGCGGTCGATGCCGTGGCGGTGACGGCTAACGGCCGCTGTGCCGTCTCGGCTTCGAGGGACCACACGCTGCGGCTCTGGGACTTGAGCAGCGGCAAAACACTCCACACGCTCCAAGGCCATTCGAGCTCGGTCACCGCCGTAGTGGTAACGCCTAATGGATGCCGCGCGGTGTCGGCCTCGCATGACGGAACGTTGCGGCTCTGGGACTTGGAGAGAGGGAAAGAGATAGCCGCTTTCACCCGGAGAGATTGGCATGGCTGGTCGCGCTATCGCTTCAGACGGGCAGACGATTGTTGGTGGAGATCAATCAGGTCGATTGCATTTCCTTCAATTCGTCCAAGCAGACGAAACAAAGCCTGCAATCGGCGATACAAAGATCCAGCTTTTAAACCGCGAGGAGCGAACAACGGATTCGTAAGTTGTAGCGGCCCTTCCGTTTCACTTAATGTAGGATCACAGAGCATCAATCCTGCCAGAAAACAGCTGCCAGGAAGCAGTTTACCAGTGTCAGGGGTCAGTCCTCAAGGAGTGGAGCGGCCTTGGGGGGCTAGGAAGAACAGCGCGACGCGTTCGCCCAATTAACAGATCGTGACCTCAGACAACCTAATCCTGAGCCATCCTTGAGTCTTTGAGGTCTCCGCGAACGAGCTTTGCCCTACTTTTATAGCCTCTCCGATCCTTTTCAGAGGCGCTGTAACTCAGTGGATGGAGCATGCTTTTCTGGATTTCCTCTCTTGTTCGCTTCAATTCGCCCGGGTTTCTCCGCAGCATGTTCCCGATGCCCAGTTCTGCTAGCAGCTTGCCTCGGGTTGACGGTCGAGGAGCCCTGAGGATTATTTCCCGGATATTTTCGACTAACTCTCGGTCCCTGGCTTGCCAGTCCACCCTTGATTTCCTTGGTTTCGGTTCCGGGAGTGGCGGCCGGTGCTGGTCCAGCCACTTTCTGTCGAATCGGAAAAGGTAGCTGTAGGTACTGGGAATACGCTTCCGCAGCCCGTGTGGTTCGGGTTCCTCGAGGGCCGTTTCCCAGCGACGCTGGTGAAATAGAAGTCTTGTAAAGAGATGTCGGGGGTCTGGCGGTTTTTTCCATGTGAGCCTTACGCCTTTTCTAGGAAATCGTAGTCCTGCTCGGGCGGCGTGTCTTTTGACTGTCATGGGGTCTACTCCCAGGCGGCGGCTGATTTCCCTCAGACTGATTCGCCTCGCAACCCAGAGTCTTGCCAGGAGATTTTGGTCGATCCGCTTTTGTTTTGTCTCCTTCTTAGGTGACGGAGCCTCCCAATATGGCCTTTTCTGCTCCCGAACCGGGATCTCGAAGAAGGTTTGGGCTGTGTGACCTAAGAAGTTAATCAGCAGCAGATGCTGTATGGGGTGGGCGCAACGAGGCCGCCCTCGAATCATGTCGACAAGCCAACTGGAGCTTTGCCCGGCGCTAAGAGCGCAACCGAGTCTCTCCAGGTTTCCAGCTTCATTGCGCTCAGCGAATTGTTTCGTGAGCTGGGTGACGTAAACTCGTCCCGAAATATGGGCGAGGTGTCTTGCCTGCAATCCGAGAATGTAATTGCCCTTTAGTAGCTCCAGTCCCGGCTCGAAAGCGTTCCCGTTGAGGAGCCAGTGGGTATCGGTAGCTAACAGTCGCTCTCCCTCGGTAGTCGCTTCATCAGTTTCTTGCCATGTTCTGGGCAGAGATTGAAACTCGTGGTGGTTGAGTCGACTGCCTCGACGGATGAGCGTCTCTACCAGTCGGATCCGGTGGCGGTAGCAGGTCGCGATCCCTGCGACTTGGTGGCTGCGATGCCAGTAGGGCTCGCCGTAGGCTTTTTTATCTTCGTCAGCGCAGATCGGGCAGAGTCGCAGGTTTGCGGGCTGCTCGATCTTGCTAGCCATGATGCCGGTGAGGAACGGTAGGCTTTTCCCGCCGTCTCCCAGAGCAGCCTGCTTGCATTTTTCAGCTCGCGCCTTTGGCAAGAAGGCCAGGTAGAGGGGCAAAAGGGTGTGGTTTTGTAGTAGGGCTTCTGCCTTAAGGTGTTCGAGCGGAAGTTGGTCGGCGAGAAATCCCAATCGGCTGGGCAGGTCGATTACCGCGATGGAGCCGGCCCCAAAAAGGGATTCGCAAAACCCTTTCTTACTTGGAACATTCGCCCGTTCGGACAATCGAGCGCAGACCCCATAAAGCAGTTCGTCGGGGTGAGGATTGGGGAAATGGCCATGCATTTCAGGCCATTTGCTCCTCAGTGAAAAGACAGTTCACGTTCAGGATGAATCCTTGCTCTTTGAGGACGTCGTAAACCCTTCTCTGTTCCCGCGTTGCCAGCTCGAAGGCTCCCAGCGGCCCGCAAGTAAATGCCTTTGTTTTTCGCTGACCCACTCTCGATGACTTGGGCTTCTTCGGCCTGGGCTCTTCGATTGGTACTTCCGGCAAAGGGGGCGTTTTCACTTCCTCGATGCCGATGGCAGTCTCGGCTCGTTTATCTGCGATGTCCTGCTCGAGTTGGACGAAGCTCGGCCATTCAAGATCCGCCATAACGAGTTTGATTTGTTTTTGCCCCGTAGTTTGCTCAGGAAGGGATGGACGAGCTTAAAGTACTCTTGGGAGGTCTCCCTCAGAACCTCGATGGTTACAGCCTCCTGTTCTCCGATCACTGTTTCCTGTGACGTTTTGTAGAGGATGGTTGCCAGCTCAGGAATTCCTTGTGTCAAGTCGTGTAGGATGGCAATGATCTCATCTGTTAACGGCACCTCCGTTTTTGTGTATTGAAGCGCCCACATCCTTTGGCAGAAGATTCGCCAGCAAGGGTCGTTTTCCATCCGATCCCAGTACAAGGCTCCCTGCCCGCTTGCTCTACGGGCGCTGCGGAACTCGCTGGTCAGCACATCCACTGCCTTCGGCGTCCCAATCAGGATGATTGGGATTTGCATCGTGTTTTCCATTTCCACAAAGAAATTAAGCATTACTTCTATGCCGCCTGACGGGGCGGACTTCAGGTGCTGGATCTCGTCTATAATGAGGCATCCTAAGCCGTGGAGCGCTCCGACTGTGGCGATATGAGGGATCATCTCAATCGCCGTCTTCGAGCCGACGTATTGGCGTGCACAGAGGAGTGCCGAGCCTCCGATCTACGGAATGGAAGAAGTTCTGAGTAAGACCTTTGATGCTACCGGAAAAAGGGCAGGCCAGCTTCAGCCAGGTCAATTGCAAAAATGGGAAGGGCTTACCTCGGTAACTCGTGTGCTGAACGACTTGGGGATACAGTTTCAGCGTGTTGTCGACAGCCAGTGATTTTCCGATCCCGCTCGGTCCGACGATGGCTGTTCCCAACGTAATGGGGCCGGTCTGCTGTTTGTCGTTGAGGTGGGAGAAAAGAGTTGCTCGTTGTGCTTTGAGTCCGGTCCAGTAAATCGGATTGACGGGATTCCTGGATTCATAACCGCTTCTCAGCATCGATGAGAATGTTTCGGCAAACGTGAGGTGGCGCGGCTTTGGAGCGTAGAACTGTTTGACCGCTTGGACAGCGTGTTTCCGAACTTCGTCCCGAAGGAAGCGTTGGCTTGAATCGTATGAGACGTCGTGTCGCATCATCTTAGCCAAGGTTTCGATAGAGTGCTGCTTCCGCCAGCGGAAAGACCGAGTTGGAAGCAGTTCCGGTATTGGCACGACAAGAGGAAGAACCTCGCCAATACATTGATCAATAGGCACGGAGAAAAAGAGTTTAACCTTAAACATCGCCCAATCACCGGTCGCCATAAGGTCTTCTGCCCCGGAAAACTCTATCTCATCGACAGTACACGGGGCGACGTTCATTTGGTAAGCTCTACCGATCTAGCCCAGGTAATCGGGAGGCCGACCATCATCCTCATAGTAGACGTGTTCAGTCGCATGATCGTTGGAGTTCACATCACCCTGAGAGAAGAAAGCTACGAGAGCCTAGCATTGGCGATCGAAAACGCCGCGCGGAACAAGGTGGAGTTTTGCGCTGAGCACGGGATCACCATCAAACCGGGACAATGGCCAGCCCATCACTTACCGGAAGGTATTCTGGCCGACCGGGGTCCATTGCGCGGCCCGATCGCAGATAACATAGTGGATACCCTTCACGTGAAACTGTTCAACACACCGCCTTACCGAGGGGACTACAAGGGCATCATCGAAAGAACGTTCGGACACCTGAACGCGGAATGCTTGTCAAAACTGCCAGGGCACATTGATAAGCACTATACCCGAGGAGATGGAGACCCCAGAGAAACTGCCTCGTTAAACGTTCACGATTTCACGAAGCTCGTCATCCTGTGGGTATTGGCAAAGAACGCAGCAGTGCTCAACTACTACCAGCCCGACAAAGACACGGCGAATGTAAAACTGACACCGATTGCCCTGTGGAACTGGGGCATCCAAAATCGCAGTGGTGCTCTGAGAACGCTTCCGCCGGCGCAGGTCAAAGCCGCCCTGCTCCCGAAAGGAACGGCTTACCTGACTCGGCGGGGCATCTCATTCAAAGGCTATTACTACACGTGCGAGACAGCCGTTGAGCAGCAGTGGTTCGTCGGGGCAGATGGAGTACGACAAGCAGTGCCATGCCACTACGATCCCCGAAATGGATCGCGGATCTACATCTCCCACGAAGCGTCTGGGTTTGAGCAGTGTGAGATCATCGATCAGGACAGTCTAGCAAGAATTCTGACTTGGGAAGAGATCGAAATCCAGGACGCGAGAATCGCTGAGATGAAAGCCGGCGCCGAGCTGGACGCGGAACCAGACTGGGCAGCGCTCAACGCGGAGATCGCGGCCATTCCGGCAGTTCAAGGTCGCAGAAAGATCACCGACATCAACCAGGCAAAAGCTAACGAAATTCAAATGCTCAAAAGTATAAAGGCGGCGGAACAACTCACGCCACCGGCCCCAGCAAAGTTATCAATTTGCCCATAAGTTCGGCGATCGAAAGAAGAAACCGACGGCTGCTGGATATGTTGGAAGAAAAAGAAACTTGATTGCCAATGAATCGCCAATTCTCACCGGGAACTTACGAAGAACAGGAACTGCCCCAATACTGTTACAATCCACTCATCGAGTGCCTGCCGCCAATCCGACGTGATAGAAGGGAATTTATCTCGAGGCGAAGGGAAGGAAACCGCTTTAGGCGCCAATGACCTACCTCCTTTTTTAGACGCCTTCCTACCAGTGGCACACAAGCAGACACGTGCTCGGTCACCAAGTGTCGCAAAAGTCGGTGACCGAATTCCTCGTCAGACTCCACAACTTTGGATATAGAGCGGAGAGTTGCGGGGAGTTTATCTCGCTGATAGCAAAGACGATCACTACCTTCGAGTAATCGAAAAATGGCGCATTGTGTAACGCGCGCCGGCCTGCCCGGAGCTTGAAAAAGTGTCGAAGCAGCTTCCCCGACGCGCCGACTTAAATCGGCGTCGCGATCAGCCCAGTACACAGAACCCCTCCGCCTAGGCTGCAACCGCCAGTCTTGCGCACGCTGAGTTCTTTGGCCAGGCTTTGGGAACACCAAACCGCAACGGGATGCCTGCGCGCGAACCACCATAGCGGTAACTTTCAGATGCGATGCGACTTGGATAATATTATATCTCGGGTCGGCCCAGACCTTTCGAAGCTCCGCAATCCACAAGTGACCGTACTCCCGAACCCAAACCATGCGCTTCGTAATATCCTCTTGGGGTGCTAACCGGCTGTAGGCGAAACCGCATTGTGGGCACACGAAATCGCCAATCAGCTTGCGATGGTTCGTTCGACTCTGAGATGGCCCCATACGCTCTGTACATTTCTGTATAAGCAGTCTGCCCCGGCAGGCAGATATAGGATTTCGACAGGGCCATGGCGCCGTTCCAAAAGACTCGCCTCCGGGCGAAGAAGCGTCGACGAAGTCGGTTATCTGCCTCTGGACCCCAGATCCACCCTTGGCCTCTTCTTCGGGCATTTGGTCAAAAAAGTCGGCGACTGCAAAGCCAAGAAAATTCGTAATAATCAAATGCCGGATAGGGTATTGAATGTGGTGGGCGGAAATGCGAAAAACCTGTCTGAGCCACGACCTCTTCCCCTCTACGAACTCCAAACCAAGCAACCGCAATAACTCCTTACTGTACCGCCGGGTGAACGCAGAATGTAGATCGATTTGTCTGAATTTCCGGCCGCAGGCAAAGCCTTGATTCAGCGCGCAGAATAGGTACGACTTGGACAAGGCTTCCGGTCCCGGCCTAAGACGATTGACATCTAAGAGCCAGGCCGCATCACGCGCGATACTGAACTGGATGACTTGCTCTGGATCAGATTCGTCTAGATAACGCGGAGAGGTGATCCTGCATACCGATTCAGCACTTATTGCGCTGAAAGATCCTCTCAATGAACGAGCTACCGATGTCTCCTCCAAGAAGCAGCGACGGACTGGACAGATGTTGATCCCGGCGATTTGATGCAGCCGCGCCCAGAAGGTCTCGCCGAACCGGTCGCGGTTTTCCGCGTCGCAGGCACAGCAGTGCCTTAGCCGATTTGGCCAGCCAATTCCTTTATGCAATCCCAACCTTAGTCCTATGGCCAAACCGCCATTGCCGCGCATGTCCAACTTGGCGTTTTCATACCGCGTCGACTCTAAAAAAGGGGCGAAAAAAGGTAACACCGTGTTTTCCTCAATCAACTGATCTGCAGTATAGGAGTGACCTACAGGTAAGTTTTCAATAACGTGGTCGAGACTGTGCGGCAACAGCACGGAGACTTGGCAACTTCTCCCGAAGAAGAACCGAGAAGTTCTGGAGGTTACATTCAATCCAAGGCGCCCACAGAACCTTGCGTATACGCTGAAGAAAGCTTCGCCAGGGTAAGGGTCGGGGAAATGGGGTATCACCGTATTTTGAAACGATTAAAACGCTCGTCGCTACGGAATCACTACGAACCAAGCCAACTATGTAACCGGTCTAAAACGCCCGTTCCCACAGTAAAAAGTTTCCAACTTTAATGGCTAGTTTCCAACTTTAATGGCTAACCACAATTGTGGCGTTCTTTGCCACCTGCCTTACTCGACCGTGACGCTCTTGGCGAGGTTGCGCGGCTTATCCACGTCGCAACCTAACTTTACCGCCAGATGATAGGCAAAAAGCTGGAGCGGAATTGCAGCGAGGACCGGAGAAATGAAATCAGGACATTTTGGAATACAGATCACGTCATCGGCGAGGTTGGCGATCTGTTTTCTGCCTTCCGTGGCAATGGCAATCACGGGGCCTTTACGAGCTTTGATTTGCTCAATGCTATTAATGTTCTTCTCATACACCGCGTCATCCGGCGCGATCATAATCGACGGGACATCCGGTCCAATCAGCGCGATGACGCCATGCTTCAGCTCGGCGCTGGGATGACCTTCCGCGAACTTATAGCTGATCTCCTTTAGCTTCAGAGCCCCCTCCAATGCGATCGGGTAGTTATACTGGCGGCCAAAAAACAAAAAGCCGGATGCATCCACATATTTCTCTGCCAGCTTTTCGATTTTTTCGCTCTGATCAAGAATCTGACGAGCCAAATCGGGGAGACCCTCAAGCGCAGAGATGACTTCGATTCCCTGAACACTCGACAGATTCCGGATCCGCCCCAATAAAAGGGCGAGCAAAGTCAGAATGATGACCTGTGAGGTGAAGCTTTTGGTCGCGGCGACTCCGATCTCCGGACCGGCGTGCATGTAAACACCGCCATCGCTTTCCCGGGCGATTGTGCTGCCGACGCTATTGCAAACGCCCAGTGTGCGATGTCCCTTCCGCTTGCTTTCGCGCAGAGCCGCCAAGGTATCGATTGTTTCCCCGCTCTGGCTGATCGCAAACACCAGCGTGTCTTTGTTCATCGGCATGTTGCGGTACCGGAATTCGCTGGCGAACTCGACCTCCGTCGGAATGTGAGCGAGACTTTCAATCAGACATTCCCCGACTCTCGCGGCATGCAGCGCTGTTCCGCAAGCGGTCAGAACGATTCGGTCGACATCCCGTAACTCCCGCGACGACATATTGAGTCCACCGAGCTTGGCTGTGCACTCTTCGATAGAGAGGCGGCCGCGCATGGCGTCCCGGATGGCATTCGGTTGCTCGAAAATCTCCTTCAGCATGAAATGGGGATAAGCTCCCCGGTCGACGTCTTCGGTCGAGAACTCGACCTTGCTCACCTGAAACGACGCGTCGGCCCCGGCAAGAGAGAGGATATCGAACTGGTCTCGCTCGATCGCGACAACATCGTAGTCATCCAGATAAACGACATCTCTCGTATGGGCCACGATCGCGCTCACGTCGCTGACGATGAAGTTTTGACCTTTGCCAACCCCGAGAATTAACGGGCTGCCGCGCCGCGCCCCCAGCAAGACATCCGGGACGTCGACATGAAAGAGCGCGAGCCCGTAGGTGCCAATCACCTGTTTGAGGGCAAGCCGAAAGGCGTGCAGTAGATTTTTTTTGTTGCGCGGACCAGGTGACGCGTCAAAAAGATGACCGATCAAATGAGCGAGCACCTCCGTGTCGGTCTCTGAACGGAAGGTATGACCCTGACTAAGAAGTTGATCCCGCAACTGTTGAAAATTCTCAATCACCCCGTTATGGATAAGCGCCAATTTCCCGCTCTGATCCAGATGTGGATGTGCGTTTTCGTCGGTAACCAGCCCATGGGTCGCCCACCGGGTATGTCCAATGCCGGCCGTTCCATGGATCGGTTCCCTTTGAATGAGCTGCGTTAAAATCGCGATTCGGCCGGCGCACTTGCGGAGCTCCATTTGACCGTTCTCCAGCGTCGCGACGCCCGCGGAGTCGTAGCCGCGATATTCCAAGCGCCGCAACCCATCAAGGAGGATAGGAGTCGCTTCCGCACTACCGATATAACCGATTATCCCGCACATAAGTAAAAACCATCGTGACAAAGAAATTGCACGCTTGCAAGATGGGCAAAACCGAAAACCGCGTCGCCTAGACCGCTCTGTGAACAATGGACACCACGTCCTTTCAAAATGGAACACTCGCCATCGTCATGGGAGGTGGAGCAGGAACACGCCTGTTTCCTCTGACCAAGGATCGTGCGAAACCAGCGGTGCCATTGGCCGGTAAATATCGATTGGTCGATATACCGATCAGTAACTGTCTCAATTCCGAGCTTCGGCGGATTTATGTTCTGACGCAATTCAACAGTACCTCGCTGCATCGCCACATAAATGCGAGTTATAAATTTGATAATTTTTCAAAGAACTTCGTGGAAATACTCGCTGCTCAGCAAACGCCGGAAGCGGCGCGCTGGTACCAAGGCACAGCCGACGCGGTGCGTCAAAACCTCCGCTATTTTCTCGAAGCCCCTTACGAATACTATCTTATCCTTAGCGGTGATCAGCTCTACCGGATGGATTACAGGTTGCTTCTGCGACAGCATGTCGCCACAGGGGCCGACATCACCCTCGCAACGACGCCAGTCGACCGCACCGCTGCTTCTTCGTTCGGAATCATGCACAGCGACTCGAACCGGCGGATATTCAGATTTGAAGAAAAACCGAAGGACCCAGCGCTCCTGGACGAGTTACGAATTCCCCCGACCCTGCTTAGCGAACTCGGATTACAAGAAAACGCTGAGCTTTTCCAAGGTTCGATGGGGATCTACGTGTTCAATCGCGATATCCTGATTCAGTGCCTGCAGAATGACGAAGACGATTTCGGCAAGCACATTATTCCGGCGTCGCTGCAATCACAGAAGGTGATGGCCTACATCTTCCAGGGATATTGGGAGGACATCGGCACGATTCGCGCCTTCTTCGAAGCGAACCTGGCGCTGACGGACACGGTGCCTCCGTACAATTTTTTTGACCACATCTCCCCAATTTATACGCGGCCCCGGTTTCTTCCGGCCAGTAAAGTCAATGCTGCGACGATTCGGCGGGCCGTCGTGGGGGACGGATGCATCATTTCCGACGCGCATATCGAGAGGACAGTGATCGGTATCCGTAGCATCATCGAGAGTGGAGCGACCATCCGGAATTCCGTGATCATGGGCGCGGACTTCTACGAAGACGAAGCCAACGCGGTCTTTCAAGATGCAGGTCCGCGGCCGCCAATCGGGATTGGAAGGAATTCCGTGATCGACCGCGCGATTATCGATAAGAATGCGCGGATCGGCGAGAGCGTCGTCATTACCCCCGACGGGAAGGCGCCCAACGTGGATAGTACGAATTATTATATCCGAGACGGCGTTGTAGTAATCCCCAAAAACGCGGTGATTCCGAATGGAACCTGGATCTGAGATTCGCCATGACGATTGACCCGCAGTTTCAACGCCGACTCCTTGCCGCGTCCGGCTTTGCCGAACTTTCCCTTTTCCAGGACGCCGTGCAAGAGCTTGAGGGACTGCCAGAATCCTCGAGAGAACTGCCAAGCGTGCTTGTCGTCTGGCTAGAGATTTATCAGCATTGGCAGAAGTGGTCCGAAGCTGAATCCGTCGCGACGCGGTTATTGAAAATGGAACCGGAAGAGCCGAGCTGGCTGGTAGCTCTTGCGTATGCGACCCGGCGGAGCCGCGGCTTGGTTTTCGCTCACGAAATTCTGCTGCGGGCCGGCGAGAAATTTCCGGACTGTGGAACCATTCAATTCAACCTTGCATGCTACGCCGCGCAAGTCGGCCAACTGGAGGAAGCGCGCCAGCGATTATCCCAGGCGATCCAGCTCGACAAAGCATTTGCCTCCATGGCGAAGAGCGATCCGGACCTCGAGGCGATCCGCCGTGAACTGGATTGAGGAGGAGTTGCAGAAGTTCAGGCGTTACAGAAGAGATTTGCCTCGTTTCCTCGAACGCTGCATCGATGTCGTCCGAAGAAGTGGGTGAGCGAATCCCAGCAAGTCGCGCAAAATGCTCGTCTCAACAAATTGGATGCTATTTCAGCAACTGAACACTACCTTCTAAATTCTTTCTTATGGAAATCGATTTTCAGGCTATTCAGACTGACGAATTAAAATCTCGGATCGGGGAACTGCGGAGGTACCTTTGACTACCCAAGGCTCCAGTCGCGGCTTCACGAGCTCGAGCAGCAGATGACCGCTGCAGATTTTTGGAACAACAAGGATCGGGCGCAAGCGGCCATCGACGAGGCATCCTCGGTTCGCGCGAAGGCGCACCCGCTCGAGGCCCTCATCGAGAAGATAGACGATCTTGAAATCCTGAAAATGCTCGCAGCGGAAGAAACAGATCCGGATAGCCAATTAACCGCTTTTCATGAGGTCGAAAAAGAGTATTCCGCCGTTTTGAAAGAGTTGGAAGACTTCGAGCTGAAAATGCTTCTTTCCGGCGAATTTGATAAGAACAACGCATTCTTGACGATTCACGCCGGCGCCGGAGGGACAGAATCTTGCGACTGGGCAGATATGCTCTTCCGTATGTACCAACGTTGGATTGAGAGGAACGGATTCAAGAGTCAGATTATTGATATTCAAGAGGGTGACGAGGCCGGAATCAAATCGGTGACGGTGCTTGTCAGCGGCGAGTATGCGTACGGGTACATTCAGACGGAACGGGGTGTGCATCGTCTTGTGAGAATTTCTCCCTTTGACTCGAACAAGCGTCGCCATACCTCGTTTGCCAGCGTCGATGCGGTACCGGAACTGAAGGAAGATGTGGCGATCGAAATCAACGAAAAAGATCTTGCCATCGATACGTTCCGGAGCGGCGGCAAAGGCGGCCAGAACGTTAACAAAGTTGAGACCGCTGTCCGGATCACCCATCTTCCCACGGGGATCGTCGTGGCTTGCCAGGCCGAACGGAGCCAGGGCAGAAATCGTCAGTTGGCGTTGAACATGCTGAAGGCCAAACTGTACCAGATCGAGCAAGATCGAAAAAGGGCTGAACTGGACCGTCAATACGGGGAAAAAGGGGACATCGCCTGGGGAAACCAGATCCGTTCGTACGTCTTGCAGCCCTACCAGATGATAAAAGATCATCGTACCGGGGTTGAAACCAGCAACATTCAATCGGTCATGGACGGAGAGATCGACGCCTTTATAGAAGCGAAATTGCGAGGGTTCACGAATAAGAAGGGCAGCGCGGCGGACGACTTTTAGGCAAAAAATGC
>Ga0302326_10020547_pt1 | contig 13584 bp, 15 predicted proteins | sample Palsa_T0_3_FD_202264 | JGI IMG/M metagenome (GOLD analysis project Ga0302326, IMG submission 202264) | Peat permafrost microbial communities from Stordalen Mire near Abisko, Sweden - Palsa_T0_3 | ecosystem: Environmental > Terrestrial > Soil > Palsa > Peat permafrost | place: Sweden: Abisko... | reverse complement strand
AGCCGCTCCTGAACCTGCTTCCAGTCTGTGTGGTGATGATAATCTTCGCGCACGCCCACTTGGCCGTCGTCCGCTACATAGAGCAAGCCCTTCACGGTCTCCAGGTCTTCCGCGGCAAGGCGTTTCAATATGTTGCTCGACTGCCAGAAAAGCAGCAACGAGACGCCGGCAAAATACACGGCGAGGATACACGCGAGCGTTCCGACGTACCAAAGTGTGAGTCGCGTTCGGACGCGCGTGGGCCGGAGCCGCATCACGGGGTCTCCTGGCGCAACACAAATCCCACGCCCCGCACGGTGTGCAGAAGTTTTTTCTTGAATGGCTCGTCCAGCTTCCTACGCAGATGGGCGATGTGCACGTCGATCACATTGTCGAGTGGCGTGTATCTGGCCGTCTCCTGCCATACGTCGCGCGCCAGCATCTCCCGGGAAACCACGCGGCTCTGTTGCCGCAGTAAATACTCAAGCAGATCGAACTCGCGCTCGGTGAGCGCCAGTTCCTTTCCATCGCGAAACACGGTGCGTCCGGCGGCGTCCATTTCTAGATCGGCGAGCCTCAGCCGGTCGCCCGATTCCGGCTTACCGCGCCTCAGCAGCGCCCGAATGCGCGCAAGCAATTCGGGAAACGCAAAGGGCTTTACAAGGTAATCGTCGGCGCCGGCATCCAAACCCCTCACGCGGTCCCGGATGGTGTCTCTGGATGTCAATATAAGTACTGGCAGGGACGAGTTTTTCTGTCGTAGGGCCGCCAATACCTCCATGCCGTCACGTTTCGGGAGCATTAAGTCGAGAATGATCAAGTCGTACGTTTCGGTCGTAGCAAGAAAGAATCCTTCCTCACCCGTGTGCGCAACGCTCACGGAGAACTCGTCCGCTTGGAGGCCCGCGCAGAGCGCGTTGGCCATCTTTTCTTCATCTTCGACAATTAATATGCGCATCGGAATGGGTGATGCCTTACCGATCCGCCAGATGGGCCCCGCCGGAGCTGAAGGAAACCCGGGACTCGCGACAAGTGCCTATCGCGGATCGGAATAATACACCTGCGGTTGCCGATAGACATCCGGAGCGGGCAGGACATGTGGAGTTTCATCGGATGTGGTCCACCGATTGGAATCCTTGGCATCGTAGCATGCGCTGCGGCCAGCGCTGAGAGTTGTGGTAACACTGATGGAGGATGTTGCAAATTCCGCTGCTCTCTCTATAACTTGGCCCAGGTGCATACCCTGCCGAATTCCTCAGGTGTTGACCGGCCCATTTTCGACGGCGCGTTTAGCCGCTGATTCGAAGGGCCACAAATTGAACATACGGTGTCTGGCACGTTTTCCATGCTGCCAGCAGCGGTGAAGAAGCGACTGAACAAAACTCGCGCGTTTCCTATGGGATGGGATGCGACCAATTCGAGCGGTGGACTCCGGGGTGCAACACTGGAATGAATGCGCAGCCAGACATACCCTGGATGTGACCCCATCAAGCATATGAGCCGTCGGCCTGCTACACAAAACCTTAAGGCTCCGTGGGGTCAACCCAGTTTCTTGGGTCCGATGTGAATCCATTCGATGCCAAATGACGTCCAAAACCAGGGCATAGCGCGCAAGGACAAGTTAGCGAATCAATGACCTAACCATTGAATAACATTCTGTACATCTGGCCGCCGGTGAAGCTCAATCGGTTGGTCAAAGCTGCCTGGGGCTAAGGCTGTCTCACGCTCGCACCGTGGGCGTTGCTCCGGCTGTTGTTGGAGGTTGAACCGGCGGACAGGAAATCCATCTCGTAATAGCCGCCGATCTTTACAGGGACGGTCCTGGGGGACCGATTAGAACCATCCCCGTGCCCTCGGAGAGCGCGATGGTACGCTCTCCGAAGGCACAGGAAATTCAGGAAACCACCAACCGGGCGTTCAGCGCGAGCCGCCAGCTTTTGCGGTCTTATGCTTCGCCTTGGTTTCCTCACCCTGATTCTCTCCCGTAGCATCCTTGACGGCGAAAGCCTTGGGATTGATTTCTTCCGCCAGTTCAGTCAGTTTCTCGTCGGTTTCCTTTTCTTCGTTGAGTGTCTGTTCCAGAATACTTGCCGCTTCGTCCGCTCCCATGAGAATCGCGAAGGCGTGCACCGAGCCGTACGCCGCGATCTCGTAGTGTTCCACTCGCTGCGCCGCGGTTATGAGCGCCGCGTCCATCACAGCGCCCTCGTAGTCCTCGGACAACACCTCGCCTCCCTCGGCGATGATTCCCTCCATGCCCTTGCACTTCTTTCCTTTCACGGGCTCTCCCAGTCCTTGGAGCACCTTCTCGAGTCTCCTGGCATGCTCTTCGGTTTGCTCGAGGTGGCTTTCAAACCCGCTGCGGAGCTCCTCGGAGGTGGCTGCCTTCGCCATCTTGGGGAGCGCTTTGATCAATTGTTGTTCGCAGTTGTAAAGATCTCGCAGTTCGTCAACGTAGACTTCTTTAAGCGTGTTCGTTTTCGTATTCATGACAACTCCTCTTTTGGGTGGCGCGCCGTCGGCGATCGCCGATTTTGTCTCCATGAGTAAACTAGGCGTAGCACCGAGTGCGGACCATCAAGCATTAGCTGTAGTGCGATGGGAGATGCCCGGTACTTCCCGCGAGAGCAAAACAGATGCGAAAACAGGGGCCAGGGCTAAGTGCCCTCGAACCCCTGTTGTTGACTGCGAATGTGCCTACTTGGGACGCTCCTCAGCCGGCGCGGGAGCTCTGGGCGCGGTCGTGTGCGCTGGCTGCTGTCTCTGCCGCAATTGCTGCGTTTGCTGAGTGTGCTTGTGCACCAGCTGTTGCGTTTGCTGCTGATGCCTCTGCTCCACCTGTTGCTTGGCCGCTTCGTCCGCGTTGCGCTTCGCGAGCTGCTGATGTTCCTTATCTTGCTGTTGCTGCAGTTTTTGCCGTTCCTGATTCTGCCGCGTGCTCAGTTTTTCCTGCTGCTGTTGATACTTCTTGTCCAGCTTGGCGCGACTTGCTTCGCTGCAAACGCCGTTGCGAGGATCGAAGGGCGCAATTTCCGCTGGAATGTCTTGCCGACTTCAATTGGTATGTATGCGGGTCCAAAAAGAGTATTCAGTCGCTGTGTCATGATTTCTTCCGCGGGACCTTCGCGCCTTTCTTGCGCGCTTCCGAAAGCCCGATGGCGATGGCTTGTTTTCTACTTTTTACTCTGCCGCCTTTACCACCCTTGCCGGAGCGCAGTTTCCCTTGGTTCGCTCGCCGCACGGCACGCTCCACGCTCTTGCCCGCTGCCTTGCCGTACTTTGCCATCGAATTTCTCCTCGTTCGGCTTGTGCCGTATTAGCGCGCGTGCCTTTTGCGTCCCCACGATTGTGAGCACATCCGGCGAGGAGCGCCATACGCTGAAACGGGTAGCACGGGACCATGAAAACTTGTATCAGCGAGTTCGGAAATACTTCCGCCGCCGCGGTTGAAGTCGGTGGGCGGCCATCCATGAGCCAGGAAATGGAAAACCGGCGGCGGAAGAGCCTCGTCAATTCGTGAGGGCTGCGGCCCCAAGCGCGGAATAGCGCGAAATAAATTGGGCGCCAATCCTGCCCGGATAGGACGGCTTGGACGGCATAACGGACCTCTCCGACAGTCCTACTCCGTTCAATGTATGGCGCAAATCTGGGCGCCTATTTACCATGCCGTCGAATCGCATCGGTGGAGTTCAGAAAGGAAGGAGGTTCGTAAGTCATGCCACTTCTACAAATAGTGCTGGTCCTGATTGTTGTGGGTGTTCTGCTCTGGTTGGTCAACGCTTACATACCAATGCAAGGAACAATCAAGTCCATTTTGAATGCTGTCGTGGTCATCTGCACGGTACTTTGGCTTCTGAATGTTTTTGGGCTTTTTACTTCCTTCTCTCACATCCGGGTCGGCCACGGCTAATCGGCATGCGTTCACTACGATGCCCGGCAATATGCTACGCCGCGAACTTGTAATCGAGCGTAACATGGCGATGCGCATGGCCAAGCCACTCCAGGACGAGTGTGGAAAATGTGGTGCCGAAATCGACGCGGGCCGCAGGATTGATTTCACGCTGAAGGACGGCACCAGAGTCTGTGATTCCTGCTTCGTCAAAGGAACAGCAAGACCAACTCATACCTCAGACGACACAGACGAGTAGCGCGCCAACCCGGGAGGGGCCGTCAGTTTTCTAGGATCAAAGCCTTCCGTTGGTCGCGGTCATATAGCTATTCGGATTCCTCCGGGCCCGACCGGCATCCAGGTGTGCGTCCGGGTTGCGCTTTGCCGGCCCGCAGCTCGATCTGTAAACGCGCATTGTCTGAGCGAATCCCGACCGGCCCATCGAAGGCCAGCGCGTCGGGCCCCAGAGAACCTTCCCAAACGAGCGACTCGTCGGCGAAGACTTCCAGGTCTGCTCCGTTCATCTCCGCGCGAAGATCGTGGGTGTCTCCGGGACGTAGAGCGGGAACTGGCGTGCCGCCGCGAGCCTTGATATTCCGGTATCCGCGATTTTCGCACTCTGCGCTGTTGTGCTGGCCGGGGTTGCTCTTCACCGAAACCACCAGCTTCGATTCAGGCTCGATGCGCCACATCGCGTAGACCAAGTTGCAAGCGTCCTGCGCGCGCAGCTTGATGCCAAACTGGCGACGAAGTTCGCCGGACCCGAGCCGTGTTTCGCTTTCTGTCGCGCCGAGGTAGGTGAAGTGTGCCTCGACGGATTGCGGCGTAAACGCGTTCAGATACGCACGCATCTTGGGAACATTTACCGAGAGCCGTTCCCCGGGCAATTCATCAATCGTCCCTTCCGTGACGCAAAGATTCGCCCGTGAAACAGGCATGAGACCCGTGCGCGAGGGCATGGGGGCTGCGCTAAGGCTCAACGCGCCGAGGAAAAGCAGAGCCCAGGTCCATAGGCGTTTTCGGTCTTGCATGCGCATCCTCCGCAACTGATTTGTCTGCTTCTGTCCGCCACGCCGTCGAAAACCAAACCAACGCGAGCAAATCATAGAACGACCTGCCCCTACTCGCCATCACCGGAAGTGTCCGAACCAGTTTGGCCGGCCGCCCCTACATTGGCCGACGAAGCGGTAAGGGCCTTCGCCTATGTTGCGCGTCACACTTTGGTGGCCGCCGAATCACAGCTGGGTAACTTCCGGGTTCCTGCCGATACGCCAGAGCCGTCCTTTCACTCTCTGTTCCCTCAATTTTGTTTTTCAGTCAAAATGGGATGATGCAGCCGCGCAACAAGTACGCTAGGGTTGAGCGCGAGCGCCGCTTTCTTCTCGACCAATTTCCAAACAACACTCATGTCGTACGCATTCGTCGCATAACCGACCACTACTTCGACGGCACTGCTCTGCGCTTAAGGAAACAAAGCGAAGACGATGGCCCAACCACATTTAAGCTCACTCAGAAGATTTCTGCGTCGGCCAGCGGAGGGCAGCAAGGCTTCATTACAAGCATGTATCTCACCGAAGCTGAGTTTCGCGTGCTAGCACCACTTCCTGGGAACAAGCTCAGCAAAGTCCGTTTCAGCGTGCCGCCTTTCGGCATTGACGTTTTCGAGGACACACTGGAAGGTCTATTCCTCGCCGAGGCAGAGTTCGATTCGGCAGCCGCCGCTGACGCACTGACGCTTCCTTCTTTCATTTCTCGCGAAGTTTCCGCCGACGATCGATTCACGGGTGGTCGCCTCGTTCGCGCCTCACGGCAGGATATCAAGACGTGGCTCCTGGAATACGGGATCAGCCTCGCGTCGCCATGAACTTGCAGCATCTCTCAGTCTTGGAATTTCTTCCCAGGCACGATCAATGCACAAACCAACCCCCCAGGGCGTCCGCGAACTGAAGTTCGGAATGCGAGCTTCATCTCCAGGTATCTGGACTAAACGAAGATTGCCAATTCGGATGGTTGCAGCGCTTGCGGAAGTCGCTGAACGGAACGGCAATTTTGGTCGCGGGATCAGATTTGGACCGACGGGCTCCGGCCCGGCCGATGAAATCGGCCGAATGGAAATTGACAGCCCGACTCTTGCGGGTCATAAATCTTCGGGAAAAAGTCGAGAGGGAAGAGATGGTTGCGGGGTCGGATTTGAACCGACGACCTTCGGCCGGGCCGATGAAATCGGCCGACAGGAAAATGACAGCCCGACTCTTGCAGCTCATAAATTTTGGGGAATTAAGTCGAGAAGGAGGAAATGGTTGCGGGGGTCGGATTTGAACCGACGACCTCCGGCCGGGCCGATGAAATCGGCCGACAGGAAAATGACAGCCCGATTTTTGTGGCTCATGGATTACGGGAATTAAGTCGAGAAGGAGGAAATGGTTGCGGGGGTCGGATTTGAACCGACGACCTCCGGGTTATGAGCCCGACGAGCTACCAGGCTGCTCCACCCCGCGTCGTAGATACTACGCGACTTGCCGCTCTTCTGCAAATACTCAGGTGGCCTTTAAGAGCGCAATCTAGCGGTAGGGGCATCATTTGAATGGATTTGCGCGAAGATCCAATACCACATGGTGACGACCAGACAGGACTACGATGAGACCACCTGCGCGCAGAACGAAGTGCCGAATCGCCAGAGGTTAGAAGCCCGGCTCCGTAAACAAGCCCGAGATCTTGGCCTAGAAATCATTCCCGCAAGAACCGGAGCCGTATGACGACGAAGGTTCCTCAGAAGCGGATTCGTGATCAAAATGAGTGAGCGACCGCGGGGACTGGGGGACATGCTACTGCTGCACTGACAGCAGCAACCCGCATTTTCAGGTAATTTGCGGCATGAATTCGCAGCGTAGCGTGTTTTGCCCGAGGACCTTCCGACGCCTACCTATTTTTGCACGACAAGCGTCAGGTCGAACGAATGGGTCAACGTTCCGCAGGTTTCCGTCACGACCAAGGTATAGGTTGCGCCTCCGGGAGGAACCTGGTCTCCGCCGCGACTCGCACATCCACTCAAGCCCACCACACCGCCCAGGCTCAGTGCGGTGAACAGCACTGCGGCGAGCAGGCGCGGCGTGGTCTGCATTCGCTGACGGAGCCACTGCATTCCTAGCAGTGGCAGCAACAGTAGTGTCAGCAAAATCGGCATGCCGCTGTGCGGCGCGTACCCTTGAGGTTCTGTATTCCACGCCGCCGACGAGCTGCTCGTCTGGATTATCAGATTCACCGTCGTCGCTGGACTGCCGGCCGGAATCACCGTGGGAGAAAAAGTGTACGTCGCACCAGGCGGCAGGCCCGAGACTGTGAGATTTACAGCCAACGGCAACGTTGTTGATCCAACGGGTGCGACGGTCAATTTAAAGGTGGCCGCTCCCCCCGCCGTCACTGTCTGAGTGGAGACACCATTCTCGCTCAGAGTGAAACCCTCGACCGTTAATGTGACGCTAGCCGTGGCCGTATTGTAATCGGTGGTGTCGGTTGGTGTGAAGGTGACCGAGAGTGTATCGGTTCCATCAGCAGGAGTTGTTCCTGCCGCGGGGCTGTAAACAAACGTGCCGGGCACCGACGCCGCGGCGTCTAGCTGCGTGCTGCTGAGTGTGGTGCCAAACGCGATCGCCGCCGGAGGAGCCCAATTGACGGTGGGAGTGGTTTTGTTATTAACGATCAACGTCACCGACGCGGTTGCGGTCGTGTAATCCGCGGTGTTGGTTGGCGTGAAGGTGACCGAGAGGGTATCGCTTCCGGCGACGGGAATGGTTCCTGCTGCCGGGCTGTAGACGAACGTGCCCGGCACACTCGCGGTGGCGTCCAACTGGGTGCTGCTGAGCGCCGTGCCGAATGAGATCGCCGCAGGAGTGGCCCAAGTGATTACCGGGACCGTCTGGCTCACCACCGTCAAGGTGAGGCTGGACGTACTCGGAGCGTTGTTGGCGTCTCCACTGTAGCTCGCGGTGATAGATTGAGAGCCCAGGTTCAGGCCTTGAGTGGCAAACGTCGCAGCTCCGGAAGCTAACGTTACGGTCCCGAGCGTGGCGTTTCCAGTTTGGAAACTTACGGTCCCGGTGGGTGTGCCGGGCACGACCGTCGCGATAAATGTAATGATCGTTCCCACCTGCACGGGGTTGCGGCTGGCGGTCAGAATGATGGAGGTGTTTTGGCTGACCTTCTGGGTAAGCGCGGTGGAGGTACTGGACAGGTTCACCGGGTCGCCGGCGTACACCGCTGCAATAGAATGGGAGCCAGCGGTTAGAGTAGAAGTCGTCAGGGTGGCGACGCCGGAAGCGTTCACGGTCGCCGAGCCGAGGGTGACGTTGCCGTCATTGAATGCGACCGAGCCGGCCGGCGTGCCGGAGGCGGTGGGGGTGACTGTCGCGGTGAGGGTGATGGAATTTCCGGAAATGGAAGGATTCACATCCACGCTGAGTGCGGTGGTGGTGGTCTGCTGAACCGTTTGGATGAAGACCGTGGAGGTGCTCGCGTCACTGGTGGTGTCCCCGCCATAAGAGGCGGTAAAGGAATGTTGCGCCGGCGACAGATTCGGGAGCGAAATTGACGCTGTAGCGGAACCGCTCAGTGTTTCGGTCCCGAGGGTTGTGCTTCCTTCCATAAAGACTAGGGCTCCCGTCGGCGTGCCGGAGTTAGCTGGTGTGACGGTGGCGGTCAGAGTTATCGCGCCGCCGAATTCCACTGGATTGCTGGTGGAAGCGATTTCGACGGTGGTGACCTGTGCCACGTCCTGAGTGAACGTCTCGGAAGTGCTCGGAGCGTTCAACGTGTCTCCTGCATACACCGCGGTGATGGAGTGCGCGCCTAGAGCGAGCGAGGAGGTTGCGTAAGTTGCGGTGGTGATACCGCTAGTGGTGGAAAGCACTTCGGTTCCCAGGACCGTGCCGCCCTCGTTGAAGGTCACGGTTCCGGTAGGAGTTCCCGGCCCAGCAGCAATGAAGCTGGCAGTAAGGGTCACCAAAGCGCCCGGCTGTGCCGGATTAATGCTGGAGAGGATGGCGTTCTGAGTCAGCTCGCGCACGTTCTGGGTTACGACGGCCGAGGTGCTGGCGGCATTGAGTACGTCACCGACATAAGCTGCGGTGACTGGATGTGATCCCAGGGTTAGGGCGGAGGTGGAGAAAGCCACGTTGCCGGATGGGTCGAGCTTTCCGGTGCCGATCTCGGTCCCGTTGTCCTGGAAGCTTATCCGATCACGGCGGCGGTGGGCACGCTCGCGGCAACGAGTTACTCGTTCGCGTTCGTCAATGGGACGCTGACGGTGAGCGCGGTCACCACGACAACGCTGACGCTGTCGTCCTCTTCGGTGGCCTCGGGAACCGCCGTGACCTTTACGGCTGCGGTATCCAACGGCTCGCCGGTCACTCTTGGCACAGTGACTTTCTGCAATGCCACGGCGACGTATTGCGATAACTCGGCGGTAATCGGGACGGCGCAATTGACTTCCGCGGGAACGGCGGCGATCACGCGGACCCTCGGGATCGGGAGCCACAGCTACTACGCGGTATTCACCGCAACAACAGCGAACTTAACGAGCACCTCTGCTGCGCAACCGTTGACGGTGACGGGGCTGTAACCGGCACGGTGCTTAAGCTGATGGCCGGAGTGGTGCTGCCGGTGGCTACGTTGATCGGAGAGGTTCCGGTCACGTTGGTCACCGAGCCAGTTGTTGCCGTGTCAGCGACTTGGTTCCAAGCGACTCCGACGGAGTCGTAAACTTGCAGGGACTTTATGTCCGTATCGTACACAATCAATCCGTTGGCCGGAGTTGCGATAGCCAGCCGTTGAACGGTTGTCATGCGAGGCACGAGCAACCCCTGCGTCGTGCTCGTTAAATCCAGAAGGGCTGCGGGGTTCGGCGGGTCAATGCCAATGCCCACCGCTCCGGTTGTAAATACAGCGTTCGCGCCATCGAGAATGAAAGGACTGGCGCCGGCGCTTCCGGTCGCTCCCGTTGCCCCTGTCGCCCCGGTCGCTCCTGTTGCTCCTGGGATTCCCGCGGCACCGGCCGGCCCGGCTGGGCCCTCTGGTCCGGTCGGCCCTTGAGTTTCTGGCCCTCCCGCGGCGGCAATCCAATTCGTACCGTTGAAAGTCAGGATCTCTCCGGCCGTGGGCGCCGGATTTAGGTCGAGTGGCGTGCCTTGCAGCTTGTTGACCGTGATGGTTTGCTGCGTGCCGCTGACGTCGCCCAAGAATGGGCCAATGACATCCCAAGCCACGCTTGCCTGCAGCGCGGGTTCGAGCGGAACGTCGGGAGCAAGTTGAACTCCATCAGCCAGCACGCGAAGGTGCAAATCAGCCTTCAGCGTGAGCGAGGCAGGGAGGGCCGGCATACCGGTAGCCCCGAGCACGATGCCATAGAGACCGTTCGTCACGGTCAACGTTTGCGTCCCCGAGGTCCACAATACGTCTCCGTTGGAATCGAGAATCGAAAACTCGAAGGATCGTGCACCCGTTACGAGTTTGTTGGACTCGCTCAATCGGCCCACATAGGCCAATACGGGAGCGGGAGCTGGATCGGCAGCCGGCGCGGGAGCCTGGGCGGAGACATTGCTAGCGAATCCAAGAATCAAGACCAGCGCGAGAACGCGAAACGTATTACACATGTTCCTCTCTCCTTCAGACGCCATTCACACTTCTTGCTGCTAACAAACGGTGCTGGAATCCGGGCACTCTACCGGAGGCGAGAAGCCGTTTTGAACTTCGATATTGCCGCTGGGATCTGCTGAAATCAGAAAGGGGAAAGCTTGACCGATTACCACAGCGTTCTGAATCGCGTGATTCTTCTGCGCGGCGCCCGAGGCCTCTACCATGTCGGGGTTGAGCACCGCGTCCAATTGCGGCACCGGAAGGATTTCGACCGACGCCGAACTGTTGAAAGTGCCGTTTTTCGCCAGGTTGAACGCGGTCCAGGTCGCGACAACGGTGTATTGCCCCACCGTTCCGGAAGCCGTGTAGACACCTTTACTGGTGATCGTTCCCCCGGTTGCGGGAGTGATCGCCCAAGTCAAGGAGCCCCCTGCGGGCCGACTAGGCGTAAACACTGCAATAAACGTCGTGGTGGATCCCGCAGCGACGATCGTAGAAGAAGGACTCACAGCGAGCGCGACAGAGTGAGGATTGGGGGGAGGGGTACCGGAACAACCCGCAAGCGCAAGAACGATGCACGGGAGCGCAAGGACAATTCGGTTAAGCAGCGTCATAATGTTGAACGACTTTCCGCTCTGAGAGCACCGAGTATTCAATTTCTGCTCTGTGCCGTAGCAAAACAAAACCACCGGTCGAAGACTCTGGACGGCCTTGAGTTTCCTGTCACTGATGACGTAATCGGCAAGCGTGATGGGATGCTTAGAACAATAAGAAATAAATTACGCAGTGGCGCGGTTTAGTACGCGGTAGCCGAAAACACTTCGAGTTGGACGCTCCGTGTGCCCGCGCCCCTATTTGAACCATTTCGATTACTTGGACCAACGGACTCTCGATCGAGCGGCTCGCAGCAGATGTTGCTGGACTAGAGACAGGCGATTACGCGCTGCAGCAACAACTGCGTTTTTCCCAGCCCGTCGACCCTTTCGAGCCGTCTAGGAATTTTCCTTCTTAGGGTCAGCGATCACTGACTCAATTTCATCACAATTCGGTGTCCAAGAAAATCCTAAGGCGCGAGACTTTATGCATTCATCCGGACTTAGGCTGCAATACCTAGTCTCTGGTTTACTTATGGGAGTATTCCAAAAGATGTAAAACTTTCAGTGTTTTGCGCGGCCTGAATAGCCTTGCGTTGAATATCCTCACGCCGAGAGCAGTGTTTGGGCATTCCTCTGGCGGGCTTCACAGCGTCTCGGTCTTGCCGGGGACATTCCCACGCCGGCTCATTTCTGCACGATCAGCGTCAGGTCGAAAGTGTGAGACAGCGTTCCACTGGTTACCGTCTCGACCAGGCTATAGGTCGTGATTCCGCGAGCGCGCTGGCCTTCGGGGAAGCCGCTCGCACACTCGCTCAAGCCCACCATAGCGCCTAGGCTCAGTGCCGCGAACAGCAGGCAAGCAAGCATTGCAATCGGTTGTCTCAGTTGGCGTGAAGGTTACCGAGAGTGTATCCATTCCGTCAGCGGGACTGGTTCGCAGCAACATGTGCTTCTCAGGTGCCCGTTAAGCGCCCGGAATATCTCGTTTTGAGGGGTTCTTGCGGCTAAGAAAAAGGGCTAGGTCGTTTGAATCCGGCGGAGCAGGTTGGTGATTGGCGCGTTATGAGCCCGACGAGCTACCGGGCTGCTCGACTTCGCGAATTCATCATTGCGGATGCACACAAGGGGGTAAAACGAATCCCGGAAGTCTCGGCATCGAACCTCTCCAGATCCGCGCCCAAAACCACACTTCGTTCAGAACGAGCTGTACGCTTTGCCGTCAAACGGCGAGACTGCATCCGACGCGGAATGAACGTCGCAGATTCCTCCCGCAACCTGGTCGGGGCTCAGCACATCGTCGCAAGTCTCCGTGTTCCAGTCTTTTTCACGGGTAATCGGATCGGTCGGGATCTCCCCGATATAGCCGGACGAATGAAGATCGTCAAGCGACGAGGGAGCGGCTTCTTTGTCCAGCGTATAGTTCTGGATGGCCTCGCGCATCACGAACAGGTCTTGATGCAGAGCCGCTTCATGGGCGCGCACAACTGACTGTTCGTAGCGCACCGCGCTCATGGTCGCGAGGATTACGATGATCGTGATCACGATCATCAGTTCGAGGATCGTGAAACCATGGGCCACGCGGCCCGAGCGTCTCACTACGTCGTTAGATTGTTCGAGTCCTGCCATTGATTTGCCCATTCAGGCCGAGAGCAGATTACCAGTCTGAGTATTTCGTTCCGTCGAGCGCCGTGCCCGTGGCCTTGCTGTAAACGTCGAAGACGTCCTGGCCGCCCCAGGATGTCGAATCCGGATCGTCCTGCACGGAGCGCAATCCCCAGTCGTCGTTTCCAGTCATCGGATCGACTGGTTTCTTGCGGAGGAATCGCATGTGGACGTTTTGCGTCCCGGTCAGCTGCACTCCATTTACAAGCGTGTCGAGATCGGGCGGGTAGTTCTCCGTGCCGGCCTGCACCTGAAACATTCCCTTGTCCGCGGCGTCACGATAACGGTCAATCGCGTCGCGCATCTCGCGCAAATTATAGCGGAGCAATTGTTCCCGCTGGCGAATCACGGTCACGCGCGTCAGCGGCAGCGCGACCGTCGCCAGCACCAGAAGTATCGAGCAGGCGATCATCAATTCGAGAAGCGTCATTCCCGCGGCAATCGCTCGCGTTGTTCGGCGGCCCGGAATCAACGAAGGAGTTAACGAAGACCGGCGCTGACATGTCGCGCGGATGCCAGGGCTGCGGCGATTCCTGGACATATCTCCTCACCGCACCTGGATTGTGGCTTCCTGGGAAACCATGGGGACTGTTCGCTGCTGCGAATCGCGGGCGTTGACTTGAAGTATCTGGAGCGGGGACGTGCCCGGAGCGATGCCGCGGATCACAATCCCTAGCAGAGTGCCGGAGCCGTTCACGCCAGGCGTATTTGGCTGGCGCGTCGCGGAAACCACGATGTCGCCTTTCTGCTGGTCAATCCGTTGCACGATCGCGATTTCCTGCACGCTGCTTCCCGATAGGAATCCGCCGTTGCGCACTTCATCCACCT
>Ga0302326_10020545_pt1 | contig 13587 bp, 13 predicted proteins | sample Palsa_T0_3_FD_202264 | JGI IMG/M metagenome (GOLD analysis project Ga0302326, IMG submission 202264) | Peat permafrost microbial communities from Stordalen Mire near Abisko, Sweden - Palsa_T0_3 | ecosystem: Environmental > Terrestrial > Soil > Palsa > Peat permafrost | place: Sweden: Abisko... | reverse complement strand
AAGCGCGGGATTCCGGAACACGGATATTTCCGTGCTTTTCCCGGAAAACGCTGGCTCCAAGGATTTTGCGCATGAAAAAGACACCAAGGCTCCGGAAGGAGCAGTGGTGGGGGGAAGCAGCGGCGCCGTGGTAGGAGGCGTTTTGGGATGGATCGCGGGCATCGGCGCTCTGGCGATTCCCGGTGTTGGGCCTTTGATTGCCGCAGGGCCGATTGTGGCAGCTTTAGCGGGGGTAGGAGTTGGTGGCGCGATCGGCGGCATTACGGGCGCGCTCGTGGGGATGGGAATTCCCGAATACGAAGCGAAACGATATGACGGTCGCGTGCGCGAGGGAGGAATACTGATTTCGGTTCACTGCGATAGCGACCAATGGACGAAGCTTGCCAAGGATATTCTGGGACGCACCGGCGCTCAGGACATTGCCTCTACCGGAGAGGCAAGCGCAGATTTCGCGAAAAGTGATAAACCGCTTGCGCGGGAGGCGACTGGAGCGGAGTTTTAAGAAACCGACTAGATTCGTTAACGATTGCAAGCGTGCGCTGCTCAGAAATACCTCGGGCGGTGTACCTTCACCCCAACAGCTTCACCCATGCCCATTCGACCGCCTGGAGACCGAGAAATCCAGCCGCCATATAAACCCCTACGTAGAGTGAGAGGAAGAGGCAGGCAAAAACAGAATTACTGATCGGAAGTTTCGTCGCGGGCGTGTGCATGAATCCCTCTTGATCGATTGCGATCTCAACTTGCGCGATACCGACTTGCTGAAACAAAGTGTAGCCGTGCTCGCTCGAGAGAAGCCAATTCAAAGATGGAGTAGGCTGCATCCATTTTGAATATGGACCTTCCGCGTCCGCGGCGACGCGGTGCTCCAAAGATTTCTTTGATGGGCAGGTTTGCCGGTTGTGTGACAAATTCTGTCCAAAAGCCCTGATCGGCTACTTGGTCACCCTAAGATACTTGTTCATTCCCAATATAGTTTCTCGTCCCTAAGAACCTGATTATGTCGATCAATTTATTTTGTTTGACGAACCTTGCGCCGGTCACTACTTTTAATGGTCCAGCCGATGAAAACTAGTATGCGGGAGCATCTGCGGGCGGGACGTTTTTGACCAATCTCGACCCGAAGGTTTGACGCGGCAGCAAGGGGGAGTGAATTCTTGGGACCAGCCACGCACGTGCCTGATTCGAATTACATATTGACCTTGGAAGAGCTCGGAACTCTTGCCAAGGAAGGCGGAAAACCGGCCGAGACGCTGATGAACGTGGTGGCGTTGATCGCGAAGCGGTTCGAGACGGACGTTTGTTCGGCCTACCTTCTTGAACCCGATCGCGCCAATTTGGTGCTGGCTGCCACGGTTGGGCTGCGTCCGCAATGCATCGGAACGCTGCGGCTCGCTTTGCACGAGGGACTTGCGGGCATGGTGGCGGAAGAGGTGCGGCCCGTCGCGGTAGAACAAGTGAAAAATCACCCGCGCTTCAAGTACTTCCGGGAAGCCGGAGAAGACGCATTTCAATCGTTTCTCGGCGTGCCGCTCATCGAACGTGGCGACCTGCAGGGTGTTCTGGTGGTGCAGACGACCGAACCCCGATTGTTTTTGGAAAGTGAAATACGCGCGCTGGCCGAGGCCGCCGCGCAAGTGGCGCCTGTTATCAGCGAAGCGCGGACGGTGGATCGCTTCATCGCGCCGGCTCAGGAGCGGCTGTGGTCGCTCGCGCGAAATTTGTGGTGGAGCTGGGACAACGATTCGACCAGCTTGTTTCTCGATCTCGATCCAGTTCGCTGGCGGCAATTGAATCACAATCCGATCTCGCTGTTGAATGAGATCCCTCTGTCCCAAATCGAACGGCGAGCGGGAGAGTTGGTGCTGCATGGCCGGATCAACTACGCGTACCGGCGGCAGCGTGAATATCTGGACAAGGACCGCACCTGGGGCGCCCGCCATGCGGGAATTTTGCGGCCTCGGCCGGTGGCCTATTTCTCGGCGGAGTTCGGCATACACGAATCCATTCCGATTTATTCCGGCGGTTTGGGAATCCTCGCCGGCGACCATTTGAAGAGCGCCTCCGATTTAGCGATTCCGCTGGTTGGCATCGGACTGTTCTACGGGCAAGGGTATTTCCGTCAGCATCTCGACGAACACGGCTGGCAACAAGAGGATTATCTTCAAACCGATGTGAATCAACTGCCCATGGAAGCGGCGATCGGCATAAATGGCGAGCCCGTGACGGTACAAATCGAGACGCGAGGATGCGACATTCGCGCGAAAGTGTGGCGCGTGAAGGTGGGACGCTGCGACCTCTTGCTTCTTGATTCGAACGTGGAGGGAAACTCGCCGGAGGATCGCGAGCTTACCTCGCGGCTCTATGGCGGAGACCGCCGGATTCGCATCCGGCAGGAACTTTTATTGGGCATTGGCGGCTTCCGTGCCCTTAAAGCCATGGGGATTACGCCTGGCGTGCTGCACTTGAACGAAGGACACAGCGGATTCGCGGTGCTGGAAGCGATTCGCAGCCGAATGCAGGAAGAGGGCTTGTCATTCGGCGCGGCTGCGCCGCGAGTGAGTAAGGAAGTGGTATTCACGACGCATACGCCTGTGCCGGCAGGTCACGACCGCTTTGGGGCCGATCTGATTGAAGAGCACTTGGGGCCGCTGCGGGAGTCGGTGGGCCTGTCGCACGAGGCATTCATGGGGATTGGCCGGGAAAACCCGGCTAACAATAGCGAGGAATTTTGCATGACGGTGCTGGGCTTGCGGCTCTCGCGGCGCGCCAATGCAGTATCCGCCTTGCATGGCGAGGTTTCGCGGGAAATGTGGGCGAACCTGCACTCAGCGAAGCCCGACGAGCCTTTGCGGATTGGCCACATCACCAACGGGGTACACGTGCCCACATGGCTGGCGCCGCAGATGGTCAAACTGTACGACCGGCACCTCGGCACGGGATGGCACGAACGCAGCGCGGAAGCCAAGACGTGGGAGGGGATCGAGAGCGTCGACGACGGCGAACTCTGGGAAACGCACCTGGGCTTGAAATCGAGGTTGCTGGAATTCGTGCGCCGGCGGGCTATGGAGCAGGCGGAGCGCCGCAGCGAACCCAAAGAAACTATTCGGCGGCTGGGACGCGTAATGGGTCCCGATGCGCTCACGATCGGATTTGCGCGACGCTTTGCCACTTACAAACGAGCGAATCTGATTCTTGCGGACATTGACAATCTCGCTTCCATGGTGAACGATCCCAAGCGTCCCGTGCAGTTTGTGTTCGCCGGGAAAGCGCACCCGCACGACGAACTCGGAAAGAGAGTGTTGCAGCAAATTGCGGAGTTGATGCGCGATCCGAAATTTACCAACAAGTTTGTGTTCATCGAGGATTATGACGTGAACGTAGGACGGCACTTCGTGCAGGGCGTGGACGTGTGGTTGAACAACCCGCGGCGCCCATTGGAAGCTTCCGGCACCAGCGGGCAGAAGGTGGTATTGAACGGCGGGCTGAACTTATCGGTGCCCGACGGATGGTGGGCGGAAGCATACGACGGCCTGAACGGATTCGCGATTGGGACCGGACGAACGCATTCCGACATGGACGTGCACGACCGCCGCGATGGCGAGGATTTGTTTCGCACCCTGCGCGAAGTGGTGATCCCACTCTTCTATAACCGTGATCGCGACGGCTTGCCGCGAGGGTGGATCAAGAGGATGAAGCGGGCAATCCGCACGCTTGGCTGGAGATTCAACGCCGATCGCATGGTGATGGATTACACGCTCAAGTGCTATGTGCCAGCGGCCGGCGGTACGTCCAGCGACATGCGGCTGACCTCTTTGTAAAGAGAGCTTGGGAGCGCCCTAGAGCGGCGTGGGGTGCGGCAGATCTTCTCGATATTTGCTCGCGGCGCTTACCGCGAGGATTCGGCGGTTTTCCTGGCGCGCGCGTCTTTTGAAAGCTTCCAGATTTCCTCTTCCATTCGGGCGAGCTCGATTTCCCCGCCGATGAATACACCGATAACGGAAAGCAGCTGAATGTCGCGCTTGGTATGCACGTAAGGGCGCCTATGCTGCACATTCATCACGCCGACGAGCTTGCCCCGAGACATGATGGGGACCGAAAGAAAGGCTTCGTAACGATCTTCCGGCAACTCGTTGAACGACCGGAATCGCGGGTCCAGATAGGCCTCCCGGTCAATCGCAACTGGGCGGCGGCGCTCCGCGACCCACCCAGTGATCCCTTGCCCGGAGGGAATCCGGAGTTGGTCGACAACCCCGGCGTGCAGATTCCGAGAGGCGCGCAAAAGGAGCTCGCGTCCATTCAAGGTGTAGATAAAACAGGAATCCGCTTTCATCGCCGAGGAGACGAAACGCACGATTCGGTCGAGAACCTTCGAAAGAGGAGCTGCATCCATTCCCGTGGTAATTTCGAGCAGCAATTCGACATCTTTGCCGGCTTCCGCATCCGAAACTGGCTTCATGCAAAGGAGTCTAGGCAACGCCGACGAACACAATCCAATCCAAAAAAGAGTTAGGTGGCATCATTTTTGAGAATGATTGAAAAAACAGCAGCCCCATTCCAGTCTTCCGCATGGAATGGGGCTGTGCTTTCAAAACGAGACGCGGCTGGGCTTACTCCGAGGACTTCGTGCCCGTGTAGTAGAACACAACGTACGCTTTGATAGTGCCGTTTGCTTGTGGAACGCCGAACACCTTCACAGGAGCGCTCGTGACAAGATTGCTGGTGATGGTGTTTTGTCCGGCGGTCGTCGTGATGTCCACCGAAGTGATCGTGACGATGTTATTGGTGCGATCGACCTGATAGACCAGCGTGGCCGACCCGGAAGTGGTGCTGAGGTTGGTGGTAACGGCGTTGACGCCACCCGGTACCGTAAACGTGAAGGCGCCACTGGAATATCCCGCCGCGACTACGCCGAGGGGTGCCGTTTCGGGATCGAGCACGGCCAACGGAAGCGCCCAGCCGTTCGGATTGGCCGGATCATTCCATATCGCGTAGCTCTCGCCCCAGGCGTCAAACAGTCCCACGCTGCCGCCAAAATTCACAGCCCCGTTGGTGGCAGAGATGAAGTTGTTGATTGCGGTTGCGCCGTCATTCAGCAGGGTTGGGAACGTTAAATTCCACCACTTGAAGCCGGAGATCGCATTTCCGTTGTAGTCCGTGCCGTTTGGCGTGCTGCTCGCGATGTAGTTGAGGGTAACGGTGTAATCGTCGCCGGCCGTATTGAAATTGCGAGTGTAGGTGAAGCCCGATGACGTGGCGGCGGAAATGTTGCCGTCGAATCGAGCGTTTTCTATGTCAATTTCCTGGGCAACGAGCGGAGTCTGCAACGGATTGACGCTTACATGAACCTTGAATCCGCGCACGAAGTTATGCGACGTCAAGAAACTCGTGCCGGTGGCAATGGGAGTGGCATCCGCTGTTGCATTCCAAGGAGTGCGGAAGTAAAACTGGGTGCTTCCGTTGATCGTGATAGGAACTCCCGCCCCCAGTTCGTTCTGCACCGTGATTATATCCGTGGAGGTATTCACGTGAAGCACGTGACCTTCAGGGCTGACGAACACATTGTTGAAGGTGCTGCTGGACCATACGCGGACGGCCACGAGGGTGCCGTTCGCCTGGTATCGGGCCGCGACACGAACGTATTTGCCAACGATCGTGGACGCCTCGGCGGAAAAACCGGTGATTTTCGTGGTGGTGCCGGCGTCGAGATCGTAGAAGAGCGTACCGTTGGTTGAATCCGCGAGAATCGAGAGACTTTGCATACTGGCAATAGCTGTTTCCGGGTTCGTCGGTGGTTCGACAGGAAAATCCTTTGTAATCGTGATCGAGGAATCATCGGATGAGACAGCGCTCACGCTGCCGTAGGAATGCCGCAAGACGAGCCGCGTGAGATCCGGGGTGGGATGATGCCGCACCGGCCCGCTAAAGTTGACGGCCCACATGGTCATGCCCGAGCCCACGGGGACGTGGTTCACAATGAACGCGGGATGAGAGAGATCGAATTCGAGATCAAGCGCGTTGCTTTGTCCCGCCGTCACAACAAGGGGGGAGACAAGAGTTACGCTCGCCGGCGCGGTGAGGCTTCCCGAGCTTCCCGTGGCGCCCTGAATGTCGATTTGATTCAAAGGAATCGTCGCACCGGCAGTGCCGGCGAAGCCTACGCTTGGGTCCGCGGAAGCGGTGAGCACCACATCGCCAGGGTTGGCTGAGATCGTAAGGTTCGCGCTGGTGTAGGTGCCGGAGGCAACAGTGAGATTGCCAAGAATTTCGCTGAGTTGATCGAGTTCTACTAAATTAATCATAGGTGCAGGGGTGGGAGCTGTGTAGACGCTAACTGGAGTGCCGCCGCCCTGAGGGACGAGGGAGATCGCGAGGACTTTCACCCCAATGGTGGCCCAATCTTCAGTAGAAGCGTCACTCACCATCATGTTCACCGTGCCATTTTGAACTGCGGGTGCTTGCGTGTTTGTATTCGAATCATTGGAGGAATTGGACCCTCCACCGCAGCCGACTGAAAACAGGGTGAGAGCCGCGAATGTAAACCCGAGAATCAGATGAGATAACTTCGAAGGCATAGTCTTCTCCAGCGGAAACCGAAGAGGTTTCCTTATAATTTGGGTCTTCTAGTACAAAAATTATTCGGAGCCGTGTCTTCTAGGACCGAGAGCCCCTCAACATCCCACTCTCAGCAAACACGGACCGCGTGAAAGAGTTGCGGATGCCATCACTGCTTATATTTATTGTTTACTGGGTAGGTACATACCGGGTGAGGAGATCATCAATGCCTGCTGAGGAGTTTCGCCGAATATTCGTACTACGCGCGATCATGCGAAGCAAACAAAGTAAATGCCATGAACAGAGAAGGGGAGAGCTAAGGGCCACACTGCCTGGGGCAGCGCTCTATTGTTAGATCACACCATCTTTTCGCAGCTGTTCTAGCTGCTCTGGTGTGTAGCCGAGCATATCGCCGTAAACGGCTTGATTGTGCTGGCCGAGAGCGGGCGGGGATGGCTCGAACTCCGCGGACGCGGCGGAAAATTTTATGGGAAGTCCCATGCCGTAGACATCGCCAACGGCGCCATATTGAGGATGGAGGAGCGGCATCGTGTCATGCCGGGCGACGACGCGCGGATCGCGCATTGCCGTCTTGGGATCGCGCACTTCTGCCACAGGGATGCCTACCGCGTGGAGTTTAGCCACGACATCGGCGGCAGGCACCGCCGTCGTCCATTTGATAATTTCGGCATCGACTTCGCTGAAATGTTGAACTCGCATGTCGCGCGTTCGGAAGCGCTCGTTGCGAATTAAATCTTCTCTGCCCATGACACGGAATAAGGAATGCGCGAAGGCGTCCGTGTATGCGCAGATGGCCACGTAGCCGTCGCTCGTGGGAAAAACACCGAAAGGCGCAAGCCGCTGGAACGTTTGGCCGGTGCGGACGGCGGCTCCGCATTGTTCCATGGCGTCATATGGTTCGCTCGCGACCAAGGAAGTGAGCGAGCCGAGCATAGACACGTCGACGTGCTGGCCAATCCCGGAGCGCCGGGCCTGATGAAGCGCAGCCAGCACGCCAATGACGCCGAAAAGCGCGACAGAAATATCGGCAATGGGAACGCCGATGCGAACCGGCGGCTCTCCCTCTTCTCCCGACACATTCATAATTCCGCTGAGCGCCTGAATGGTGGTATCAAGAGCTTTGGTGGGGCCTGCGCCGGCGTCAGCGCCGAATCCAGAGATAGAGCAGTAGACGATGCGAGGATTTATGGCGCGCACGGTCTCGTAGCCTGCGCCGAGCCGGTCGAGGGTGCCGGGACTGAAATTTTCAACGAGCACGTCCGCCTTACGAACCAAATCGGCAAGAATAGCGCGGCTTTGGGGATTTTTCAGATTGAGAGTGACGCCCAACTTATTGCGCAGCCGGTTCACGGCGGAAAGGGAGACGTCATCCGACCGGCGACGAGTGAGAGACACGCCCTCTGCGCCGATATAGGGAGGATTGCTGCGGCAAGGATCGCCGTCGATGGGATTTTCAATTTTGATGACTCGAGCGCCCAAGCCGCCGAGCAGGAGAGTGGCGACGGGCCCAGCGAGGGCCACGGTGAGATCCAAAATCGTCACATCATTTAAGGGTGAGGGAATCGAATGTTTCGGGTGGTTTTCGTCGGTTTGCACAGTTTTCGAGACTGTCATAATGTCTCTTGCGGGTCAATTGCTGGTCGAGGGTACCGGCCGAGGGCTCCGGCGGACGGTGCTGGTGGAGGTCACAGGCGGAGGGAACGGCCGGGGGATTGCCAACAACTTCTGCCGGCTGTGGACGGGAGCAAGAAGATAAGGTGTCGAGCGCTTGACTTGTGTTTCTCCAACATGGTACCCATAAGCTAGCTCCTCGGACTCTGTGAGGCTCTTCCCGACGCGATCTGCATGGCGGCCAAGACCCAACGACTTGAGGTGACGCTCGAAACTCTTCTGGAGAGCGTGGACCTTGCTGAAAACATCATCATGCGAATCTCCGAAGTAGCGGGATTCGGGGAAGATGACAGGCACAAGATCGGCATGGCCGTGCGGGAGGGCGTCGTCAACGCCTACAACTACGGGAACCAACAGGACCGCCGCAAGAAAATATTTCTAACGATCGAGTTCGATCCGGAAAAAATGGTGGTTCGAGTACTAGACGAGGGGGAAGGGTTTGAGATCGAGGAAGTGCCGGACTGTCTGGCCGAAGAAAACCTGCTTCGTACGTCCGGCCGGGGACTGTTTCTTATGCGGGCGTTCATGGACGAGTTCACTGTGCAACGCGGAAGAGGCGGCGGTGCGGAACTGGTGCTGGTGAAGAAGTTGCCGCAAAACGCCGCGCGTAACGGCGAATTTCAAGTGCAATAAGAGGTAGGCGAGGAGTCTGACATGGCGCTACAGGGAACGTGCCGGGAAATTGAAGACGTGGCGATTGTGGACTTCAGCGGGAAGATTACGCTGGGGGAAGGCAGTTCCACATTGCGCCGAACCGTACGGGACCTGATCAACCGTGGGCACCGGAAGATACTCTTCGACCTCGGCGACGTGGATTACATCGACAGCTCGGGAATCGGAGAAATGGTAGCGGCCTACACCAGCGTTCGCAGCGTTCAAGGCGAGCTGAAGCTCGTTCGCCTCACGAAGCGAGTACACGACATTTTGCAGATCACCCGGCTTTTCACCGTATTCGACGTTCAGACGGACGAAGCTGGGGCCATTCGCAGTTTTCGGTCGATTCAGCAGAGTTAGCATCGGCCTTACCGGATTTCACCTCTCGCAATCCCTTTCAGAAGTATTTGCCTGGGTGCTTCAAACGCTGGACAGGAATTCTGCTTTCATGCAAAAATCCCGCCGCCAATAGGGCGGCGGTTCGTTTGAGCGCCGCAAGGAGAGAGCGATCTCTATGCCAACTTCACATCCGGATTGGAAAGAGCACGGAGTTCGAATCGTTCGCGCGGGCGAACTTGATTCGAACACGCCGCAAACGATAGGCATGACTCGTGCGGAAGCTATTTCCTACGCGCGCGTGGGCTCGCAGAAGCTGTGGGCGGGGACCGTGGTTGTGCATCCCGACGCGCGGACGGGCCCGCATCATCACGGGGAGTTGGAGACGGTCCTTTATATCGTGAAAGGTCGTGCGCGGTTTCGATGGGGCGAACATTTGGAATTCGTGGACGAAGCGGGTCCTGGGGACTTTATTTATGTTCCGCCGTATGTGCCGCACCAGGAACTGAACGCAAAGCGAGACGAACCGGTGGAAGCGGTGATTGTGCGCAGCGGACAAGAACCGATTGTGGTGAACCTGGATATTGAGAGTCCCGAGCCGGCGCCTATCCATCCTCAGCCGGACCCGTTTCATTCCGCTCCGAAAAAGCTGTAGTCCTCCAAAACCGTTGTTGAAGGCTCTGTTCCACGAATTCTTGCCGCCAGGTTCCGCTGGGAAAATAAATTTCGCGAACGTGTTGCGCCGCACGATTGGCTCCTCATGTAAAACAGGCGCGGAGCATGAAGAGAAATCTTGACACGTGTGTTGTGGGTTGTATGATTATACAGTTCGCTGAATATTCACGCAAAGGGACAATGGGCGTCCAGAAACGATTTCGACAAGGGCAAATCCTGAAACTCCTCTCGGGGCAACCGGTGGGCAGCCAGGACGAGCTGCGACGACGGCTGGGGCACTTGGGAGTTCGCGTGACGCAGGCGACGCTGTCGCGAGACTTTCGCGAACTCAGACTTGTGAAAACAGCCGAGGGATACCGCCCGCTGTCCGCGGGTGCCACCGATGAAGGGCCGCAGTTGCCTGCCCTGGCGCGCGCCCTCAAGGACTTCCTGCTGGATATACGTCCGGCTCAGAACATGCTGGTGCTGAAGACGCCTCCCAGCGGTGCGCAACCGCTGGCTGCCGCGGTGGATGGCGAGCGCTGGAAGGAAGTGGCGGGCACGCTCGCGGGGGATGATACCGTCCTGCTGATCACCACGTCGCGCAGCGCCTGCAAGACAATCCAGAAACGGTTGGAGGAGATGCTCCGATGAACGACCCGGCGAGGGTCGCCGTCGTCGGAGCAACGGGCTACGCGGGATACGAGCTGGCCCGGCTCCTTCTGCGGCACCCTCAAGTAGAAACTCCGACATTTTTTCTCCGCGAGAGTCGCGCGCAGGTGCGCTGCTTGACGGAGCTTTTTCCGCAGCTGCGAGGATGGGGCGAAGCGCCTTGCAAGCCCCTTTCGGCGGAGGCGGTGGCGAAGAGCGGAGCGGAGGTTGTGTTCCTTTCGACTCCGCATGAGGCGTCGGTCGAACTCGTTCCGGAGCTGCTGAAAGAGAATCCCGAACTCCGAATCGTGGATTTGAGCGGAGCTTTTCGTTTTCGAAGGCCGGAAACATTCGAGAAATGGTACAAATTGCCGCCACCGGATGCGCAGCTGCTCGAGGAAGCTGTTTACGGCTTGCCCGAGCTTTATGCGAGCGCGCTGCCCAAGGCGCGGATCGTCGGGAATCCGGGTTGCTATCCGACCTCAGTGATACTGGGGCTGAAACCGCTTCTCGAAGCCGGGTGGATCAATCTGGCGAAGGGAATCGTGTGCGACTGCAAGTCTGGTGCGAGCGGGGCAGGGAAAGAACCCAAGACCGAAACCCATTTCGTGGAAGTGAACGAAAATTTTCGAGCCTACAATCTTTTCAAGCACCGGCACACGCCGGAAGTGGCGGACCATCTCGGGTTGGGCTTATCGGATTTCGTTTTCACAACGCATTTGCTGCCCGTGGAGCGCGGAATCCTCTCGACGCTTTACGTATCGCTCGCTTCACCGCGGGCGTCCGAGGAGTTGCAGGGGCTTTACCGGCAATTTTATGCGGGGAGTCCGATGGTTCGCATCATGCGGGAAGGCGAGCTGCCGGAGCTGCAGCATATTGCGCATACAAATTTTTGCGATATCGGTTTCGCCCTGGATTCATTGGGCGAGAGGCTGATTATAGTGTCGTGCCTGGATAATTTGGGCAAAGGCGCGGCGGGACAAGCAGTGCAAAATCTCAACGGGATGAAGGGATATCCCGAAACGGCGGGGTTGCTATGAGACTTGTGGTAAAAATCGCAGGCGCGCTGCTTGAAAAAGATGAGAATGTGCAGTCAATCGCGAGACAGATCACGGAGCTGGCGCGCGGGGGCCATGAAATCCTTGTGATTCATGGCGGCGGGAAGATTTTTACCGCGACGCTGGCGCGGATGGGAATCACGAGCCGGTTCATAAACGGCCTTCGGGTCACAGACCGGGAGACGCGTGACGCGGCAGTAATGGTTTTTGCCGGGCTGCTCAATAAGAAGCTGGCCGGAGCTATTTCTTTGGCGGGTCAGCCGGCGGTGGGCATCGGCGCGACCGATGCAGCTTGCTTTCTTGCCGAGCCGATGCAAGTGGACGAGCGCGAAGGCGGGCTGGGGTTTGTCGGCTACCTCACGGAAGTGAACGTGGATTTTCTAAGCTCACTCTGGCGCGCGGGCCTCGTGCCGGTTGCCTCTTGCATGGGACTCGGGGCGGATGGCGAGCTTTACAACATCAACGCCGACCACATGGCTGCAGCCGCGGCGGAATTTGTTCACGCGGACCGCTTGATTTTCCTCACGGATGTAGCGGGCGTGCTCGATGGAGACAAAGTATTGCGAGCGGTGAAGGGCACGGATATCGAGGATTTGATCCGCCAACATAAAGTATCCGGCGGCATGATTCTGAAGCTGGAAGCGGCCAAGCGTGCGCTGGCGGGAGGCGTCTCTGAAGTGCGCATTGTGGGAGGCACGCAGCGCCGGGCGCTGATCACAGCCGTAAATGGAAATCGTTCGCTTGGCACGCGTGTGCTGCCAGTGATCCGCCTGCGAACCAAAGGGAAAACCGCGGCGGGTGCCGCGCGCTAAAATGCCGAGCAAGAAGACATCCACGAAAGCGATTTCTCCGGCCAGAATCTGTGCCGAAGACGAGCGCTACCTCATGAATACGTACCGGCGTCCGCCGGTTGTGTTCACGCATGGGCGCGGGTGCCGCTTGTATGATTCGCAAGGGCGCGAATATCTGGATTTTCTGGCGGGAATTGCCGTGAATGCGCTGGGATATGCGCATCCGCGAATTGTGCGCGTGATCCGCCGTGAGGCAGGGCGCGCCACGCATATATCGAATCTTTTTCACAATCCTTATCAAGGGCCGCTGGCGCGCAAGCTCGCAGAGTGGAGCGGGCTCGACCGGGTGTTTTTCTCAAACAGCGGGGCCGAGGCGATAGAAGGCTCCCTGAAGCTCGCTCGGGCTTACGCTCACGCGAAAACGCAGAGTTCCGGTGGCAAGCCGAAGACAGGTATTTTGGCGCTCGAAAATTCGTTTCATGGCCGAACGTTTGGAGCGCTTTCGATCACGCACACGCCGAAATACCGGCAGCCTTTCGAGCCGCTGGTGCCGGGCGTGGAGTTCATTCGTCCCAACGATGTAGCGGACCTGGCAGCGAAATTCGACGGCTCCGTATGCGCGATTGTGATCGAGCCGATACAGGGAGAGGGCGGTATCTTCCCGGTCAGCGAGGAATTCTGGAAGAAGGCTCGCGCTTTGGCGACGCAGCATGATGCCGCGCTAATCGCTGACGAGATTCAGTCTGGCCTGGGACGCACGGGCCGCTATTTTGCCTATCAAAAATTTGGGGCGGACTCGCTCCCGGACATTATAACCGTGGCCAAGCCGCTCGCCGGCGGATTGCCGCTAGGGGCTTTTATCGCCCGCGAGCAGTTTGCTTCCGCATTTTCGCCAGGGATGCACGGTACGACGTTTGGCGGCGGACCGCTGGCGTGTGCCGCGGCGCTGGAATTTCTTACCATTGTGGAAGAGGAAGATTTGCTGTCGAACGTTCGCGAGAGAGGCGCGGAGCTGCGCCACGGTATCGAAAAGCTTGCCGGGCAATTCAATTTCATCCGTGAAGTCAGGGGCGAGGGATTGATTCTGGGAATCGACCTTTCGATCGAAGGCGCGCCGTTTGTGCAAGAAGCGCTGCGCCAGAGCCTTTTAATCAATTGCACGCACGATCATATTCTGCGGCTGCTGCCGCCCTTCA
>Ga0302326_10020539_pt1 | contig 13588 bp, 12 predicted proteins | sample Palsa_T0_3_FD_202264 | JGI IMG/M metagenome (GOLD analysis project Ga0302326, IMG submission 202264) | Peat permafrost microbial communities from Stordalen Mire near Abisko, Sweden - Palsa_T0_3 | ecosystem: Environmental > Terrestrial > Soil > Palsa > Peat permafrost | place: Sweden: Abisko... | reverse complement strand
CCGCCGAATCGTTCCACCTTCTATGGAGGCGGCCAGGACGGCTACACCGACTATCCGTTTCTAGACTCGGAACTAGTCGCGGCACGTAAATCCACATGACTGACTTAGACGCGGCATTGGACGTGCTGCGGACCAAGTTCGCCGAACGCGCCGAAGAGCACGATCGCGACGGAAGTTTTCCATTCGAAAACTTTCCCTTGCTGCACCAATTCGGATTGCTCAGCCTCACGGTTCCGCGCGAGTTGGGCGGCGGGGGAGCAAACCTGGCCACCACTGCGCGCGTAATCCGCGCCATCGCCCATGCTGAACCGGCTACGGCCCTGGTTGTGATCATGCAGTATCTCTTTCATGGGGGCATCACGCAGAGTACGCGCTGGCCCCAGCGGGTGCGTGAAATCGTCCAGCGGGATGCCGTCGAGAACGGCGCCCTCATCAACGCGCTGCGCGTAGAGCCCGAGTTAGGCACGCCCGCGAGAGGCGGCTTGCCCGCGACCATCGCCCGCCGCGTGCCGGGCCGCGTGACAGATGCCTGGAGCCTTTCGGGCCACAAGCTGTATTCGACCGGAATTCCCGCGCTGACCTGGCTGGGAGTCTGGGGGCGCACCGACGAGGCCGAACCTCGCACCGGCTTCTTTCTGGTCCATCGCGGCTCGCCGGGGATTCGAGTGGTGGAGAGCTGGGACCATCTGGGCATGCGCGCCAGCGGCAGCCATGAAGTGATTTTCGACAACGTCATCATCCCCGCGGATCATGCCGTCGACGTGCGTCCACCGGCGGAGTGGACGGGAATCCAGGTAGGCCATCAAAACATATGGATGTCGGTATTGCTGGCCGAGCTCTACGGCGCCGTGGCGCAGGCCGGGCGGGACTGGCTGGTTCGATTCGCGACCACGCGCGTGCCCAGCAACCTCGGGGCGCCGCTGTCCAGCTTGCCGCGATTTCAGGAGGCGCTGGGAAGCATCGAAGTTCTGCTGTGGACCAACCGCGCGCTGCTCGATCGCGCCATCGACGCCATCGACCGGGGCGAGCCGCTTGGCTTGCGAGAGGGTAATCTATTGAAATTCACAGTCACCAACAACGCCATCGCGGCCGTGGAGAAGGCCATTGAACTAACCGGCAACCATGGCCTGGACCGCCGCAATCCGCTGGAGCGGCACTATCGCGACGTTTTGTGCGGCCGCATCCACACCCCGCAGAACGATGCCGTTCTCACCGATGCCGGCAGGGCCGCTTTCGCCGGCGCAACGCGATACTAAGGGCGGCGGCGCGGCACTACTTCCGCGAATCCTTGCCGACGATGTGGCTCACGTCCTGGTTGTTCTCGTTACAAATGTACTCCATGATTTCGGAATTCTCCATCAAAGGCGAGTGCCCGTACATCGTAAACGGCTTGGTGTAAGCTCCCGGATCGTCGATCACCACTTCGAATTCCAGGTGCGAGTAATCGGGCCGCCGGTAACGCTCCGTGACGTGCAGCTTCTCGGTATGCGGATGCCCCGCGAAATCGAACCAAAACTTGTCGTTGAAGCCGATGCTATCCACCACCAGCGTGTCCCCCTCCCACTTGCCGATGGAGTGCCCGTACCAGGTGGGATCGAGATCGTCCGGATGGCCGCGTCCGTCCATGAAAATCTGACGGTAGCTGTGGATGTTGCCCTCAAACAGCAACACGATGAGCTTGGGCTGCTGCACTATTTTCCACGGATACGGGGCCATGCGCGGGACGCCCGCCGGAAGGCAGTTTGCCTCTGGATCGTCCTTCGACATGTGCTGCCTGGTCACTTGTTCCGCCCACGGCTGCAACGGCAGAGTCTCGCCCTTCTTCAGCGTGCTGACGATGTCGTAAATGAAGGTGCGATCGGGACCCCACAGCCCGTTGAGATCGGGCTTGCCATCGGCGGTGCGAGGCGCAGGCTTGTTCGCGGCGGGCGCGGATTGTCCGAAGGCGAGCGGCGATACTGCAAGGGCAACCGCCGCGCAACTCGCGAAGAACCCTGTCACGCACTTATGCATGTGTTTCGAAACTCAGTATAGACTTGGTGAGGATACTTGTAAACGGTCGCTGGTAGAAAAGAGCATGCGGAATCGCAGGGAATTCATCAAGACTGCCGCGGGCCTGGCTGCGGGAACATTGGCTGCGGGGACGCTGGTTACGCAGGCTGGCGCTCAGGCGACGCGGCGGGAAGTGCGCGTGGGCGGGAAACGCGTCAAGGTAGTCGACATACACGCGCACGCCGGCATCGCCGAGGTTGAGGACGTGGTGAAGGGTACGCCGCTGGAGCGTTACGGGCGCAGTGGAGGAAGGCTGGGTCCCGATCGCATTCAGGAGCTGGATAAGCGCGGCATTGACGTGCAGGCGCTGGATATCAACGCTTTTTGGTGGTATGCGGCGGATCGCGGCCTGGCCACCAAGATCGTCCAGGTGCATGACCAGGGGCTTGCGAAATGGTGCGCCGCGCATCCGGACCGCTTCGTGGCGTTCACCTCGCCGGCGCTGCAATTCCCGGATTTGGCGGCACAGCAGGCCGAGCACGCCGTGAAAGAGCTGGGAATGCGCGGGATCGCGATCGGCGGCCACGTGGCGGGCGAGCCGCTGTCGATGCCGAAGTACGATCCGTTCTGGGCTAAGGTGCAGGAGCTGGGAGTGATGGTGTTCATGCATCCCAACAACTCGGAGAACATCGCCAAAACGGATGCGCTCGCGGGCGCGGGAGATCTGGGCAACGTGGTCGGAAATCCGCTGGAGACGGGCCTCTTCCTGACGCACCTCATTTTCGATGGGACTCTGGACCGTTTCCCGCGCCTCAAAATCTGCGGTGCGCACGGGGGCGGCTATCTGCCCTCGTACTTCGGACGCACCGACGTAGCTTGCGACGTGCGCCCGAATGCCAAGTGCGTGAACAAGAAACATCCGCGCGAATATCTGCACGACCAGATCCTGGCCGATTCCATGGTCTTCTCAGCGGAGGGCGTCCGGCACCTGGTGGCGGAAATGGGGCCGACTCAAGTGGTGTACGGGACCGACATGCCGTTCGTGTGGCCGGACACCGTCGACGCGATCCTCACGGCGGAGATTCCCGACGCGCAGAAGGAAGCGGTCCTGGGCGGGAACTTGGCGAAATTGCTGAAGCTGTAGCACGGCCAAAGACCAGTTTCCAGCCGAGAAATGCGGCCACCAGAACACCGAGGATCGCCCATGTTAGGTCTCCGAAAATCGCGCCGACCTCTTGAACACGATCGCTGAAAACGTGGCCCAGCCAGATGAAGAGGACGGCTCCAAACGCTTCGCCCAGAATATCCCACAGCGTAAATCGAAGCCAGGAGTAATCCGCCGCGCCACTGGCGAGGTTGATCCACGGTCCCAAGGGAGTGACCAGCCAGCGGCTGAAGAAAACTCCGGCGCCGCCCCAGCGCTTCGCTTTCGCATCGAGTTTCTTGAGGCGTTCGGCGCTGCCAATCAGCCAAGTGAATTTTGCGACCAGCTTCTTGCCGCCCCAGCGGCCCACCGCAAAACCAATCTGGTCGCCGGCCACCGAACCCACGGAGGCGATGGCCATCGCCAACCAGAGGTTGATCGCGCCCTGCGCGGCGAGCGAGCCGGTGACGATCAGAAGCAGCGTTACCGGCACTGGAACGCCGATAGCCGCGATTGCGACGACAACGAACAAAGCAGGAGAACCGTACTGTGTAAGTGCGGCCAGGAGCTGATCGAGCATCAGGGCGCCTTGCCGGGCGCTTTCCCAGATGGGGGAACGGCTTGGGAGCCCGGAGTGTTGGAATTCTCGATGGCGTTCCGCAGCTCGCGGATCAGTTCGGCAACCGGCAGTCTTTCGGCTCGGGCGATATCGCGTAGTGGCCTGTGGTCGCGTGGGCTCGGCGGAACATGAATCGCCTGGAACAGCACCTCGGAACGCGTGTGATGTGTATGCGCGACGAAGGGCACGCTCATCCAAGGTTGGATGGGTTCGTCCTGCCAGCGGGAGTGGCGAGCGGTTCTGCCCGCGCGATACCCGAAGAAGAACGTAGCGGCGATCGCCAGGCAGAAACCCAGAACCAATACCAGCGTCCCAGGACGAGGCTGTGCCACGAATTCACTATAGAACGCTTTCGCTGAACGGCTACGGGCGTGCTCTAACGTTTACCGGGAAAACGATAGCCCTGGGAGGAAATCATGAGGAAAATTACTGGAGCAGCCTTAACGGCTCTGCTCTTTGCGTGCTCCGCCTTCGCGCACGAGCACAACGCTCTGAACGGCACCTGGACGCTGGTACCCACCAAGAGCGAGTTTGCAGGTCAGCCCGTCATTCAAACCGGCACCGTTACGATCAGCAGCGAGGGGGACGTCAATATCGTCACGCGCAATTTCGCGTATGAAGGCGCCACTGAGACCTTCTTCTACAAAGACATGACCGACGCCCAGAACAACGCCACCATTCACAGCGGCAAAGACCTGAAGAGCAAAACCAAGTGGGATCACGACACCCTGAAAGTGACGACTACGCTATCCGGCGCTGTTACCGTCGAAAGCTATTCGCTGGGCGCGGATGGCGCCATGCTGGCCACCGTCGTAAAGCCCGACCGCCAGCCGATCACCCTCGTGTTCGAGCGCAAATAGAGCAATTGCGGAGCCTGCGGAGCGTGACCCTATATGGTTAGCTGACCGCCCGCGGTCACCGGATCGGATACTTTGTGACGAACAGCATCATCCCCCTCATCATCCTTTGCGCGTGCGCGCCTTCGTTATCGTTCGCCCAGTCTTTCGAAGTTGCCACCGAATCGGCAAGGACCGCTCCTGGATCGGTGAGCGTCGCTCCTCAACCGCCGCCATTAACGCCGCCCTTGGAAAGCAAGCGCATTTTGGGCATCATTCCGAATAACCGCACCTGGCCCAGTCTCACGGACTACATACCTCTCACTACTCAGGAAAAGTTCCAGATTGCCCGGGAAGACTCCTTCGATCGCGGCACGCTGATCCTGGCTGCGATGTTCGCGGCCGACGCTCAGGCGACCAACGCTAATCGCGCGTTCGGGCAAGGCGTGAAGGGGTACGCCCAGTATTTCGGCGCGTCTTATGGGGACTTCGTTATTGGCAACTACATGTCGGAGGCGATTTTCCCAACCCTTCTGCATCAGGATCCGCGCTATTTTCGGCGCGGCGTCGGAAGCGCATGGTCTCGCCTCGGGTACTCCGTAGGCCAGATCTTCTGGACCCACACCGATTCCGATCGGACGCAGTTCAATTACTCCGAGATCCTTGGCAATTCCACCGCGGTCGCGATCTCAAACTTGTATTACCAGGACAACCGCAGCGTCGGCAATTCGACAACAAAACTCGGCATGCAGATCGGCGTGGATATGGCGTCGAACGTCCTGAAGGAATTTTGGCCCGATGTGAGCCGGAAGTTCAAGAAGCACAGTCAATAATCTCGGCGCGACGCCAATGGCGCGACGCCAATGGCGCGACGCCGATACGGCACGCCCCCGATTCTGTATCATAGTTCGGAGGATTTCCCATGCCCGAACTCATAACCCGAAGTGAACGGCTGCACCCGGAAGCGCGCGCGTTGCTGGAGATGATGGACGCGCAAGGCGCGCCGCCGCTCGAAACCCAGGACCCGGTGGAAGCCCGCAGCGCCCGCCTGGAACCGATGAAGCTGCTCGGCGGCGAGCCCGATGCGCTGGCCCGCGTGGAGAACCTGTTCTCCCCAGGGCCTGCTGGCGACATTCCATTGCGCCTTTACGCCACCGATCACGTTGGGCTCCGTCCCGCGCTGGTCTATTTCCACGGCGGCGGCTTCGTGTTCGGCAATCTGGATACGCACGACGCGGTGTGCCGCGCCATTGCCAAGGCATCCGGCGCCGTGGTCGTCGCGGTGGATTACCGGCTCGCGCCCGAGCACAAGTTCCCAGCGGCGGTGGACGATTCGTACGCGGCTACCAAATGGGTGGCGGCCAACGCGGAGCGCCTGGGCATCGACGCGCATCGCATTGCCGTGGGTGGCGATAGCGCGGGCGGGAACTTGGCCACCGTAATCGCCTTGCGCTGCCGCGATGCGGGCGGTCCCGCGCTGGCGGCGCAGGTGTTGATATATGCGGTCACCGACGTCAGCACTTTCGAAACCGGCTCGCATCGCGAACTGGCCGAAGGCTACTTCCTCACCCGCGCGGCGATGGAGTGGTTTACCGGCCACTACCTCGCATCCGCCGATCACAAGCGCCATCCGGAAGTATCGCCGCTGCTCGCGCCGAACCTCAGCGGCCTGCCGCCCGCGCTGATCATTACGGCCGAGTTCGATCCGCTGCGGGACGAGGGCGAAGCCTACGCGCGGCGCATCCAGCAAGCCGGCGTGCCCGTGACCGTCACCCGCTATCCCGGCATGATTCACGGCTTCGTTTCCATGCGCGGAGTGCTCTCGGGCGGCCGTCAAGCCATCCAGGAGGCAGCTCACTTTACCGCATCAATCAAGGCTAGTTCCTAGCTCCACGCTATTAGTCATGAAGGAGGAATTGCAATGAAGCGCCGAATTTTGTGGCTCGGATTTCTGTCCCTTGGGTTCGCGCTCGAAGCAGGAGCGGTTACCTACGATTACTATTTGCAGGTCCCGGCGGTCCCTGAGGGCGGACTGTCGGCTTGGACCGCAATCTGGACCAGCAACACATTGAATCCGCCCATTTGCCCCGCGACACCCCCTAACCCGGTCGTGTCAGCCTTCCTGGACGGGGCGCCCATCCCCAGCGCAGGCTACACCGGTACAGTTTGGGTCTGCACCCTCTCCACGGACCTGAGCTTATCCTCCGTGAATGTAAATTGGGTTACCAATAATCAGGCAGATCCGAATTTGCTCTTCGTCTTCTACTTCTCAACCGTTCCCTTCACAACTGGCGTCTTTACCCCATCCACTGAGCTTGGCGTGGGCCCGTTCGGCGTCTACCCGACTGCCACCTTGACCATCACGAAGGCGGTATCGTTCCCTCCAATACCGCGTTGGACGGGTTCGATCATCCGCGGATCCCTGACCGCCGCCGGGCCGGTGACCCCTCCGCCGGGAGTTCCCGTTGAGGCCGTAGTGGGCTTCGTCGACTTGAACGGCAATCCGATCGGACAATTTCCGCCAGTCCAAGTTACCCCGGGGCAGGTTTCGCCTTTCGAATTGGACCCCGGCACCTCCCCGGTTCCTTTCGGCCATCATACAGCGGTCGTCCCCGTCGTCAGCGCTCCACCGGGACAGGTTCTTCCTCCGCTTCAGCTCACAACGGAGGTTCTCGACAGCCTGACCGGATTCGGAGCGGTGCTTACGACTGCGACCGGGTTGGCGCCGCCCCCCGCTTCGTTCGCTCCGCAAGGGCTGGCGTTCGGACAGATTATGCGCCTCACCGCGACGGCCTATCCCGTTGACCCTTGTAACGCCACGCTGAGCTTCGCCAACGCGCAGGGCGTTCCGGTTGGTCCGAGCCTCACCGTGAATTTGCGTCCGGGGCAATCGCAGCCGCTGGATTTAACCAGTGCGATGTTGAACGTCCCCTTGGGAAAATCTGTCGTAGTGCAGCCAATGGTTGCCTTGCAGCCAATCATCGGCGTGGCAGCCCCCGTGGCGACTCCGGCCTGCATGGTGTCATCGGACGTGTTCGACGTCTTCACGAATCGTACCTGGACGTATCAGGTCGCGAACGTGCAATAAGATCTTCTGCCAGACCGCGGCATTTGTAAGCTAGGAACGAAAAGCGCGCTTCTCTCCTTACGCCAAATTCATCGCCTGAAACATCGCGATGCGCTGCTCCCGCAGCGGATCGTTGACCACCTTGCTCACGTTGTCGATGACCATCGTCGCGCGATCCTTGGCGTTGAACGCCGGCCAATTCGGCAGCTTCGGCGTGTTTGGATTCCCGGTGCGCGCGAAGGCAATCCAGGCGTCGCTAACTTTATCGGCCAGCGCCATGGCGTCCGCTCCGCCGCCCGTCATCCGCGCTGAAATCTTCACGTTGTCAAACGCGAATGGGATCTCCATCGTATGGGGCGACTTGAGACGTCCACCCTGCACCGGTGTCTCCCAAGTAAAGTAGTACAGATACACCGGCGCCTTTCCGAGCGCGGCGCGCCGTTCGGCGATCTTCATGGTGGGCGCGCCATAGCGATAGTCGCTGGCGATCAAGAAGTAGATGTCGGAAGCCGACGCGCTGGGATTAAGTTTCTTGTACAGGTCGATAATACCCGGTGCCTGCGAGCCTAGCAGCTCCTTCACGCGCCCGCGCATCTGGTCATCGTTCAGCGAAAATGCCGAGGCGTCATTCAGCGAGAACAGCGTCATCTCCGTGCGCGTACAACCGATCATCACCGGCACATCGGCGGAGACCGTCGAGGCTTTGGGGTAAAACGGATGCTGCGGAAGAATCTTGCCGTCCACCGTGGGCGAGAATCCAGCGGTCGATTGATCGACGCCCGGGTGGTCTTTGATTACGGCAAAATGCGCCGCCATGATTTTCTCCACCGGAAGTTTTTGCAACTCCCGCACATTCGCTTTCTCGATTCCGAGCTTGGCGAGCAGCAGCTCCGAGTTTCGCACCGCGACGTCGCGATCGATCACTTTGATCGCCGCGCCACTTTCGATGATCGCGCGATCGAAAAGCCCTTTCGCCGACGGCATGGCCAGCAGCGTCTCAACCTTGCGCCCACCTCCGGATTGGCCGAATATCATCACCGTGTTTGGATCGCCGCCGAATTCGGAGATGTTCGCGCGCACCCAATTCAGCGCCTGAACGATGTCCAACATGCCCGCGTCGCCGGAGTCCGCGAAATCCCTGCTGAACTCGCTCAGGTTCGCGAACCCGAGAACGTTCAGTCGGTGATTGATGGTGACGACGACCACGTCGCCGCGGCGCGCGAGATTCGTTCCGTCGTTATCGGGAGACGATCCGGAGCCCGAGGCGAAGCCCCCGCCATGGCACCAGAACATCACGGGGCGCTTGCGGCCATTTGCGCCGGCTCCCACTGAAGGTGTCCAAACATTCAGCACCAGGCAATCCTCGCCCTCGGCCGGCAGGTTTTGGCCCGAGATCGTAAGAGCGCCTGCAGGTCGCGGCGGAGCGGCCGGATCACTTTGCGGAGCGCTGTGTCCGTACGCGAGAGCATCGCGCACGCCGGTCCACTTGGCCGGCTCCGCGGGCGCCATGAAGCGGTTCGCGCCCGATGTGCCGGCTCCGTACGGAATGCCTTTGAAGACCTTGATCCCGTTGTTGTCGACGCCGCGAATTTTGCCATACGCAGTCTCGGCGGTGACGTACTTCGCATCTTGTGCGCGCAACTCATGCAGCAAGATGCTGCCGGAAGCGGCGAAAGCCGAGGTGTACTTCAGGAAATCCCGGCGTGTAGACGGAGAGAACGGACTTGGTGAGGCCATGGGCACCCTCCTACTTCTCTTTAACTTTATCTTCGGACAGTGGAGCCGGCGTTTCATCGAACTTGATAACGGTGTCGGCGCCGAACTTTTGATAGAGACGGAATTCGATCTCGTTCTTCGAGAGATATTTGGTGGTGCGCGAAGTCAGCACTACTTTCAGCGGCACCAGGAACTCGCTGTCGCCAATCTTTTGGAAATCGTAATCCAGCGTTTCCTTCGAAGCGCGCACTGGAAACGCGTTGGGAATATCATAAGGTTCCAGCGTGACGTGCATGATCAGGTTGGTGTCGACATCGATGTAGACCAAGCCGCGGTAAGCCGGCACGATTTTATCGGTTTTTTCCCAGAGGATGCTGTATTGGGAATGCGGCTGATCGATATCGTAAGAGAAAGCGTACATCTTGCGGCCGCGCAGCTTGGCCCAATGGTCCCACTCGAAACGGGCCTCCGACTCGGGCGTGAAAATCGCTCTCAGCATGGTGCCGAACTCGCCCGTAGAGATGACGCCGCCCAACTGATCCACGGTCTTGTTCTCTACGGTGCGGTTGTTGACCGTGACGATTTTGTAGTCTTCCTTCTGCTCGAAGTAACTGAGCCGCATTACCACCGTGTCGTCGCTGCGCCACTGCTCGCTGCCGGCCGCATCGTTGACGTTGTTATCGAACGCGCGGCGAACCACTTCCAGGCACAAGTAGTTGGGCAGTTGTTTGGAGTAGTTCAAAGCGTATTCGCGCGCGGCGGCGATGATCTTGCCCTGCTCTGTCAAATCGGGCGGAGGAGCGGGCGGCGGAGGCGGCAAGGCTTTCGGAGGGGGCGGGGCATCGGGCAGCTTCGCCGAGGCATCCACCATCTCGCGCAACGCCGCAACGGTCTTGGGTCCGGCGCCGAGACTTTGCAGATCTTCCACCGTACGATCATCCAAATGGTCGGTGAGCTTCATGTGGCCCACATACTTGGCCACGTCGGCGTCTCTTTGCTTCAATTCGATGGCCGACTTAATGAACTTCACCATGTCGGCGACGCTGACCGATTGGGCCAACGCCATGGTTGCGGCGCAGAATAAAACGAATACTCTAGCCACCATTACTTTCTATCACATCCTATATGATATGAGTTCGGCAGGCATCCGCTAAGCCGGCCAGGAGGACAAGTGAAGTTTGAACGAACGAAGCTATTACTGAGCGCGCTCTCGGTCATGTCGGTTGCGGTTGTGGCGGCCGAAGCCCAAGTCCCCGCCAACATCGAAGCTGGATTAGTGACCATGGGCCATATCGTCGATCCGCCCTGCACGGCCAAGCTCTACCGGCCGCTGATGCCGGCCAACGACATCACGAGTAGCGCCACCCCAGTGTACCGGGGCATCACCGTGGTGCGTGACGCTTCTTTCGGTCCCAATCCGAAAGACGTGGTGGATATCTTTACGGCGGACAAGGGCCCCGCCTCGCGCCCGGTTTTGATTTATGTTCCGGGCGGCGGCGGCAATAAGATCGAGCTTCAGGATAAGGAAGCGAACGCATTCTACGACAACATCATGCGCTGGGCGACCGAGAACGGCATGGTCGGCGTGAATATGCAGCGGCATGGCGGCCAGGGTTGGGATGCGGGCGCAAAGGACATTTCGAGCATGATCCAGTGGGTGGAAGCGAACATTTCCAAATACCACGGCAATCCGGACCGCATGTTCATTTGGGCTCACTCGGCCGGCAACATGCCGCTCGGCACCTACATCGGCCGGCCGGAATTGTACGGGCCCAAAGGCGTCGGCGTGAAGGGAGTGATCTTTATGTCTCCGGCGGCGTTTGATATCGCACCGCTCGAGCTCCCGCCTCCGCCCCCAGGAGCAGGGAATCCGTTCGCGGCCCTGGCTGACTCCGGCAAAACATGCGGCGTGCAAGGTGGGGCCTTCTCGTCCTCCGGCGCGCTTCCCGGCCGTACCGAAGGGCAACCTGGTGGACCCGATGCACCGTTTGGTCCGCCTCCAGGGGGCGCATCAGGGGGTGCGGCAGGACGTCCCGCTGGTGGCCCACCCCCGGGTTTCGGTGGACCTCCCGTCGATGCCGCTACACGCATGGCTCGCTCCAGTCTTCCTGAGCTGAAGAAGACGTCGGTGAAAATAATTCTGGCCAATGCCGAGTTGGATCCTGGAGTTGGCGCGAACGGTATCATGCCGTTCAACCAGATCTTGCACGACGAGCTCTGCAAGGAGGGTCCCGATCATTGCCCGACGCTGCTTTACTTCAAAGCCGAGAGCCATATGTCGGAAGTGTTTTCAATCGACACTCCGGACAAGACGGTTTCCGGGCCGATACTCGCTTGGATCAAGAAGATTAAGTAACCCCGGCTTCTTTGGCTCTCCTATTACAAGGCATTCGCGTACTTGACCTGAGCACCATCGTGGCTGGGCCCACGGCGAGCATGATCCTGAGCGATCTGGGCGCGGACGTCATCAAGGTGGAACGCATCGGCGCGGGCGAGGACGGACGCGCCATGGGCCCTCATCGGGGAGAATGGGGCGCGTACTTCGTGGCTCTGAATCGCGGCAAGCGATCCATCACGCTTGACCTGGCGAAGCCGGAGGGTCGCGAAGTGGTGCTGCGTCTGGCCTCCGGCTGCGATGTCTTTCTCGAAAATTTTCGAGGCGGCAAGGCGGCGGCGCTCGGTCTCGACGAACCGGCTATTCGCGCGCGCAAACCCGATATCATCTACGCCTCGCTCTCCGCATACGGGCCCAGCGGACCGGATTACACCAAGCCCGGTTACGACGCCGTTCTGCAAGCCCGCACCGGCATCATGAGCGTGACCGGCACAGGCGCGGGACATCCGATGCGCACCGGCGTCTCGATCCTCGATGTGACCACCGGCACCTGGATGGCGCTCGGCATTCTAGCCACCCTGCTGGAGCGACAGCGCTCGGGCAAAGGCCAGCGCGTGGACGCGTCGCTGTTTCAAACCGGCGTCCTGTTCATGTCGTACCATCTCGCTTACCGTCAATTCCTGGGCGTTGATCCTCAGCCCCAAGGCGCGCGGCACAAGGCGTTCGCTCCCTATGGATCGCTTCCCACCGGCGACGGGCAAATCATGCTGGGAATTTCGAGCGATCGCCAGTTTGAGCGTTTATGTAAGGCCCTCGGTCATGAAGAATGGGCCACTGACTCGCGGTTTCGCACCAATCCGGATCGCGTGGCCAATGTCGATGAGCTAGAGGCCCTGATTGCTGGCGTGTTGCGCCTCCACCCGACTTCGCATTGGGTCGCCCTGTTCGATGAACACGACATCGCCAACGACCCCATCCAGAGCGCGGGGCAGGTGTTGAACGATCCGCAGGCGGCCGCGCTGGGCCTGTTCACCCAGATCAACCTCACAGGCGAACAACCCGTCGTGCTGCCCCGCTTGCCCATCGGCCTTTCGCTTACTCCGCCTGCTCCGCAGGGACCACCGCCGAGCGTCGGTCAACACAGCCGAGTCATCCTGGAAGAGGCGGGCTACAGCGGCGCCGAAATCGACGATCTGATCCGCGCCGGAGTCTGCTCATGAAACCGCTCACCGAAGAGCAGGAGCTCATTCTCCGCACCGTCCGCCAGTTCGTCGAGAACGAAGTGATTCCGGTCGCTTCCGCGATGGAGCATCGCGACGAATATCCGCACGGTCTCATCGCTCAGATGAAAGAGATGGGACTGTTCGGGCTGAACATCCCCGAAGAGTACGGCGGCTCGGGCGTGGACTCCACCACCTTCGCGATGATCTTCGAAGAGGTCTCCCGGGGCTGGCTGGGATTGGCCGGGGTGATCGGAAGCAACTCGGTGATGTGCGATGTCGTGGGGCGATTCGGCACCGAGGAACAGAAGCGCCGATTCCTGCCGGGCATGGCGACGGGAGAAAAGCGCGGCGGGATTTGCCTGACCGAATCCAACGCCGGGACCGACCTGCAAGCCATCACCACCACGGCCACGCGCGATGGCGATGTGTATCGTATTAATGGCTCGAAGATGTGGATCACCAACGCGCGGCACGGCAGCACGTTCCTGCTTCTCGCGAAGACCGATCCGACGGCCAAGCCCGCGCACCGGGGCATGAGCGCTTTCGTGATCGAGAAGGGCGAGCCGGGAATGACGGTGGGCCGCGACATCGACAAGCTGGGATATAAGGGCGTGGAAACGTGCGAGCTCCATTTTTCCGGCTTCCCGGTGCCTGCG
>Ga0302326_10020536_pt1 | contig 13590 bp, 10 predicted proteins | sample Palsa_T0_3_FD_202264 | JGI IMG/M metagenome (GOLD analysis project Ga0302326, IMG submission 202264) | Peat permafrost microbial communities from Stordalen Mire near Abisko, Sweden - Palsa_T0_3 | ecosystem: Environmental > Terrestrial > Soil > Palsa > Peat permafrost | place: Sweden: Abisko... | reverse complement strand
TGTGAATATCGATTCCGGGCTGAGCCGGTTTGCGTTCCACATCCCGCCGGAATCCGATTTCAGCATTTCCCGGAATCCGTATTCACCATTTCCCGGAACGCCTATTCACATGCCCCGGATTCCGCAGATGGAACATTTCTCGAAACAGCATCAGATCCCCGTAGTGCAATTCCGCAAGGGCCAGCGCAAAGACGATGTGATGAAGGAACACCTGGCACGGTTCGAGAAACCCGAGGGCGTCGTATTCATCGGCAAGGCGCAGGAGAAGACGCCGGTATTCCACACCGAGAAGCGCCGGAACCCGCAGACGGGACGGACTTATCCCTGGATTGTGCGCTCCTCGGCAATGGTGAACCACTTCTACTGCTACTGCCTGGATCGAGACTTCGGCCCCTTTTTCCTGAAGTTCTGTTCTTACTTCCCCTATAACGCCAAGCTCTGCCTGAACGGGCATGAGTATGCCAAGGGTCAGCTCGGCAAAGAGAGGATCGGATTTAAGGCGCTGGATAACGGTTTCGTTTCCTGCGACGACCACGACCGGCTGCAAACCATCTGCGATGAACTGGGGCCGGAGCAGATCGACGCCCTGCTGCGCCGCTGGCTGGAAAAAGTACGTTGAACCGGATGGAACTAGTGCTCGGGCCGCTGAACCCTCCGTCATCGAACGCATCTGGCAAGGCGGTCCACCCCGCCAGATGCATGGCTGTGAATATAAGAAATTCTCGCAAGGACTCTGCTCCCTAACGTGCTTGCGTGGTTGTTTCCACCGCTTCGCTGACTGCATCCACTACCGTCGTGCCCGCCGGTAATTCCTTCAGCACCTCCGCCATCTCCAACACCTTAGCAATCTTCGCCGGGTCACCCTTGGTCGCCATCTGCATGAAATTGTCGGCCAGAGCCTGAAAGATATCCGGTGGCAGATCCTCAATCTTCAAGTCCTGGATATTCCTTACTTCGATGCGCTCCCGGAACCTTTCGGGCTTCAGCCCCTTGAGCAAAAAGATGGCGGCCGTAACGTTGCCGTCAAATGCCATTTCCGTCAGCTTGTCCTGCAGGGAATCGCCCGCCTCAATCACTGCTTGCCGGAAGGCTTGGACGTACCCGGCATCGTCTTTCAGCCAATTGTAGTGCGTGCGCCGGTCGACTCACATCTGCGGGTACGCGGGCTTCTCAGAGCAGGAAGTCAATGGCCTTACAGACCGTGTCGTAGCCTACATCACTCATGGAAAGCTTCCCCTGGAGTAGGCCGCCGATGCCGATGTATAAAAACCGGAGGATCGCATGTGATCGAAAGATGGCTCAAACAGGAAGCCGTTCTCGCTTGCCCGATAGTTCTTTGCCGCAGAGGCAGTCTTGGTTCCGGCAAGGCAGTCGCGTAAACAGCAAGCGCCGGGAGTCCATTCGGGGACCGTTATGACGACGAATGTTGAGCACGCTCCAAAGGTTACGCACTTAGTCTTCGTACATGCGTATCACAACCTACCGGGCATCTCACAAGGCGAGTGGGTCGCTTACTATGATCTGGTTGGCATCGATCGACTCCGTCAGGACCTCAGACGTTATATCCAAAGTCAGCTCGATCTTTTTTCAGAGAGCTTTGATTATGGAGAGTACTTCTCTGTCGCCGATTACGACGGCGTGTGGGACGGCTTCGCGGAACACGACGTCAAGGTTTTTAAACTGGCCCTGAGTCCCGAAGACCGCAACACCGCCTTTGAAGAATTGCATCCAAGCGATGCTTTGAAAGGGCTTCGGGCGGTCGTGCTGCATCACATTAGCGAAGGTGATCTCGATGGCCTTCGCCGGGCGCTTTGGCTGTTTGACGGCATCATTGAATCTGCTGTGGAGGGGGTCGAGTTCAGTAATCCACGTTCGTACATAAAGCTCCAGACCACTGAGGAATTTGCCCCGTGGTTTATCGACAGGCTCCTTGAATCCGTTGAATACCTCCAAAAACGGCGCTCAGAGTCCTACGAGAAGTTTGTGGGCGAAACATTTGAGCCGCTAAGGCCGCTACTAGAAAAGTTCCGTCCTGTGGTTGGCCGAGATGGCTGGCCCCGCAACGACCTCGCCGTTGGCAGGTTCCTGTTGATCGTTGACTATTTCAAGCAAGTCGTCGAGAAATACGTTTACTCGTGACCCGGAGTGCCACCTCATTGACAGCCAGGCTGACAGCCAACAGAAATTCTTCTCATTGCTCGGCATGTCCAGGGTAGACGGACAGGTTTCCCAGGTGGCTGAAAAATCACCACATCGCACTCCATGGACAGCGCTTGGCCGGACTCATAATCCGTTGGTGGAAGGTTCAATCCATGGGTCCCAGCCGGCCCGCCTCCGAGGATCATCCAGAAGGCCGAACAATGGGCCGGAATCGACAGCGGACGCGTAGTCAAGCTCTCAATTCGGCTTCTTACCCTCGCCCTCCTTCGATTGCAAGCGCTTCGTCGCGGCCCTTCGCACGATCCGGTTTATTACGACGCTCGCCGCTCCCGTCTGCTTCTGAATCTGGCGCCCACGCTCGGTTTGCGCTTCCGTTACAGACGGTTGCTCTTTCCAAAGTCGCTTCCGCTCGGACTCGACCGCTTCTCGGATTCGGGCTCGGCTGTTAGTCGAATAGGCTTCTCCTGAATCATCCAATTCGACTGTCTCCAGAGTCTCTTCAAGTTCTGGATAGCAGGTCCGCATGATGTGGTCGTGAGTAGCCTCGCCAATGTCCGCCATTTCTATCTGCCCCTCATCGTCGAGACGGAAATCGAACATGCAGTCAGACATGCGGGTTAGGGTCGCTTGTTCGGCATTTCCCCACTCATCGAGCAGTTCAATTGCGTCGCTCTTGGTTTTCGCACAGACCACAGAGAACTCGCCGTTGGGCCATCGACACAAGAAGATCGCCATGAACTGAGCGTAGCAACCAACTCGCTCGGCTTCATTGCTGGCGTCACCCGGAGGCGTAAGGAATGAAGCGCTCTACCCATGACAGAACCGGAAGTGTGTAGTGATTTTTGTAGAGACACTGGTTAGAATCCCTTATGGTTGCCTTCCCAATTCTGGGCAAGCCTGACTAACCGCTGCCTTGAAAGCGCGCTCATCCAATCCGCTCTAAGCTAGTCATAATGAGCAAGGTAAAGCAAAGTGTAGCAACACATCTCGACGCCCCAAGTGATTGACATATCAACCACTTAGGTAGCTGTTAACCGAAGGGTTGTAGGTTCGAGTCCTACCTGAGGAGCCAAAGTTTTCAAACACTTGCGGGTTAAAAATTCCCCTGGAAGCGCCACGCATTGCCGGAGTGTGGGGAGTTTTGTGGGGATGCTCTTTCACAGCCCAGCGTAACGCGGCACAATAGATCAGCGTCTTGCCCCTAATTCCCTAGCTTTCAACGCAAGCAACCATGCGCGCTCGGTGGGAACCGCAGCTTCGGGATGCTGCGCTATCAAAATCATGAAAAGAGTGGACAAGCCATCCCAATCTAGCTAGCGGATCGCCGTATTTCCGCTTGACGGGGATTAGTGGATTTCGCTTGCTGAAGTCTTCAGCGTGGGCATTGCTTTTTCGTCCATTGCATTTATTACAGGCGGTAGCCAGGTTAGAGATGACAGAGGCGCCCCCGCCGCTGTGAGCTTCGACGTGGTCAATGACGGGTCCTAGGCGGTCGAGTAGCGGGGCATCTCTTCGACGCCAGTTGCGGTGGTAATACGGGAGCATAGTGTCACAGCCTTCTCCTTTGACCCAGTCCGCAAGATATCTCATGACCGGAGCAAATATGACAGGGCACCCGCACCAGCGGCAACGCCAACGGTCACGGCGGAAGACCTGGACTTGAATCAAGTGTGATGCATTGAGCGAGTTTCTCGGTTTCACCGCTAAAGGTTCGAGGCCGCTTCGCATCAAGTTGGCATCATAACCCATCTTGCTTTAGCGGTAGTGATTAGTCTTTAGCAACAGATAACTATCTGTTCTTACAGCGCTTTACAGACAATCGACTCCCCCTTATAATCCAACCTGAAACGCACAGCCGTTTGTATGACTCCCCAAGCGCCCACCCAGAGTATCGAGATCTGGTCGATCAAGAGGCTTGTAGAATACGCGCGCAACCCGCGCAAGAACGACGCTGGAGTAGATCGGATGTGTGCCTCGATCCGCGAGTTCGGGTTTAAGATCCCCTGTTTGGTGCGAAGCGACGGAGAGGTGGTCGATGGACATCTTCGCCTGAAGGCCGCTCGTAAACTCGCGATCACGGAGATTCCGATCATCCTGTGCGACGAGTGGACACCCGCTCAGGTCAAGGCTTTCCGGCTGATGGTGAACCGCTCGGTGACGTGGGCCGAGTGGGATGAAGAACTGCTGGCGCTCGAACTCCAGGAGATCCAGGAAGCGGACTTCGATCTCAGCCTCACCGGATTCAATCCGGGCGAGATCGATGCGCTCCTCGCGCTTGACGACGAGGAGAAGGCCAACGCGACTCCGCCGCTGCCCGAATCAGCCACCTCACGAACGGGCGAGCTTTGTTTAGCGAGAACATCTGGCGATTTCACACCGCGCTGTCGGAAGATTGCCTGGTGGTGGAACTGGGTCAACGCGCATCGCGTTCCGGGCTTGGGGGGCTGTCCATCCCGGGCTGGCCATTGCCTGCGCAAAAAGCCGCGGTTCTGCCAATCCGCTTGCGCGAGGATAGCGAGGCGGCGGCGTTCCTGGTGCTGGGAATCCATCCGGGGCGCGCTTTCGACGACACCTATCGCGACTTCGTTCGCCGGATCGCCGAACAAATCGCCATCGGGCTGGCCAGCGCTCGCGCGCATGAGCAGGAGCGTCGGCGCGCGGAGGCTTTGGCCGAGATCGATCGCGCCAAGACTGCGTTTTTTCAGCAATGTCAGCCACGAGTTCCGTACTCCTCTCGCCCTGATGCTCGGTCCACTCGAGGAAGTGTTGCCGGAAGCCCGCGAGCGGCTAAGTCCGGAACGTCACGAGCAGTTGGTCACGGTCCGCCGAAACGCGGTCAGGTTGCCAAGCTCGTCAATAGGCTACTCGATTTCTCGCGTATCGAGGCCGGGCGCGCACAGGCGGTCTATGAACCGACGGACCTCAGTGGCCTCACCGCGGAAATCGCGAGCGTCTACCGTTCAGCGATGGAGAACGCCGGCTTGCAGTTCGCAGTAGAATGCCCACCAATCGGCGAACCAGTGTACGTCGACCGCGACATGTGGGAAAAGGTGGTCTCCAATCTTCTGTCCAATGCGTTCAAGTTCACGTTCGAGGGCTCCGTGGCGGTCACGTTGAAAGCGCTGGATGGCGCGGTCCGATTGCAGGTCCGCGATGCGGGCGTGGGGATTCCCGAAGAGCATCGCGAGCGGGTGTTCGAACGCTTTCATCGCGTCGAGGGGACTCAGGCCCGGACCTTCGAAGGCACAGGGATTGGCTTGGCCTTCGTTCAGGAAGTGGTCAAACTCCATGGCGGCGATGTGCGAGTTGGTCACGGTAGTACGTTCACCGTCACTATTACGCTTGGCACGATGCACTTGCCGCCGGAGTGCATTCAGGCGGCCCAGTCGGTCGCGTCGCCCGGAGCCACAGCCGGCGTATATGCCGCCGTATATTCCAATGAGGCGCAGGGATGGTTAGCGGACGAGTGGGGCCTGGGCGACGTAGCGGCGCTTCCCAAGTCGGCGTCTGTAGTCCCCGTGCCGAGGCCAGAGCCGGTCGCCGGCCGCGAACTGATCGTCGTGGCCGACGACAACGCGGATATGCGCAAATACCTCAGGCATCTGCTGGACGGCCGATATGAGGTGCATACCGTCTCGGATGGCCGTCAGGCGCTGGATACCACACGGCGACTGCGGCCAGCCCTGCTACTGGCCGACGTCATGATGCCGCAGTCGGATGGATTCGGCTTGCTGCGAGCTGTACGTGATGACGCGGTTCTCGCCGGCACGCCCATCATCTTGCTCTCCACCCGCGCGGGCGAAGAGTCGCGGCTCGAAGGATTGCAGGCCGGAGCAGACGACTATCTCGTCAAGCCGTTTACGGCCCGTGAGCTGATGGCGCGCGTGGAGGTGCACCTCAAGCTGGCCAAGCTTCGTCGCGAGACTGCGGAGCGGGAAGAGCGGCTGTGGATGGAAGCGGAACTCGAACGCCAGAGGCTGAACGCGAGCCAGGATTTATTACTGGAGACTACCCGCCTTTATCAAGAGCTCCAGGAGCGCGAAGCCGAGATCCGGAAGCTCAAGGATCGACTCCATCGGGAAAACCTGGCCTTGCGCGACGAAGTGGACCGCGCATCCATGTTTGTTTGAGGAAATTGTTGGTTCCTCGAAGACGCTGCAGACTGTTCTTTCTCGGGTTGGCAAGGTAGCTCCCACAGACTCCACCGTGTTGATCTCGGGCGAGACGGGCACGGGCAAGGAACTGATCGCTCACGCCGTCCACAAGCGATCTCAGAGATCCGGCCGGGCCTTCGTCAGTGTGAACTGTGCCGCACTGGCGCCGGGACTGATCTCCTCGGAATTGTTCGGCCATGAGAAGGGATCCTTCACCGGAGCCATGCAGCGACGCGTAGGGCGCTTTGAACTGGCGGATGGCGGCACCATCTTCCTGGATGAAGTGGGTGACCTTCCGCCCGACACGCAGGTCGCACTGTTGAGGGTCCTGCAGGAGCGGGAATTCGAGCGAGTCGGGAGTACCCAGCCGATCCATGTCGACGTCCGCGTCATCGCTGCCACGCATGGGGACCTGAGAGCCGCAATCGCGGACGGCAGGTTCCGCGAAGACCTCTACTATCGCCTCAACGTATTCCCCATCGAAATGCCGCCGCTTCGCGAACGCGAAGATGACATTTTGATGTTGGTCGAGTACTTCGTCCAGCGCTACGCCAGGAAGGCCGGAAAAAGTATCCGCACCATCGAAAAAAGGACTTTGGAGCGGTTGCAGGCGTACAACTGGCCGGGCAATATTCGCGAGTTGCAGAATGTCGTCGAAAGATCGGTAATCCTGAGTGCTGCTGATACCGGATATTCTTGTCGGTGTTGAGAAGCAGATCAAATCCAGCTTCCTCCGCAACAGTCAACAATTTGCCGTTGCTGAGCGCGTTCCATCCGCGGTCTTTGGCCTTGGTGACGGTATGACCAGCAAGGAATGGAATAAGCGGCACCGGCGTGCCGTGGTCAAACAGTACGCGTATCGGCCGAGGTTAATGTACGGCTTTCACGGGCACGGCGGACTCGGCGGGTCGAGGCTGCGGGCCGCAAACTCCAGCACAGCCGCAATCTGCTCGCGCGTAACATCGAACCATTCCATGATCTCGTCGATGTTCGCTCCGGCTTCGAGATTTTCGAACACCGCGGACACGGGCATGCGCGTATCCTTAAACACCCAGGCGCCGCTCAGTCTGCCCGGCACACTTTCTACAGCGGGGCATTGCGACCAGTCGGAGTTGCCATGTTGTTACCTCCTTTCTCCGTATCCTTACCAGAATGCGGCGGACGAGAAAGAAATGACCTCTAGCTTAGCTAAGCTAGTCGCCTGTCCTCAACCCGTTGCGAGATCTTCTCCCAGTTGATTTCATTCGAGTCACAATGCGAAAACGCCACCTGGTAATTGGCATCGCCGTCGGTGTAGTTCCAGATTCCAGTTGGCGGTTCGGGCTCATCTAGCCCGACTTTCGCAAAACGGAGATGTTTTTCTCACGCAGCGGGCCGCCTGTCTGGCTGGGACGCACTTTCGATACTAGATGAAAGAAGTGCTGGCAGCCAGCGCCCCAGTTCGAATGTCTCGACACAGGCATGCTGTTCACGGGTCAGATCCGGCGCGAGCAATACCGTCGCCGGGCGCCCCCGTTGCTTGCCCCGTACCCGCACTGACGTCGCTTCGATCCCGGACAGCGTCTTCATCATGCCCCGTGCGGACGTTTCACAGCCGATTGCCAGACGCGCCAAACTGACCAGTTCCAGGCCAATCACCGTAGCGAAGGTGTGTAATCGCAAGGAGTTGTCGGACCACTGATGAGAAGGTCCCCAGGGCGCCACCCCGCCTTTCTTGGCCCGGCGGAACAGTTCCTCGACGTTCCACTGCCCGCGGAAAGCCTGCACGATCCGGCCTGTGCTCCAGATATGGCGGTCGGTGCAAAGGACGCGCCGGCCCAGACGGGTCCGCTCCAGCAAGCGCCGCCGCGCCGCGTCAACATGCCAGGCGAGCGATAGCCGTCCCCCGCGCTCTTGGACCTCTGCTACGACGAACTCTGCCAGGTGCTCGCGGTTTAATGCTTTCTGCACCCGGCTCTCCAAGGCTTCGCGCTTGATGCGGCCGGTCGCCGCCCGCCGTTCCAGTTTCCGCAGTTCTTTCTTCGCTTTCAACAGCGCTGCCGCAATGCCTCGCTTCTGTCCGCGCAGCAGCTCCTGACTTTCCACGACCACCAGCGTGCGGTCCAGTGCTCCCACCGGGGTGCGCAATCGTGCGACCCGCACGTCGCCCAGCTTTCCACCCAACGGCTTCATCGCCCCGCGCCGCGCCGCGTGTTGCAGCGCCAGCTCCGAGGCGCGATGGCTCAAAGGTAGAGAGATCAAAGTATAGTACCCAGCCACATCGAGATCGAGTTCCAGTTGCTCGCTCCACGAGCCGCCGTCCCGCACCAGGGTACGGCAGGCCGGGCGGCTGCGCTGTTCCGCGTTGTCGAGCACGTCATGCAGTTTGCCCAGCGCATCCAGACAGGAGCCGAGTACCGCCTGATCCGAACCGTTGCCGGCATAGGTCCGGTGCAGCAAGGGTACATGTCCCGTTTCGCTGACCAGCGTTGCCAATCCCACTACGCGAAGATCGCTTCGCTTGCTTTTGGCATTGCCCCGGCGCGCCAGTTCTCCGGCGGTGGTGGTCGCAATGTGCGTGTCGAAGTTGGTTGTGTCGAACGCCAGAACGCACGTCGATAAATCGAAGCGCTCCACAGCAGCACGTGCGATCTCGATCTGCGCCTTCTCCAGTTGCTCCTCGGTGACCTCCGAGGCTAACCGATGAAACACCTGTCCGGTGAAGGCCGCTGCAGGCAGGCACGAGACTCGGGGTAAACAAGATTCCAGAAAAGCCGCCAGATGGCACTTGGCGGCGGGCGCACAGGCCCTCTGTACCGCCACCGCTACCACCACCTCACCGATCGTCGGGCCATCCTCGGGCCCCTTTTGACCACACGCCCGATCGATGAGCCCGATCAAATCCAGTTGCTCGGCAACCCATACCAAAGCTCCAACATCACCGACTCGCTGAGTACCAATAGTGCGAACCAGAGCCAAATCTGCAACGGGCGGCGGATCTGCAGGGCCCAATACAACCTGCCTTGCGAAAGGACGCTGCCGGCCGGGATCCCACACCGACTGGGATGCGATGCGGTATCGCCGGTCACCCACTGCCCGCTCAAATATATTCATTTCTTTCATCTAGCCATACGAACGCGCTCGTGTCAAGCGGAATACGCGATATTAAAGGCGATGGGGCAACTTCACGCCTCGCTTAAGCCGTCAGTTTTGCGAAAGTCGGGCTAGAAGGCGATTCAGAGCCGTAATGAGTTCAGGCGGTAAGTGCTCGGTTGGCTGCCCCAGTATAAGGCTGCCACCAGCAGGCCAGACACCGGTAGCGATGTTCCGCCAAGGTTCGCCCCGTGAAATTCGCATCTCCAAAAGTAGATCTCGCATGCGTGCGCTTTACCACGTTCGCATAAAGAACGTGTGGCTCAAACCATTAGCATCGCGCGCCGGCACGGACGCGCATAAGCCCCTACATTCCGTCTATGATTGCGTTCAGCGTAACGCTGGGCCGCATCGCCGCGGCGCACTTGGCGTCGTCCGGGAAATAATACCCCCCGATGTCCACTGGTTTTCCCTGCGCCGCAAACAACTCCTGAGTAATTTTGCCCGCGTTCGCCTCTAGCGCGGCTGCTACCGGAGTGAAGCGTTGCTTCAACTCCCCGTCCTGGTCCTGGGCGGCGAGTGCCTTTGCCCACGCCAACGCGAGATAGTACGTCGAGCCGCGGTTGTCGATTTCGTTCACCTTGCGCGAGGGGTAGCGGGCGTCTTCGAGATACTGGCCGATGGCCTCGTCCAGCGTTTTCGAAAGAAGCGCCGCGCGCGGGTTGCCGGTTTTTGTCGCCATCAGCTCCAGGGAGGGCACCAGCGCACAGTATTCACCGAGCGAGTCCCAGCGCAGATGACCTTCTTTAACAAACTGCTGCACGTGCTTGGGCGCCGATCCGCCGGCACCGGTTTCTAACAATGCGCCGCCTCTCAGCAGCGGCACGATCGAGAGCATGCGGGCGCTTGTCCCCAATTCCAGAATCGGGAACAGGTCGGTGAGATAGTCGCGAAGCACGTTCCCCGTAACGGAGATGGTGTCCTGGCCGCGGCGAATTCGCTCCAGCGAGAATTTCATCGCGTCCACTGGCTTCATGATTTTGATTTCCAGTCCCGAGAGGTCTTGTTCCGGCAGGTAGGCGTTCACCTTCTGAATGATTTGCGCATCGTGGCCACGATCCGGGTCGAGCCAGAACACCGCGGGTGCGCCGGTCGCCCGCGCGCGCGCCACACCCAACTTTACCCAGTCGCGGATTGCCTCGTCTTTCGTCTGGCAGGCACGGAAGATATCGCCGCGCTCGACGCTCTGTTCGAGCAGTGTCCCGCCGCCGGCATCAACGATGCGAATCGTGCCGTTGCCGGGCGCGGCAAACGTCTTGTCGTGCGAACCGTACTCTTCCGCCTTCTGCGCCATGAGCCCGACGTTTGACACGCTGCCCATGGTCGTCGGATCGAACTGTCCGTGCTTCTGGCAGTCCTCGATCGCGGCCTGATATATGGTGGCGTAGCTGCGGTCCGGGATCATGGCTACCGTGTCTACGAGCGCGTCCTCTTTGTTCCACATCTTGCCGCCGTCTCGGATCACCACCGGCATCGACGCGTCGACGATCACGTCGTTGGGAACGTGCAGGTTGGTCTTACCTACCCGCGAATCGACCATCGCCAAACCGGGACCCTTTTCGTAACAGGCGGCGATATCGGCTTGGATCTCGGCCTTCTTCTCGGCCGGAAGGTGGACGAGTTTGTCGAGGACGTCGGAAAGTCCATTGTCGACGTTGACGCCGATCTCCAGGATCGCGCCGGCGTGCTTCTCCAGGGCATCGGCAAAATACACCGCCACGCAGTGCCCGAACATGATCGGATCGGAGATCTTCATCATCGTGCATTTCAGATGCAGCGACAACAAAGCATTGTCAGCTTTGGCGGCGGCCATTTGCTCCGCATAGAATCTCCGCAGCTCCGCCACGTTCATCACCGCGCAATCGATGACTTCGCCTTCGAGCAGGGGGATGCTTGGCTTCAGCACTTTCACAGCGCCGGCTGAGTCCACGAATTCGATGCGCACGTTGGTTGCGGCGCCGACCGTCGTGGATTTCTCGCTGGCGTAGAAGTCCTGGTCGCTCATGTGGGCGACACGCGTTACGGAACCGGACTTCGAACCCTGCCGGGGCCAGTTTTTCATCGCCTTGTTTGGATGCTTCTGCGCGAACGCTTTCACCGACCTCGAAGCACGGCGGTCCGAATTGCCTTCGCGCAATACGGGGTTCACGGCCGAACCCAGGACCACGGCAAAGCGGGCCTGCAGCGCACGCTCCTCTTCCGTCGACGGCTGCTCGGGATAGTCGGGTATGTTGTAGCCCTTTCCGCGCAGTTCCGCAATCGCTTCCCGGAGTTGCGGAATCGAAGCGCTGATGTTGGGGAGCTTAATGATGTTGGCCTCCGGTGTCTGGGCCAGCTCCCCCAGGCGGGTCAACTCGTCGGGAATCTTCTGGTCGTTCCGAAGACACTCAGGGAAGTTGGCGATAATACGTCCAGCGAGCGAGATGTCAGCCGTTTCGATCGCCACCCCCGTCCCTTTGAAGTACGCTTGTAGGATGGGCAGCAGCGCGTACGACGCGAGTGCGGGCGCCTCGTCGGTCTTGGTCCACGTGAGCTTCATGTATTAGTCTCAGTGTGAATGAGTGTAGAGAGGACGCGGCCGCAAAGCGGGACGGTCCCAAACTGAAAGCGTAGGATAGCATGACTAACCGGCTGAATCACACCCAATAGCCTTGATGATTCCTGGTTGAAGGTTTGCTCTAATCCACGGCCACTGGTTTTCAGATTTTGTGGCTCTGAGCAGGAATCTGTAAAGCGTGCCGGTGGAACAGGCTAATGAAGGAGCGGTAAACTCGCCGATGTGGCGGCAGCGAACAATGGCGACTGGACGAAGGTGTTGGGGTGGCCGGGTTACCGGGTTTTCCAGCAGGAGATCGATGAGGCGAACAAGACCCTGAAGTTGTGGGTGCGGCGTAAGAAGACGGGCCTGCAGTTAGTCTGCTCCGGGTGCGGCAAGCACGTCCGTGAGATCCACGAGGTCTACGAGCGGGAAGTGCGGGACCTGCCGGTGTTTCAGTACCGAACGACGATCGTGGTGGAACTCCATCGGGTGAGGTGTCCGCGTTGTGGAGTCAAAACAGAGAGAGTTGCCCAGTTGCCGAGCAAGGCACCGTTCAGCAAGCGCTTCGAGGAGGAGGTCGGGCAAGCCTGTGAGAGTGCGGCAGCCAGACAAGTGGCGCGGCGCTTCGCGCTGGCGGCAAGCACGGTTCGAGCCATCGACCTACGCTATCTGGAGCGCTGGGCGGCATCGAGAAGGAAACCGCCATTAAGACAGTTGGGCATTGATGAGATCTATCTGGGCAAGACCGGAAAATTCATCACGGTGGCGAGCAACCTGGAAACGGGCGAGCCTCTCTGGTTCGGGCGGGACCGGAAGAAAGAGACGCTCGATGCGTTCTTTCGTAGCCAGTTGAGCGGGCTGCAGCGGATTCGCGTGCAGGTGGCCTGCGTAGACATGTGGGAGCCGTACAAACTGAGCATCGAGGAGTGCGTACCGAAGTGCGCCATCGTTTACGACAAATTTCACGTGATGCAACATGCCAACAAGGCAGTCGATGAAGTAAGGCGAGCGGAGTTCTTTCGCCAAGGCGGAAACAAGCGCCAATTGGTCAAGGGGAAGCGCTGGCTACTGCTGACCCGGTGGGTGAATCTGTCGGCGGAGAAGCAGCAGGTCTTAAATCAGTTGTTTCGGATGAATCGCAAACTGATGAAGGCGTACTTACTGAAGGAAAGTCTGGAAGGGCTGTGGAAACAGGACAACGCCGAGAAGGCCGCGGAGTATCTGGCCAACTGGGTAAGCCAACTGCGGTGGCAGCGGCTGCCGGCTTTCGACAAGCTCGCGAAAATGTTACTCGACCATCATGTCGGGCTGTTTAACTACTACGAACACCCCGTGCGATTCGGCGTCGTTGAAGCGATCAACGGCAACATCCGGCTCCTACTGCGCCGCGGGCGGGGCTATCAGCACCTTCGCTATCTCCTCCTCAAAGCCCAGCGCATGGCTGCCACGAAGACCGAATTGGTCGCTTTCCGGATCGCCGCATGAAATCCATGTCCTGTCAGTTTCTCGCTCAGAGCCAATTTATCTAGATCCTGCGCGGGACCAATCTTGCGCCAGCCCGCATAGGCTCCGAGCCACGCGAAAGAAGCGTTAGATTGATTGCTG
>Ga0302326_10020534_pt1 | contig 13591 bp, 11 predicted proteins | sample Palsa_T0_3_FD_202264 | JGI IMG/M metagenome (GOLD analysis project Ga0302326, IMG submission 202264) | Peat permafrost microbial communities from Stordalen Mire near Abisko, Sweden - Palsa_T0_3 | ecosystem: Environmental > Terrestrial > Soil > Palsa > Peat permafrost | place: Sweden: Abisko... | reverse complement strand
CCCGCGGATCCGCGGACAGACCCTTCAGCAGCGAGGCGTTGTTGACGAGCAGGTTGATCGAGGTGCCGGCTCGGGCGAGCAGCACCTCTCGATGCCAGGGATCGCTCACGTCCCCGGCAACCGCGGTCACGTCGGTCAGCTCCGACAGCTCGGCGGCGGCGAACTCCAACTCGCGCTCACCGCGGGCGTCGATCGCCAGCGTCCAGCCGCGTCGCGCGAGCGCGCGGGCGAGCGCCAGACCGAGACCGCGTGAGGCTCCGGTGATGATGGCTGTGGACATGGCCGCGACGCTACGCCCGGCCAGGTCCCGGTTTGTAGGGGCAATTGGTCCTAGGACCCCGGCCCGGCCGGACCGCCGGCAGCGCCGCTCAGCCCTGCTCGGACAGCCCGGCCCGCACCGCGACGAGCGCCGCCTGCGTGCGGTCGGCGACCCCGAGCTTGGCCAGCAGATGGCCGACGTGGGTCTTGACGGTCTTCTCGGCGATCCCGAGCTCGTACGCGATCCGCTTGTTGGAGCGGCCGACGGCGATCAGGCACAGCACCTGCCGCTCGCGCCGCGTCAGCGCGTCCACTGGCGCCGCCGCCGCCGCGCCGGCGGCCGCCGCCGGATCCGACAGCGACTGCAGCAGCCGCGCCGCGACCGTCGGGTCGATCGCCGCCCGCTCGTCGGTGGCGCCGCGCACGGCTGCCGCCAGTTCCGCGGGCTCGACGTCCTTGAGCAGGTAGCCGGCGGCGCCGGCGCGGATTGCGGGCAGGATCCGCTCGTCGTCGAGGAAGCTCGTCAGCACGATCACGTGACTGCGCGAGCCGCGGTCGCGCAGCGCGCGCATCGCCTGCACCCCGTCGAGCACCGGCATCACGAGGTCCATCAGGATCACGTCCGGTGATAGCCGGGCCTCGGCCGCCAGCGCCTCCCGGCCGTCCGCGGCCTCGCCCACGACCTCGATCCCGTCCTGGAGCGCGAGGAAGGTGCGCAGGCCCTCGCGCACGACCGCATGGTCGTCGACGATCAGGACCGAGACCGCGGCGGGCGTCATCGCGGCGCAGCCGGCCGGGCGGGCAGGGTCAACGTGACCGTCGTGCCGGCCCCGGCCGCCGAGCGGACCGTCAGCCGGCCCTCGAGCTCACGCGCGCGCTCCTCCATCGAAGTCAGCCCGAGCCGCCGGGACCGCAGCGCCGGATCCCGGGGATCGAAGCCGACGCCGTCGTCGGCGATCGTCAGCACCGGCTCGCCGTCGCACTCCGACAGCGCCACGGTCACGTGCCGAGCGGCGGCGTGCCTGACCGCGTTGTGCAGCGCCTCCTGGGCGATCCGCAGAACCGCCGCGTCGCGGTCAGCGTCGATCTCGGGCGGCTGCGCGGGATCGACGTCGAGCTCGATCTCGATCGCGTGGACGCGGCGCAGCATCTCGACCTCCTTGGACAGCGCGCCGGTCAAGCCGTCACGGGCCAGGTCGGCTGGCCGCAGCCCCATGATCAGTGCCCGCAGCTCGGCCAGCGACTCACGCGTCAGCTGACGGACCCGCTGTAGCTGGGCCGCCGCCTGCACCGGGTCACGCTCGAGCAGCGTCGCAGCGGTGTCGGCCGCAAGGTTGAGGCTGAACAGCTTCTGGCTGACGACGTCATGCAGCTCCAGCGCCAGCCGGTTGCGCTCCGACAGGATCGACAGCTCACGGCTGCGCTCGTACAGCCGCGCGTTCGTGATCGCGATCGCGGCATGCGCGGCGAGCAGTTCGATCAGCTCCCGGTCGCCGTCGCCGAACCGCCGCCCGTCGAGCTTCTCGGTCAGGTAGAACGCGCCGATCACCCGATCACGCGCCGCGATCGGGACGCCGAGGAACGAGCGCATGTCCGGGTGCTGGGACGGCCACCAGCCCTTGAACCGTGGGTCGGCGTGCAGGTCGTCGGTCAGGTACGGCTCACGCATCTCGAGCATCGCGCCGAGCATCCCATGGGTGCGCGGCAGCGGTCCCATCGACGCGACCAGCTCGTCGCTCATCCCGGAGACGAGGAATGTGCGAAAGCCGCCGGCGTGATCGGGGATCCCGAGCGCCGCGTACCGAGCGCCGGCCAGCTCACGGGCCGAATCCACCAGCCGCTGCAGGACCTCGTCGACCGACAGCTCGGCGGCGACGGCGAGCACGGCGTCCGACACCGCCCGCAGGGCGGGGCTGATCGGCTCCTGCATGGGGCGAGACGATACGCCGCGGCTAGTGATGATCGTCGCTGTGGGCAGCTTCGGCCGAGCGCCACCAGCGCCAGCGGCCGAAGCCTGGCGTTCTCGTCACCACGTCCGTGACGAGTACGCCAATCCTCGGTGTGCGGCGGCGCCGGGAGAGTGCCGCGGCTTGGCTGGCGGCCGCTCAGGCGCCGGCCGCAGCGACGGCGGCCTGGTGCGAGCCGACGGCCCCGGCCAGCAGCGCACGCCGCTCCGCGACCCAGCCGGCCGCGAACGACGGGAACGCGTCGACGTCTGACTCGAGCACGAACAGCCCGCCGGGCACCACCGCTCCGAGCTCGACCAGCAGCGGCGCGAAGTGGACGCTGACCGCCAGCGTGTGGTTCGGCGCCCCGCCGAGCAGGATCGGGATCGCCGCGGCGCCCGCCAGCGCGCCACCTCCGACTCGGTCCAGGAACGCCTTCAGCAGCCCCGAGTAGGAACCCTTGTAGGTGGGGCTCGACAGGACCAGGACGTCGGCGGCGAGGACCCGTTCCACGGCCGCCGCCGCGGCCGCGTCGCCCCAATCGAGGACGGCCGCACCGAGCACCGCCAGATCGACCTCCTCCAGGACGGTCGCGTCGAGCGCCGAGGCAATCTCGGAGACGAGCGACCGCGCCAGTCCGTGGGTGCGTGACTCCGGCCGCGGGTTGCCGATCACCGCCAGGACGGTCGGCTCGCTCGGTGCCGCGCTCATGCCGCCACCCGATCGGCGGACAGACCGGCCCTCCCGAGCAGCCCCCGCGCCAGCGCCGGGTCGACCGGTTCCCCGGCCGGGCAGGCGAACGGGTCGGCCGGGCGCGGCTTGACGTAGACGATCACGCCCGCCCCGGCGGCGACGATCGCGCGCGCCGCGGCGTCCAACCGCTCGTGGCAGTCGCACAGCAGCGATCCGAACGTGTCGCCGAGCAGACACGCGACGTGCGTGTGGACCAGGGCCGCCGCCGGATCGCGTCCCGGATCGCCGTGCACGAGCGCGAGCACCGTCTCGCCGTCGGCGCCCGCCGCATGGGCGACCGCCGTGAACATCCCGAGCCGGGTCGGCAACGAGCAGTCGATCGCATCACGCTCGAGCTCACGGGCGACCGACAGCGCCCGCAACTCGAGCGCCGGCGCCGACGGCAGCCGCGCGAGCCGGGGGTCACGCAGCGCCTCGGTCAGCGACAGGTGACGGCCGTCGCGGTCGACCACCGGGGACAGCACCATCACCGGCGGGCAACCGGCGGCCCGGGCGAGCTCGAGCGCCAGCGACGGCGCGGCGCATGTGCCCTCGCGTACGATCGCCGACTGGACGTGACCCGGCGAGATCAATGCGGCGGCGGAGCACTCGGGGTCCGAGGCGACCCGGATCGTGTGCGCGCGGCCGGCCGGCGACCAGGGATCGGCAAGGCCGTCCGCCGCGTCGATCGAGGATGCCGGGACGATCCCGTGCCGCGGGCGCGTCGCCGGCGGCAACTCGGCCAACCCGAGGCGCGCGGCGTGGTCGGCGCCGATTGCCAGCACCGCCAGGTCGCCGCCGAGCTCGTACACGCTCGCCAGGCCGCCGGCACCGATCAGCGTCGCGGCGGCCCCGACCGTCGCGCCGCTGCCGTCGGTGGCCGCGACGAGCACGAGCTCGCCGGCGGCCAGCGCCCGCGCGGCCGGCTCCAATGCGATCTCAGTCATCCCCCACCAGCCGAACATAGCCACCCCGCCAATGCAGCAACGGCGGCTGGGCGTGCTCCTCGACGTGGACATCGCGGACGCTCCCGATCACGATCTCGTGGTCGCCGCCGTCGAACACGTCGTGCACGACGCAGTCGAATGCGGCCAGCGTCCCCGTCAGCCGCGGCAGGCCGGTCTGCAGCGGTCCGTGATCGACGCCGTCCCAGCTCGCGTCGGTGCCGCGGCGGGCGAAGTTGCTGGACAGCACGTGCTGACCATCGGCCAGCACGTTGACCGCGAACTGCCGGTGTTCGAGCACCGCCTTCAGCGTGTCTGAGGAGCGCGCCAGGCAGACCAGCAGGAGTGCCGGCTCAGCCGACACCGAGCAGACGGCGCTGACCGTCGTTCCGACCGGCTCGCCGTCGGCGCGCAGCGAGGTGACGACCGTCACCCCGGTCGGTAGGTGGCCGAGCGCGTGGCGCAGCTCCGCGGCTGACACGGTCCCCGGGGCGCCACCGGCCGTGCGGGTCGCCGGGGAGCCACCGGCCGTGCGTTGATCGACGGCACCCGCCATCACAGCTGACCTGTCGTGGCGGTGGCGCTGATGTCTGATCTCCGGTGGTTCGCGGGCTGGGGGCCAGGGCCCTCGCGGCGCGCTCCCTGCGTTGGCAGCGGCGCGCTCGACGGCCCCAGGATGAAGCCGTTCCCGGCCTCGTTCAAATCGGAATTCCAAAACGCACGATAGCGTTTCCCTACTAACTCAATTGACTTTACAATGAAGAGCCAAGGGGCGGTCCGGACGCTAGCCTCGGCTCATGCCCAGGCTCTGGTACTGGACGACGGTCTTGATCTTCGTATTCGTGATCGCGGGGATTGTGATCGCGATCACGAGGCTGGCGTGAGCGGCTCGATCCTGGTCGGAACCGACGGCTCGAGCGCGGCCGGCGCCGCGGTGCAGCGCGCGGTCCAACTGGCCGCCGCATTCGGATGCCGGCTGCTGATCGTGTCGGCCTATGCCCCCGGGCCGAGAAGAGCCGGTCCAGCGGCCGCCGACGGGTCCGCGGCCGAGTCCCGCTGGGCGGTCAACGCCCGCGACGAGACGCTGGAACTGCTCCGGGCCGCCGCGCGCGGCGCCCGCGAGCACGGGATCGACGACGTGGAGACGTTCGCGCGCGTGGGCGACGGCGCCGACGCGATCCTCGACATCGCCGAGGAACAGCGCTGCGAGCTGATCGTCGTCGGTCATACGGGCCTGACCGGCGCGACCCGCTTCCTGCTCGGCTCGGTGCCCAGCAAGGTCTCACACCACGCGCCCTGCTCGGTGCTGATCGTCCGCAGCGGCTGAGCGCCGGTTACCCGGACGGCAGCATCGGCGGCGGCGTCCGAGACGTCGCCGATCCGGCGTCGACCAGGCCGTAGCCGTAGCGGAGATTGGGCGCGGTCACGCCAGCGGGCAACGGCGTCGCGGTGCGCTCGAGCCGGCGCAGCACCTGTGCGGGACTCGGATCGGGGCCGAGCACATGGCTGGCGATCACGAGCGCCGCGGCGGCGGACACCTCCGGGGCGGCCATCGAGGTCCCGACGTAGAGGCCCGGGTAGCCGAACCTGTCGAAGTTGCCCGGCATGCCGGCGAACGGGGGATCGGACAGCGTCATCTGATAGACGGGCGGCAGCGCTCGATCCGGGTGACACGTCGGATCGGATGGAATCACCGCGTCGTCGCCGCCACCGGGAGCGACCAGGTCCAGGCCCGGTCCGGAGTTGGAGTAGGAGGCCTCACAGCCGTCCTTGGTCGTGGCCCCGACCGAGATCACGCCCGGGATCCGGGCCGGGAACGCGATCTGCGCCGCGTTGTCGTTGCCCGCCGCGGCGACGACCACGACCCGGTGGCGCAACGCGAAGTTCACCGCCTGGACGATCAACGGGATCTGCGCGGCCGATTGGACGCTCCTGAGCAGGAACTCGAGACTCAGGTTGATCACCCTGGCCCCGTGTCTGACCGCGTAGCGGATCCCGTCAGCGATCGTCGACTCAGCGCCCTCGCCGCTCTGGTTGAGGACCCTGACCGGCATGATCGAGGTGCCGTACGCCAGGCCGGTGAGACCGACGCCGTTATTGGTGCGCTCGCCGATCACGCCGGCGACGAACGTCCCGTGGCCCGTCCGGTCCAACGGGTAGCGGTTGTGCCTGACGAAGTCGTAGGGCGCAACGAACCGGGTGCCACGGAAGTCCGGCGAGATCCCGAATCGGCCCCAGTTGCGATACGCGACACCGGTGTCGAGCACGGCGACGGCGACGCCCTTGCCGCCGGGGCGGTTGTCGGCGAGCAGGTTGAACCAGGCCTGCGGCGCGTTGACGCCGGTGCCGGCGAGCATGTTCCACTGCATCCGCTCCCAGCCGCGGCGGGTGTGCGACACGCCCGGGTCGTCGGGGTAGAAGGCGCCGGCGGCGTGTGCGAGGTAGTCGGGGTAGGCGTAGGCGACGTCCGGGTTGCGCCGGAGTGCACGCACCGCGCGCCCGACCGACTGATGGCGGGCCAGGCGCTTGACGACCGTCCGGACCTGGCCCTGGGCGCGCGCCGAGTCGCCGCTGACCGCCCGATGCCCGGCGGCCGTGGGCGGCCCCACCGGCGCATAACCGACGATCACGCGGTGCGGCAGCCACGCGGCGGCGCGCGCGCCGGCCGTGCCCAGCCAGCAGCAGTTGAGCAGCAGCGCCGACAGCAACACCACGCAGGCGGACGCGCGACGGGCGGACACGCGACGGGTCCCGACCCCGGTTGGGCACCGGCGTACGGGTCGGGGATGGCGAATGCTGTCGGTCATGTGACGTCCGGCCGGACTGCGGCGACGTCGTGCCGACCGGGGGCTCGCGACGATTAACTCCGCCGCGATGGCAAAGTTGCCCAGGTGAGCTTGACCGATTCCGCGGACGAGCGCGCCGGCGACGGCTTCTCGGCTGCCGACGAGCGATTCATGCGCCTGGCGCTGACCGAGGCGCGCGCCGCGACCGACCACGGCGATACGCCGGTCGGCGCCGTCGTCGTCCGCGGCGGCGAGGTGATCGCAACCGGCCGCAATGAGCGCGAACTGCGCGGCGACCCGACCGCCCATGCCGAGACGATCGCGCTGCGCGAGGCCGCCCGGGTGGTCGGCAACTGGCGGGTGCTCGATTCCGTCCTGTACGTGACGCTCGAGCCGTGCGTGATGTGCGCCGGCGCGATCGTCCTAGCCCGGGTGCCGCAGGTCGTCTTCGGCGCTCGCGATCCCAAGGCAGGCGCGGTCGGCAGCGTGCTGAACGTGCTGGCGCAGCCCGCGCTCAACCACCGGCCGGTGGTGCGGTCGGGTCTGCTGGCCGAGGAGTGTGGCGCGCTGTTGCGCGCGTTCTTCGCCGCGCGCCGCTGACGCCCGCTAGTATCACGCCGCACATGCGGGGGCGAATCACGGGGGTGCTCGTCGGCGTGCTGTTGCTCGGCGCCTGGTCGGCGGCGCTCGCATCCGCACGCGGTGAAGGTTTCAACGTGACTTACAGCGGCGCCGGGACGCTGATCAGCCAGACCAAGTCGCTGACGTCTCCCGACTGCGGTGATGTAACCGAGGTCCGCAACGAGACGACCCACTTCTCCTGGGTCACGCACTACGACCTGCCCCTGTTGGTGTCCGGCCCCGGGGGGCTCCAGGGCGTCCCCGACAGCGCGCACCCGGAGCCGTCCTCGCTCGCCAGCAATGACTCGACGGTGACGCTGAGCGACACCGGCTGTCAACCCGCGATCGCCGACTGCGCGGGCGAATCCGACCCGCAGCCCGGCGCTCCGGACGCGAAGTTCGACATGACAAGCGCGGCGAGCGACGCTAGGACCCACGTCAAGGTGCAAGCAGTTGGAGGCGACATCGGCTTCACCGGCAAGGGCTTCTCCGGCGGCTGGGGCTTCCCAACCGGCAGCTGCGCGATCCAATTCAACGATTCGCAGCTGCTGCTGCCCGAGTTCGGTGTACCGACCCAGCTCGCGGCGAGCTTCCCGGTCAAGGTCGCGACGCTCGAGTCGCTTCCGGTCGGGCACTTCTTCAAGATCCGGATCAGCGCCGGCCACTACGCGCCCGCGCATCGGGACAACTGCTTCGCCTCCGACGGCTGCCTCAAGGACGATTTCAGCTGGCACGGCGTCGTCGAGTTCAAGCGGAGCAGCTAAGCGGCGCGGCGGCGACCCGATCGCGGCGTGTCACACGAGCGATCGAACACGGCTCCTCCTATCATCGGCGCGTGACCTTGGCGTGACTGCGCGGGGGTCCGAACGGGTCGAAGACCTCGAAATCCACCTGGAGAGGTGGCAGAGCGGTTGAATGCGCCGGTCTCGAAAACCGGTATGGGCGTTTCCGTCCATCGGGGGTTCGAATCCCCCCCTCTCCGTTGAAATCCGGAGAATCTGACCACAGGCGGGCGGTTTCCCCGGCGGGGGACCGCTGGACGATCGCGCCGAAACGCCGCTCAAGACCGTTCAAGACCGTTCCGAGGGGAGTCAGACTTCCCCACGACTTCCCCCACGCTCAGCGTCGTCGACGACGCTGGCGCGGCGGGCTCGCTCGTGCGATTCGGCAAGATAGGCATCGAGCACGAGGGCGGCGTCGCTCTCTGAACCTGGGAACAGGTGGCCATAGCGGTCGAGCGTGACCGTGATCGACGAGTCGCCCATGAATGTCTGCAGCGCCTTGGGGTTGACCCCTGCCGCGATCATCAGGCTGGCGAAAGTGTAGCGGCACTCGTGCAGGGTGATCGGGGCGTTGAGCGCCGGGGCGCGCATGCTGGGCCGCGGAGACTATCGCTGCGGTCGTGTGCGCCTTCCCGTCCGCGCACAGACGCTCGTGCAGCTCCACCTCGAGTAGGTTCGCCACCTGGAGCAGCAACTCAGTCTCGCTAAACGGCTTGGCCAGGAAATCCCGGGCGCCCCGCGACAGCGCGGCACGCTTGGCGTCCTCCGTCGCGTCGGCAGTCAGCACCAAGAACGGGGTCGCGCAGCGATCCTCCAACGAAGACGTCAGCCGCTCCATGACCTCAAGGCCATCCATCCTCGGCATATGCAAGTCCAGCAGAACAAGCGCCGGACGATCATCGACGAACATCCGGATCGCCCGCGGCCGATCCGTCGTCGTCACCACCCGCGAATACCCAGCCCGCTGCAGCAACCGCCGCAACAGCAACAGGTTCGTTTCCTCATCATCGATCACCAGGATCCGCTCTGCTGATCCTTCATCGCCTCCATCATCGCGACGATCATCTCGTCCTCGTCCGGCTCGCGCTCCTCATATCACTACGACCCCGCGCCAGGCTGACCGCGATAGCAACTCCGAAGACACAAAAGACACCTGCAGCCAAAAGCGCTGCTGGGGTGACAAGAATTCCTGCTGCGAGTGAAACCCCGAGCGCAAGCTCCGCGAACGGAAGAATCTTGGCTGCCGGCATAATCACGAAAGCCTGGCAGCAGCTCGTATCGCGCGATCGCCTGACCGAACGTCTTCGATCGACCGAGCTTCGCCAATCCCGCAACCAAAAGAACCACGGCGACCAGCCACCGGGCCGCCAGAGTGATGACTACGACATTTAGCAGGACCGGTTCGCGACGTTGCGGACCGAGATGGCCTGGCTCAAGGCTCTCGGAGGGGCTGGCGCTCCGCGCGATGACCGATCGGGGCATGGCCCGCCAGTGCGCCTCCGCTCTGTATCCCGGGCGCGTGGACCGGCGGCACGAACACCTGACCTCGGCAGAGCCGCTCGCGCCGTCACTACTGAAGCCTCGTGCGTGAGGATGGTGTCGAAACGCGGACCTGTGAGCGGCTGGGGTTGCCGGGCGACCTCACCGACCGAGGACGGGTTCGCCGAGGTCGACGAGCAGCTCTTGCCGCGCGTGGCCGCGCCGTTGAACCTTAGGGCCATCCGCATCCACTAGGCAGTTCCGGTGCGGCCGTCACGGTCGTGTCGCCAGCTGACCATCTGGGCGTAGATCGCGATCCGGGCTCGTGCGACGGCGCCGATCGGTCGGTGCTCGACGAGGGCGTGAGCGGGGCTGAACGCCAGCTCCTCGGCAAGGCTATTGCGCGCAGCTGTGCGAAACGGCTGCGGTTGCACGATGACGGTAGCGACCGTCACCGGGACCGACGCCGTCTCGCTCCACTCCACGGCGATGTCCTCCACCGGCATGGACTGCGGGTCAGTGCGGAGCTGGATCTTGAAGTCAAAGGTCACCGGGCCCTGCGCGAGGTGCTGCTCGAGATGGTCGCCGAGGAAGTTGTCATCGTGCTTCTCGCGGGCCGGGCTGGTGTACTCAGACGTCGGGACGATTGAGTATTTGACGACCTGGTCAGGACCCAGCAATGCGGCCACGTTGCTCCAGTACGGGATATCGGCCGGCGATGACGGTGTGATCACCGCCTTCGCGAGGCCAGCGAGGACATGCGGGTGCGAGACGGCGGTCCTGGCTGCGAACTTCGCCTGACTCAACGTGATCACGTCTGTGAACAGGCGCACGGTTCCCAACGGGATCGCCGGCGTGTTGAGGAGGATGAAGTCCTGGGTATCGAGTTCGTCGCTCTCGGGGATGTGCTCGCCGTCAACGCCATGCAGTTTCAGGGCCGCCCCACGGAGATCCTTAATACCGTCCGGCTGTGGCGCACCGTTGCCGTTGGAAAACCGAAGATATCCCTGATACACCCGCGGCTCAGCGAAAACGCCGACGCGCAGGTGCGCGGGTATGTCCTCGTGCACCGCGAAACTCATTTCCAGGAGAGCAGTGTGCTTAGCGTGCGCCGCGCGGCCGGTCGCGCCAGGCGGATAGTCGCTCTCCTGTTGGCGCTTCATCGCCGCGATCATCGCGACGATCATCTCGTCCTCATCCGGCTCGCGCTGTTCGTATGGCGTTAGTTCCACCTGCTCCTCCTTTCTCAGTAAGCAACGGTCAAACTGAATGACACAGCGACCTTCTGAGCCCAGGCCACACCGCATTGCCACCGCGTGCCTAGACTCGCACAGTGATTAGTCCAAGCATCACAGTTTTTACCACCAATGATCGAAACTGATAAGGATGAGAGCGATGGGCCATGGAATGATGGCGACTGATGGTGGATGAGGTGGTCACGTACTGCCCGGCGCGGTGTCGGTGCGGACATCACTTCGCCGACGCTGAGCGGGCGGCGGTGGGTGAGGAACTTCCGCTCCAGCCGCTCGACCCGCTCTCGCGGTAGAGCCGACGAGCAATCCCGACGCCGCCCCCGAGCACAACCAGTCCGGGGTCGAGGATCGCGACGACGGCGGCGGCCATCTCGCCGACTTCGCCTGCGTGCGTCTCGATCAGCTGCTTGTCCCGAGGTGGAGGGTCACCACCCAGGCTGTGCGCTCGAAATCAGGCACGTCCCGGCAGAGGACGGATTCGATGAGCCATCAGATGCTGGCGGCGTCGGCCGACGGTCGCTCCTTTAATCTGCTGCCGTGGCCTCGCGTGGCGTGGAATCGATGACGATCGACGAATTCGCCCGCGTGGTGAACACGTCGACGCGCAACGTGCGTGCCTATCTCGAGCGCGGTCTGCTGCCCCCTCCACGGATGATCGGACGCGCCGGCCTCTACGACGCTCGACATGTCGAGCGCATGACGACAATCCACCGCCTCCAACAGGAGGGCTTCTCTCTCGGCGGGATCCGCAGCCTGCTTGACGTCTGGAACGCCGGCGGCAGCCTGGAGGATCTGATCGGCGTCGAGCGGACGCTTGGCGCCGCCAGAGGCGCTGCGGTCGACGCCTCGGCGCTGTTTCCCATCACTAAGTTCCAGCGTCCGACACCAAGGCCGGAGCACGTGCAACGGCTTCGATGTCTCAACCGTCTCGACGCCGCAGAGTCTCGCCACGTTCTCATCACCGCGCCGGCAGGAAGCGGTAAGTCGATTCTTGCCGCACAGATGCTCGCGAGACGCCACCGCACGACAGCGTGGATATCGCTTGAGCACGACGAGGAGGAGGCAGGGCGCTTCTGGACCACCGTGCTCATCGGCATCCGCGCGGCGCTGCCCGATTTCGGAGGCGATGCGCTTGCGGCGATCACTGGCGGCGGCCAGATCGATCAGGTCCTGGTCGACATGACCGATGAACTCGCCGCCCGGCAAGACAGCGTGACACTCGTCCTTGACGATCTCCATCAGGTCGGCAACGCGACGGTGGCCCGCCAGCTCGAGTGGTTCTTGGAGCATGCCCAGGACACTGTTGGGATGATCATCTGCTCGCGCACCCGCCCAGACTTCGCGGTCGCGCGGATGGTCATGAGCGGACAGCTCGTCCACCTCGACGCCGGCGAATTGAGCTTCAGTGCCGCCGAGACCGGGGAACTGCTCATCAACCGGCTCGGCGTGACCCTGAGTCCAGGCGACGTCCGGGAGATCACCGCTCGCACCGACGGCTGGGCCGCCGGCATCTATGTCGCGGGACTGTCGCTACGCGCCGGAACGCGGCTCGAGGCGCTGATCGACTCGCTCGGCGAGAGCGACCGGCAGACACAGGAGTACTTCCTCGAGGAGGTGCTCAGTTCGCTGGAACCCAGGCACCTCGCGTTCCTCGAGGAAATCTCGATCCTGGACCGGTTCACCCCCGATCTGTGCGATGCGGTCCGCCAGCGTTCGGACTCTCTGGAGATGCTCGAGCACCTTCAACAGACGAACCTGTTCATCATCCCGCTCGACGTCATCGGCCGCTGGCGACGACTGCACCACATGCTCGCCGCCACGCTTCGGTCCCACGCGGCTGTCCGCGGCGTTGACGCGGTCCGTGCACGACACGCCCGGGCCGCGGCGTGGCACGAAGCGCAGGACAACGCACCGGAGGCGATCGACCACTACATCAACGCCGCTGCCTACGACGATGCCGGCCGGATCCTCGGAGCCGTCTATCCACACCTGATGAACATCAGCCATCAGGGAGACGCGGTGAGTCGACGGCTCGCGATGCTGCCCGAACACGTCGTCAACGGCTCAGCCAGCCTCTGCCTGGCCAGCGCCGCGGTCGCCGGCCTGCGCGGCGAGCGCATCGAAATAAACCGCTGGCTATCGCGTGTCGAATCCTTCCCGGAAGGTCTCGTGCTCGCAGACGGAGGAACTGTGCGCTCGAACGCTGACTTCATGCGGGCGTGCTTTCACTTCGGCGAGTTGGAGCAAGGGCTGCTCGCCGCTCGAGTCGCCTATCGCGCCTGCCCACCGACTGCGGGGTGGGCGCCGATGGTCACCGCCGCACTTGCGCTTCTATGCCTATGGGCGGAGGGCCCCACAGACGAGATCCTGCGGCTAGCCGATGAGGTGATCGCCGATCCAGGTGCTGCTCACCAGCCGATCGCGCTCACAGGCGCCTGGGCACTCAAAGCGGCAGTACTCGCCGAGCACGACGACCGTCCGGCCGCGATTGCAGCTGGGCGCCGGGCCGCCCAGATACGCGCCGAAAGTCAGATCGATCGTGTCCCCCAAGCAGCTAACACGTGGTCATCCACGGCACGCGCACACCTGCTGCTCGGAGACATCAACGCTGCCGCCACCGATAGCGCCACAGGCCTTCGGATCCTCGGCGACCTTCCGCCGGACCGAGACGCCACCGGGGCCGCCCTCCCAGCGCTGATCGTCCTCGCGCACGCGCGCCGACTCCAGGGCCGCGACGCAGAGGCCCGCACGCACATCGCCCAGGCCCGAATGCGAATGCGAGAACTTGAC
>Ga0302326_10020533_pt1 | contig 13591 bp, 11 predicted proteins | sample Palsa_T0_3_FD_202264 | JGI IMG/M metagenome (GOLD analysis project Ga0302326, IMG submission 202264) | Peat permafrost microbial communities from Stordalen Mire near Abisko, Sweden - Palsa_T0_3 | ecosystem: Environmental > Terrestrial > Soil > Palsa > Peat permafrost | place: Sweden: Abisko... | reverse complement strand
GTCGTCTGCGTCCATGGACCGCTGAACGACAAGCTGAACTCGCCATCGCGATTGGATAACTCATACTCCGGCAACTGAAAGTCATGCTCCAGCCACTCCAGAAAATCGGGTTCGAAGATGCCGCGCTTGCCGTAGAAAGTATTGCCTGCCAGCCAGATCAACTCTGATTTTTGGAAGCGCAGGCTGCGCACATTATCCAACTGAAGACGCAGTTCGTCGATATTGATGCGCTCCGCCAGCACCACTTGCGAAGTCCGGTTCACCAGACTGAACTTGACGCTCACTCTAGGGAAATGCTTCCAGATAAATTGCAGCATCAGCAGCTTGTAAAAATCCGTATCCAACAGCGAGCGGGTGATTGGATCCAGACGCCAGTTATGGTTATGCGCCCGCTCCGCCAGGTTCACGATCATGATTCAGGCCCTCAGGCGCCCTACATTCAGCTTACTTGACCTCAGCGCTAGGGGCCTTCAAATAACCCGCCTCACTCACACAACTAAACTTAGTTAGTCGGGCGATCAGTCGGGCACTTCCATTCTCAGGATTTTCCAGTATCCTCAACACAGCTATGAGTGCTGCTATCTCCACGACCGGGCTTACACGCCGCTTCGGCGATTTTGTCGCCGTGCAGAACGTCAATCTCAACGTCGCTCCGGGCCAGTTCTATGGCTTTTTGGGACCAAACGGCGCGGGCAAGTCCACCACCATCAAGATGCTCACCGGACTGCTGGCGCCTACCTCCGGCAGCATTCAGGTGCTTGGAATGGACTTTGCCACGAATGCCATCGAGGTCAAACGTCAGATCGGCGTGGTGCCTGAGGGGATGGCCCTGTTCGGCCGCCTGACAGCGTCAGAATACCTGCGCTTCGTCGGCCAGATGTACGGCCTGGACCATGCGACAACCTTGCAGCGCAGCGAAGAGCTGCTCGAATTCATGAGCCTCGCTGGCGAAACCAAAAAGCTGATCACCGATTTTTCCCACGGAATGCAGAAGAAGCTGGCGCTGGCCGCAGCCGTGATTCACGGACCCAAAATCCTCTTCCTTGACGAGCCTTTCGAAGGCGTGGACGCCATAGCAGCCGGCACGCTGAAGCAGATGCTGCAAGGCATGATTGCCCGCGGAGCCACCATCTTCCTCACATCGCATGTGCTGGAGATCGTCGAACGCCTCTGCACTCACGTGGCCATCATCAACCACGGCCAACTCATCGCCAATGGTTCACTTGAAGAACTACGCGCCGGCGTTCACACGCAATCCGACACCGACAGCGCGACGGGAAGACTGACGCTCGAAGAGATCTTCATCCGCGTTATCGGCAAGGAAGATGGAGCAGCGGGCCAGCACTCAGAACAGGAGCTGTCATGGCTGGGCTAGGAGCTGGGTCAGGCGCTGGGCCAGGGACGGGATCGACTGCCGACGCAACCGCTCCATTATTGGTTCTTTCGTCGCGGCGCTTCTTCACCACCATCGCCTGGCTACGCTGGCGCATCTTTGTGAACACGCTGCGCGGCAAGGGCGCGGTGGGCGAGCTGGTCGTCAAAATCATCTCTTATCCGATACTGGCTCTCATGATTCTCGGGCCATCGTTTGGCGCGGGCTTCGGCGCCTGGTATTTTGTCAGCCATGGCATGGATGCCTACCTCGCGATTCCTCTGTGGATCATCTTCATCCTTTGGCAGTTCATCGGCGTCAGCACATCCGCAACCGGCCCGACGTTTGATCTGGACACGCTCACGCGCTTTCCGATCCGTTATCGCGATTACCTTCTGATGCGGCTCTCCTTCGGCCTGCTGGACCCGCCCACGCTGGCCGGAATCTGCTGCCTTTTTGCCACCAGCATCGGCATCGGGATCGCTGCTCCTGCGCTTTTTCCATGGGCAGCCACGGCGCTGCTGCTCTATGCCCTCTGCAACCTCTTTTTCTCCCGCATGGTCTACTCCTGGCTGGAGCGATGGCTGGCCCAGCGCCGCACCCGCGAGCTGCTCACCGGCGTCATCCTTCTTTTTTCCCTGGGCATGCAGTTTGCCAGCCAGTTCATCCAACGATTTACCAGGGGCGGTCATCACGCGTCTCACAGCCCATGGATGGACCACGCCGCGAATCTGCTGATCACAGTGAACTGGGTGCTGCCGCCCGGGCTCACCGCATCTTCGATCGAGCATATGCACAGCGGATTCCCGCTGATCGCCTCAGCCTCGCTCGGTGGACTGCTCCTGTATGCCGTAGTGTTTCTGGCTGTGCTGCACGTGCGGCTTCGAGCCCAGTACCTGGGTGAGAACCTGAGCGAAGCCCCAGCCGCCGTCGCCAGCGCAAAGCGCACTTCACGCAAGACTCTGCCTGCCGCGCTCGCGACGAACGCTCTGGCTTCGAACTCCCGCGCGTCATTCAGCTTTCTCCCTGCGACCGTAGCCGCGTGCCTCATCAAGGAGGTCCGCTACCTGTTGCGCAGCGGGCCCAAGCTGTTCGTACTCATCATGCCGGTCTTTATCGTTTTTCTCTTTTCGATGCGGTCCACGGGGATGAGCTACGCCGGTGTGGCCAGCCCCATGAACGGGATGCTCTTCGCCTATGGTTGCGCATACACCCAACTGATCTTTGTTTCTCTCATTTACAACTCACTGGGCAGCGATGGCGCTGGAGTGCAGTTTTACTTCATGGCTCCGCTGCGCATGCGCGACGTGATGCTGGCCAAGAACCTGCTGACCTTCGGCATCTTTGCCATTGAAGTTATTCTCGTCTACATCGTTTCGGCCTTTCTGGCCAAACCCACGCCACTCGACCTGACGGCAGCTACGATTGCCTGGTGTTTCTTCACCATGTTCGTCAACATGTGCATCGGCAATGTGCGCTCCATCGTCTCGCCCAAAGGCATAGACCCCGGCAAGGTTCGCAGCCAGAATGTTTCCGGACTGAACAGCTTCATCAGCCTCGCGACGGTGGCCGTGACAGTAGCCCTGGGCACTCTGACGGTCGTCCTTTGCCGCTATCTCCACTCCAGTTACTGGATCGCCGCGGCTATCTTTCTGGTCCTGGCGATTTTCGCGTTTGCCGCCTACGTACTGGTCTGGCAGCAGTTGGACTCAATTGCCGCAAACAATGTGGAGAGCCTGACCGGAGAACTCAGCAAGCGATAAGGCTCATTGGGAGTCTGCTCATGTGCCAAAGCAGCCCCCAATCGGTTACAAAGATAGGCGAGAGGATTCGACGGACGACCCATGCACCTGGCACACGCTTTTCCCACGTCCGCCCTCTGCGCAAGCCTCTTCGCGACCGGCCTGCTCGCCGAACCGCAGCATTTCTCTCTCGCTGAAAAGCTGCTCCTGATAGCCCTCATCGTGGCCTCGGCATGGCTGTTCTGGAAGCGATTTGGCGTCGTCGTCGACAAAATCCTGCATTCACGCAAAGATCCCGGCTTTCAGCTCTTCCCCATCGGCAAGCGTGTATGGGATTTCTTCTGGGAAGTCCTCTGTCAGGCCAAAGTGATCCGCGAACGGCCTTTGCCGGGCCTGGCACACGCCTTCGTCTTCTGGAGTTTTCTGGCCTTTGCGCTCGTAACGCTGAACCACGTCGCCGTGGGTCTCGGGATCGGTTTCCTCAACCCGGCGGGGGCCTTTGGCCGCATTTACTACTGGTTCGCAGCGGCCTTTGCACTGGCCTGCGCTGTTTCCATCGCCGGCCTGTTCATTCGCCGCTTTTTTGTGCGTCCCATCTGGCTTTCGCGCGAAGGGCACGCAATCTCTTACGAGTCAGGCGTAATCGCGGGACTGATCTTTGCGCTGATGGCCACCTATCTCGCGGCTTTTTTTGTGACCGACTCCAGCCTCGCCGCGCGCCTGCTCTGGTGGGCTCACACACTGTCCCTGGTCGTCTTCTTACCGCTGGTGCCGCACACCAAGCACCTGCATTTGATCCTCAGCCCGGTAACGATTTTCCTCTCGCGCGGCAGCTTCAGCCAGATCCCCCCCCTCGTCGGCGACGAAGACTTCGGCCTGGTCACTGGCAAAGACCTGACGCAACTGGTCAGCCTCCAGGCTTACTCCTGCGTCGAGTGTGGACGCTGCACCGAGCACTGCCCAGCAGCCAACACCGGCAAGAGCCTCAATCCCAAGGAAATTATCCTCGGCGTTCGCGGCTACCTGAACGAATTCGGCCCCACCGCCGAAGAGCTGCTGCTGGGCAAATACAATTCGCAGGAAGCCGCCTTCCAATGCACTACCTGCGGTGCCTGCGAGTTCCAATGCCCGGTCGGCATCGAGCATGTCCCCATCATCGTCGGCCTGCGGCGCGGTGCCGTCAACACCGGAGCCTGGGAGGATTCGCACGGCACCAAGCTCTTTCTTGCAATGGAGCGCAATTCGAACGCGCTGGGCATGAGTTCAGCGGAGCGCGACAAATTCGTCCAGAAGCAGGAGCTCCCCATCTTCGACGGCAGTCAGGAATACTGCCTGTGGCTGGGCTGCATGGGCGGCTACGACCCCAAAGGCCGCGAAATCATCAGCAGCTTCGTCGAAGTGATGCGCTACCTCGGCACCAGCTACGGCGTGCTGCGCAAAGAGAAATGCACCGGCGACCCCGCGCGAAGGCTGGGCAACGATCTGGTCTTTCAGGAGCTGGCCGAGAGCAACCTGGAGATGATGACGCAGCAGAAGGTGAAGAAGATCGTCTCCATCTGCCCGCATTGCGTCCGGACCATTCAGGAAGACTGGAAAGATTTTGGCGCACCGCCGGAGATCGAGCACCACAGCGAGTTCCTCGCCCGCCACCACGCCCGATTGCCGCACCAGAACACGGGCGAAAAGATTGTCTACCACGACCCCTGCTACCTGGGCCGCTACCGCAACGTCTACGACGAGCCACGCACGGTGATCGCCGCCGCCGGCACGCTCGTCGAGGCCGAGCGCAACCGCGAGCGCAGCTTCTGCTGCGGAGCAGGCGGCGGACTGGCCTTCCTCGGCGAAGAGCAGGGTCAGCGCGTCAGCGCGGTCCGCGCCCAGGAACTGGTAGCCACCGGAGCCACTACAATTGGGGCTGCGTGTCCCTTCTGCAACACCATGTTCCGCGACGCGCTGGCCAGCAGCGGAGAAAACTCCCCACGCCTTTTGGACATCGCACAGATAGCGGCAAACCAGATCAAGGCCGCACCATCGCAGTAACCCAATCCGAGAGAAACCATGAAAATCATCGTTGCAATCAAACAAGTGCCGGAGCGTGATGCGCGCATCCGCATCGACGCCGAAGCCAAATGGATCGACCTTCGCGACGTCGAGTTCATGATGAATGAATCCGACGCCTACGCCCTCGAAGAAGCGCTGCAATTGAAGGAAGCGCACGGCGGCGAAGTTGTAGTCCTCAGCGCCGGTCCCGAGCGCGTCGGCAAGACCATCCGAGAAGCCCTGGCCAAAGGCGCGGATCGCGCCATTCACATCGAAAGCGACGACCTCGCCGGTTACGATGCTCTCGGCGTCGCCAGCCTGCTGGCCGCGGCCATCCGGGAAGACGATGGCGAAGATCCAGACCTCATCCTCACCGGCCTGCAATCCGACGATCTCGGCCTCGGCCAGACCGGCGTCATCCTCGCCGAACTGCTCAACCTGCCCCACGCCAGCCTGATCCTCAAGATAGAAAAAACCGGCAGCGGGATCAAAGTGCTGCGCGAGCTCGAAGACGGCTGGTTTCAGCATCTCGAACTGCCCGCCCCAGCCGTGCTCACCATCCAGTCCGGCAATTCGAAACTACGCTACGCCACGCTGATGGGCATCAAGCGCGCCAAGACCAAGGAAGTACGGCGCGTCACAGTCGCAGACCTGATTACTGTTGACCCCGGCGCTAAGCCGGCCGACCCGGTGGTCCAGCTGGATCGCGTTTCACTGCCCAGCAAGCAGCGCACCACACAGATCCTCAGCGGCAGCCCGGCAGAAGCCGCCGCCGCGCTGGTCGAAAAACTGCAATTCGAGGTGCGGGCACTATGAGCAGCGTATTGGTATTTCTGGAAAACAAGAATCGTGAGATCAGCCGCATCTCCTGGGAAGCAATGGCTGCAGCGCACACGCTGGCCGAGGGCCTCGGACTGCCAGTCGACCTGGCGTTGGCCGCGAGCCCCGGCAACCCAATCTTCGAGAAGATTCACGGCAAGGCTCCGCGCACCGTCTACGCCATCGACGACAAGCTGCTCCACGACTATACCGCCGACGGCTTCACCGAAGCCTACCGCCAGCTCATTGAGCATGTGAAACCGGCCTACGTCGTACTCCCGCACACTTACCAGGTACGCGACTTCGCCCCGCGCTTAGCTACCCGTTTCAAACAGGTGCTCATCAGCGACGTCACGGGCATCGAGGCCCCCAGCGGAACAACTACGCCAGCCTTTATCCGGCAACTGCTCCAAGGCAAGCTGAATGCCACCTACCGGCATCCAGGAACAGGCGTTTGCTTCCTCTCAGTCCAGGCCGGAGCCTTCCGCGCTGATCCCGCCCACGGTGGCGCCACTACGCTGGAGCCATTTCATCCCAAGCTCGACGCCGGGCAGATTCGCGTCAAGCCCGGCGAACCCTTCCGCGCATCGGCGCAGACCGTCGACCTCGGCTCAGCCGCGATTCTCGTCTCGGTCGGTCGCGGCATCAAGGAAGAAGCCAATCTACCCATCGTTCAGGAACTGGCGACAGCGCTAGGAGCAGAACTCGCTGCCTCGCGCCCCATCTGCGATAACGGCTGGCTACCCATGGAACGCCAGGTAGGCAGCTCCGGCCAGACCGTAGCGCCCAAGGTCTATCTGGCCATCGGCATCAGCGGGGCAATCCAACACCTGGTAGGCATGAAGGGCTCGCAGTGCATCGTCGCCATCAACAAGGACGAAAACGCACCCATCTTCGAGGTGGCCGATTACGGCATCGTCGGCGATCTCTTCGAGATCGTCCCCGCGCTCACAGCGGCCGTCCGCAAGGTCAAAGCATAGCGGCAGGCCAGGCCGGCTTCTGGAAACCTAGGGCCTTTCCAATTCAAGTGTTAACAAAACTTCGGGTGCCCCATCCATCGTGCGTCCTTTGCACAATGGGTGGGATACCACAGATATTCATCTCGCATGTAAACGGCTAAACCGAAAATGCTCTAGGGCTTGGCCTCGATGGCCTGGCCGGGCGCCTGCTTCTGTTGCTTCCGGCGCTGCAGATAGTGGATGAAGTCCGGCCAGAACTCTTCGAGCATTGACCCGATGCCGCCCTCTGCCGTCACCACAAACGCGCCCTCAAACGTGCTCCCTACCCCGCGTTCATTTGCCGGCAGATAAATATTCGAAATGCCGCCGCTGATCACGTTCCCCACCAGATTCGAGTAGTTCGGCTCCCACTTCCCCGTCCCATCGTGCTTGGCTCTTACGTTCGTCGACAACGCGTAAAGGATGCGGTGCATCGCCGGTCCATGTCCCAGGCGGAAGTACCGCGGGTCCTGATGCCAAAGGGAGGGCAGCACTGCATTGCCCCAGAAAGCCCCATCGAACGTATCCGCGTAATTCTGCCCAAATCGCTTCCCATACCCACCGATTCCTCCCCCGTACGCAGGATGCGATCCCTCCGCCTGCCCGATCAACGCCACAAACATCGAGAATCCAAAGGTCGCCGGATCCTTCTCGGTTGAGAACATCAACCTGAACTTCTGGGCGCGCGTAAGCGGAACAGCGTTGTCAATATAGCTGGCATTGAAGTTGGGCAAAATGCCGATCCGCTGCTTCTTCTCCTGCTTCAACTGCTCTTCCGCAATCTCTTGCTGTGTCTTCGTGCCCGTAGCGGGAGTCGCACTCTGGCCTGAAGAATCCGTGCCCGCCGTCGAACTCGCGCTCGGAGCTGTACCTGGAGCTGTGCCTGGTTGCTGGCTGCTTTCGGGCGTTGCCGTCGCTGGAGGCGTTGTAGCTGGGGGCGTAGTCGCCGGAGCCTGGGGCTGCTGCGGCTCGGGAGCATCCGGAAGATCCACATCCGCAACCAGTGCTGAAGTTGCCTGCACCGAAACCGAGCCGGAGGTCTGCCCATTCAATGGAGTCCGGATACACAATACTGCGATTCCCGCCATCAGGCAGGTTAAGACAGGGGAAAGGCGCAAAGTCATTCGGGTATCGATCTCCAGGGACAATCTGGGACGGGTCGCGATCAGAACACCTTCACGCGCACGGACAGGAAGTCGTACTTCAGGTTAACCGATGCGACAAACACCAGGCCGGAATTCCAAACTCGAAAGTGCGTCTCAAGCTCCTCCCGGCGGAAGCTGCGAAGAGCCATCCTGTTCCTGTGAGTTAGACGCAGCTCTGCTCCCAGTGGTCGAAGAGAATCGCACCTTGACCATCACTTCGTGTCAAAAAAGATCGGCACGAGAACGAAAAATGCAGGAATGGCTTCAAACCCCTGCAATTTCCCAGCCGACCGGCCAGCAGTCGTCTCAAGATTCTCGCCCTTACTCCCGGCCTGGTCCAGGCAAAGCTGCCCGCGACTTGATCTCGCCCAGCAGCAGTTCCACTTGCTCATGCTCCTCCAGGCTCTGAAAGCGGTCCTCCAGCGACTCCGGAACCAGAATCTCCCCAGCCGCGGCATTCTCCGCCGTATGCTGGCGAACCCGGCTCTTCATCCGTCCCAGGGCCGCATCCTGCGATACTCCCACCACCTGCCGCGCCTGTGTCGCCCGGCCCACCACCTTGGCCCGGCGATGCTCAGCCATCAGAATCTCGCACTGAGCCCGCGTTTCGCTCAACTTCTGGTCCAGCTTGCGCAACGTCTGGCGCAGCGAATCAGCCTCCAGCTTCTGGTCCTCAGCCTGCTGGGCAAAGCCCTTGGTCAGCCGCTCCACGCTGAGCACCCGCTCCAGCGCGCCGCGCGCCAGATCGTCGTGCCCCTTGGCCACGGCCAGCTCCGCCTTGCGCTTCCACTCAGCGGCATCCTGCTCGTGCTCCAGCCGCTTGCGCTCCAGCAAGTGCTGATCGGCAATAGCGATAGCTACCTGAGTCTTGACCTGCATGAGTTGATTTTCCATATCCAGAATCAGCTGTTTCAAGAGCCGCTCCGGATTCTCGGCCTTCTCGATCAGGTCGTTGAGATTCGCGCGTAACAGCGTGCTTACCCTCTCCAGCAATGCCATGATTCTTCTCCTTTTCCGAACTAACTTGGGTGCCCCAGGTCTCGTCTTTGAGACCTGGGATTCACGATCGCGAGTGCCCCATCCTTCGCGCTTTTTGCGAAGGGTGGGATTCCACCTCGCCCCTATTCCTTCTCCGTATTGGCATCCGGCTTCTGTCGTATCTGCTGCACATTGGCCATCAGGCTCTTGATGTCCATGCCACTCAGCGCCTCAAAAATCGCCGGCACCTGCGCCGCAATCTTGGTCATGTCTCCGGTAATCTTGTTCACCCCGGCAGCGCCATCGTTGCCCGTCGAGATCACGGTGATACGATCCACCTTGGACAAAGGCTCAGACATCGCCCGCACCACATCCGCCATGTTGGTCAACAGCTTGTCGACCACCGCGGCCTGGTTCCAGCCCTGATATGCCTCAGCCTTCAGGTTCATCGCCTTGGCCTCTGCCTCGCCCTTCTGGAAGATGATCGAAGCCTCCGCCTCACCCTGCGCTCGAATCGACGCGCCACGACCTTCAGCCTCTGTCGTCAAACGAGCCTTCTCAGCCGAAGCAAGAGTCTCAATCCGCTGACGTTCAACTTCCGCCGGCTTCAACACCGTCGCGATGAGCTCCTTCTCGCGCCGCAGAATCTCGGCCTCCTGCACCTTGACCTGCGCTTCCTTCTCCGTCTGCTCGATCTTCACCTGCTCAGCAATCACCTGCTGCTGCATGATGTTGGTCTGGATCTCGTAAGCCTTATCCGCCGTCGCCTGCTGCCTGCGGCTCTGCTCGGCGTATTGCGACTTCTTGATGTCCATATCGCGCTGCGCTTCCGCCTGCCGCGCCTGCGAAGCCGTCTGCGCGATCACTCGCTCCTGATCCGCCAGCGCCGTCGCCACCGCGGCCTCCCGCGATGCCACCGCACGCTGGATCGCCGTATCGCGCTCTGCTGTCGCCATTGCGATATCCGCGTCCCGTTTGATGCGAGCAATATCTGGCCGGCCCATGTTTGAGATGTAGTCGTTCTTGTCGCGCACCTCTTTAATGGTGAACGAAACCACCTCCAACCCCATCTTGCTCATATCCCCAGCGCAGGTTGTGCGCATCCGCTCGCCAACCATCTCCGGCTCTTTGACGATCTGCTCCACCGTCAACTGCCCGATAATGCCGCGCAGATGGCCCTCCATTACCAGGCGAATCAATCCTTCCCTCTGTTGCGGAGTCTTGGTCAGAAACTGCTCCGCCGCAGTCAGAATCGAAGGCTGATCGCTTCTCACCTTGATCTGAGCGACAGCCTCCACAGTTACCGCAACGCCCTGATTGGTGTATAAGTCCTGCTGCGGAGCCACATCGAAGCTCATAAGCTCCAGCGATAACTCCTTGCAGTTTTCAACCATTGGAAAGATCACCGTGCCATGGCCGGTAATAACCCGAGGCCCGCGAAATCCATAGACGATCAGAGCCTCATTCGGCCCTGCCTTGCGAAACATCTTGGCCAACATGCCGAGCAGGAATATCAACACCAGCACGGAGAGTCCAACAATCAAAACAATGTTATTCATCATCGAGTTCCCGGTCCTTTCAACCGGGAGAGTTACAACCTTGGGTTAAACAACGTTACTGGCGAACTACTTTCCCTTTCGAGCGACATCAATCCGGGTGCCCCATATCTCCCAACCTCTTTTGTTGGGAGATGTGGGAGCGATGCCGAAGTCTACCGCTGCATCTCCTGCAAATCCTCCCAGCGCCTCACATACGCAATGCCCTTCTCATACCGCACCACAAACACCTCTTCACCACGCGGGATCGGCTCACCCGCCTCAGCCCGCGCCGGAACGGAGCGCCGCGCACCGAGCTGTTCATACAAAATCTCTCCAGTTCCACCGGCGCGAATCGCTGCGCTCACCAGCCCAACCGCACCGGCGACGGCAGTTTCATCCGCAGTCAACTCCCGCTCATGCGGCAGCAGCACTTTGGCGAGAAACCAGAAGACCAACGCCCCGCCCAGCAATCCGCACAACGCAGCCAGTACAAACACCGCGCCCGCCACCAGGCCTCCATAACGCGTCATCAAATAACCTGCCGCGCCAAACCAGCACAGGAAGACCATGATCGAAAACGCATTCCACCACGGAATGGTCGCCGAACCAGAGCCCCGCCCCGCCGCTCCGCCCTGAATATGAGCTCCATGCGGAACGTGCGTTCCATGAAACCCATGAAAGTGCCAGTGAATATGGCCCATGCCACCTACCAGCGAAACGACGCTCAACAAGAGCCCCGCCACAAAGCACGCAAAGTAAAATCCCTGCCAAAAACCCATATCCGGCCCCACCATTGACAAGGCCGTAATTCCAACCATTGCCATCATTGCCCTACCCTTATTCCTTTCTTGATTCCTGTCTTATCTGCCGCCTTCCCGCGGCCAGCATTCCCTATAACATCGTCGCTAACTTCAGGCTCACCCGTTGCCGCGAGCGCAGCCGGCCTCAAGACTTCAAGCAGCCGCGGCATCAGCCCAGGCGTTTCCAGAATCGACTCCAGCAGCAGCAGGCATTCGCGCGACTGCTCATGCCTCGCCAGCGTCAGCAGTGCATGCTTCAGCACCGCATCGCGCCGGAACTTTTCGGCCCCCGCCACCAGCCAGAAATCGAGCTTGTCTTCAGTCCCGCGCACCTCGCTCTGCAGCTCCGGATGATAGCCCTCGGGATCATCCACCAGGTAGCCCGGATGCACCTTGAAAAAGCTCGCCAGCGTTTGCCGCGTAGTGTTCGTCAGGTGCGGCCGTGCGCCGCTCTCAATCTGCGAAAGGTAGCTCTGGCTCAGCTTGCCGCCGGTTTCGGCCTCAATCAGCCGCACCAGCTCCGGCTGATTCAGCGCCCGTCCCAACCCGCGCAAACTGCCTTCCACCTCGCGCAGATAACGGATTTTGTCCCCCAGCTTCATGCCCCCAACCACCCCTCCGATTTAGAGATCGCGAACAGCGATATCGCAATCTGCAATGAAATATATCGCAAATTGCAATTGCTCGCAACACAAATCGGAAATGAGCGGCATTTCACGCAGAAAAGGCCTAGGGTCGGACTCAGCGCGCCAGTCAGCGAAGCGGAGGACTAGACCGTGCAGACACAATTGGATATGGACGAATCGCGCGAAAGAAGGCGACTACGGCGTGACGTTCACGGTCAGATAGGCGGTGTGAGTTACTGTGACGGTCCCCACATAAGCGCCCGCGGTGATCTGCAACGTATGCACCCCAAGCGGCGTCCCAGTGCCGGTCGTCAGGTTCGAGGTGTTGTTGCACCCCAGTCCCGCGCTGCCCAGCCCAGCCAGCAGCAGAGCAAGCACCAGCAACTTCCCTCCGCTCCACCGCAGCCAGCGCGCCCGACGACCGATCGGAACGAGGAGCAACCCCACAAAGGCCAGTGCTCCGCCGCCAGCCAAAGGCCACGGCGTGCGATTTCCCCGACCGTCGTTACGGATCTGCCCGATGTTTCCGCCTTCAGTCACGATCGTTAGCGTAGTTTGCCCGGTGCCATTAACAGTGGTCGGTGAAAATGTGCAGCCGACCGCTCCTGTCTGCGGCGGATTTTGCTCAGCGCAAGCCACCTGAATCAGCCCCGTCAGCCCACCCAGCGAGGCCACGTTGCACGTCACGCTTTGTGTCGTACCCTGAACCATGGTCACGCTGGCCGCGCTGCAGCTGATGCTGAAGTCCTCGGCCTGCAGGCTCAGCGAATTCGAAACCGCCGGACCGAACGTCGTATCTCCTGAATACTGCGCTGTGAGGACATACTGACCCGCAGTAATGCGCGGCACCACGGTCGAAGCAACTCCCGTGTCGCCCAGACCCTCCAGTACCGGAACCTGCCCGCTGATCAGCGTCGTGCCCGCATAGAACAGCACATAGCCCGACGGGTGCTGCTCCGCAGTAAGCGGAGGCGTGTTCACCGGCGTCACCGTAGCCGTCAGCGTCACCGGCTGATCCGGCGCTAGTACCGTATTGCTCTCCGTAAGCGCCACCGTCACCGGCAGCAGGGTTCCCACGAGCAGCAACGGGCTCGACACGCTTGTGCTGTAGCTCGTGTTGCCGGAGTACACCGCTGTGATCGTATGAGTCGCCGACAAAGAAAGGTAAATTCCAGTAAGAATCGCGGTGTTGCTGCTGATCGCGGCCGTTCCCAGCAGCGTTGTTCCACCGTCGTAAAAAGAGACTGTGCCGGTAATCGTGTATGTTGCGCCTACCGCTACGGTCAAAGGCGCGATAGTCGCCGTAAAGCTCTCCGGCACTCCTGCGGTCAGCGTGCTCGGCGTTGCGGAAATCGTCGTAACAGTCGCGGACTGGGCTACCGTGATCGTTACTGAGGGAGAGGTGGAATTGTTGTAGTTGATGTCACCGGAATACGTGCCCTGGATGGTGTGCGACCCCGCCGACGGAGAGGTCACCGTTAAGCTGGCCGTGGTCGCGGTTCCCGTAGTCGTGAACCTCTGGGTTCCCTGAGG
>Ga0302326_10020531_pt1 | contig 13592 bp, 14 predicted proteins | sample Palsa_T0_3_FD_202264 | JGI IMG/M metagenome (GOLD analysis project Ga0302326, IMG submission 202264) | Peat permafrost microbial communities from Stordalen Mire near Abisko, Sweden - Palsa_T0_3 | ecosystem: Environmental > Terrestrial > Soil > Palsa > Peat permafrost | place: Sweden: Abisko... | reverse complement strand
GGCGGCGGTGCCAGCATCGCGGTTATCGCGATGCAGAGCCCGTTCACGCTCGACACCGTCACCATCGAATCGAGTGGGGGCGGAGCCGGAGGAAGCGCCGGCGCTCCGAGCGCGCCGACGGCTGGTGGAATCGGTGGCAACCCCGCCCACTTCACGGGGTACGGCGGCAACGGTGGAGCCGGTGGGAACGCAGGCGTCAGCGGCAATGGCGGTGGTGGCCCCTCGGTCGGCATCGCGTATCAAGGCACGGAGCCCACGCTCCTCGCTACGAACGTCACGCCTGGTGCAGGCGGCGCTGGTGTCAATGTGCGCACCGTCAACGGCGAGATCATCCCCGCGTCGCCAAGCGGCACGAGCGCGGCGACCTATTCGTTCTGATCGATCTCCGTTGCGACGAGGTGCTCGGCTCGCGCTGAATCAAAGCGCAAGGCGAGCACCTTTTCGCGTTCCATCGTGACGGCTCCGGGAGGTGAGCCCCGCGGCTTTCGAACGAACTTGCGTGCGACGTACGACACTTCGACGACGAGCTCGCCCCGTGCATCCGAGAAGTGTGCAGCGAGGTGGGCCGCGTCGACGAGCAGATCCGAGCCACACACTTGCCCGCGATGCAGCGGCACGACGACGTGGGCGCCAGGCACACCACGCACGTGGAGCCACAGATGATAGGGCTTGGCGACGCGGAACGTCAGCTCGTCGTTCCTCGAGGCTCCGCGCCCGACGAGCACGTCGCCATGGGACGTCCGAAACGTGCGAAAGGGCGGTTTGCGCACCTGCGCGGGCTTGATGCGAGCGTCTTTGGAATCCCGCGGAGGTCGAAGCTTGGCAAGGGCGCGTGTGGCCAGGATCGCGTCTTCGTCGACCGCGGCCGTGACCGCCGCGAGCGCGTCGTCAATCGCCATGATGGCCTGTTCCGCGTCCCGCAGGCGTGCGGCTCCGATGGGAGCACCTTTGCGCAAACGCTTCGCTCGTTGAAAGAAGCGCTCGAGGCCCTCGCGGGCTGAACGTGAAGCATCGAGCGTGACGAACCGCTCCACGGCTTCGCCTGTCGCGTAGTCAACGACCGCGATGCGCGTGGCGCCACGCCGAGTCGTCGCGACCATTGGAACCGCCAGCGCAGCAAGCCGTGCCGCCTCCTCGGCTTCCGCCACGCGCGCCAAGTCCCCACCAATGGCGTCACGCCGGCGGACGAGGCGTTTGCGCTGCACCTCGAGCGCCCGCACCGTCTCGGCGCGAAGCTCGTCGAGCTCTTCGTTCACCATGCTACCGCGACACGACGATACCCTCGCGGACCCAGCCGCGGAGCAGTTATAGTGAACGTGACCGTGTTGCATCCGGCGAGCTTTCCCGCGGGGCAGGTGCTTGCAGCACTACCCAAAGCGCTGCTCCTTTACCTCGATGCGCGCGGCGGTGGGGCTGCGGACGAATGGCTTCGAACGTGCAGGCTGCGGCGCGATGATCTCGCAGACGAGACGCGCACGCTCCCGGTCGTCACGCTGCGGAGCGCGCTCGACGCCTTTGCCTCCATCGCATCGCGTCAAGAGATCGAGCAGACCTGGCCGTACCTCATCGCTCCGACCAACCTCGGCGCTTGGGCGCGGGTGCTTCGTGGTTCGACGGCCCCGGAGCAAGCCTTCACGCGACTCGATGGCTCCGAGAGCGAGTACGCGCGAAGCACACGCTGGGAGACGCTGGATGCGCGGCCTGGGTTTTGGCGCGGTCGCGTCCTCATCGCCCACGATCCAGCCTTCGAGGAGACCGGCCTTCTTGCGTTGATGCGAGCCGCAGAGGTTCGTGCGCTCCCTGCGCTCTTTGGTTATCGGCCGCTCGGCGTTCGCGCCGAGGGTGTCGTCGCGCACGAGGCGAGCACGCTGGCGCAGACGTACGAGGTGCGCTGGCGCGTCGTGCGAGCACCGACGAGCGCGGCCATCGGAGCCGCACTTGGTGCGGCTGCGAGCACCCCCGTCACGCTCAGCCACGGAGTCATCGCGGCTGCGCTCGGAGGTTTGCTTGGGGCGGCGGTCGGCCTCGGCGTGGCGCGCGATCGCTTCCGCAGGGCCGAATCGAGAGCGCAGAGCACCCGTGTTCACGTCCTCGAGCGAAGCCTCGAGCTCAAGGAGGAGCGCGAGCGTGCGGCAACGGGCCAGCTCGAGGGTGTCATCGTGGCCGGCCTCTATCGCATCGGCCAACGGATGGGCTCGGGAGCCGCTGGCGTCATCTACCAGGCGCAGCGGGTCTCCGACGGCCTGCCCGTCGCAGTGAAGCTCCTCCGTGCAGCTGCCGCCCACGATTCCGTCGCGGCCGACCGCATGCGTCGCGAGGCAGAGGCGCTACGGCTCGCCTGGCACCCCAACATCGTCGAAATCCTCGACCAAGGGCACCTCCCGGACGGCACCTCGTACCTCGTCATGGAGCTCCTCGCGGGGGATTCCCTCGCGACACGGCTTCGTCGCGGAAAGCTCGAAGCCCACGAGGTCGCGCCGCTGGCCCTTCAAATCTGCGAAGCTCTCATCGCCGTTCACGCCGCGGGAATCGTGCACCGTGATTTGAAGCCTTCGAACCTCATCCTCGTCAAAGCTCCAGAGGGTGATCGCGTGAAGCTCATCGATTTCGGGATCGCGCGGGTCGAGTGGGAAGAAACGCGCATCACCAACATGGGTGCCCCACTCGGGACGCCCGGGTACATGTCCCCCGAGCAGGAGGGTGGGGGGGTCATCGACGCGCGTAGCGATCTCTTTGCCGTCGGCGCGATCGTGTACGAGTGCCTCGTGGGCGAGCCACCCCCACCCATGCCGAGCGGGCTCTTCAATCGCAAGGAAGCGCAAGCGGTGCAGCCAGGCATGGAGCAGGTTTCGAGCGGTTGGCGTATCGTCATCGAGAAGGCCATGGCACCCAAACCCGAAGATCGTTTTCAAAATGCGCGGGCTTTCGCGCAGGCCATTCGCGGCATCGAGGCCGCGCCTCGAGCACTCGGAGCTTCATCATGAAAAGGCAGAGTCTGTGGTTGGTCGTGATTTGTGCCGCCGTCTTCCCGACGTCGTCGTCGCCACCCGCGCACGCACAAGGCGTGACCTTCCCCACGGCGCTGCCGACGACCATCCCGACGATCCCCGGCTTGCCCATGACACTCCCGACGTCGCTCTCGCCCGGGCCGATACTCTCACCCCTGACGACGTCGATGATGCACAGCGAGGTTCGCACGGTGATCGACGAGCTCATCGTTCACCTGGCGACGACGCAGGCATCGCGCGTTCGAGGCATCCCGCTCAAGCTCGACCCGGGGCCCAACGAGATCAACGCGTACGCGGGTTGCGACGCTCAGGGTAAGCCGTTCCTCGCGGCGACCGAGGGGCTATTGCAGGCCATCTTCGCCATCGCGGAGACCAAGTCGTGTGACGAGATCGACGGAGCGCGCAGCTACGACACGTACATGACCGCCGTGACCCCGTCGCTCACCGCGCAGACGCCAGGATCACCGCAGCTTCCGCCAAACGTCCTGCCGGCGCAGTGTGTGATCGATCCGCGTGTGCTCTCGCACGCCCGCGAGCTCTTCGACGAGATCGCCGCGTTCACGTTCGGGCACGAGCTCTCGCATCATTACCTCGGCCACACGGGGTGCGCGATCAACGACTCACCGTTCACGCAAGGCCTCGCGACCGTCGAGCACCTGAGCCAGGCGATCGTTCCAGCGTTCAATCAGCCCAACGAGCTTGCAGCGGACACGGCGGGTCTCTTCAACGTGATGGATAACGGACGCGCACGTAAGCCTCAGTACGAATGGACCGAGAAGGGCGGGATGATGCTGCTCGAGTTCTTCGCCAAGCTCGAAGCCGCCAACGGCACGGGCGTGATCGCGTTCTCGCGCTCTCACCCGAGCTCCGCGATGCGCGAAGGCTGGGTGCGCACCGCAGCGGCCACGTGGCGGTTGCTGCATCCCTGAGGAACTTCGGCGGGGGAGGGGTGTCGTCACTGTCGTGAGGTCGTGGTGCATTCCGTGTGCCCTGTTGATGGCGTGCGCGCACGAGGCGCACGTCCCGGCGGTCGACATCGGTGCGGTTCCATTCGTGCAGACGGCCTCCGAGGGGACGCTCCTCGACGAGTGCCGGATCGTCGGTACGGGTGAGCGCTCGACGTATTCGAAGGAGCAACCCGAGCTCGACGTCTTTGGATCGCTCGAAGCTCGGACGGCAGCGTTCGTCATCGCCGCACCGCAACGAGCTCATGTGACGTGGAGCCATTTCCCGGCGCGGGTTGACGCTCACGGTCGCGCGCGCGTCGAGCTTGGAGGGCAGGAGCACATTCGGTGGAGCGGCTACGCTCTCCTCAAAGGGCGGACGTTTTCGACGCGACAGCGCATGGTCGCCGAGCACGGGCACATTTGGGCGCGGGCGGGCGCACCCGTCGAGATGCTCGCGGTCGAGGAAGGTGTCGCCATCGTGGAGGTCGGCACGCCATTCGTTTCTCCCAAGGAGCTCCGCGTCCGTGGTGCGTGCAGCGCGCTCGCGTACGAGCCGGAAGAGCCGGAGCATCCAACCCCCAAGCCGCGGCAGAGCGACGAAGTCGTGGTGAGCCAGGACGTGGCGCTCGATCTCTTTGCGTCGCCAAGTGATCCGAGACCCTTCACGACGATCACGACCGAGGACGCGCACGGCATTGCGATGGATGTCATGGAGAAACAGGGTGGATTCATGCGCGTCGCCGCCGATATCGACGACGTCGGCTTCGATGCATGGGTGCGAACATCGGACGTGACGGGAGAAGACGTCGGCACGGGCATCGGGCTGAGCGGTTTCGGGACCTCTTCTCGCTGTGGAGGCTCGGGAATCGTGCAAGAGGGTGTGATTCGTCGCGATACGCCGCTCTTCGTGGGCGTTGTGCCCGCCGCGCTCGCAGCGGCGGTCGTCGAGAAGAACGCAGACGTGTACTTCTGGTCGTCGGACGAGATCATGGACGACAAGGCCCTCGTGTCGTTCGTGTTCGCCGACGCAATGATCACGCCTTCAGGCGATGCACGTTTTTGGGTCGCCAAAGACGACGTCGCTCCCAAGTAGTCAGTCGAGATAGCCTCGAATGCGCGCACGTCCGCTGGCGTCGACTTCGACGAAAGCCATCGCATCTCCAGACCACGCGAGCTTCCAGTCGAAGGCCTCGCGGTGCTCGCGCCACCAAGCGATGTATTCGAAGCGAGCGAGGTGAGTGTCTTGCTTGGGAGAGCAAAAGGCGGGTGAGACGGCGAGACGTACAGGCTCGGGACAGCTGCTCACACTCGAAATGGGGGAGAGGCTTCGCCTCGAATCGCTCCGCTGCGCTCCGCGATTCTCGAACGCCATGAGCTTCGAGCGGTGCTCGAGGCGCCAGTCATCGACGACGACGAGCGTGCCGAGCGCGTTTTCGCCCAAGAGAGCCGAGAGCTCGGAGGCGAGCTTGGGGAGAGCGACCTCGGCGCGGCTCTCTGGCTCGAAGAGGTGACGCGTGCGCGTGTCTTCGTTCACGAGCTCGGGCGCCCGCACCGTCACGGCGACCACGGATGCCACGAACGGAGGCTCACGCTCGAAGCGCGTACGCAGCACGCTGAAGATCTCGCTGCTCTTCCGAATGGGGCAAGCAAGGGCGAGCGTTACCCGTCGCGGCCTCAGAGCGACCGTGAAGGCGCGGTCGAGCTCGAGGACTACTTCGAGGCGAGCTGCGAGGGCTGCGCGTCCTCGAAGACGCGCACCAAGCCTGTCGCAAAGTGGCCTGAGCACGAAGAAGAGAGCCTCGTGTTGATCGATGCCGTATTCGATCTCGACCCGCTCCTCCAAGACCTCTTCGGGTCGAAAACGCGTCATGGGGGTGTCGTCGACGCCGTCGAGGATGGCACGGACGTGCGAGACGAGGTTTCTATTGTCCGAACGGGCCGTGAGCGACGACCGCGGAAGCGCGCGAAGCTGGGCAACGGTGGAGACGCCAAGCTTGTGAAAGTACGACAGCGTGCTCGGCTCGAAACGGAGCACGTCGACGGGAAGCTCGCCGAGAGCGTGCATCGTGTCATCGGCCTCGACGACCCTCGAGCGCGTACCAGCATGCGCGAGAGCCCACGCAATCTCCGGCCCCGACGCGAGGACCGAGCGGCAAGAAAACCCTGCGCGCGTGACCGCGCCTGTGATGGCCGAGAGCAACGCGTCATCGCCACCGTGGAGATGCGCGCAACCGGTCACGTCGACGAGGACGGTGTCGCGATCGACGAGCGGCGAGGTGAGCGCTCCGAACGCGAGGAGCATCTCGGCCAGACCTTCGAGCGCACGGGTCGATTCCCGCGGGCGAAGCACGCGAACGCGGAGATCGCTGCATTTTGCCTTTGCGCTCGCGATGGTGGTGCCCGGGAGAATGCCGCACGCACGGGCTTCGTCCGAGATCTCGTCGATGCGCGTGCCGCCCGAGAGGGACCGCTCGTCCATGTGCTCGTGGACTACGACGCAGAGAGGCTCGCGCGGTGAGATGTCCGGCGAGCGAGCCCGCACGAGGGCCACGCGAAACCCAGGGAGCACCACGGCGACGACCCTCCGCGGTTTCATGCTCACGCCATGGAGGTGTACGGGCACTCAATAGGCACGCGGGTCTTTGCGAGCCGTGGAGGAACGCGACCGAACCTGTCCTTGGTGATGCGGACGTCGAGACCGTCTTCCGCTCGCGCGACTTCGAGGCGGAGCGCAACAGGCCAGGTGCCTTCGTGAGGTGGTGCGAGCAAGACGATGGTCGTTCCGTGCTGCTCGGCGGCGAGCGCGAGCTTGCGAATGAAGCGTTCTTCTACCCGCGCCTGTGGAAGCTCGACGACCACGACGTCGAAAGCCCCCGAGCTCGAGACTTTGACGGTCACCCGCGGGCATGAAGCTCTGGGCTCTCGAGGCGGGCGCACGACGAGGAGACGCCCGAGATCGACCCCCGCCTGTGCGAGCCCGGGAGCGTAAAGGGTGCTGTCCGAATCGATCCACGCGCACCACGCCTTTGGATCGCGCCCATGGACGGCGCGCACCGCGGCGACGGCAATGCGTGTTGCTCCTGCGTAGAGGGCATGCGCGCAGGTGATCTCGACGACAGCGTGCGGTAGCCCTCCATCGGGCAACAATTGGTCGAGGTCGGGCCAATCGCATGCCCGTTTGGGGCGTAGGGGTGACGCCCTTTCGAGCCCACTCGCGAATTGAATGAGGGTCCCAGCTGATTGCGCTATCATGGGACTGGACAAAGTATCAGTGGTGGCATCGCCCCGCAATGGTCGTTACAAGGCTCTCATGACGCACGCCGTGACCGACACACACCAAACACGGCTCTTTTCCATCCTCAGCGAGATGGAATCGGTGCTGGTTTGCTATTCGGGCGGGGTCGACAGCGCCCTCGTGCTCGCGGCCGCCCACGAGGTGCTTGGCGCACGTGCGGTGGGGATGACGGCGGTCAGCCCGAGCCTCGCGCCCTCGGAGAAAGAGCTCGCCGCATCCGTCGCTCGCCGCATCGGGGCTCGTCACGAGCTCGTCGAGTCCCATGAAATCGACGACCCGGACTACCAGCGTAACGGCCCCGATCGGTGCTTTCACTGCAAGAGCGAGCTCTACGACATCAGCACGCTCAAACAGAAGGAGTGGGGCATCGCCCACGTCGTGAACGGCACCAACCTCGACGATCTCGGAGACCATCGTCCAGGGCTCGAGGCCGCGAAACGTGCGGGCGTTCGGAGCGTGCTCGTCGAGGCGGAGTTTCGCAAAGCCGACGTGCGTCGTGTGGCCGAGCTCATGGGTCTTTCGGTGTGGGACAAGCCCGCGTCGGCGTGCTTGTCGAGTCGCATTCCGTACGGGACATCTGTGACGCGCGAGCGTCTCGCGCAGATCGCGGGCCTCGAAGCGGAGCTTCACGCGCTCGGCCTTCGTCAAGTTCGTGTGCGATGGCACGCGGTCAACGCGAGCACCGATGCGGCTCCGTCGATGGCCCGCATCGAGGTCGAGAAGGGCGAGCTCGCACGTGCATTCGACGCGCGCGACGCGATTGCGGCGGCCGGCCGGCGCTTTGGCTTCAATTATGTGACGTTGGATCTCGAGGGCTATCGCATGGGAAGCCACAACGAGGTCCTGGCGCGACGCTCCCTACGCGTCGTATGACGCTGCAAAGGGCTGTTCGCACCGCAAGGGACTGGATCCAGCCCCCAAAATCTGGGATTTAGGCAGCAGTCGTGTCAACGGAAGCCCGCCAAGACAAAGAGCTCATCGCTGCCACCCGGCCCTTCGCCAACGAAGACCGCGTGCGGAGCTGGTTCGCGCTCCTCAGCACGCTGACGCTCGTGGCAGGGACGGACGTCGTGGCCTTCCGGCTCGTGCCGCACTCACCGCTCGGGTGGGTCCTTCGTGGAGCCGCGAGCGTCGTGTGTGGCCTGCTCATCGTGCGGGCCTTCATTCTCTTTCATGACTTCCAGCATGGCTCGCTGCTGCGAAACTCGAGCGTCGCGCGAGGGATCTTCTTCGTCTACGGCCTCGTCATCATGACGCCGCCCAAGGTGTGGCGCGAGACGCACAACTATCATCACGCCAATACGGCCAAGCTCGTCGGCTCACACGTCGGCTCGTACTTGATGGTGACGACGGGCATGTGGGCGAAGATGACCGCGCGCGAGCGCTTCATGTATCGCCTCATCCGGCACCCGCTCACCATCGCGAGCGCCTACTTCACGCTCTTCATGCTCGGGATGGGCATCGCGCCCTTCTTGCGGCAACCGAAGAAGCACTGGGCGTGTCTCGTGGGCGTGCTCTTGAACTGGGGGCTCACGGCGCTCGTCGTCTACGAGCTTGGGTTCGTCACGTTCGTCCTCGGGATGTTCGTGCCGCTCGCGGTGTCGATGGCCGTGGGTGGCTACCTCTTTTACGCCCAGCACAACTTCCCGGAGGCGCACATCCAGCCGCGCGAGTCGTGGAGCTACACGCGCGCGGCGCTCGAGTCGTCGAGCTACATGGAGATGGGCCGCGTGATGCGCTTCTTCACGGGGAACATCGGCTACCACCACGTGCATCACTTGAACCCGCTCGTGCCGTTCTACCGGCTGCCCGACGTTATGGCGGCTGTGCCCGAGCTGCACGATCCTCCCACCACGAGCTTGCGCCCTCGCGACGTGCTCGCCTGCTTTCAGCAGAAGCTGTGGGATCCGGACAAGCAACAGATGGTGGGCTACCCGTAAGGGCATGCCGGACCCTGCGCTGCGCTTGCCCACGCCGGCGCTGGTTCGAGAAGAGATCGGCGAGGCGTTTGCACCGCGTGAGATCTTCGGCGTCGCGGCGCTCGTGCTGCAGGTCGACGGAGTCAGGCGGAGCGCGTGGAGCGCCAAGACCGAGCTCGCCGTCCCGCTATTCGAGACGTACCCGCGCGGCGACGCACCGCTACCCGAGATTGCAGCTGACGCGTGCAGCTACAAGCTCATCGACGTCACCGCCCCGACGGAGACCCGCCGGTGCTCGAGCTGCACCATTCGTCCGGGGTTTGCGCCGTGTGCGGTGTGCGTTGGCAACGGCGGAGGCTCGGACACCAACACGTTCGCGGTGTGCGACGCCTGCGCCGGCGAGGGATTCTTGCGATGCAGCACGTGCGGGGGCACGACGCACGTCGTCGCGTGCTCGATTCGCTACGTGAACGACGCACCCGTGCGCATTCGTCGCGTCATCATGCCAGCCGTGCACGCGGCCATCCGCCCGTTCGTCGAGGCGCGCATTCATGCCGACGCCGGCTGGTCCGACGCTCACGCCTTCGATCCCGAGCCGAGCCTCGTCGCGAGCGCGTATCGCGGCGCATCGGCCGTGCGAAACCCGGAAGACTTTCACGGCTTCTTCTTCGGCGACGCGCTCGGGGAGTGTTACAGCGCCCGCAGCGAAGCGACGACGGGTTTGGCGCGCTTTGCGGCACGCACCTACGCCATTCCCGTTCTGTGGACCGTCACCGGCGACGAGCACGCCGCGTACTTCTACGACGAGTCGGACGTCCTCCAGCGCGTGTAGAAGCTGCACAGTTCGCGAGCGCAGGATCGCTACACTCGTGTGTCTGTCTCGGTGTGGCGTTCTCGCTCGCGATGACCGCAACGCGCTCGTAAAAGGGTAGGGCACGCGTGTTGCAGTTGGGTCATCCGAGGTCATCATGTTCAGCCGCACCCTGTTTTTCGTCGTCGCTTGCGCAATTCTCACGGCCGGATGCGGCGGTTGGGGCGATGGCCGGCATTACGACGGACACTACCGCCACGATCGTGAGTATCGCCGCTGATCATTCCTCACCGCGCCGTGGCGTTCGATCTCGGCGGAGGTGTCGGGCTTGGCCACATGGCTCATGCTCTCTCTCGGAGATCGGTTCCGTCTGCTCTAGACGAAGATGAGGTACTCTTCGAGGGTGCGGCGCCTGTTTATCGTGCTCGGGGTCGTCAGCGGCTGTGCGCTCGAAGAAGGCGGGCTCCTTCCCGGCGACGCGTCTTACGACACTGCGTTCGACGCGCCGACGCATGATGCGACCGTGGACGCCAACGCCGCCGACGCCGTGACCGACGCGCTCCAAGCAACGGATGCGGTCGCGGACGCGCCCGCCGAAGCAACGTACGACGCGGGTGTCGAAGCGGGGCCCATCGTCACCATCACGGGCGGCCCCTACACGCTGCTCGGCGTCGATGCCGGCGTATGCTCGATGAACGCCAACACGCCGACTGCGTTTGATCTGACCAACGATCGTGACGCCTCGGTCGACCTCATCTGGGTCAACTACACGTGCGGGGAGCAGCCTTACGGGGTCATCGTTCCGCTGGGCATGCAACCCCAGTCAACGTACGTCACCCATGTCTGGCGCATCCGCAACCAAGCGGACAACGCCTTCCTCGCGGAGTTCGTGCTCAACGCCGCTGGGACGTACGCGGTCACGGTGCACTGAGCGCGGGCGACGTCAGCCGGGACATCGCGGCAACGCCGCCGTCGCGGTGTGACGCGAACGACCCCGCTCGAGCTCTGAAAACCGTTGCGAACCGGTGGCGCATCGTTTGCAAAGATGGTGGGCATGCGCGCAATCGAGACGTGCGTTCTTTGCGTAGCCTGTTCCAGTCCACTCACGGGGACCGACCTGAACACGGAGTTCGAGGGCATCGTCCGCGAGCGAGCGTCGTTGGAGTTCCCGTGCCCAACGCAGAGTCTGGTCATCGAGGATCTCGGCGGGGAGGCGTATCGCGCTACGGGTTGTGGTTTCTTCGCGGACTACGAATGCGAATACAGCTGGTCGGACAGCAATGGAAATAACGGTGCGTTCCTCTATGTGTGCAAGCGTGCCGCTCAGGACAACCCGACGCCGCTTCCTGACGGTGGCTAACGCGTAGGAACGTCAGCCGCCGTCGTTCGACATCTTCATGAAGCGCAGCGCGTTGTCGCGCGCACTGACGACGTCGACGTCCTGGTCTCCAGTCGAGTCGAGCGTCTTCGCTCGATCGAAGAGCTCGATGCACTCCTTGTAGTGACCGCCCGCGCACGCGCGGTACGCGCGACTGCGTAGCTCCTCCGCCTCCGCGTTGGGTGGCGCGCCCGTGCCCGTGGCCGTGGGATGGGGTGTCGGGCGGATGACGATGAGACCCGTCGCGTCCATGAAGAGCCCCATACATGCCGCGAAGGCGACGAATGCGCTGAAGCCGACGAAGGCCCGGCTCGGTGCCCACTTGGGGCGCGTGCGGATGTCGACGACTTTGCCGGGCGGGGCTGCGGGTTTCGGCGTGACCTCGAGCTTGGGGGCGAGACGGGCGCGTATGGCATCGAGCTTCTTGCGCGCGGCGTCCACGTCGACGCCCGCCGACGCGAGATCGCGCTCGCGCGCCTCGTCCGTCATGGATGCTGTCTCCTCTTCGATGTCGTAGACGCGCGCCTGATCGAGGATCGCGCGGAGGGTCTCGGTGGGTGTGAGCTTGCCGGTCATGGGATCTTCTTCTTGGTGAGCACCGCGAGCCCAGCCTTGCCGAGCTTCGTGGCGATCTTGTCGATGGCGTACGCGACGCGGCGGCAGATGTTCTTGACCTCCTTCACCGAGACGCCGAGCCGCTCGGCTTGCTCGTCGGGGTCGACGATCTCGTCGGTAATGAGCGCGATGTACTTGCCCTCCACCGTGTCCGGTGGGAAGTCCTCCTCGAGCAGCTTGAGCATCTCGGCGTCTTCTGTCGTTTCTTTCATGAGGATGCGCTCCTCGGGAGTCCGTTCGGTCTCATCTGCGGTCGTTTCTTCGTTTGGGGCATCGGCGGTCTTCTTGTGTCGCCGGTGGTCGGCGAGCCGCCTGTGCTTGTAGATGCTGTCGATGACGCTCTTGGCGAAGGCGACGAAGTCCTTCTCGCGGTTCCATACACGCGAGCCGGTGATGATCGCCTCGTAGGCTTGGCTGAGGATGTCGCCGCCGTCGTTCGGTGAGAGCTTCTCGGCGAAATGGAGCAGCTCGATGAAGTGCTTGGTGAAAAGCGCGTCGAGCTCGCTCATCGAGCCCGGGAGGCTATGCGAAGTCAGCCGGGGCGAGCCACCTTTGTGGGTGGCCCACCCCTAGCTTTCTCGAGCCCGCCGTTGCCTCGGTCTGCACGGGCTCACTACCGACAGCGTTCGCACTTACGCCTTAGGCGCTTGGACCGTCGGCGCTTGCGTCTCGGAGACGGTGTTGACCGTCCCCTTGATCGCGAGCTTCGCCTTCGGTCCGACCGTGTGACGTGCCACACGGGTCGCCTGAGCCCTCTGAGCGGCCAAGAGCTTCTGTGCCGCCGTCAGCGCCGTCCGCGGTTTGGGCGGAGCGATGCCGAAGTCGGCCAGAGTCGAGGTCGCCCCTGCGAACATGATCGAGACGGCCTTGCGGAGCGCCGCGACAAACAACTTCGTTTGCGCGAGCTCCGTGTCTTCCGTCTTGACCGCTGTCTGCCACGCGGCCTTTGCCGTTGTTACGGCATTGGTCGCGTCGATCCGGGCTTGCAGAGTCGCCACGGCTTGTGAAGCCGTGACGACCTGGTTTGCCACGGTCAACGACGCACCTTTGAGTTGCGCGTTGATGCCGTTGATCAAGTCTTGATCGCCAGCAATCCGGGCTGTCTTGCTAAGAGAACGAGTCATGTGACCATCCTCCTTGCCGGGAACTCCCCGGCTCGAGTGCCGAGTGGACTCTCGGCGTAGTCGAGGGGCGGCGGCCGGGAACCATTCCCGCGCTGTCGTCTCTCACTCCTTCATCCCCACCCGACGCCTTCGCTGCGAAAAAATCGTCGGGTGGGTGTCGTTTTCTTTTCCGCTTCGACGACCCCGCCGCTTGATGCGGCTCTCACGTGCCGTCCTGCGACGGAACCTGAGGCTATTGTTGGGAGCGGCTACGCGCCCTTCCGAGCAAGAGTCAGCGACCGTCTCGCACGGTCACTTGGCTCGGGTCGATCATGTCCATGGAGGGAGCGCGATCCCCATGCGGCCTGGGTCGATCATGTCCATGGAGGGAGTGCGATCCCCATGCAGCTCGGGTCGACTACCTCCATGGAGGTACCGCACCCAGGCTGGATGGGGATCGCACCCAGGCTGGATGGGGATCGCACCCAGGCTGGATGGGGATCGCACCCAGGCTGG
>Ga0302326_10020530_pt1 | contig 13592 bp, 11 predicted proteins | sample Palsa_T0_3_FD_202264 | JGI IMG/M metagenome (GOLD analysis project Ga0302326, IMG submission 202264) | Peat permafrost microbial communities from Stordalen Mire near Abisko, Sweden - Palsa_T0_3 | ecosystem: Environmental > Terrestrial > Soil > Palsa > Peat permafrost | place: Sweden: Abisko... | reverse complement strand
GCGTTGGTTGTGCAGCGTGCGAGCCTCTGATCAAGTCAATGTTTTGAAAGGGCATGGCTTTAGCCGTGCCGCAACGGTCCAAAATAGAGCATCGGCTTTAGCCCCTGAGGGAATGTTGGATCGCAATACGGACTTCCTCAGAGGTGCCTTATAAACGCGCAATCACGCGATCCGCAATGCCTTCTCGACAGCCTTCGGCTCGCGGTCGATCACCATCAGGTAAGCGCGCGTGGGGCCTTCGGGAACGCGCCTTCCCTGCTCCCAGTGGCGCAGCGTAGTGATGTTGAATCCGAAACGATCTGCAAACTGCTTCTGCGTAAGCCCCAGCCGCCCGCGAATCGCTTTCACGTCGATCTCCGTCGGGATGTGGACAACATAGGTTCCCTTTTTCGCGGTCCCATTTGCAAAGGCAAGGGCCTGTTCAAGCCCACGGATGATGCTCTTGCCAACCTTGCTCATGATCGATGCTCCTCCATCTGCACCAACTCCAATCTGCTCAGCGGCTGCGGGGATGGGTCAGCACCAAGCAGCTCTCTTCGCCAACGGAGAGAAAAGTGTGGACCCGTGCGGCTGTGTTGCGCAATACAAGTTCGGCACGAGCCGTGGTGCAATTGCCGATCCGAAGCCAGATCACCTTGGGCGGGCTCCCATGTACCTGGCTTCGCTGCGAGAAGTCAGAGTCCTTTGAAACGATTGCAAAGCCATTCTCCCGCGCATACCGCCAGACCTCAGTGTCGGAGATTCCGCGTGGACCGCAATTCCGTAAGTGGGATGAGCCGGGGTAAAGATCGCTCAGGGCAAACACCAAGCGGTGCGACAGGTTTTCATCGAACAGCAGCTTCACAACGAGAGGATCTCGAATCGGCGCTCGGCGTCCGCCGCGAAGGCCAGGCAGGCGCGAATGTCGGTCTCGGTAAGGTCGGGGAAATCGGCCAGAATTTCCTCTTGACTCATTCCGGAGGCCATGTAGTCCAGTACATCGTAGACAGTAATTCGCGTGCCACGAACGCACGGCTTGCCGCTGCGCTTGCCGGGGTCGATGGTGATGATCTGCGAGTAGTCCATTAGGTCTGCCTCCCGCTACGTGAATAAGTCCAGTATAAGCCTGATTGGAATAACTCTGTTTCTGTCAACTTCTCAAGTTCTCAGGACAGGACCTCAATCGGAGTCAGGGCCGCGTCATAGCACAGTTGTTCGGCTGCAGCTCTTATTTTATCGACGCTGTGGCATCTGACAACTCGATGATTGCTCTCTGGAGGAAATTGCCAGAATGCCACTCCCCTCAGCAGGGCGATGGAATCAACCGCTCCTTGGGGCGTTTCATAAAGAAGAACCTTCCACAACCCTCCTCCGCTGACACCCCCAAGACTCTTGTGTGATGGCAGGTCAGCAACATTGGTTCTCGCGTCTAGGAAGTCGGAGCCGCCATCAATCTGCGGTGTCGACACAGCTACTTCCGAACCTCTGAGTTCCATGCTTGCGTGGTTGTCACTGAGGGCCGCGAGGGATGCTGGAGCGCCGAGCAGGAACCATGTTTCGAGTCTCTCTGTGGCGGGGACGGATGACTCTGGAATTGACAGGTTGTAGAAAACTCCTCCATACGCCTCGACCGTTCCAACATAGAAATCCGGGATGCGAAGAAATACAAGATCCGGCCCGACTTCTGTTTCAGGGGTCGGACACGGCGGCCCAAACGGGACAACCGCCCTTCTGTCCAGGAGGAGTTTATGGCCCGCTCCAGTTCTTAGCGTTATTCCAACCGTTGGAGACAGTTTCAGCCTTCGTTCCCATACATGACGCGCTGTCAAACGTAGTGAGTAGCATTCATCGAAACGAGTGTCCCACTCCCGACTGGCTCGGGCTTTCCCGCTTCGGAGACGGCAAGAAGCACAACGCTATACATTCCAGTATCACGAACGACCTTGAGCCGCTGTTTGATAGACTCGGCATCCTCCCCGCTAAGGAAAGCCTCAATCCCATCGAGACTCATGCTCAACTCCCTTCGGAATTCTTGCAGTTTGGTTGAAAATCAACCAAAGTGCACTATCGATCACAGGCTTTGAATCCGCAAGGAGGTCGTAATGAGCTGCATCCTCACTCCGACCTCTTAGTTTGGTTTCGCGGCTGGCCAGCTTATTTTTTGTCTTCGACGTCCACGTACTCGGCGTCGATTACGCCTTCGTCTTTCTTCTGCTCACTTGGCTGTTCGGGGCCTGCTGCACCGGGACCGCCTTGCGTGGCCGACGCGGCGTTGGCCTTGTAGAGGACTTCGGCCAGTTTGTGGCTGGCCTGGGTCAGCTTCTCATGCGCGGCCTTCAACTCACCAGAACTCGGCGTGCCGGCGAGGGTTGACTTGGACTCGGCGAGGACGGACTCGACCTCGGACCTTTCCGGGCCCTGGATCTTTTCGTTGTTGTCTTTCAGCATCTTTTCGATGTTGTAGACCAGGCCGTCCAGCGAGTTGCGCGCTTCGATTTCTTCGCGCTTCTCCTTGTCCTCGGCGGAGTGCGCCTCGGCTTCCTTGGCCATTTTTTCTACTTCATCTTTCGATAGGCCGGAGCTCGAAGTGATGGTGATGCGCGTGTCCTTGCCGGTGGCGTTGTCCTTCGCGGTCACGTTGAGAATGCCGTTGGCGTCGATGTCAAAGGTGACCTCGATCTGCGGCACGCCGCGTGGCGCGGGGGGAATGCCCGCCAGTTTGAACTTGCCCAGCGTGCGGTTCTGCGCGGCCAGCGGACGCTCGCCTTGCAGCACGTGCACTTCGACTTCGGTCTGCGAGTCGGCAGCCGTCGAGAAGGTCTCAGTCTTCTTGGTCGGAATGGTCGTGTTGCGCGGAATCATCTGCGTGGCCACGCCTCCCAGAGTTTCGATTGCGAGGGTCAGCGGTGTCACGTCGAGGAGGAGCAAATCCTTGACTTCGCCGGCCAGAACGCCGGCCTGCACGGCTGCGCCGATGGCCACGACTTCGTCCGGGTTGACGCCGCGATGGGGCTCCTTGCCGAACATCTTCTTGACCAGCTCCTGAATCTTGGGCATGCGGGTCTGGCCGCCGACCAGCACCACTTCGTCGATCTTGTCCACGCCAATGCCGGCATCGGCCAGGGCCTTCTTGCAAGGCTCGAGAGAGCGGTCGATGAGGTCTCCCACAAGTTGCTCAAGCTTGGACCGGGTGAGCTTGCGGACGAGGTGCTTGGGCCCGGTCGCGTCCGCGGTGACGAAGGGGAGATTGATCTCGGTTTCAACGGTCGTTGAGAGCTCGATCTTGGCCTTTTCCGCCGCGTCCTTGAGGCGCTGCAGAGCCATTTCGTTGCCCTTGGAAGCGAGGTCGAGACCCTGCTCCTGCTTGAACTCGGCGATGAGCCATTCGACGATGCGCTGGTCGAGATTGTCGCCGCCCAGGTGGGTGTCGCCGTTGGTGGACTTGACCTCGATCACGCCTTCCCCGACTTCGAGGATGGAAATGTCGAACGTGCCGCCGCCGAAGTCGTACACAGCGATGGTCTCGTCCTTCTTTTTGTCGAGTCCATAGGCCAGCGCGGCCGCGGTGGGCTCGTTGACGATGCGCTTCACATCAAGGCCGGCGATCTTGCCGGCGTCCTTGGTGGCCTGGCGCTGGGCGTCGTTGAAGTAGGCAGGCACGGTGATGACCGCCTCGGTGACCGTCTCACCAAGATAGGCTTCGGCGGACTTCTTGAGCTTCTGCAGGATCATGGCCGAGATTTCGGGCGGGGTGTACTCCTTGCCCTGAGCAATGACGGCAATGTGGTCGCCCTGCTGGACCACCTTATAGGGGACCATCTTCATTTCGTCGGTAACTTCGTTGTAGCGCCGCCCCATGAAGCGCTTGATGGAGAAGATCGTGTTCTCCGGGTTGGTGATGGCCTGGCGCTTGGCGACCTGGCCAACCAGCCGTTCGCCGCTCTTCGAAAACGCGACGATGGACGGCGTAGTACGCGCACCTTCCTCATTCGCAATGACTTTGGGCTCCCCGCCCTCTAGGACCGCGACGCATGAATTGGTTGTGCCGAGGTCGATTCCAATGATTTTTCCCATGTTGGTTAGCCTGCCTGTTCCGTGAATTGCTGACATCCATAAGATGCATGATTGAGTGACTTGGTGTCAACTTTATTTGATTGTATCGTCATAAACTCTGACTGCAGCGAATCCGCGCCGCTTGGAACGGATGGAATGTGGGCTCCGCCCACTTTCCTCCCGAGGAAGCAGATTTCGGAAGCCGCGGACCTAGCGCCACGTGAGTGGGCCAGACAGAACTATTGGATGCAAAACGGGTAGTGAGAGCACTGGCCCCGTCTTCTTTGATCGATTGGGTTTACAGCGATTCTAGTTCGGGTCGGCAAGAGGAGAGTCAGTGGCATCTGATTCGGGGTCTGCATCACTGGCGCCCCTGGGCCCAATCGTTTACGCTCAATTGTTCGTTCGTCCATGACCACGGCTACCGCCCAAGCTCGCTACCCGCTCACACAGGGCGTTAACCCGTGGCTCGTCACGGTATCCGTGATGCTGCCGACATTCATGGAGGTGCTGGACACGGCGATTGCGTCGGTGGCGCTGCCCTACATTGCGGGGTCGCTGTCGGCTTCGAACTCCGAAGCCACCTGGGTGCTGACCAGCTACCTGGTGGCCAACGCGGTAATCCTGCCGGCGTCGAACTGGTTCGCGCGGCGGTTCGGGCGGAAGCGGTTCCTTCTGACCTGTGTGATCATCTTCACCGTGGCTTCGTTCTTTTGCGGAGCAGCTCCCTCGCTGGCGGTGATTCTGCTGGCACGGGTCTTGCAGGGAGCGGGCGGCGGAGCGCTGCAACCGTTATCGCAGTCCATCCTGCTGGAAAGCTTTCCGGTGGAGAAGCGGTCCATGTCCATGGCCGCTTATGGGCTGGGAATTGTCCTGGCTCCGGTGCTTGGGCCGACACTTGGCGGCTGGCTCACCGATACATTTAGTTGGCGCTATGCCTTCTACATCAATATTCCGGTGGGGATTCTGGCGGTGGTGCTGATTTCGCGCTTTGTGCACGATCCGCCCTATATCAAGAACGCCAAGTGGAGCCCGTTCGACAACATCGGCTTTGGCCTGCTGGTGGTGTGGACGGGTGCTCTGCAGATTGTGCTCGACAAGGGGCAGGAAGACGACTGGTTCGGCGCGATCTGGGTGCGCTGGGCGGTGGCCGCGCTGGTGTGCGCCCTGGTGGGCTGGGTGGGTCACTCGTGGAAGCATCCGGAGGGCCTGGTCAACCTGAACGTGCTGCGCGACCGAAACTTCCGCACCGGCTGCTTCATGATCGCCATGCTGGGGATGGCGATCTACATCACCATCGCCATTCTGCCGCTTTACTACCAGGAGGTGCTGGGCTACACCGCGTTCACCGCCGGGCTGGTGGTGGGGCCGCGCGGGATTGGCTCGTTTATCGGCTCGCCCGTGGTCGGCTTCCTGGGCTCGCGCATGGACCAGCGCATCCTGCTGTCGGGCGGGTTTCTGGTCTTTGGCCTTTGCGCGCTGGTGTTCGGGACCGTGAACCTGGACATTGGGCCGTATACGCTGCTGATTCCGATCACGCTGACGGGCTTCGCGCTCAGTTTTGTGTTTGTGCCGCTGGCCACCATGGCCACTTCCACGGTTCCACGCGAGGAGATGGGCAACGCAACCGGGCTGTTCAACATGCTGCGCAACATCGGCGGATCGATCGGGATATCGATGGCCACGACGGCGCTGATCCGGCGGGCGGCGCTGCACCAGGATGAGATCGGCGCCAATCTCTCACCCACCAATCCTGTGTTGCAGCAGAAATCGGCAGCCCTTGCTTACTATCTGGGCCACAGGATCGGCCCAGCGCAGGCGCGGCCAGGGTCTTTTGGAATGCTGTACGGGCTGATGGAGCAGCAATCGGCGCTGATGGCGTATGTGGATGTGTTTCGCTGGACGGCGCTGCTGGCGTTCTTCTGCGCCCTCGCGTCGTGGCTGTTCAAAAAACCGAAGAGAAACGCTGCGCCGCCGCCGGGGGCCCACTGATTTTCCGCTGCACCTTGCCGATGGTGTCTTCCCCAAGATCAAACCGCAGAAACAACAAGGCCCCCGCAGTTTGCAGGAGCCTTGTGTGGTGCATTGCCGAGTCCTGCGCCTCCCGTTGCGGGAGACCGGAACGCCGGCAAGGTTGGCGGTCAGCGGGCGAAGCGGCGACGAGCCGCGCCGGCCATGGCCACGATGCCGGAACCGAGCAGCAGGAACGTGCTGGGCTCCGGGGTTGTTGGCGGAGGGCCTTGCACGCTGACCGAGTCGAGTTCCCACGATCCGAGGTCGTTTTCGTCAGTAAACGACAGGGTAGTGGAAGGGCCGGTTGCGGTCTCCGAGTACGAATACAGCGTGTAGGCATCTGCCGAAACGTTCGACAAGGACAACAAAGTTGTCGTGCCAAACGCTGCGACAAAGCTGTTGTAATAATCCGTCGACGGATCCGGATCAGTGTCGTTCAACAACGCGAACTCGATGGTATACGAATCGCCGGCCGTTGTAGCGAACGTCTGTGAGAGCGTGGCGGTGCCCCCAACTGTCCCCAGCGCAGCTTCAAACGGCAAACCGTTATAGGGAGTCGCGCCGATTGCCAGCGGATCCCCAGTGTCAACAAAGGAGAAAGGATCCGATGTGGCCGTACCCGACCAGTTGGAAAAGTCGCCGGTTCCGAAGGCGCAGTTCTGAATCAGGTTAGCGCCGGCGGAAACGCCGTTGCACGAATCTGCCATGGCCCGTTGAGCGCCCAGGAGACTCACGAAAAACAGTACGAGGATAGTGATTGATTTACGCATTTTGATGTTTTCCTCTCTGTGGAAGTGGCTCTTTGGCTACTTCTTCAACTTGTCCAGCAAGACGGGTTTGGTGGTGGCGGAAGCGGCTTTCCAGCCGTTGACAAGGTTGGCCGCGTTGGCGGTGCCGATGCCGGTTGGGAAGTCCCAACCTGTGTTAGCCGTGTAAGCCGGGTCTGCAGCCACGTCAGAAGTGGAGAGAATCCCATAGGTGCCGCCGTCAATATAGCAATCGTTGGCGCCCGTGCAATTGATCACGTTGTCGCCCTGCGTGACGTCGTAAAACAAGCAGGTGGGACCGACCCCGTTGCCGAGCGAGGAATTGCAGGAGGAATTGCCGCTTGCACCGTATTCCGTATTGGCGAGGCTGTAGAGAACCGGGTTGGCGTTGCCCCAGGCTTCGCCGGTGCTCTGGTTGACGAGCGCCTGGATGCCGGCCCAAATTGGACTGGACACCGAGGTGCCGCCCCAGCCAGTCCAGTCAGCGGGATTGGCTCCGCATGGAGCAAAGCCTTCAGCGGCGGTTCCGTCGGCGGGATTGGAGATGCAAGCCGCGTAGTATTCGCCCCAGAATCCGTTGGACGCCATCAGGGAGACGTCAGGGATATCGCGAACCCCATCCGCTGGAACGCCAACCAGACTTTGCCAAGCGGGCTTGGGATAGCCCGCGCAGGTGCCGCTCACTACGCCGCGCTTGGACGCTGTACCGGTGGCGCAGCCGCTGGGGCCGCCGCTGCCGGCGCCTGTCGTCTGCACACCGGAAAAACTGTTGCAAAGGCTGCCTGTCCCATAAGTCGGATAGCCGGCGAACGAGGTGTAAATTCCCCCGGCGCAGGAGTCGTCCCAGGGAACCTCCGGGATATAGGACAGGGCGGTGCGGAAATTCGCCAGGTTGGTAGCACTGAAGTAGGTGTTGTATTCGCCGAAAGGATAGGCGGCAAAGTCGGTGCCGCCGACGGAAACGTTGTACGGAGTCGAGGTGAAACCGCTGACGCTGATGCCGTGGGTAGCATTGGCTCTGTTGGCATCCGTGCTGTCTGCGCCTTCATCGCCGGAGGAGACAAATACCGTCACGCCCTCGCCGACTGCCGACTGATAGAGGTTACTGATGTACAGGTTTTCCAGGGCTCCCAGCTCAGTTTCGGACTCGCCGTAGCTGATGCTGACGATCTTCGGGGGAACCGCTTCCGTGAGGAGGTTGGCCAAAGCGAGAAAGCCGCCGAATTGTGTCGTATCGTTGCAGGCCGCGCTCACGATGGCCGCATTGGGTGCCGCCGCAGTTGACCAATCGACGTCGATGGCGGCTTCCGTGTCGTCTCCGTTATCGCCGGGGTTTGCGCAGGTATCGGCGGTGCCCGTGGGGTTGACCTGGGTCAAGGTGCCGTAAGGATACGTGCGGCTGAGACCCATGACCTTGCGGAAGGCAAGGAAGTCGCCCGCGCTGTACTGGTTGGTGTCTTCCACCACGACAATGGTCTGTCCCTTGCCGGTGATACCGGCTGCGAAGAGCGGATTGAAATTATAGATGGTGGCAAGGTCGGCAGCCCCGATGAAATTGTAAGGATATCCCGCGCTCCCTTTCGGCTGGACGTCTGGCCGGCGCACATTCAAGCCGTGCGGCATGAAGTCGTTCAGTTTCGCAATGCCCTCGACCACAGGAGCCAACGCGCGTGGCATGGTCGGATCGTTCATATTCGAGATATGCGCCTTGCCGTCAACCATAAGGTTGTGTAAGGGGGCCTGGAATGCGTCCCGGACCTGCCCTGCATCGCCCGAAAACTCGATTGTCATTCTGTCGGGAGAGACGTTGCTGACATGGAAGCCCTTCGAGGACAGCCATTCCCTAACGGTGTCGATGTCTTCGTCGGAGGCGCCGAAACGGTCGCCAATTTCCTTGTTGGTGAGCCACTTGTGGAAGAGGGCCGACTTGGGGTTGTGCAACTCGGAAATATATTGTTCGAAAGCCGCCTCGGCCTCAGGTGTACGGTGCAGGACCAGTTGCAGGCCATTCATGGGTGCTTCGTCCCGCAAAATACCCCGATCGTTGGCCGGGATCGCGTCCGGATGTGTGTTGCCGGCTAAAGTGACGCGATTTGTGTCGTTGATCGAATCCCTTATGAGCCGTTCGTGGTTCTCAGCAGCAGAAACGGTTGTCGCGAAACCAAGGGCAAGTGCAAACGCCGAAAGCGCATACACAGATCGAGCACAGTTCTGGTTCATGGGCGGTCCCTCCGAGGAAGTCTTCTCTAGCTCGGTTTGCAATTAATGTGCCAAAACTTTCCAATCCAGAATCAACGACTTACGGGAGTTCATGGGGAAGAGTGTGCAGATTCTTGCACGGATGGGGGAGAAGCAGTGGAAGTTCAATGCCACTTTGGGAAAGCCTGAAATGATTACCAATGTGGGATTCCGGGGTTGCTTTCTCAGATGCGCCTTGCTCATCCTGCGTTCCGTTCATTCGACGCGCATATCCGGGGTGGATTCATACGATAAGTCCCATTTATTCAGCAACTAATGGCCTTCTCAGTGCGCAGCCGAAGCCCGTCTCTAGACAACTCTCCGGATGCGGTGGGCATCTATCCGACTGTGTGTCACTGCATGGCTGAGTCCATGAAGTCCAGGCCTCGGAAAGCGGGGTTCGAACCGCAACGAAGGAGGACCATCGAGATGATCAGGAACAAAGTTCTATTCAGTATTCCAATTTTTCTGCTAGCGGCTTCAGGTTTCGCGAGGGCGCAGGAAACCAACCCAACGGCGAATGCGCAATCGCCCCTGCAATCGAATGCCGTGCCGATGTCCCAGGAAGGGATGCGCGACGACGTTCCGATTTACAGGATCCAGGTTGTCGGCCGCGACATTCCGGCCATCAATTACTTCCATCGCAGCAGCGCCACCAAGATCGGCTTTCAGGGAACGAGTCTGCTGCCCGCCGCGAAAGGTTCGGCCAAGGTGGAAGCGCGCCTGGGACGGACCTCCATCGATGCAAGCTTCGAGGGATTGACGCCCGCCAACGGCTTCGGGCCCGAGTACCTGACTTATGTTTTGTGGGCTATTACTCCGGAGGGCCGGCCAATCAACCTCGGCGAGATACTTCCCACTGGATCGAAAGACAGGAGCCAGCTTACAGTTACAACCAATCTGCAGGCTTTCGGGCTCATTGTTACGGCCGAACCCTACTTTGCAGTTACCATGCCGAGCGACCTGGTGTTGATGCAGAACGTCGTTGACGATAAAACGCAAGGTGTGATCGAACAGGTCAACGCGCACTATTCCCTGCTGCCGCGCGGCGCCTATGCTGAGACGGCCGGCCGTCACACGGTGCTCAATCCAATCACCCGCGATGAACGGTCGCCGCTGGAAGTGTATGAGGCAATCAATGCGGTGCAGATTGCCGAGGCCGCGGGAGCCGACAAGTACGCCGCGGATACGATGACTACGGCGAAAACTGCATTGCAGAACGCGCACGATATCGACGTGCACGGAAAAGATCGCAAAGAAGCCATTACCTATGCGCGCGAGGCGGTGCAGGCTGCGGAAGATGCGCGCATCATTACCATTCGCAAGATCAAGGCGGAGGACGATGCGGCGCAACTGCAGGCTAAGAACCAGGCTCAGCAGGACGCCCAGCAATCGCAACTAGCAGCCCAGCAGGCCCAGATGGCCGCGCAACAGTCGCAGTTAGCAGCCGAACAGCAGGCAGCGGCGCGCGTCAAGGCCGATGCCGATGCCGCCGAGGCCGAAGCACGTGCAGCCAAGGCGCGCGAGGCACAGCAGGCAGCGGAACAGAGTGCGCAGTTGGCTTCTCAACAGGCTGAACAGGTGCGTGAAAGGCTTCGTCAACAGTTGAACGCCGTGCTGCAGACCACTGAAACCGCGCGTGGCTTGATCGTCAACATGTCCGATGTGCTTTTTGATTTCAACAAATATACGTTGAAGTCCGAGGCGCGGGAGAAGCTGGCCAAGGTCTCTGGGATTCTGCTTGCGTATCCTAACTTGAAGCTCCAGGTGGAAGGGTACACGGATAACATCGGGTCGGATGAGTATAACCAGAAGTTATCTGAAGAACGGGCCGATTCGGTTCGCGAGTATCTGGTCTCACAAAGTGTTACCGATGCCAATGTTTCAGCCAAGGGTTTGGGCAAGAACGATCCCATCGCTGATAACTCGACAGACAAAGGGCGAGCCCAGAACCGGCGTGTTGAGTTAGTGGTTTCCGGCGCGGCGATTGGCATTGAACCGAGCGCGCCGGGAGCGCAAGGGATGAGCCGGCAGGCGCCCGCACAATCCGTCCAGGGTGGTGGCGCGCAGGCCGCCGAGAATATGGCCGGATCGTCGAATCCGCCGCAGTAACTCGTATACTTTCGATCGAATAACATGGGCTGACTCCCAAGATTGGGGGTCAGCCCATGTTCATCTCCACTCATTGAAGCAGCGGGACAAATTTGCCGCGACCCTCGTCGAATTGCTCAATCCGGCCGCTCATGATGTCGTAATACCACCCATGCAGCAGCAAACGCCCGTCGCCTGTTGCTCGATCGATGTACGCGTGGGTCTTCAGGTTGTCCAATTGAACCAGGACATTGGCATGGGCAAGCGCCGTGTGGCGGGTGAGTTCGCCTGCGTTGCGCTGCACCTCATCGAGATAGGCCCACGCTGGCGCGACGTGATGCAGCCAGTCGCGAACGCTGGTTAATCCGTCAAGGGCCTGGGGGTCCATCAGGGCGCGAATGACGCCGCAATCGGAGTGTCCGCAGACTATGAGATGCCGCACGCGGAGGACTTCGACGGCGTATTCAATGGTTGCCGAGACGCCGCCTGCGGGCTCACCCGCACGGGGAATGACGTTCCCGGCGTTGCGGCAGATGAACAGGTCGCCGGGCTGGGTTTGCAGGATGAGGTCAGGGACGATGCGCGAGTCGGCACAGGTGATGAAGAGCGTCTCGGGCTGCTGTCCGTCGGCGAGCAGGTGAAACTTGTTGCGCCAGGCTGGAAACGCCTCGGTCAAGAACCGCCTGTGCCCTTCTATCAACCTCTCCATTCAGCCTCCGGAGTCAGCTCTTGCCCGACTAAATCGGACTTTTTGCCTCTGCTCAGCCTATCGCATCGCAGACCATGCTGATATTTTGGTGCGAGACGCTTTTGAGCAGCGCGACCGCCAAGTTCGTAACCAGGAGACCCCCACACGATGAAGCAGCTTGAAAGACTATTGTCGTATACGGTTATTTCTGTCCTGTCGCTGACCGCAGTCGCGCACGCACAAACGGTGGATTCGTTCGACCCCGCGCTCAAAGCCCGCGTGGACCGAATTGCCGCGCAGGTGCTGGAGCAGACGGGCGTTCCTTCTGCATCCGTTGCGGTGGTGCAGCACGGCAAGCTGGTTTACACGCATGCTTACGGGAAGGCGCGATTGGAGCCTCCCTTGGCAGCCACGCCGGAGATGCGCTACTCCGTCGGGTCGATTTCAAAGCAGTTTACGGCGGCGGCGGTTCTTCTGCTGCAGGAAGACGGCAAGCTTTCGCTGGATGACGCCGTGGGCAAGTATATTCCGGGGCTCACGGAGGGCGACAAGGTGACCATCCGGCAGATTCTGTCGCACACTTCGGGCTACCAGGATTACTGGCCGGAAGACTACGTGATGACGCCCATGCTGAAGCCGGAGAGTTCGCAGCAGATTCTTGATACGTGGGCCAGGAAGCCGCTGGACTTTGAGCCGGGAACCAAGTGGCAGTATTCGAATACGAATTTCGTAATCGCGGGGCGGATTGTGGAGACCATTACGGGCGCGCCGCTGATGGACTTTTTGGTCAGCCGGATCTTTCGGCCGCTGGGAATGAAGAGCGTGTGGAACTCTGACGAGGCCAAGCTTACCGCGGTGGACGCTACGGCCTACTACCGTCATGCGCTTGGGCCGTTGCGCGTGGCTCCAAAGGAAGGACGCGGATGGATGTTTGCGGCCGGAGAACTGGCCATGACGGCGCACGACCTGGCGCTGTGGGATGAGAGTCTGATTGCCGAGACGGTGCTGAAACCGGAAAGCTACAAGCAGATGTTCACCGAGGTGAAGCTAAAAGACGGCAAGGGGACGCACTACGGGCTGGGCGTGTTTGTTCAGGACCGCAACGGGCATCGGTCGATTGAGCACGGCGGCGAGGTTTCCGGCTTTGTTTCGGACAACGAGGTGCTGGTGGATGACGGCGTGGCAGTGGCAGTGCTAACCAACCAGGACGCTGTGGGCGCAGCCTCGTCCATTGCGCGGCTGGCAACGCCTGCTGTGCTGAATGCGCCGTTGACCGCGCCAGAGCAGCAGGCAATCGATATGTATCACGGCTTGCAGCAGGGGCGCATTGACCGCTCGCTGCTGGCGCCCAACCTGAGCGACTACTTTACGCCCGAGGCGCTGGCTGACTTTCGCGACAGCCTGGGACCGCTGGGCGAACCGCTGACGTTCCACCAGGGCGGCAGCGAGCAGTTGCGCGGTGGAATGACGTTCCGGGCGTTCCAGATTGTTTATCCAGGCAAGCGGTTGACCCTGACCACGTATACCTATCCGGATGGGAAACTGGAGCAGTATTTGATTGCGCCGGCTGAATAGTTCCTCATGTTCTCGTAATTTCCGGCGCATCGTCCTTTCCGCTTCTTTCTGCGGAAAGGATGGGAAGCCGCCGAGCCCTGTGGCGCGCCAGCGCGTCTGCCCCACCGCAGGCGGCGCGATACACTTGAAATTGACCTATGTTTGAAAACCTTACTGACAAACTTCAGCGTGCCTTCAAGACCCTCCGG
>Ga0302326_10020529_pt1 | contig 13593 bp, 7 predicted proteins | sample Palsa_T0_3_FD_202264 | JGI IMG/M metagenome (GOLD analysis project Ga0302326, IMG submission 202264) | Peat permafrost microbial communities from Stordalen Mire near Abisko, Sweden - Palsa_T0_3 | ecosystem: Environmental > Terrestrial > Soil > Palsa > Peat permafrost | place: Sweden: Abisko... | reverse complement strand
GTACCTGCAGGAACACGTCAGCGGCATGGTCGTACTGCAACTTTTCAATCGCGAACGCAAGGCCTACGCGCAATTCTCGGCCATCAACCGCAGCCACGTTGACGCCTATAAAGATGCGATCCTGGCCTACTCTCTCTACTATCCTGCGGTCGATTTTTTCTCTGCGATCGCGATTGCCTGCGTGATTTGGTTTGGGGGCCAGGATGTAATGCGCGGCATCGTGGCCAGGAGCATCTCGCTACAGTTCGATCCTCACACTTTCGTGAGTTTTCATGTGGTCGCCACCGCGGCTTCGCTCGGAGTGGTTGTAGGCTTTACCCAATACGCGCAGCGCTTTTTCCGGCCGATCATGGATTTCAGCGAGAAATACAACACGCTGCAGTCGGCGATGGCGGCGAGCGAACGCATTTTCAAGCTGCTGGATACGCCGGTGGATATCGTTTCCTCGGCAGTGACTAAGAAGCCGGAGGGTCCGGGACGGATTGAGTTTGAGCACGTGTGGTTCGCGTATCGCGATACAGAAAACGTGGAGCCCCGTGTGGGGACGGCCGCCCCCGGCCGTCCGGACCGACCCGAAGGGTCGACTGCCGCTGTACCCGCGGCCGAAGGAACGCCCGATTGGGTGCTCCGCGACGTGACCTTCGCCATCGATCCCGGAGAAACGGTCGCGGTCGTCGGCCACACCGGCGCGGGTAAGACCACGCTTATCTCCCTGCTGCTGCGCTTCTACGACGTACAGCGCGGCGCGGTGCGCATCGACGGGGTCGACGTGAAAGAGATGGACCTGGTCGACCTGCGCAGCCGCTTCGGCGTTGTGCTGCAGGATCCGTTCCTGTTCACAGGCACAATCGGCGGAAACATTCGCCTGGGGACGAACCGTATTCAGGACGCGGACGTGGCCAAGGCCGCCGAAGACGTGAACCTCGGCGACTTCGTGCGCGGGCTGCCTAACGGATTCAACGAAGAAGTCCGCGAGCGCGGATCGACGCTGTCGACCGGGCAGAAGCAACTCATCTCCTTCGCCCGCGCGCTGGCCCACGAGCCGAAGATTCTGATCCTCGACGAAGCCACATCCAGCGTCGACACCGAAACCGAATTCAAAGTGCGCGACGCCCTCGCCCGCATGGTCGAAGGCCGCACTTCGCTGATCATCGCGCATCGCCTGTCGACCGTGCAGCGCGCAGACAAGATCATCGTCATGCACAAAGGCCAGGTCCGCGAAATGGGCACGCATCAGGAATTGCTGGCCCAGCGCGGCATTTACTTCAAGCTGTATCAGCTGCAGTACAAGGATCAGGAGCTAAGTTTGGCGCGGGGGACGCTAGCCACGAAAGCAGAAGTCATAGCTAGTGCGGACGACTAGAGCCGGATTTGGCATAATCGAGCAGGTTTTTATCTCGTGAAGACATGGCAAGTCTTCGTGCTCGGCATGCTCTGCAGTGCGGCCATGTTCCTGCTTCCACTGTACGAGCGTTTGCTTGCCGGAACCAGCGCCGCAATCGTGGTCGGGGCTGTTGCCTATGGATTCTTTCTTCGGCCGAAGAAAGAAGTATTTCTTGTGCGAACGACTTTCAAGGTCCCGAAGCGGGATCACTTCACGATCGAACATGATCAGATCGCAGTCAAAGTTGTCCTCACTCGGCTTTGGCTCCTCTTTCTACCTACCGTTATCGCAGTAGGATTTCTAGTCGCCACAGCGGCACAGGGTACGACCTGGACCTTCAGCCTGCTCGGCGGGGATCGCTTCGGCGAGGACTTTCCTACCGGCCTTTATATCTTGCGGGCGCTGCTCTTCTTAGTCGTCGGAACGCTCTCAGCCTGGATCGGCGAGAGATGGATTCTCCGTAACGCAGAGGCCCGTAGCCTCCACTCGCTCAGGATGCGGGGAAAGCGAGTTTCGTACGCATTCGTAGATGCTTCCGGTGGGTATTACGGCGGGGAAGGGCTGATCGTCGGAAAGATTCGCCCCGGAGACTTGTCAAATCTCGTTGTTTACAGGACAGAAAAGCCTGAGGTCAACAAAACACCGCTAACCTGCCTCTTCCACAGATTCGTCATTGTTGGTCGAGGCCTTACAGAACTGGATGAAGCGACCATTGCAAAACCTTCATTGCAACCTGTGCCTGCGCAAACGCCTTCTTAGCCAGCCCATGCCGTCCAGGCTACAAAAAGCCCCTCCTACGGGAACCACTCTCTCGCTGTTCTCGTATCCAGGAGTACGATAGTCGCGCAACCTTCATTCGGAGGCTACTACTCCCGCAACCATGAAAATCCGAGAACGCATTCCCCAGCTTCTCTCGCTCCTCCCCCTAGCTCTGCTCTTTACCACGACGGTTATCTCCATCGCGCAGGCCCAAGACAAACCAAAAACCTCCGACTCCATCCCCGCCTACCGCAACCCCGCGCTCACCGTCGACGAGCGCGTGGCTGACCTGATGTTGCGGATGACGCTGGAAGAGAAGATCGGGCAGATTGCGCCGTCGGGGAATCCGAAGACTGAGGTCATCGATCCGACGGGCACTTACACCACCGACTCGGCCAGCGCCGTGCTGAATCGCTGGTGGGACCCTGATCTGGATTTCACGCCGCGCAAGGCGTCCATCCTGCGCAATGGGGTACAGCGCTATCTCAAAGAGAAGACGCGGCTCGGCATCCCGGAGCTGTTCATGGGCGAGGCGCTGCACGGATTCATGGAGTATGGCAGCACCAGCTTTCCGCAGGCGCTGGGGCTGGCCAGCACATGGGACCCGGCGTTGTTGCATCAGGTATTCACGGCCGCCGGTGAAGAAGCCGGCTCAGCGGGCGCGGGACAAGTGTTTTCGCCGGTGCTCGACATTGCGCGCGATCCGCGCTGGGGACGCACCGAGGAAACTTACGGCGAAGATCCATTTCTGGCGGCGCGCATGGGCGTGGCGGCAATTACGGGGCTGCAGGGAGATTCATTTTTCATCAATCGACACCACGTGATTGCGACCGCGAAACACTTCGCCGCGCACGGCCAGCCGGAAGGCGGCACAAACACGGCGCCTGCGAATTATTCCGAGCGCATTCTTCGCGAAAATTTTCTGGTGCCGTTCCAGGCCGCCGTTGAAGAAGCGCACGTCGGCAGCGTGATGGCTTCGTATAACGAGATCGACGGCATTCCGTCGCATATAAATCCGTGGCTCCTGAACCGTGTGTTGCGCCAGGAGTGGGGCTTCCGAGGCTATGTCGCCTCCGACGGCGAGGGCTTGCAGATGCTGATCCAGACCCATCATGTGGCCGCCAACAAGCCTGACGCTGCGCGGTTGGCCATTGCCGCGGGCGTGGATTACGACCTGTCGGATGGTTCGGTTTATCGCACGCTGCTCTGGCAGGTAAAACAGGGCATCGTTCCTGAGAGCGACCTCGATCGCGCTGTAGCTGACGTGCTGGCCACCAAGTTTCGGCTGGGGCTCTTCGAAAATCCGTTTGTCGATCCCGACTACGCCGAGAAAACTACGAATAGTGCGGAGCATCGGCAGATTGCGTTGAAGGCGGCGCAGGAGACTTTGGTCCTACTAAAAAATGAAAAGAATCTCCTGCCGCTCGATCTGTCCAAGCTGAAAACCATCGCCGTGATTGGGCCGAACGCGGAAGGCTTGCACCTCGGCGGGTACAGCCGCGGCCCATCGCATTCCGTGCCGATACTGCAAGGCATTCGCGGCCGCGTTGGAGCGAAAGCGAAGGTTGTCTATGCGCAAGGCTGCCAGTTCACCGCTGGAAAGCAGGACTGGCATGGATGGTTTGAGAACGATGCCAAACTTGTCGACCCGGCAACGCAGGCCGACAAAATTAAAGAAGCCGTGGACGCAGCCAAAAATGCGGATGTGGCGATTGTCGTGGTCGGCGAAAACGAAGCGACCAACCGCGAGGCCTGGGCGGAAAATCACCTGGGCGATCGCGATTCTCTCGACCTGCTCGGCGCGCAGAATGATCTGGTGAAAGCCGTGGTTGAAACGGGCACGCCGACCGTAGTGTTGCTCATCAACGGACGGCCACTCTCTATTAATTACATTGCCGAGCACGTTCCGGCGATTCTGGAGGGATGGTATCTCGGGCAGGAAGGCGGCACCGCGGCGGCGAACGTTCTATTCGGCGATGTGAATCCGGGCGGCAAGCTGCCCATCACGTTTCCTCACTCCGTCGGCGATCTGCCCGATTTTTATAATCACAAGCCGTCGGCGAACCGTACCTACGCGTTCAGCACGCGGAAGCCGCTGTTTGCATTCGGCTATGGACTGAGTTATACAACTTTCAAATTCGACAATCTGCGCGTCGAGCCGGCGCAGATTCAGGCTGGCGGCACGGCCAAAGTCAGCGTCGACGTGACTAATACAGGATCGCGCGAAGGCGACGAAGTTCCGCAGTTGTACGTACATCAGAAGATTGCATCGGTGACGCGGCCGGTAATGCAACTGAGAGGCTTTCAGCGCATCACGCTGAAGCCAGGCGAGAAGAAGACTGTCGAGTTCGCCGTCACTCCCGACGCGCTCTCCATGCTGAATATCGACATGCACAAAGTTGTCGAACCTGGCGTTTTCGAAATCATGGTTGGGCCGAGTTCCGATCAGACCACTACAATTCCGCTCACGGTGAGGGGCATCAACGGGGAGGATGGCAAGGCGTCCATGCCTCCCGCGCCGGCAGGATCGGAATCCGGCGTGGTCAGTACCTTCGACGACATGAAAGTCTCGGCCAAATACGGCGCCTGGATTTCGACGACCGATAGTGAGGGCGGGGGCAAGTCTACTGGATCGATGCAGGTGGTCGACGGCGGGGCAAACGGCTCCAAAGGCGCATTGCGCGTAAGCGGCGAGCTCATTCCAGGCGCTTCGTTTCTTTACTCGGGCGTTATGTTTGCGCCCGGCGGTTCTCCGATGGAATCGGCGAATCTCTCCAGCAAGAAGACCATCTCGTTCTGGGTGAAAGGCGATGGCCAGGGTTATGCGCTTGCGGTGATCACCGAGAGCAACGCCGGAGGCATGCCAGCGATCAAGCCGTTTGTGGCTGGCCCGGAGTGGAAGCAGCTCTCGTTCCCTCTGTCAGATTTTCAGACCGACGGCGCGGACATTCGCGGCTTCGCCTTCGCCCACGCTCAGCAGCCAGGGAAATTTGAATTTGAGATTGATCAGTTGGAGATCAAGTAGGAAGTGACAGTTCTGTAAGCGAGTGGCCTTACAATGCTGTCTTGCGAATCGTGATCTCAGCCGGCGAAGCCTCGGGAGAAATGTACGGGGCGCAGCTGATCGAAGCTCTGCGGCATGCCAGCCAAAACCCGGCGGACCTGGGCTCCGCCGGACAGCCGGGGGCGGCTGTCCCCACAAAAACCTGGTTACCGGACCAACTCGAATTCTTCGGCGTGGGTGGGGACCGGATGCGCGCCGCCGGCTGCGATACAGTTGTCGACGCAAAGGATCTGGCCGTTGTCGGCATCACAGAAATTCTTAGCCATCTGCCGAAGATCCTGGGTCTTTACCGACGACTGATCGCGGAAGTCGAGCGGCGGCGGCCCGACCTGGCCATCGTGATCGACTCGCCGGCATTCAACTGGCGTGTGGCGCGGCAGATGAAGCGACGCGGAATTCCCACCGTTTACTACGTCGCGCCGCAGTTCTGGGCGTGGCGGCAGGGGCGGGTGCGACTGCTGCGCGACTACATCGACAAGGTTCTGGTCATCTTTCCGTTTGAAGAAAAGTTTTTTCGCGACCGTGGGGTGGACGCGACTTTTGTCGGCCATCCCCTGGCGGACTTGCCTTGCCCGGCGATTGTGCGCAGCGACTACGCGGTGGAATTTCATCTCGACCCGGCCAAGCCGTGGATTACGCTCATGCCCGGCAGCCGGGTGAAGGAAGTCCGCATGAATTTGCCGACGATTGTGCAATCGGCGGTGCGGCTTGGACCCGCGCACGAATTCCTGCTGCCGGTGGCGCCCACGCTTGACCACAGTTTTTTGTCAAGCCTCATCTCACGTGAAGTTGGCGCGCCGAGAATTACGCTGGTGCCGGAATCTCTGCCGGCGCTGGCACACGCACGCGCTGGAATCATTGCCAGCGGCACGGCGACGGTCGAGGCGGCGATGATGAACACGCCCTTTGTGATGGTCTACCGGGTTTCGCCGCTGACATATCTACTGGGGAAGCCGCGGGTGAAGGTTCCGAGATTCGCCATGGTGAATCTGATTGCCGGGGAAGAGATTGTGCCTGAACTGGTGCAGAACGATTTCACGGTTGAGAAGGTGGTCGCACGGATGAACGAGATCTTGCCGGACGGACCGGCGCGCGAACGGATGATGGCGGGGCTGACGGGGGTCAAAGCACGGCTTCGACCGCCCAAGGCGGCTTCTGGAGCTCCGGAACAACCGGAGGATCGCGCCGCCGAGATCATCCTGAGAATGTTGCACTGAGAATGTTGCATAAGTAGCCCCGTGGAGCAGCGGACAGCCTCCTTCGGGCCGCAGTAGCGAGGCTCCGCAGCGAACTGACAATTGCCTCGATGCCAAGAGCGCATTGCGCTGAAGCGCAACCCCGGACGAGGCGTCCGGGGCTACACGCTCAGCTTCGTTCTATCGCCGAAAAGTCCAATGTGCAAGCAATCTTCATATGACAAAGTCCTGACATCCCGCCCTAAACCTTGTGGTCCCAGCATCTTTTACGACAGAATCTTCATCATAGGAAATGGGTTATCATTTCCTGGAGACTCTCCTTAATGTTGATTCACCCGCGGCGCGTTCTGGGCGTCCTTACGAGTTCCCTGACTCTGGGGTTGGCCGTTTTGCTGGCGACGCCGTCGTGGGCCGCGGAAAAAGCCCGCCTGCGGGTGGACGACTATCAGATCGAGGCCACGCTGGATCCGCATCTTCATCAGATCACAGCCCGGGCCAAAGTTAAATTTACGGCCCTGCAGGATCTGAGCGTCGCGGTCTTCGAGTTACATAATGATCTGCGGGTCAGCAAGGTGGTCGACGATAAGAATCAGCCACTTTCCGCCGAGCGGGTCACGCAGGACTCGACCGTGCGCGTTCCGCTGACCGCCGGGTTACTCAAGAATGCCTCGACCACTCTGACTTTCGAATACGAAGGAACACTCGAATCGGCCGATAATAGCCCGGTTCCGGGGCTCAAGCTGGCTTACATTGGCGATGACACCAGCTATCTGTTTTATTCGGGACGCTGGTTTCCGGTCAGCGGCTTTGGCATCAACCGGTTCACGTCGACCATAAGCATCACTCTGCCCGCACATCTGCTGGTGGTCGGAAGCGGCAAAGTGACGACCGCCGACCACGCTGCCTCGAACAAACCGAACGCCAGCGTATTGCCCACCAAGACTTACACCTTCGTTTCTGCCAAGCCTAGCTTCCCCGGCACCATCATCGCGGGAATTTTTCAGGAGTATAAGAGCGACGACGCTGGCATGGATCTGCATGTGTTTTTCAAGCCTTCGCATCAGAGCCTGGCGCCGGCTTACACCACAACTGCGGTTCAGGAATTCACGTACTTCCTCACACTGTATGGGCTGCCGCCTTCGCAAAGGCTGAACGTGGTGGAACTGCCCGCCGACACGCTGCCCTACGCCTGGGCACCGGAAATCGCCGGACTGGCGGGACCATCGATCACCGAAAAAACGAATTACCGGCTGCTGGCTAACGCCATTGCGCACCAGTGGTGGGGTGTTTCCGTGAGTCCGGCGAGCAAGGAAGACTGGTGGCTAAGCGACGGATTCTCCCGTTACTCTGAGGCGATGTACGTGGAGAATGCCGCTGGTTCCGCGGGTCTCGAAGAAGTAGTGAAGGATATGTCGGTGGGTGCGCTCGCCTATGACACGGTGCCGTTGTCGAGCGCCGGCAAGCTGGATATTTTTTCTACCGAGTTTCAATCGCTGGCCACCGATAAGGGCGCGATGATCCTGCACATGCTGCGCTGGGTGCTGGGCGAGGACAAGTACAACAAGACGATGCGCGAGTTCGCCAGCAAATTCGCCGGGAAATCGGCGAGCATGGACGACTTCAAGGCGATCGCGGAGAAAAACTACGGCGACCAGCTCACCTGGTTCTTCTCCCAGTGGCTCGATTCCACCGGGGCGCCGGAGTTCAAACTGAAGTACACGACATACCGGCTGGGCGGCGCGGCGGCTACGAAGGAACAATCGGCCAAAGATGAAAAAGCTCCGGGATTCCGCGTTACTGGAGAGATTTCACAGGATCTCGATCTGTTCCGCATGCCGGTGGACATAAAAATCGATACCGACGGCAAGACTGAAAATAAGCGGATTGAGGTAGTGGGCACGACTTCGCCTTTCACCATCGAAACCTTCGGGCGTCCGCGGCGCATTTCGATCGATCCCGATCATCACGTGCTGACCAATACCAGCGACATAAAACAGCGGGCCGCGATCCTGCGTGGGCAAGCGCTGCAGCAACAAGGAGACCTGACCGCTGCGCTTACCGAATTCAACAAGGCGCTCGATCTCAACAAAAACAGTTCTCTGGCGCACTACCGCATCGCGGAGATCTTTTTTCTGCAAAGAAACTACCAGTCGTCAGCCAATGCTTACCGCGCCGCCATCGATGGCGACGGCGAACCCCGCTGGACTGAGGTCTGGAGCCATATTCAGCTGGGCAAGATTTTTGACATCACGGGCCAGCGCGAACGGGCGATCGGCCAATACCGCCAGGCTACACAGACCAACGACAACACCTTCGGCGCGCTGGAAGAAGCCAGAAAATATTTACAGAAGGCCTACGAGCGCCCAAAGGAAAAGCCCAGCAACTAATTCCCTTCGCTTCCAGCGTGGCGCGCCAAAATCGCGCAACGGAAAACGCGCTTCCCAGCTAACCTTTTTCCTGTCGTTGCGGTCTAAGTAGACATGCCAGCGGGGAACTTTACCGGACCCGGCTGCGTATCTCTGATCAGATGGTTAGGCGGGATTGAGACCCCTCGCCTGAACGTTACCCGGGTGCCCCCGCGCTCCTCCCCGGAGGCGTGGGGGCATTATTTTTGTCGAGTCAATTATTGAGCTATGCACTATGACCAACTTGCGCAATTGGGCCAGTTAGCATAGTTTTCTCATCGGACATAATCATGAAAACTCACGTTTCCCAGTCAGCAAAGCTCATCGTGATCAGCGCTCTTTTCGGGGCTGTCGTGTTGGCGCAGACCAGCTCCACTAAGCCGTCGCAGGCCACGCCGCGGGATCTTCCTCCAGGTCTCGACGAGCGCTTTCTCGATACCAGCGCGGATCCCTGCGTGAACTTCTTTCAGTATGCCTGCGGAAACTTTTCCAAAGTTTACCCCATCCCGAACGACCGCACTTCATACAGCCCAGCCATGATTATGCGCGAGCACAATGAGTACATCCTGCATACTATTCTGGAGAAGGCGGGTGCCGGAGGTTCCGAACGTACGGCCAACCAGCAGAAAATCGGCGACTATTACGCCGCTTGCATAGATACCGCCGCTATCGACCAGAAGGGCCTTCGACCGTTCCAGGCAGAACTCGACCGCATCGCGGCTCTTAAGGACAAGAGTGAGTTGACCGCTTTGCTGGCTCATCACCAGCTAATTAACGTAAACACGTTTCTTGGCTTGGGAGAGCAACAGGACTTCAAGGATGCGACTAGACAGATTGCCGCGGTCGACCAGGGCGGGCTGGGACTTCCCGAGCGAGACTATTACTTCCGCAGGGGCGATGCCGCCGAAAAAACCCGCACTCAGTACGTTCAGCATATCGCTAACACGCTGAAGTTGATGGGCGAGTCAGAGCACGACGCGGAGGAGGACGCCAAACGCGTTTTCCAACTGGAGACTGCGCTTGCCAAAATCTCGATGGACATCACTTCACGGCGCAACCCCAAGAATATTTATCACCTGATGACGGTCTCGGATTTGCAAAAGCTTACGCCAGCCCTGGACTGGACGAAGCTCCTCGCAGATGCTAGTTTTCCCGCCGTTACCGAGATTAACGTGATCAATCCTGACTTTTTCGCAGGGCTCAATCCCCTGCTCGAAAGCACCGACCTGTCCACAATCAAAACCTATCTGCGATGGCAGCTCTTGGCCTCAGCCGACCCGACCACCCTGCCCAAGGCTTTTGACGAAGAAGCCTTCGACTTCAATGGACACAAACTTAGCGGACAGCCCGAGCAGCGCGCCCGCTGGAAACGGTGCGTGGCGGCGACCGACGGCGCCTTGGGCGAGGCCCTGGGCCAGGTCTATGTCGCCCAGGAATTTCCCCCGTCGAGCAAGGCGGCCACGGTTCAACTGGTACGCGATATTGAGAGCGCCATGGATCAGGACCTCGACACGTTGGACTGGATGAGTGCTGAAACCAAAATCCGGGCCAAGGCCAAGCTTCACGCCGTAGCCGATAAGGTCGGCTATCCTGATCACTGGCGGGACTACAGCAAGTTGACCGTGCAGCACGACGACGCCTATGGCAATGCTCGTCGCGCCGCCGCTTTCGAGAACCTGCGGCAGATCGCCAAGATCGGCAAGCCGGTGGACCGTAACGAGTGGGGCATGACCCCTCCGACCATCAACGCTTACTACAGTGCCAGCATGAACGACATCAACTTCCCCGCCGGCATTCTGCAGTCTCCGTTCTACGATCCGAAGGCTAGCGACGCGTCGAATTACGGCGACATCGGAGGCGTCGTCGGTCACGAACTGACCCACGGCTTCGACGATCAAGGCCGCCAGTTCGACGGGCATGGCAATCTCTCCGACTGGTGGACCGCCGACGATGCCAAGAAATTTGAGGAAAAGGCTGACTGCACGGTGAAGGAGTACGATAGTTTCGTTGCCGTCGACGACGTACACGTGAACGGTAAGCTTACACTCGGCGAAAATACTGCCGACAACGGCGGGTTGATCCTCGCCTACATTGCCTTCCTGGAAGACGCCAAAAGAAAAAACATCGATCTCCATCAGAAGCAGAATGGCTTCACGCCCCTTCAGCAGTTCTTCCTGGGGCACGGTCAGGGCTGGTGTGGAAATACGCGACCTGAGCAAGTAAGGCTGCAGGTGCAGACCGATCCGCATTCTCCGCGCGAATTCCGTGTCAACGGTGTCGTGCGAAACATGCCCGAGTTCGGCCGGGCATTCGGTTGTAAAGCGGGCCAGCCGATGATGCCGCAGAATGCTTGCCGGGTCTGGTGATTCGCTGCTGAGCCTCGTTTGCGCTGAGCACTGGGCACCGCCAGTTTGTACAATGCATCCGTGCCTGCTGACCATCCACGTTTGGATCGCGTTTTGGAGCAGCTTCGCCTCTATGAACATCCCCTGCTGAACTTCTCCGCGCGTGCCAAAAACGAGGGAGTCGAGGTCATCATTCAGTTCAAGGATGAATCGATTCCTGTTCACACCTATTATTTCGACCTGCACCCTCGCGACCTGGACGATTCGCAGTTCGAATGGAGTTTCCAGCGTCAGCTCTTCGACGCCCTGCACGATTATTTCTGCGAAATGTTCATCCGCACTCCGCAGGACCGCACCGACCGCCGCCAGAAGGGTTTGTGAGCAATGGCCAAGAAGAGACAGCCGCCCCCGGCTGTCTGGAGGCCCTGAAGTATCGGGCCGCAGCCTTCCCGGCTAAAATATGACGGCTCCATGCCCAACCCCTTGCCCCTGCGCCAAAAGATCGAACAAGAAATCCGCGAGCATGGTCCGATTCCCTTCTCGCGCTACATGGACCTGTGCCTGTACGATGACGAATTCGGATATTACTCGCGCAATGCGGAGCAGTTCGGCAAGGCGGGCGACTTCTACACATCAAGCGATGTGCACGCCGTCTTCGGTCGCCTGCTGGCTCGCCAGTTTGACGAAATGTGGCGGGTTGCGGGTTCGCCTGAAACGATCACGCTGGTAGAACTCGGCCCTGGGCGCGGACTCTTCGCTCAGGACGTTCTGGATTGGTCGGAGAAGAAGTTTCCGGAATTCTTTCATTCCGTGCATTACGTTCTAGTCGAGCGCTCACCCGCTCTGCGCCAACGCATCGAAAGTACGCTGAGCCGTCCTCTGGATGCGGGAAAGGCAGAGCTGATCTCTTCCGCTTTTTCTGATGTCAGCCCGGAAGAGCATTCGCTACAAGCCGAGGAGCGGTGGAAGAATGCAGGCCATCGCCTGCCCCGAGCCAGCCGAGGGGACGTCAACCTTGGGTTACACGCGGCCGCTGAACAAGCCCCGGAAGGGCGGCAGAGCGCGCCGTTGCTCGGGGGAAAGGCGCATAAAGCCCCGACCATCATCTTCGCCAACGAATTCTTCGACGCGCTGCCGGTTGAAATTCTGAGCACGCAGGGCTCGCTGCGCATCGACGCACGGGATGGGCGATTCGTAGAAGCCTGGGCAGCCGCCTCGCTCCAGGAACTGGAATTCCTCGACCGCTATTCGGTCCATCCCGAAGAAGGGGAACGCGTCGAGGTCCCGCTCGCGGCGCAATATTTCGCCGATCGAATTCTGGATGACCTGCCGCCCGGATTTTTCATCGCCATCGATTACGGCTATACGCGCGAAGAGCAACTCGCCGGACGCCATCGCGGAACCTTGAAAGCTGTTCGCCAGCATTCGGTGAGCGCCGATCCGTACGAAGCCCCGGGCGAACAGGACGTCACCGCCGACGTGAATTTCACCGCTCTGGCGGCGGCCGCGGAACGACGCGGCATGCAGATTCAAAAGCTGATCACGCAATCGCAATTTCTGCTGGGCATCGGCGAGGCCAATGAGTTTGCCGACGCCTTCGAGGATTGCCGCTTGCCGCAGGAGCGTGCCAAAGTCGCGCTCCAATTGAAGCATTTAGTGACGCCCGCAGGTATGGGCGAGTGCTTTCAGGTACTGGTCGCGAGCCAGGCGATCGAAAAGGAGAAGGTAGCAAGGCTTGCAGGGCTGAGCTTCGGAGCCCGATAACGCGAGTGTGAGCGAAGGCCTTTAACCACAGGCGACGCAGAGTCGAACCTGAGCGTTTCCTCTGTGTCCCCTGTCGTTAGGTCTTTGAGGCGGTTTCAGGATATTCATACACCCCGCGACCTGATTTTCGCCCGAGCCTGCCTGCCTTCACGTACTGCACCAGCAGCGGAGCTGGACGATATTTTTCTCCCAGGGATTTGTGCAGATATTCGAGGATGCTTAACCTCGTATCAAGTCCGACCAGATCGACGAGTTCGAACGGGCCCATCGGATGGTTGAGGCCGAGTTTGAGCGCCTTGTCAATGTCTGAGGCTGAGGCGATTCCCTCCTGCAACATGAGAAACGCTTCATTGCCGATCATGGCATTGATGCGGCTGGTGATGAAGCCGGGAGACTCCTTGATGACCACGACTTCCTTGCCCATACGACTGCCCACTTCGACGGCGGTGGCCAGCGTCGCATCGTCAGTCTCCAGAGCGCGCACGACCTCGAGCAATTTCATTTTGTGCACGGGGTTAAAGAAGTGCATGCCTACGCATTTTTTCGCGCGATAGGTTACGCTTGCAATTTCTGTGACGCTGAGCGAGGACGTATTCGACGCCAGCATAGTCGTTGGCCGGCAGATTTTGTCGAGCAGCGTGAAGATCTCGATCTTCGATTCCAACTCTTCCGGAAC
>Ga0302326_10020528_pt1 | contig 13593 bp, 10 predicted proteins | sample Palsa_T0_3_FD_202264 | JGI IMG/M metagenome (GOLD analysis project Ga0302326, IMG submission 202264) | Peat permafrost microbial communities from Stordalen Mire near Abisko, Sweden - Palsa_T0_3 | ecosystem: Environmental > Terrestrial > Soil > Palsa > Peat permafrost | place: Sweden: Abisko... | reverse complement strand
GGTAGCGTTCCGCGGCACGCACGAAATCAAGAGGCGGTACGTCATTGCCGTCCTCATCGCGCATGCGCACGAACACCTCCATCGCAGGACCGCTGCCATTCGGGCCGTTGGCGGGCACGATGATCTGCTGATACAGATGAAAGCGATTGTCCTTCAGGGCGCTCTGCAGGCGCTGCAGCCATTGAATCTCCCCGGAGTGCCGTGCGTGCGCCTCGTCGCGCGCGGAGTACACGGCCACGCGTCCGGAACCTTGCTTCTTTGCGACGTAGCAGGCCGAATCGGCGGCCGCGAAGAGCTCGTCGAGCGTGCCGCTCTCGCGCGAAATCTCCACGATTCCGACGGAGACGCCTATGTTGAACAGCTTGTCCTTCCATACAAAACGATAGTCGCCCACCGCACGGCACACATCGTCGGCAATCTGTTGCGCTTTCTCCAACGGGCAGCCGATGAGCAGCAAGCCGAATTCATCCCCGCCCAGGCGCCCGACCGTATCGCTATCGCGCACTGCGTCGCGCAGGAGCTTAGCCACTTCGCGCAGCATGCTGTCCCCGGCCAGGTGACCACTCGTATCGTTGACGGCCTTGAAGCGGTCGAGATCCAAATAGCAAAGCACGTGTTGGCCATCGCCGCGCTGGCCGCGATCGATCGCCTCCTCGCAGCGGCGTTCGAAATCGCGGCGATTGATTAGGCCGGTGAGCGCGTCGTGGGTCGCCTGATAGGACATCTGCCGGGCAAGCCCGCGCAGCTCAGTCACATCGTGGAGCAGCGCCACCGCACCGGTCACTTCGTTGGCGTCATTGCGAATCGGCGCGGCCGAGAGCTCAATGGAGCGCTCCGCGCCATTGGCACGCGACAGCAAGAGCGCGCGGCGGCTCAGGTTCACCGGCGCGCCGCTCGTCAACGCCTGGCGTACCGGATCGCTCAACAGGCGCCGGTCGTTCTCATCGACGAAGCCCACCACTTGTTCGAGCGTGCGCTCCTCCGCAGCGTCGACGTTCGTGCCCGTCAAGCGCTCCGCCGCCGGATTCATGTAGCGGATACGGCCTTGCAGATCGGTCGCAATCACCGCCTCGGCGAGCGAATTGAGCGCCTGCAGATGCAACGTCGGCGCGGCGGCGCCACTGTCCGCGGGCACTGTCAATTGCGCGAGCTGCGGCACGGTCTGCGTCGGCAGAATCTCCGCTCCCGTGATGAGCAGCGCCGGCTCGCCTTCGTAGTCAATGATGGTGGAGCTGATCTCCAGGCGGCTCACCTGGCCCTGCCGGCCGAGCATGTCGATCTCATAGCGCTCAGCCGCCGGGTCGCCCTTCAGCCTGCGACGAATGTTCTCCTGCACGAGCTCCGTGTACTCGGGCGGCACGAGCTCGGCGAGCGAGCGGCCGATGAGATCGCTCTTTTCGGCACCCACGAGAACCGCGAATTGTTTGTTGGCGTGCAGCACTACGTCCCGATGCACGATGACCGCCTCGTGGATCCGGTCGGCAAGCTCGGCGAATAGCTCCGGGGAGGCGCGCTCCCGGTCCAGGCGTGCTCCGGCGCTGCGCGTCAGGAGGTGGTTGATTGCAGTGCCAAGGGCGGAGATTTCGGGGTGGTCGGTATGCAGCTCGACCCGCCCCTCCAGGCGTCCGCCGATCGCGATGCGCTGCAGCTGGTGCGACAGCTGCTCGACCGCACGCATTTCACGGCGTTGCAGTCCATACAACACCAGAAGGAGCGTCGCTACGAGCGCGAGTAACAGGCACACAAGGCCGAGAATCGACATCTGTATCTTTAGCGGATCCCGCAGTAAACGCGCATCAGCCGGGCACTCGTTATCATCTTGTCGTGTGGGATGCGCTGCACAAGCAGCATATCCCACCGCACCCCTCGGTCTGCCCGTATTTCACCATATCTCGTCGCAAGAACGCTTGGCAGCGTCGCCGAAAACCCTTAACTTCTTCCGCCCATTTACTCACGCAGAATAAGTCCAATTGGGCAGAGCTACGATGCACACTGAAGCGGCCCGCGAACAGATGATCGAGCAACAGGTACGCGCCTGGGATGTGCTCGATGAGCGGGTGCTTGCGATTCTGCGCGTAGTGCCCCGCGAGCGCTTCGTCCCGGCTGAGCAGCGCTTTCTCGCCTTTGCGGACGTGGAGATCGCTTTGCCGCATGCGCAGCACATGTTGCGGCCGAGCGTCGCCGGACGGCTGTTGCAGGCGCTTGCCCTTTCAGGCTCCGAGCGCGTATTGGAGGTGGGCAGCGGAACCGGATACGTCACCGCCTGCCTTGCAGCATCGAGCCGCGCGGTGCGTTCCGTGGAGATTTTTGCGGATCTTGCCGAAGCGGCGGTGGCGAACCTGGCGGGCTTCAGCGTCGACAATGCACAGGTAGTCAACGAGGATGCCATGCAGATCGCGCCGGACACCCGCTATGAGGCGATCGCGCTGACCGCGTCGCTGCCAGAGTACGACGGGCGCTGGGAGCGGCAGCTTGAAGTCGGAGGGCGTCTCTTCGTGGTCGTGGGTGAAGCTCCCATCATGGAAGCGCGCCTGGTACGTCGCCTCAGCGAGGATACGTGGACATCCGAGAGTCTCTTCGAGACGATCATTGATCCCCTGCACAACGCTAGGCGACCGGAAGAGTTCAGTTTTTGATTGGCAGGGCGATAAGCCCCTGAATTAAAAGGCTAATGGTATGAAGATCGAGTTGGTCGTCGCGCTGTGGGCCGTTGCCTTGCCGGGGGCGGTTGTCGCAGAGGACCTTTTGAAGGTCTACGACGACGCCCTGCAGAGCGATCCACAGATGCGCGAGGCCACCGCCACGCGCATGGCGACGCTAGAAGCCAAGCCGCAGGCCCGCGCCATGCTCCTGCCGCAGGTCACAGGCTCCGCGTCCGTGGAAAAGGACAAGACGAACGAGGATGAGTCCGCCCCTGACCTCTTCACCGATCCTTTGAATCCCAACAGACTCGTTCTGGTGCAGGAGGACGTATCGGGCGTCATACGCCCCGTGACCAGTCAGTGGAACGTGACTCTGCGGCAGAACATCTTCAACTGGCAGAATTGGGAGAACCTGAAGCGCGCGGATCACACCGTCGCGCAAGCCGAGGCGGACTACCGGGCCGCGGAGGAGGATCTGATCCAGCGCGTCTCCCAGCGCTACTTCGACGTGCTCACGGCGCGCGACGACCTGGAAGCGCAGCAGTCGTCCCACGAGGCCATCTCCAATCAGCTCGAACAGGCGAATAAGCGCTTCGAGGTGGGGCTCATCGCCGTGACCGACGTCGAGGAGGCGAAAGCCGCCAACGACCAGGCGGCGGCCGCCGTCATTGCCGCCAAGCGCACCCTCGCAACCGATGTCGAGCAGCTGCGTGAGATCACGGGCGCCAAGTATGAGGTTCTGTCCCGGCCCGGGCCGAACATACCTCTGAAGTCCCCGGAGCCGGCGAGCGAGGATCGCTGGGTCGAAGTGTCGATGGAGCAGAATCTCGCACTCGTATCAAGCCGCCTCGCCGCTGAGATTGCACGCGATGACGTCCGCGTCGCCGAAGGCGGTCACCTGCCGACGCTCGATCTCGTCGCCGGTCATACGCACTACCGCCAGACCTCCACCGAGATCTTTCCGGAGGTGCCGAGCATCGACTTTCCCGGCGCCGTAGGGCCGCTCTTGAACGAGACGAACACGAATTCGATTGGGCTGCAGCTCAACGTGCCCATCTTCAGCAGTGGGCTCGTCACATCGCAGGTGCATCAGTCGCAATATCGCTGGATCGCCGCCAAGGAGCGCATGGCACGGACCTCGCGCGACACCGAGCGCGCGGCGCGCGACGCATTCTTGAGCGTCAACAGCGACATAGCCCACGTGCAGGCTCTGAAACAGGGACTCGAGTCGAGCAAGATCGCGTTGAAGGCCACCGAGGCCGGTTACGAGGTCGGCACCCGCACCGCGGTCGACGTTCTGAACGCGCGCAGGACTCTCGTGCAGGCGCAGACCGACTACGCGGGCAGTCGCTACGCCTACATTCTCGATATCGTAAGCCTGCGCCTGGCATCGGGAAGCCTCGACCGCGCCACGCTCGCCGAGATCAACCAGTGGCTCGACGAAACGGTGCCCACCTCATCGGCGCCAGCCACCGCCCCAACGGAAATCACTCAACCGCCGAAGGGCTCTGCAACACCGGATCGATGAGCCGCAGCAGCTTCTCGAGCGCACCGCGATTATCCTCGATTGACGCGCGCGCGAGCTCCCCGCGCCGCGCGCGCTCGCCCGGATCGGACAGCAATGCCGCCAGGCGCTCGGCGAGGGCAGCCGCGTCCTGCACGACCTCGAGCGCGCCGCGGGCCATGAGGAGCTGCGCAATGTCCTCGCTGTTGAAGAAATACGCTCCGCAGAGGATGGGTAATCCGAGCGCCGCAGGCTCGAGAAGATTGTGTCCGCCCACGGGGACAAGACTGCCGCCGACGAAGGCCACATCGCCCGCGGCATAAAAGTCCAAGAGCTCCCCCAGCGAATCCACCAGCAGCACCGTCGTGTTGGCATCGCAGGGGATGCGCTGCGAGACCTTGACGAACGCGACCCCCTCGCGGCCGAGCCAGGCGGCAACGTCGGCAAAGCGCGGCGGGTGCCGCGGGACGAGCACGAGGAGCGCATCCGGGTTGAGGCGCCGCAGCCGGCGATGCGCGTCGAGCAGGATCTCTTCTTCGCCCGCATGGGTGCTGCCGGCGACCCATACCGCGCGCCCTGGTGCATGGTACGCACGCAGCTCGCGCCCGTGCACGAGTGTCTCCTGCGGCACCACGAAATCGAACTTGAGATTGCCGGTGACGTGAGTGTGCGCCGCAGGGGCCCCGACCGCACGAAAGCGCTCCGCATCTGCCGCCGCCTGTGCCGCAATAACGACGCCCTGCGAGAGAGTGTCCTCGAAAAGGCCGAGAAGTCTGCGATAGCGTCGCACGGAACGCGGCGAAAGCCGCGCGCTTGCCAGGACGAGCGGCACGCGACGCGTGCGGCACTCGTGATACAGATTGGGCCAAAGCTCGGTTTCAAAGATGACCGCCAGGCGCGGTCGCACCCGCTCGAAAAATCGGCGCGCGGCGCCCGGCAGATCGAACGGGACAAAACGAACATCCACCCGGTCGCCAAAAAGAGCGCGTGCGCGCTGCGCTCCGGTCGGCGTCGCCGTAGTGAGTACCAGTGGAATGGCGGGGTAGCGCGTGCTCAGATTGAGAACCAGGGCCGCTGCGGCCTGCACCTCTCCCACCGAAACGGCGTGCACCCAAATGCTCGGCAGCGCAAGCTCGCGCCCGAAGCCGAAGCGCTCGGCAAAGTTCTGCCAGTAGCCCCGATCGCGCCAGCCGCGCCACAGCATGACGAGAGCGACGACGGGAATGAGGAGGTAGGCGGCAGCGCCATAGAAGAAGCGATAGCGCGAGCGCATCTGATCTGAAACCGCTAGTGCGCGACCAGCAAATCGCTTCCCGACGGGACTCGATAGCCATCCAGCAAGCCATGCCAATCCGCTTCGGTGAAGCGCTCCGGAGGCAATCCGTAGGTCACCTTCTCGAGCGAGCGCCGCAGCCGCACGAGATTGGCGTCACACCACAGGCCCGGCTTTCTCAAACGGCCGCGATCAAAGTCGATGAGGTATACCGCGTCGCCCGCGTCCAGAAGGATGTTGTGCGCGTTGAGATCCGCGTGGCATACGCCGCGGTCGTGAAAGCGCCGAATGCAACGCCCGATTGCGATCCAGCTCAAGATCGGCACTGCCGCCTGCGCGAGCCGCGCCGAGAGCGATTCGCAGTCGACGAGCCGCTCGGTGATGAGATCGCCGCTGTAGGTAAGGCCGGCTCTGCGGTAGCGTGCCGCCACCGGCGCGGGCACCGGCAAACCCGCGCGCGCCAGGTGGTACATGAGCTGCCACTCGGCGTACGGGCGCGTCCGCGCCTCGCCACGCCACAAGTACCGATCGGTAGACAGATGCGCGATCAAGCCGCCGCGCCGATAGTGCCGCAGCACGTAGCGCCGGCCGCCGGTATGTATCAAATGGGCCGCACCGCGACCGTGCGCAACCCCTTCAAGCTCGCCGCGCGAGAGCCAGTGCTCCGGCTCAAACCACGCCGGCGTCAAATTGCTCACGCGGGAGGTGTCGTATAGCATGGCGCCGCCCGTTAGCACACGGCGCCTGACCTCGGAGCCGAGCGGCCATCCTGCGCTCACCGCACTACTTCCGTGATGTTGCCGTTCGACGAAGCCCCGCGCAGCGTGTGCATTCTTCGCCTCTCCGCGATCGGCGACACCTGCCACGTCGTGCCGGTGCTGCGCACGATGCAGCAGGTTTGGCCGGCGACGCGGTTTACGTGGATCATCGCGAAGACCGAGTCCTGCCTCATGAGGCTGATCGAGGGCGTCGAGTTTATCATCGTCGACAAGCGCGCCGGGCTCGCTGCCGTGGCCAGTGTGCGTCGCCAGCTCGCCGGGCACACCTTCGATGCGCTGCTGCACATGCAGGTCGCCCTGCGCGCGAGCCTGATTGCGATGCAGGTGAGCGCGGCCGTGAAGCTCGGCTTCGACCGCGGGCGTGCCCGCGAGCTGCAATGGCTGTTTACGAATGCGCGCATCGACGCGCGCACGCGCGAGCACGTGCTCGACGGCTTCTTCGGCTTTCCTGAGGCGCTCGGCATCAAAGAGCGGCTGCTGCGCTGGGACATCCCGCTGCCGCAAGCGACCCAGGAATACGCGCGCGCACTCGTACCCGATGCGCAGCCGACTCTCGTCATCAGCCCCTGCTCGAGCCACGCGCGGCGCAACTGGCGCCCCGAACGCTATGCTGCCGTTGCCGAGCACGCGGTGCGTCGCCACGGCATGCGCGTGATTCTTTCGGGCGGCCCGAGCCATCTCGAAAGTGCGACGGGCGCGGCCATCGAGCGCGCGGCGCGCGTGCCGCTCGTGAACCAGATCGGGCGCGACACGCTGCCGCAACTCCTGGCGCTCCTTGCGCGCGCCTCGCTGCTCGTAAGCCCGGACTCAGGGCCGGTGCACATGGCGACCATGGTCGGCACCCCCGTGTTGGGCCTGTATGGCGCAACCAATCCGGCGCGCAGCGGCCCGTATCTTTCTCAACAGTGGTGCGTCAACGCGTACCCTGCGGCGGCGCGCCGCTTTCGCCATCGCGAACCGGAGGAACTGGCGTGGACGGCCAAGATCGAGGAACCCGGCGTCATGGATCTCATTCAGGTCGAAGAGGTCATCGCGAAGCTCGATGAATTGCTACGATCGGGTCCATGAAGGATGTTCTCATTCCGGTCTCCGCAGGCGAGCTTCTCGACAAGATCACCATCCTGCGCATCAAGGCGGCGCGCATGAGCGATGCGCAGCAGCTCGCCAACGTACGCCTGGAACTTGAGCTCCTCGAGAAAACCTGGGCCGAGATCGGCGGCGCCACCGCCGAGCTCACCTCCGAAGAGCATGCGCTGCAGGGGGTGAATGATCGGCTCTGGGATATCGAGGATCGCATCCGCGACCGGGAGGCACGGCAACTCTTCGACCGGGAATTCATTGACCTGGCGCGCGCGGTGTATGTCACAAACGACGAGCGGGCGGCGATCAAGAGGCGCATCAATCTGCAGCTGGGCTCGCGGATTGTCGAAGAGAAACTGTACAAGGCGTACCAGAAGACGCCGTAACCGCGCGGCGGTCCCCAAGCTCTCAGCGCTGCAGCGTGTACTCCGCGCTGCAGTACGGACATTTCGCCCAACCGGTCGCCTCGATCGGAAGGTATACGCGCGGATGGGAGTTCCACAGGATCATCTGCGGCATGGGGCAGGAGAGCGGCAGATCCTCCATGGTGACGCTGTACTGGTTCTGCGCGTTCGCCTCGATGAGCGGTTTCGGGACTGCGGCCATCGGATCTGTCTCCTTGGCGCCCGATTATAGCCGATTCGACTTTGCGTCCGGGAGAGTGGCTACGCGCGCGCGAGTTCCAAGCGCCGTGGAGAAACCCTTGCGCGCTACATCGCGCCGAGTGGCCTTAATTCCATGACTTCGATGGACGCCTGCGGAATTTGCAGGTGCGGATGGTTTTCGAACGCTTGCGCCGCAGCCGCGTGCGACTCGGCCTCTACGACCGAGCACAGGACGATATCATTCTTGGTGTCGGAAGCACCGCTTGGCGTCACGCGTTTGGTCTTGCCGCCGGCCTCCGTGCTGATGATCATCTTTGCGTGTGCGCCCATCCACTTTTGCCACTCGCCTCTCATCTTCTCTTCAGCAGGCTTCCTTTCGCTGGGATCTTTTTTTGCCCAATCCTCCATGACCGAAACCGGTGCTAGATATAAAACAAGAAATTTCTTTTGGTTCGAGTTGACCATCTTGAATCCCCTTGCGTTTGCTGGTGTACGCCTGATAGGCGCGCGACGGAGCGTACGCCTCAATTCATCGGAATTAGAGTTTCCATCTTCAGTTCAGGCTTCGGAAAGTTTAGGCTATCGAGATGCTTCTCGATGCACAAGTCTTCGCGGAGTTTCAGGGTTGCTTTTTTTCAAAACCGCAAATGCAGCAGAATAGACGGCCGAAAATGGCTGTTCTGCATTACCTTGGATCGGCGGCTTGCTCGACGCACGTGGATTCGATTTGAATCATCTCAGGCGGAGCCTCTTACGTCTTGCCGCAGCAACGCCATTCCAGAACGTGTGGCCGTCGGCGTACCAGTAGCATTGATCGAGGCCGGTACTTCAGAACTGCCCTGCATTCGCAGCGCCCGTCGTACGACGCGCGGCTCGCACTCGATAATCCGCAGCAGTGTCTGCGCCGGCCCCGTCGGGCCTCGACGCCTCTGTTCCCAATTTTCGAGCGTTTGATCCAAGACTTTCGATCTTTGCAGGATCGCCAATGACAAGTCGAGCGAGGTTCCGAGTCGTTGCTGCCGAGCTACGCCCCCATCGTCGCATTCCATATCCGCATCACTGCGTCGCGCTCTGCTACGAATTCGCCCGCCGCAACGAGAGCTTCGCGTCCTTCGAGCGCGAGGTGATGTGCGCGGCTGCGGTAGGCGCGATAGGCACCCGTCAGCACATCCACTGTCGCCTGCGACACAAGGTCGGCGGATGCGACGCTCTCGAGCTGCCGTATCGTATCGGCGAACATGACCACCGGTGCGTACTCTGCCGCCCAAGCGAGCGCCCAGTACTGCGCCAGAAATTCTATATCGGCAATGCCGCCCGGACCCTGCTTGAGATCAAATTCTGATGGCGGCGCCCGCGACAGCTCACGGCGCATGCGCTCGCGCATGCTGCGCACGTTTTCACGAAGACTCGCGCGGCGCACATGCCGCCGCAAGACATCCACGCGCAGGCGTTCAAATTCGGCGCGCACTTCCTCTGCGCCAGCAACTGCACGGGCGTGCAGTAACGCCTGGTGCTCCCAGGTCCATGCGTCATGCTCCTGATAGTCCGCGAACGCGTGGACGTTGGTGATCAGGAGCCCGCCCTTGCCGCTCGGACGCAGGCGCACGTCCACCGCGTACAGTCGGCCCGCGCCAGAGTGCATGGTGAGTAAGTGCATGATGCGTTGCGCGACACGCACGAAGAAGAGCTGGTTGTCGATGGGCGCACTCGCGGCAGTCTCTTGCTGTTCGCCATGGGAGTCATGCAGAAAGACGAGATCAAGATCGGATGAGTAGCCGAGCTCCATGCCACCGAGCTTGCCGTAGCCGACGGCACAGATGCGCACCGGGCGCCGCTCTCCCCCCGCCCCGCACATCGGCGTTCCAAACTGCGCGCTCATCTGCTGCCAGCCAAGCTGCATCGCGCGCTCGACGATGAGCTCGGCGACGTCGGTGAGGCGATCGCTCACCTTCATGACCGGCAGCCGGCCACTCAAGTCCGCCACGGCGATGCGAAAGATGGCAGCACGCTGAAAATGACGCAGCGCCTCGACCTGGCGCTCGGGATCTTCTTCATCACGCATGGCCTGCACGATGAGTTCGAGATCGCGTGCCAGATTCGCGCGTTCCGGCAGCTCCGACAACAGGCGCTCATCAACGAGCTCATCCAGCAGCAGCGGATAGGCGGCGATCTGATCGGCGAGAAAATCGCTGCCGCCGCACAGCTCCACGAGCCTGATGCGGGCCGCTGAGCTTTCACGCAACAGTGCGAAATACACCGAGCGCTGTCCGATCGCTTCGAGAATCTTGAGAATGCGGCGCAATGCGGCAAGGGGCGCCGCGCTTGCCGCAATGTCTGCAATCAGTGTCGGCAACAGCGCCTGCAGACGCTTGGTCCCGGGCTCATCGAGCCGCCGCACGAGTGCGGACTCGCGGAACTCCAGAAGCAGACGCGCGCCTTCTGCCGCTGCCGCGAAGCCGACGCGGGAGAGGGACTCGGCGAGCGCGGCCGGCTCGCCGTTCGTCTGCCAGAATTGTGTGAGGTCCGCGCGTGCCAGGCTCGGATCCGCCGCAGTCTGCGCGCTGAAGACCACGGCATTGAAGTGGGCGCTGACGCGCTTGCGGTGTGCGTCGAGTTCGCCTGCGAGCGTTGCCCAATCAGGCGCGCCCATCGAGGCTGCAATACGCGCGCGCGCACTATTCTCTTTGGGCAGCCGATGCGTCTGCTCGTCCGCGGTCATCTGCAGGCGGTTCTCCAAGCGGCGCAGGAACTCGTAGGCCGCGGTGAGTTCCGCGACCGCCGCGCACGGCAGAAGCTTTGCACCGTCGAGCTGGGGCAACGCAGCGCCAAGCGCCGGCGTCTGCAGGCGCCGGTCGCGTCCGCCGCGGATGAGCTGAAAAGCCTGCACGATGAATTCGATCTCACGGATGCCGCCGGGTCCGAGCTTGACGTCATCCGCAAGCTCGCGCCTTTCGACCTCGCGCTCGATCAAGCTCTTCATCTCGCGCAGACTCTCAAAGACCCCGTAGTCAAGATAGCGTCGATAGACGAAGGGCCGTACCGCCGCGGCATAGATCTGTGCGTAATGCTCGCAGGCGGTGATCGGACGCGCCTTCACATAGGCGTAGCGCTCCCAGTCGCGACCGTGCCGCGAAAGATAGTCCTCGAAGGATGCGAAGCTTGCGACCAGAGGGCCGCTTGCGCCGAATGGGCGCAGCCGCAGGTCGACGCGAAATACGATGCCCTGCGGAGTCGGCGCATCGAGCAGGCGCACGAGCATTTGACCGGTGCGCGTGAAGAACTCCTCGTTCGCCATGGGACGCGGCCCGTCGGTCTCGCCATGCTCCGGAAAGAGAAAAATGAGGTCGATATCGGAGGAAAAATTGAGCTCGCCGCCGCCGAGCTTGCCCATGCCGACGACAATGAGCGGCTGAGGCTCGCCAGCGAATGAACGCGGCACGCCGTGGCGTGCGCTCAACGTGAGCATCGCGAAGTTGCACGCTGCGATGATCGCGGCATCGGCACATGCAGACAGATCCGCGAGCGTCTCGGCAAGACTCGCCCACGCTGCCAAATCGCGCCAGGCGATGCGCACGAACTCGCGGCGCCGCCAGCGGCGCAGCTGCGCCATCCACTCGGATTCCGCAACTTCCGGCGCCTTGGGCACGGGCGGCGCGCGCGCAGCGAAATCGCTGGGCGAAAGAGTGCGCTCCAGATCCTCCGATTCGATGAGGGCCGGGAGCAAAGTTGGATCCGTGTTTATCGCACGGGCGATGAAATCGCTTGCGGCGCACACCCGCGCGAGCGATTCGCGGACTCGGAACGAGGCGGATGCAATGTTCGCAGCGGCGCCTTCGCCGCCGTCAGTTCCAGACATTACCGCCCAGATCGTGCAGCGTCTCGGGCGTGAGTCCGCGGCTTAAGCCTCGGAACTTGGAGGCTTCCGCGTATACCTGCGCCCCTTCGGATGCCAGGATGGAGCCCGATTGACCTTCGATTGAGCTGTTCTCGATATGTACGTTCGCGGCGCGCGCGGACACACCCACGCCCTTGGCCGCGATGCGGCTGTTGGTGATGTGCATTTCGCAGCCATCTTCTGCGCTGATCGCGTCGCCCGCGAATTCAAGGTTGCGGCTGTCGATGCGCAGAAAGCGCGCTCCCTGGCAAACAATGGGTTCGTCGCGCCGCTCGACGGCGAGTGAGCTCGCAACGGAGTCCGCCGGCGCAAAGCCGTTCGAGCGTGCTGTCGCATCGGTGCGGGCTGATTTGATGCTGTAGCCTGGACCTGCCGCAATGACGCCGGTTCCGGAGTTCACCGTGGCAGCGGTCGCAGCGCTTTTAGGTTCGGGCGCGGCAGCCGGTTCCGGAGCGCTCGCTGTGCCAGTCTCGGGCGCGGGCGCCGGGCTTGACGGCTTCTCGGGCGTTGCGGCATTCGCCGCAGCCACTGCCGGCGCTGCAGACGGAGGCGAGCCTACGACCTCATCGGCCTGCACCATGCGCAGCTCACCCGTGTCCTTCAGGCGTACCGTGAAGGTTCGTGCCTGTCGGTCGACAGCCACCACCTGCAGCCGGTCGTTGCGCTCAAGTGCACCTTGGGCCCAGCTCATATCATCGTGCTTCGATCTTTCGCACGCCGTGAGCCAGACAAGTGCGCAGGCGCAGATCCAGATCGCCGGCGTTCGAGCGTTCAAATCCGCCATAGCCCTCTCCGCTGCGCCTTCCCGGGAGGAAGGCAGAAACATAGTAGTCACTTGACCTGATCTGCACCAGAAAGTGCCGAAGGACACAGCTCGCTCGTTTGCATCGAGGCTGCCGGTCGCTTTCGTGCCGTCGAAAGTTGAGCCATTAACATAACGGCGCACGCGCGGTTTTGCCGCGCCTGCGAAGCTCGCCGCCGCCGCGCCAAAAAAAAGCCCCGCACGTGGCAGGGCTTCTAGGTCATCGGCCGCCGAGGGGGCTCGGCGGCACGATTGTTGGGAGGTTCAGCCCACCGGGCTGTTTGACAGTCCCGATGGGCCTTGTAACTCCGTCGATTACATATCCATTCCGCCCATACCGCCGGGAGGCATTCCGCCACCGCCGTGAGCATGGTCGTCATCCTTCGGCGCATCGGCAATCATGACTTCCGTCGTCAGCAAGAGACCTGCAACAGAGGCTGCGTTCTGCAGTGCCAGTCGCGTCACCTTGGTCGGATCCAAAATGCCCTCTTCGAGCATGTCGCCGAATTTGCCGGTGGCTGCGTTGTAGCCAAAGCTGCCCTTGCCTTCCTTCACGCGATTGAGAACCACCGCAGCATCTTCGCCGGCGTTGTCCACAATCTGACGCAAAGGCTCTTCGATCGCCCGGTGCAGAATGCGCACGCCGATCGTCTGATCCTCGTTTGAGCCTTCGAACTTCTCGAGCGACTTCTGCACACGGATGAGTGCAACACCGCCGCCGGGCACTACGCCCTCTTCGACCGCCGCACGCGTGGCATGCAGTGCATCCTCGACGCGCGCTTTCTTCTCTTTCATCTCGATTTCGGTGGCTGCACCGACCTTGATGACGGCGACACCGCCGGAGAGTTTGGCTACGCGCTCCTGGAGCTTTTCCTTGTCGTAGTCCGAAGTGGCCTCTTCAGCCTGCTGGCGGATCGACTCGATGCGGCCCTTGATGTCGGACGCCTTGCCGGCGCCGTCGATGATGGTGGTGTTCTCTTTCTCGATGACGATCTTCTTCGCCTCGCCGAGAT
>Ga0302326_10020527_pt1 | contig 13593 bp, 15 predicted proteins | sample Palsa_T0_3_FD_202264 | JGI IMG/M metagenome (GOLD analysis project Ga0302326, IMG submission 202264) | Peat permafrost microbial communities from Stordalen Mire near Abisko, Sweden - Palsa_T0_3 | ecosystem: Environmental > Terrestrial > Soil > Palsa > Peat permafrost | place: Sweden: Abisko... | reverse complement strand
ACTACAGAAAGCGCCGCGACGTACTGGTGGAAGGGTTGAACCGCGCAGGCTGGCAGGTGGCCCTACCCAAGGCCACGATGTTCGTCTGGGCGCAGATTCCGGAGCAGTTTCGCCGCTTCGGCTCGCTCGAGTTCAGCAAGCAGCTCTTGACCGACGCCAAGGTCGCCGTCAGTCCCGGTATCGGCTTTGGCGAGTATGGCGACGGCCACGTCCGCTTTTCGCTGATCGAGAATGAGGAGCGCACCAGGCAGGCGCTGCGCGGCATCAAGATGATGCTGGCGGGCAAGGTCTTCGCCTGAGCGAACCCGAAAGACTCAGCCCCAAAGGCTCCGTCGCGGCCTTCGAAGCAGCCTCCGGAGCACGATCACCGTCCAAGAATTAGGAAGAACTGCGAGGAGATGGGATGAAGCTGTGGCAGAAAGTTGCGTTGATCACCCTGGCGGTCGTGCTGATCGGCGCCGCGCGGGTATATTTCGTCTGGAAGGCGCGGCAAGACCCTGGCATCGTCGCGCGGCGCGGCGCAGAGCAGAAGCCGCTTACCCAGGATGAGCTAGCGGTCGTGATGCAGTACTACTTCGCCAGCTTCGACCAGGCCAAGCAACTCGAAGGAAAGACGGTCTGGATCAAGGCCGGCTATTCCTTGCCCTACTACCCCTACTCGGGCGGCCAAGTCCAGTTTGCCAAACGCGTTGGCGAGCTGCCATCCGCCGAAAAGCTTTCGATTACCAAGCTCATCAAAGCCGTGGCTCCGGCCAAGGAAGATAACCGTGTTCCGCATGGCAGCCGGCAGTATTTCGCGGTCTTCAACCTCGCCGGCGGCAGCGATGCCAAGCCCGGAGTCTATGCTGCCCCCATCGGGTATGCGCAGGGCGACCAGGAAACGCTCTTTTGCGACCAGCTCTTCTACTACGACGATCCCAAGAAGATCTATGACAACTGGCCCCAGCCGGTATGGGACGCGGTAGCCGCTCACCAGCCCAAGGTTGGGATGACCGAAAATCAGGCGCGCATGGCAGTGGGCATTCTGATCGAGAGCGATTCGCAAACCCAGGGCGACCGCACGGTGACCTATCACGCGGGAGACAAGACCTGGACAGTGACCTTCGCGAAGGGCGTGGCTACGCAGGTGAAAGAAGGCTAACTTCAGGGCCTGATTGAATTAGTAGACAGCCACCAGCCGTCACCCTCAAGCCAGCAACTGCGATCTGGAGCGGCCTTGCGGCGTAGCGACTTCACCTTGCTCCAGTTGCGATTTCGAAATGCTTTGGTGAGTTTGTTGGCCATCGCCTCATCTCTCGCCCCGGCGCAGGGCACAAACGCGACCTGCATCAGGAAGCGTGCGGCGAAGATATCCTTATCTGGCTGCATCTCGTCTGGCCTGGTCACGAGTAGCATCGCTCCCGCTCCCGACGCGGGCGTAAGCGGAAAGAGAAGCCGCCCACGCGGCTTCAGGGCATCGAGCCAGACGCTCAACGGTTCGGTCGCTCCGGCATTCACATAGATTGCGTCACAGGCAGGCAGCGGCCCCCCCGCGCCCGACCGCGCATGAACGCGCACCTGAGGCAGTTGGGCGAGATTGGCGTCAGCCCGCTGCGCCAGCTCCGGCTCGATCTCATAGGCGTCCACCGAACCGCTCTCCCCGACAAGCCTGGCCAGGATGGTGGTGTAGTAGCCGCTGCCCGCGCCGACATGCAACACGTGGTCGCCCTTGCGCAGGTTCAGCGCATTCAGGCAATAGGCATGCAGCGTCGGCTGTCCATTGTTGAGCGGAGCCGCAGTGCCCAGTGAGACCACCACATCTTGATAGAGAAAGGCAGGGTCGTCCGAAGTCGTCTCGATGTAACCTCTCGGAGTAAAAACCTTCCACGGCGGCGCTCCCACAAACTGCTCGCGCGGAGTTGACGCGAAAGCAGCCTCCAGCTCGCTCCCAGCCGGAATGCCGGCGTTGGCCGTTACCAGGTGGGCGAAGAAACGGCGGAGTTCCGCGATGCGGTTCATTGCCGGTCAAGCTGCCGTGTTGCTGGCGCGAATTTCGAGTACAGTGCCTTCGGCCTTTTGCAGGTAGGCGACCATTTCAAAGAGGTTCCTGGCCTGCGGGTTACCTGCCGGACTGAGCATGCGCATCAGGCTCTTAGGGGAACGGCCCAAAGCTGCGCCGAGCGTGAGAAAGCCCACGGTTCCATTGACATATTCGCGCAGCACGATTTTGCCGGTTTCCACGTCTCCTGAAACCATGCAGGCTACGGCTTCTGAGAGCAGTGCGCGGCGGAACTTGCGATCTTTTTCGAGATCGGCCTTGACTGTGTCGCTAAAGCTTCGAGTGTTTGCCATCGGTGTCCCGCTTTCCTTGCCTGTACTCCTGCCAGAGTGTCTGCGCCGCTTCGATATCGACCTGTTGACGTTTCTTTGTGCCGCCTCCGAGCAGTATCACCAGCCTCTCGCCATCTTTGCCGAAATACACCCGGTAACCCGGTCCAAAGTCCATGCGTAGTTCGAAGATACCCCCGCCCGCGCCTTTGACTGCTGAAAAGTTGCCCGTCGCAAGTCTGAAGACGGCAATGGTGACCCTGGATCGAATAGCCGGGTCAAGTTTTCCGCGCCAAACCGCAAACGGGGATACGCCGCGACTGTCGACATACTCGCGAAGCTCAATCATTGTCTACGGTAACAGATGTGTTACTCTCCTTGGAATGTATTTTTAGATGGCGCCGAGAAAATGATCTCGAGCAGACCGGCCTCGTCGATGATCTCAATACCCAGTTCCTGGGCTTTGGCGAGCTTGCTTCCAGCTTCCTCGCCAGCTACAACATAATTCGTCTTCTTGCTCACCGATCCTGAGACTTTACCGCCCGCGGCCTCGATCTTCTCTTTGGCTTCTTCGCGGCTCAGCGTGGGAAATGTGCCGGTGAGCACGAAGGTCAGGCCTTCCAACTGCGTCGTGCGCTGTTTCTTCTCCGCAGTCATCTTCAACCCCAGCCCGGCAAGCCGCTTGATGAGCGCACGGTTCTGTTCGTTCTGAAAAAAATCATGCACGGAAGCTGCGACCTTCGGCCCCACTTCCTGTACGCGTTCCAGATCCTCTTGCGTGGCATTTTCGAGCGCTTCCATCGAACCGAACTCGCCCGCCAGCAACTCCGCCGTGCGCTCGCCCACGAAAGAAATACCCAGGCCCATCAACAGCCGCGCCAGCCCAGCCTGCTTCGAATTCTCAATCTGCATGAGCAGCGCCTGCGCCGATTTCTTGCCGACGCGCTCCAGCTTGAGCAGGTCTTCTTCTTTCAGCGTGTAAAGGTCGGCAATGCTCTTCACCAGTCCGCTGTCGAGCAACTGCACGGCCATCGCATCGCCCAGGCCTTCGATATTCATCACGCCGCGATGTGAGAAGTACGTCAGCGACTGCGCCAGCCGCGCCGGGCAGTCGATGTTGATGCAGTAGGAGTCAACCTCGCCTTCGGCGTGCTCGGCCAGCGTGTGGCAGACCGGGCAATGCGTGGGCATCTCGAAGACGCCCGTGCCCTCGGGATGTTCGGCATCGACAACGACCCCGGCGATATTGGGAATCACGTCCCCGGCCCGCTGCACTGTAACCCAACTGCCGGGGCGAATGCCCAACCGCGCGACCTCGTCGGCATTGAACAGGCCAACGTTGGTGATCGTGGTGCCGCCGACGACCACCGGAATCAGAACCGCAAGCGGCGTAAGCTTGCCGGTGCGGCCCACGGTGACCATAATCTCGCGGACCTGCGTAATGCCGGTGCGCGCGGTGAACTTGTACGCGATCGCCCACCGCGGATGACGGCCCGTATAGCCCAGGCGCACCTGCGTCGGTTGCGCATCCACCTTGATCACCACGCCGTCGATCTCGTAGCCCAGAGTGTCGCGCGTCTCCTCGACCTTGGCGAGAAAAGCCAGAATCTGGCCCACTGTCTTGAACGTGTCGCGATGCGGATTGACGCGAAAGCCAAGCGCAGTCAGCGCTTCAAGCGTGGCATGTTGCCCGGCTGGATTGTATTCCCCGTTGAGGATCAGAAAGTAGGCGTAGAAGTCGAGGCGGCGCTGGGCGACGGCCTTGGTGTCCAGGGTGCGCAGGGTGCCGGCGGCAAAGTTACGCGGGTTGGCGGCGGGCGCAAGCCCTGCGGCTACGCGCTCTTCGTTGGCTTTTTTGAACGAGGCGAGAGGCATGACGACTTCGCCTCGTACTTCAAAGGATTGGCCGCCGAGTTCTGCCTTGTGGAGTTTTTCTTTGGAAACGCCCAGAGGCACGCTGCGAATGGTGCGGACATTGGTCGTGACATCTTCACCAATGGTTCCGTCGCCCCGCGTAAGGCCTCGCAGCAGCCTCGCCTCGCCTCCAGGTCCGATCTCGTAATGGAGCGCCAGGCTCAACCCATCGAGCTTCAATTCGGCAATGTAGACCACGGGCAGAGTACCGGCCAGCTCATGCACCCGCCGGTCCCAGTCGCGCAGCTCCTCTTCGTTGTAGGCGTTGTCGAGCGAAAGCATGGGCCGCGAATGCGCCACCTTCTGAAATCCCTCCGCGGGCCGCCCGCCAACGCGCTGGGTGGGCGAGTCCGGCGTCAGCAGCTCGGGATGGTCGGCTTCCAGAGCCTTCAGTTCGTTCATCAGCGTGTCGTATTCGGCATCACTGATCGTCGGCGCATCGAGCACATAGTATTGGTATTCGTGATGGCGAAGCAGGTCGCGCAATGCGGCTACGCGAACGGCTGGATCGGGGTCGGCGGTGCCACCTGCGCCGTGGCTTTCAAGCGAACTCATGGGCAGGATTATAGCGAGGCAAGCGCCTGGATGGCTGGCCTGAACGAGGGCAAGGAATGTGAAAATGAACTGAAAATGCAGCCGGAACGTATATAGAAATGAAAGATTTTAGGAGAGATTCCCATGAGCACAATGCCCTATCCCACTCCGCAACAGGTTTTTCAGATGCACTTCGAGTCCGTGCGCCGCGACGAGGTGGTAGGCGTGCTGCTGGCGCTCTTTCTGGGATGCTTCGGCGTACACCACTTCTATCTGGGCCGCGTGGGGCTGGGCGTCCTTTACTTGTGCTTTAGTTGGACGGGAATTCCAGCGATTTTGGGAGTGATCGAGTGCTTCTTCATGCCCGGCCGGGTACGCGCCTACAACGCAGTGCAGGCAGCCGGCCTCGCAGCCGCGCTGGGGATCGCCCTCCCCGGCTATATGGCATATCCCGGCTCGCCGGGATATGCGCAGCCGATCAACGTCACGGTGCAGAACGTAACCCCCGCCGACGCGACCGGCATGAGCGAAACCACGCTGGTAGCCTGCGCCAACTGCCAGCAAGCCAATCCATCCGGCGTGCGTTTCTGCTCCAACTGCGGAGCGCGGCTGGGCTGAGCGTAAACAAGAGGAAGTCAAGCAAGATGGGCTGTCTCCTTCGAGGCGGCTCATCTTGCTTCTGGCTTACATATTGGCGTGGCCGGCGCGCATCTCTTCGTTGAAGGTCGGCTTGGTAATCGCCAGCGCCTTGTCGAGTCTTTCGCGGAACTGGTCGGCGCGCGCCAATAGCAGAGGCGTCGGCGCGGCGTATTCTCCCGTGAGCGCGAGCAGCCCCTGGCCGGCTTCGTCCGCGGCCATGCGCAGCAGCTCAGCCTCCGTGGTATTCAGGTACTGCGCGTCACGCGGATCGGCGATCCAGATCGGCTGATTGGCCCCCAGCACTCCGGAAAGCCAGTAAGTCTTTAAGAGCAGATATTCGAGGCGCGAAGCGTCGTCCGTCTCGGTGAAGATGAACTTCTTCTGCCAGCGACTGTAGTAGCGCGTCGTCACCGGCACAGGCTGCCGGTTGCCGCTCTTGACCAGCTCAAGCTGGCCCTGGTCGAGCGTCTTGCGCACGGCGTTATAGAGAAATGTCTCGGCATACGGCTGCTCGGGCGCGGGCACGATCTCAGCAAACGTCACCGTCATCGACGCCGAAACCTTGGCATGGAGCGGCGAATCGGTGCCATCTTCCAGGTGAATCTCGCCATGCACAATGTAGGTGTCCGCTCCCGAGGTCGAAGTGTGGAAGGGCCAGCGGAAATTCTTCAGCGAAACGGGCAAACCTTCCAGAGTGACGTACGCATCGGGGCGCGGATTGCGCAGCCGCTTGGCCGCTTCGGCCAGATGCGCGGTCATCGCCGGCAACAGATCGGGCTTGTTGAAGTCGAAGTGCTCGCTCAGTTCGAGCTTGAGCGTGCGGCCGGATTCGTTCGCGACAACAGGGGCAAGCTCGAAGACAGCGGTCGGCGCCCCGTGGAAGTCTTTGCCTTCAGTAGTGGAAACGAGCTTGAGGCCAGCCTGTTTGGCGGCGATTCCGATTGCGTCGGTGAGGTTGGTCTTAAGGGCGGTCATGGGCTGTCCTTCGCGGTAGCGCTCCTTCAATTTTACCTGCTGAGATCGGAGCGCTAATTTTCCGAGGGCATCTCGGCGTGATCGATGACCAGAACCTGCACCGGCCCCTTGCCAGGTTCCAGCTTCAGCCCCAGTTGTTCCTGGATCGCGGTGAAGATGGAAGGACCCAAATCCTGCGCATTGCCGTCAGGGCTGGCGGAAGCAGCGCCAGTGTCCCGGGTCCAGTTGAGGGAGACGTCGTACTTGCCCTCGATTCCGGTTTTGTCAATCACCTCGCGTCCCAGGTCATGCGCCGCGGACGAGGTCAGGGATTGGGCCAATTGCTCGACGGTCTGGCCCGTGGCGGTGAACTGCACGCCTGAACCGTGGCTGTTCGAGGATGTGCCGGTGTTGCCTGTCGTGTCCTTCGCCGGCTGCAGTTTGGCGCCCTTCTTCGTAACGACCAGCGCATAGACCGGAAGCTCGCGCGTCTCCCTGTGAACCTTCAACTGAAAGCGGTCGGCCAGAAGCTGCTGAAACATGCCCCGCGCCTGAACCCGGCCGTGCTCGTAGTCGAGGGCCTTCAGTTGAGCGGCTTCTGCGTCATCCATTTTTGCCTCGATGTCAAATCGCGTCGAGTCGATCCACTTGGGACCACCCAGGATGCGCGAGGCCGGAACGCCATAGGCCTCGTATTGCATGAGACCTTTCAAGGAAACGTTGGTCGCGGTGAAGCGCCCATTGTTGGTATTGGAGCTGGAGCTCCCGCTGCCGGAGTTGTTCAGCTTGATCGCCGCCACTTCGAAGACAGGAGCCGTGGCAGCAGGAGGAGCGGTCGCGGGCAGGGATGCGGAGCTCTGGGCGGTAGACGAGATGGCCAGCAATGTAGCCAGCAGAGGCGTGAGCCCAAGGAAAAACCACAACCTTTGTCCGGAGCACGCACTCATCGAAGCCATACTATCTCGCTGATGTGGGATTGTCCTCTCGCGCTCACGAAAACGCCAAGGCCAAAGCCTCGGCGTCCGATTCCATTCCGGAAGTTTTTAGTGGGTGAACTCGACCGAGACCGCAGTCCGGGGAGGCTCATTCCGCCCGGCATCATTGCGGCCATTCTCATCTATGCGCCCAAAGATCATCTTGCCCGAAGCAGTCTGCAGCACCGAAGTCACCGTGATCTCCACCGAGCGGCCAATCACGCGCCGCGCATGGTCCACCACCACCATGGTGCCGTCATCGAGATATCCGACACCCTGGTTGTACTCCTTGCCCTCTTTCAGGATGAGGATATTCATCTTCTCGCCCGGCAATACGACCGGCTTAAGGGCGTTGGCCAGGTCGTTGACGTTGAGCACCTCGACGCGGTGAAGCTGGGCAACCTTGTTCAGGTTGAAGTCGTTGGTAACCACCTTAGCGTCCCACTTCTTGGCCAGCTCCAACAGCTTCAGGTCGACCTCTTTGATCGACGGAAAATCGTCGGGCACAATCTGGATCTGCAGGTTGCAGTTGGACTGCATCCTCTGCAGCATATCCAGGCCGCGGCGGCCGCGCTGGCGCTTGGAGCTGTCGGTCGAGTCCGCAACCACCTGCAGCTCACGCAGCACAAACTCCGGAATGACGAAGATCCCGTCCATGAAGCCGGTGTCGGCGACATCTGCAATGCGGCCGTCGATGATCACCGAGGTGTCCAGGACTTTGAAGCTCTTGCGGGCGACCTTTTCACCGGTAAAGACGGTGCCCAAAGCCGCGGGATTGAGCATCTCTCCCTTGCTGGTGCCGACCAGCAGTCCAACGTAAGTCATCAGCAGCAGGACGAAGACCTGAATGGCGGCAGAGGTGGGTCCGGCAGGCAGCGCGGAGCGCAGGACCAAACAGAAGAGCGAAGCTCCGATGATGCCGAGCACCGAGCCGGTGACGGCTCCGATAAGCCTGCTGAGGTTCAGCGCGCGAACCCTCAACTCAAAGACGATGACTGCTCCCGAAGCGAGTGCGCCGCATCCGGCCGCAATAGGACCCGAGACTCCGAAGGGTTGAAGAAAATAGCAAATGGTAGCGATCAGGCCGACGAAGAGAACACGCAACAAAATTAAATCCATGGCTTGCAACTCCTGCCAGAGGAGAGGAGTGATCCCTGGCAATTACAAAGTGGGAGTATGCATACCGGGATACTGAATCGTCAAGCACGGAAGTTGTAGATTCATAAAAATAAACACGTTTAGGAACCAAAGTAAGTGAAAACTGCCCTAAATTGCGCCATTTTTCCAGATGAATCACGTTAGTCATTGGAAAACTCAGGGTACCTTTTGCTGGGATGGTAACGCCACGCTGATCACGCTGATTCTTTCCTTCCGCCAGACCTGCTTCACGACTTCCGGATCTTTGGAAACGGGTTCATCGCGTAGCCCCAAAAGGTAGAGAAAAGATCTCCTTGACAACAGACCAACCAGTCGGTACTGTACTTCCGAGATAGAAGAAAGGATCAATATGAAAACTCAAACCACGGTGAAAACCAAGCTCCTCGACGCGGCGGTGGGAGTGATTCGAGCCAAGGGTTACTCCGCGGCTACCGTCGATGACATTTGCCAGCGAGCGGGAGTGACCAAGGGCGGCTTCTTCCATCACTTCGAGAGCAAGGAGGAGCTGGCGATCTCCGCGGCAGGACATTTTTCCTCGAATGCAAACGAACTGTTTTTGGCTGCACCCTACCAGAGCCTGCCCGACCCGCTCGACCGCCTGCTGGGCTACGTGGATTTCCGCAAAGCCATCCTGCAAGGCGAACTGCCTGAATACACCTGCCTGCTCGGCACCATGGTGCAGGAAACCTACGACACCCATCCGGCGATTCGGGAAGCCTGCGACCAAGGCATCAGCCAAAACGTGGCCATGTTGGAGGCCGACATTGCCGAGGCGATGCGAAATTACGGCATTGCATCCGGAAGCAACGCGAGTTGGACTGCACTGAGCTTGGCGCTTTACACCCAGGCCGTGATTCAAGGAGCGCTCATTCTGGCCAAGGCCAAGCGCGGTCCCGAAGTTGCCGCCGCGTGCCTCGATCATCTGCGCCTCTACCTGGTCATGCTCTTCATCCAACCCGAAAGAAAGGCAGTCGCATGAAGAGGAAGATAGGGGAGGCCGCCGCAATCGCCGCTTGGATGCTGGGCATCCTGCTGAGCGCAACCTGCCAGACGCACGCGCAGACGCCTCAAGGACCATATCCGGCCATGGCGCCCTTGGCTCAGTACCCGATGGCCGACCGGGATGCTGAGATTCAATTGGCTCGAAGCGCGGCTCCCGCGGCGATCTCAGACCACGCCAAGGTGCTGCTTCTGGGCCCTCACGGATATGAAACCGCAGTAGAAGGTTCGAATGAATTTGTGTGCAGCGTCGAACGGGCTTGGATGTCTCCTTTCGATGACCCGGAGTTCTGGAATCCCAAAATTCGGGGCGCGATCTGCTTCAATCCCGCGGCAGCTCGATCGGTGCTGCCCTTGACTTACAAGAGAACGGAGCTTGCCTTGGCGGGCCTTTCCAGGGCTGAAATGGCGGCAAGGCTCAAAAATGCTCTGAATAAGAAGGAACTACCAGCTCTCGAGGCCGGAGCGATGACCTACATGATGTCGAAGCAATCCTATCTCGGCGATGCTGCCGGCAACGCTGCTCCGCATTTGATGTTCTACGTGCCCAAGGCTGACGGCATGAGTTGGGGAGAAGACCTGCCCCATTCTCCGGTCATTCTCAACCGGCAATTTGAAGACTCTCCCGAACCTCTCCGGTCATACATCATTCCGGTATTGAACTGGTCCGACGGAACGCCGCCGCCTTCGGGTGGACACAAGCACTGACGGCCGCAGGCTGGCCAATCTCAATTTCGGCAGGAGATATCTTCCATGTGTCCAGCATGTGCAGCAATGGTAGCCGCGATCGCGGCCGGTCTGGCCTCGACGGGAACACTCGGCGTGGTCCTGGTGAAGTCAATTTGTTCGAACGTCAGCCACTCTCAACCCGTTTCGCAATCCCAAAAAGAAGGAGAAGAGACAAGATGACAACCATCGCAATGGAATATCCGAAAGTAGTCTCAGAGGCTGAGTGGCTGCCGGCGCGGCTGGCCCTGCTTGCCAAAGAAAAAGAACTCACCCGCGCACGAGACGCAGTCAGCGAAGAGCGCCGCAAACTTCCCTGGGTCAAGGTCGAAAAGGAATATGTCTTCGAGACCATCGGCGGCAAGAAGACACTGGCCGAACTCTTCGCAGGGCGAAGCCAGTTGATCGTTTATCACTTCATGTGGAGGCACGATCTGGGCGCAGGCTGCGTGGGCTGTTCTTTCCTGTCCGACCACATCGATGGAGCCAATCAGCACCTCTCACAGCATGATGTAACGCTGGTGGCAGCCTCGCGCGCGCCGCTCGAAACATTGCAGGCATTCAAGCAGCGCATGGGCTGGCGCTTCCCCTGGGTTTCCTCCTACGAGAGCGACTTCAACTTCGACTACCACGTCTCTTTTCGTCCCGAGGAGCTGGCAACCGGCAAGGTCTTCTATAACTACCGCGAAATTCAGGCGTCGATTGATGAGCTCTCTGGCATCAGCGTCTTCTTCAAGAACGAAGAAGGCGAGATCTTCCATACGTACTCAAGCTACGCCCGCGGAGGCGAAGAGGTGCTGGGCGCGTACATGTATCTCGATATGACGCCCCTGGGCCGCAATGAGGGCGAGCGCGGCAACCTGGGCGACTGGGTGCGGCATCACGACCGCTACGAAGCGCAAGGGTATGTCGATCCAGCAGGCGGCTTCATCCCCGCGCCGGAGACGCACAAGTGCTGCTCAGGAGCAAACGGCAGCGCGGCCGAGAGCTAGTACTTCTGGATCTTCGGGTCGATCTCGTCGGACCAGGCCAGGATGCCGCCGGCGACATTGCTGACCTTCTGGAATCCGTTGGCCTTGAGCAGTTCAGCGATCTTCTGGCTGCGCGCTCCGCTGCGGCAGTGGACGAGGATTTCCTGCTCGGGGTTTAACTCGCTGAGACGATTGGGCACGTCGTTCTGCGGAATGAGTTTGCCGCCGATCTGGGCGATCTGGAATTCATACGGTTCGCGGACATCGAGCAGAAGAAAGTTATCGTTGTTGGTTTCCTTCTTGTCGAGGCGCTGCTTGAGCTCTTTCACTGAGATTTGAGGAATGCCGTTTTTCACTTGAGCCGCCTGTGCAGGTTCGGGCGCAATGCCGCAGAATTGGTTGTAATCGATCAGTTGAGTCACCGTCGGGTTCACGCCGCAGACCGGGCAGTCGGGATTCTTGCGCAGCTTGAGCTCGCGGAAGCGCATGGTGAGCGCGTCCACCAGCAAAAGCCGGCCAATCAACGGCTCGCCTTTGCCGAGAATGAGCTTGATCACTTCCGTCGCCTGGATCACGCCGACAATGCCCGGCAGAATGCCCAGCACGCCGCCCTCGGCGCAGCTCGGCACGAGGCCAGGCGGAGGCGGCTCAGGATAAAGGCAGCGATAGCACGGGCCTTCTTCGGTGGCGAAGACGCTGGCCTGGCCCTCGAATCGGAAGATCGATCCGTAGGCATTAGGCTTGTTCAGCAGCACGCAGGCATCGTTGACCAGGTAGCGGGTCTGGAAGTTGTCCGTGCCGTCGGCGACGATGTCGTATTGCGCGAAGATTTCGAGGGCGTTGGCGCTGGTCAGCATGGTGTCGTGCTTGACCACATTCAGCGCGGGATTGAGCGCGTTGAGCTTCTCCTGCGCGGAGTCGATCTTTTTGCGGCCGATATCCTTGGTCGAGTGGATGATCTGGCGCTGCAGGTTGCTCGAGTCGACGGTGTCGAAGTCGACCAGCCCCAGCGTCCCGATGCCGGCCGCAGCCAGATAAAGCGCCAGCGGCGAGCCCAGGCCGCCCGTGCCGACGCAGAGCACTTTGGCCGCCTTGAGCCGCTGCTGGCCTTCCATGCCCACCTCGGGCAGGATCAGGTGGCGGGAGTAGCGTCCCAGTTCGTCGTTCGTCAGTTCAGGCAGTGCTTCGGGTTCGGCTGTTGCAGTGGTCATCGTGGGTTCCTTGAACCTTTATTGTACGTCGCATAGTGCACGTCGGGGTGAGGCCGCAGCATCCGTGCCACCGCGGGTATTGGCGCTGGAACCGCGGCTCAACGGCTTATCTGCCGCCGAAGGTGCGTTCCAACTGGCGCCACAGGAAGATGCCATAGCAATATCCAGCAGCGATGGAGACGACCAGCGCGGCGAAAAACCAGAAGACTTCCACCGGCGTCGGCCGCGCAACCGGTTCGAGAAAGAAGTCAACAGCGTTGTACAGCACAAAGAGGCTGCCGCCGAAGTACAGCACGCCGTTCAGCCACAGAACGCGCGCACGGCCCCTGCGAAACATAAGCCCGGCGCGAAACAGCCGGCGTTCCCGGCTGCGGAGGAAGAGGTTGCTCATCCCAGCGTCCTCCCCCTTTGGATGACGGACAGGCCCGGCTTGGATTCAGCGGACGGCTAAAAAGTCAGGTTTTCGCCATGAGCCTGCCATCCACAATCCGGATCTCCTCCGGGTCGAAGCACTTGTCTTCCTTGCTGGACTCGGCAAGGTGGCAGGATAGGGTCTGGAAAGCGGCGAAATTGCGGTTGCGGAAGTGCTTGTGCGAGAGTTGAAGCAATCGGCATTGCTGCCGATATCTATTTCAACACTTTGTGGCGCTTCCGGCGATTGACGGAAACGGCGCAGGGGACTGGATCGTTCTCGATGGCACGGAAGACGAAGGCTCTCACCCTGGGGCAGATTCAGGACACGCTCAAGGCGCATTCTTTTGCGGTAACGGAAAAGGCAGGTATGCTGCGCGTGGAGAAGTATGGCTGCGCGGCGGTGCTGGTAGCCAGCAACCAAGTCGGCCAGGAGCTGGGCACCTCGACCGGAACGGAGACCTCCGTGGCTTACCGGGAGCGCCCCGGAGCGGTCATCGCGGGAGAGATTGCACGGCTGCTCGACCGCGGCTATCAGAAGTTTTTACAGACCGGCAAGTACGAGCTGCCCGCGACTTCGCAGCAGTTGCAGTCGATTCATAGGTTTACCGAAGAGCTGACCCAGGTGACCGGCGGCGTGAGCCTGTACAACGAGTCGCTGGGCACCACCAGCGATCTGTATCACTACGACCGGGTCAAAGGCCGCGAAGCGCTGCAACCGGCTCCGGCGCGGCCCTGGGACCAGGCCGGAGACCACTAATCGAGTAAGGAACGGAACGAGGAATGGCGGACCCA
>Ga0302326_10020525_pt1 | contig 13594 bp, 8 predicted proteins | sample Palsa_T0_3_FD_202264 | JGI IMG/M metagenome (GOLD analysis project Ga0302326, IMG submission 202264) | Peat permafrost microbial communities from Stordalen Mire near Abisko, Sweden - Palsa_T0_3 | ecosystem: Environmental > Terrestrial > Soil > Palsa > Peat permafrost | place: Sweden: Abisko... | reverse complement strand
TTACTATCAACCGGGCAAACCGGCCTACAACGCTATCAACCGGGAAAACCGGCGTACAACCTTCAGATCCGTAGATACCCGTATGAGCTGCCGGACCGGTTCAGATCAGTCCGCGACCTTGGTGGACGTCCTTGCCCGCAGGCCATGTTCGTCCGAACTCTCGGAAGATGGTTCGCTCCGGTGGCTCCCAGCACCTCGACGCCCTGGCCCTCATCACCCACTCTCGGGCCGTCCACCGGCGCCGTGACCGCACCTTGTCCTGCCCAGACCCCTCCCCCGAACCCGACTGCTGCCAAACCTAACGGCAGACGGAACCCGGACCACGCCGCCCCCGGCCCTGACCGCGACCGTGACCGTCTCGCCGGGAAGCCCCGAGCCGCGGTTTGGCCGTGTCGGTGAGTGCGTGAAGGGCTCCTTCTCGTTACGTTCCTGGATGTCTCACGACCAGAACAGAAAATAAGGAGCCCGATGCATGGGTATGCGCCCGGTGGGGACGGGCGTTCGCGGAGTCGAGGAAGTGCTTCCGGGAGCTTGAGGACTGGGCGGTGTCAGCGGAGGCGGCGGGGCTGCAGCATGCTGAGCTGGAGGAACAGCTGGAGGTGCGGGGCCGGGAGCTGCTGCGGCGGGTGTTCCAGGACCGGCTGGACGCGACGGCTGCGGCCGAGGAGCGGCGGCATGACGTGACCGGGGAGGACGAGGTCGTCCGGGACTCCGGCGCAGAAGCGGCGAAAGAAGAAAGCGCAGGCAGCGAAGCCGAAGGGCAAGGCAAAGCCGCGGGAGCCGCAGGCAAGGGGCAAGTGGCTGACCGCCTCGGTCACCGATGACATCCCCGCAGTCATCGCCGCCGGCGACTTCCAGGACTACTGGCGCTTCCACCTCCGCCGCGAGCACGAACACATCCACCACGCGAAATACCGCGAGACCTACGTCCTCGCGGCGTAACCAGCTCACCTCAAAAGAGCCGCACCCATTAGAGATTCTTTTTGCTACCGTTGCCCGACATATTCGCGTAGGGCGGAATAACAACATCCGCATATTTACGCGCATGGCCGTTGAGTTTTTGCGTCGCGGCGGCTGCTTGATAACCTTCTCTGGGCAGCATAGACCTCGCCCGTATTATTCGGTCTTATTGTGCGAGGTTTCTTGCGATTTGGGGGGTGGAGCAGGCTTTGGACAATGTCGCCTGCGTTCCTTGTTGATTACTGACACAGGACGCCTTCAGCCATGAAGCCCACGTCCCAGATCAGCGTTGCCGGACCACCGCCGGTTCCGGGACCTCCGACAAATGGCTCGCCGGGGCGGAAGCACCGTAAGCTCGCGCCGCGAGTGGCGGACGCCAGCTCGGCCGCACTCGCGGCGGATCTGCACCAGCTCTCCGGGGGGAGCGTGCGGAAGATCTCCGCGAGCGGTCCCGTGCTAGCCGCGCACCCGCCACGTCGGCGCCTGCGCAGGACCACGTTCACCCCCGCGCTGGGCTTGCGGGCCCGGGTTCTCATAGCCGTCCTGTCCGTGTGCTGGGCGGCTGGCTTCGCCGACTTCTGGGTGTGGTGGTTCGCGCCGGCCCACCGGACCAGCACGGCCGGGCTGGCGATCAACAGCATCATCCTCGTCTACCTGACCTGCTACCCGGCCTTTTTCGTCATCGCGGTAAATCGCCTGCGCTGCGTGAGCCGGTCGGTGGAGGTACCGATGCTCCGGGTAGCGCTCGTCGTCACCCGAGCGCCCGCCGAGCCGTGGGATATCGCCAGATCAACGCTTTGTGCGATGAAGAACCAGGATTTTCCTCTTCCTTACCGCGTATGGCTCTGTGACGAGAGTCCCACCGCCGAGATTCTTGACTGGTGCGCCGCGCATCAGGTGACCGTAGCGACCCGCGAGTCTGCTGTGGCCGAGTACCACCGGGATACCTGGCCGCGCCGGACCAAATGCAAAGAGGGAAACCTGGCTCACTTCTATGACCGGTGGGGTTACCGCGACTACGACGTCGTGGTTCAGCTCGACTGCGATCACCGGCCGTCACCCACGTACCTGACCGAGATGACACGTCCATTCGCTGACCCGGCGGTCGGTTACGTGGCTGCCCCCAGCATCTGCGACGCCAACGCGGCAAGCTCGTGGGCGGCGCGTGGCCGCCTGTACCGGGAGGCGATGTTTCATGGCGCCTTTCAGCTGGGGCACAGCGACGGCTGGGCACCAGCGTGCATAGGCTCGCATTACGCGGTCCGGACCTCGGCGCTGCGGGATATCGGGGGGATCGGCCCCGAGCTCGCCGAGGATTTCTCGACGAGCTTCCTGCTCAATTCCGCCGGCTGGCATGGCGTGTTCGCGATCAATGCGGAGGCGCACGGCGATGGGCCTAACACGTTCGCGGCGATGCTCGTTCAGGAGTTCCAGTGGTCCCGAAGCCTGAGCGCGATCCTGCTTGGCCTGGTTCCGCGCAATCTCCGCCGCCTGCCGTGGTCGCTGCGGATGCGCTTCATGTATGCACTCTTCTTCTACTTGCTGCTTGTCATAAGCACTCTCGGCGGACTAGTGCTGGCGCCGATCGCCGCGGTAACCGGAAAACCCTGGATTCACGTCAACTACTTCGCATTCCTCTTGCACTGGTGGGCGATCTCCCTCTGGCTTTTGCTCATCACGCTCCTCCTGCGCCGGAAGGACCTGCTGCGGCCGCACCGGGCTCCGGTGCTGAGCTGGGAGAACTGGCTCTACACCCTCGTGCGCTGGCCGTACATAGCCTGGGGCATCTATTCGGCGGTCGTCCGGCGGCTCAGGCCGCGTCCGGTCACCTTCAAGGTCACCCCCAAGGGCGCCGGCGGACTTGAGAAGCTGCCGGCCCGCCTGCTATTGCCTTACCTGTTCATCAGCGTTGGTTCCGCGGCGGCCGCACTGTACGGCGAAGCAAGCAATGATGCCGTTGGGTACGTCTTCCTGTGCATCGCGGGCGGCTGTATTTACTCGGCAGTATGCGTCGCGGTGCCGCTCCTCCACGCCACCGAGGCTGGCGCACGGTGCGGCGTCCCGATACGCATCAGTATTTACCGGACGAGCCTGCGGCCGCTCATCGCGGGCTGCATATCGCTGGTACCCGTCTGCCTCGCGCTAGTTCTTTATCCAGCGTATGCACTCCATATTCTTGGCCTCTGATGGAGCACGCATAAAGGGGGAATATCACATGGCCATACTGGTGACCGGAGGTGCTGGCTTCATCGGGAGCCATACCTGCCTCGAGCTGCTGCGACGCGGTTATCACGTCGTGGTGGCCGACGATTACTCCAATAGTTCCCCGACGGCACTCGCTGCTGTCCGTGAGGTGTCGGGCCTGGATCTGACGGCGTATGAGGTGGACGTTCGCGATCAGCGTGCGCTGGGCCAGGTATTCAGCGAGCATCACGTTGACGCCGTCATCCATTTCGCGGCCAGGAAGTCGGTCCGGGAGTCGGTGGACGTACCGCTCGACTACTACGGCACCAACGTCGCCTGCACGATCAGCTTGATCGAGACCATGCTCGAACACGACGTGCACCGGCTGGTCTTCTCGTCTTCATGCTCCATTTACGGTGACCGGTACAGCCGGCCTATAGCTGAAGGCGACGAACCCGGGCCGACGAATCCGTACGCACGCTCGAAGCTGATATGCGAGCAGATCCTGGCTGACGCATGCCGGGCTCATCCAGGGCTGTCCGTCATCGCGCTCAGGTACTTCAATCCGATCGGCGCCCATCCGAGCGGACTTGTCGGCGAAGACCCGCAGGGCGTCCCCGGAAACGTACTGCCTTTCATGATGCAGGTGGCCGTGGGGAGGCGTGCGCGCCTCGACATCTATGGCGATGACTACGACACGCTCGATGGCACCGGAGTCCGTGACTACATCCACGTGATGGATGTCGCCGAGGCGCACTGCGTCGCCCTGGATCACATCAGAACCGAGACCGGTAAGCAAGCATTCAACCTCGGTACCGGCTGCGGGGTGTCCGTCCTTCAGCTCCTCGCGACGTTCCAGGAAATCAGTGGTACGTCGATCCCGTATCAGATCGTCGGCCGGAAGCGCGGCGATGTCGCAACCCTCATCGCAGACCCCAGTCGGGTCGAAGAACTGTGGGGCTGGCGGACCGCCCGAGACCTTCCGGCCATGTGCCGTGATGCGTGGCGCTTCCAGGGCCTGCACCCCGGCGGCTACCCGCTATCGGGGGGGTGCAGGGGGTCGCCCCCCGCAGGCCAAAACCGTAATCCCGGACTCAGGCAATGTGGGGAATAAGATGCGCATCTCTGTGATCGGCACCGGGCATCTGGGCGCGGTGCATGCCGCGTGCATGGCTGAACTCGGGCATGATGTGCTCGGCGTCGACAAGGATGCCGAGAAGATCGCCGCGCTGGCCAGTGGACAGGCACCGTTCTACGAGCCGGGCCTGGCTGAGCTCCTGGTAAAGGCCGTTCGTTCAGGTCGGCTCCGGTTCAGCACCTCGCTCGCCGAGGCGGCGGAGTTCGCCGACGTGCATTTCGTGTGTGTCGGGACGCCGCAACTTGCTGGTTCGCTCAAGGCCGACCTCAGCCACATCGAAACGGTGATCGACGGGCTGGCTTCGAACCTGACCCGTGACTGCCTTCTGGTCGGGAAGTCAACGGTCCCGGTCGGGACCGCCCCGCGACTGGCGGCCCGGCTGGCGGCGCTCACCGGTGGTATCAACGCGACCCTGGCCTGGAATCCGGAGTTTCTGCGCGAAGGCTTCGCGGTCCAGGACACGCTTCGCCCTGACCGGATCATCGTGGGCGTCACCTCAGCGGAAGCTGACGCTGCGCTGCGCGCGGTTTACGCGCCGCTCCTGGCGGCGGGCACGCCGTACATATCCACCGACCTGGCCACCGCCGAGCTGGCCAAGCTTGCGGCCAACGCTTTCCTCGCCACCAAGGTCTCCTTCATCAATGCTGTCTCAGATGTATGCGAGGCCACCGGAGCGGACGTCGTCACGCTGGCCGACGCCCTCGGACACGACAGCCGGATCGGTCGCCAGTTTCTCTCCGCTGGCCTGGGATACGGCGGTGGATGCCTGCCCAAGGATGTCCGGGCGTTCGTGGCCCGGGCGACCGAGCTGGGCTTGGCCGACTCGGTGCGGTTCCTGCGCGAAGTCGACGAGTTCAACAGCTCCCGCAGGAGGATGGCTGTCCGGCTGGCCCGCGACCTGGTCGGCGGCTGTCTCGCCAACCAGAAGGTCGCGGTGCTCGGGGCCACGTTCAAGCCGCGCACCGACGACGTGCGCGATTCGCCAGCGCTCAGTGTCGCCAAGGCGGTCCGGTCGGAGGGCGCGATGGTCCGGGTTCACGATCCGCTGGCCACCGACAACGCCCGGCAGGCCTTCCCGGAGCTCGACTACGCGACCGAGCCGGAAAAGGCCTGTGACGGTGCTGACGTGGTGCTTCACCTGACCGAATGGAGCCAGTACCGCGAGCTCGACCCGGCTGAACTCCGCTCGGTGGTGCGGGTTCCCCGGCTCCTCGACGGGCGTAACGTCCTGCCGCTGGGCCGGTGGCGGGCTGCCGGGTGGACGGTGCAATCCATGGGAGCCCCCTCGGCGGCCATGGGCGCAGAGGCATAGGGGAAACGATGGCTACCCGATGTGCTCAATGGCGGCGGCGCGCCGCGCAGCTCCTCGTGCTGATGCTCGCGTGCTTGTTCCCGGTGGCGTGCGGTGGGTCGCCGCACGCCAACGGGAAGCCGCAGCCGCTCACCTACTACCTGAGCCCGTCCGGAAACGACGCTGCCGCGGGCACCTCGCCCGCCGATGCGTGGCGCAGCCTCGGCCGCGCCAGCCACGCCAGCCTGAAACCCGGTACGCGCCTGCTCCTGCGGGGCGGGAGCGAGTTCACCGGCCAGCTGACTCTTAATGAGCGGGACGCTGGCAATGCCGCGCGGCCCGTGGTGATCGGATCGTATGGCAGCGGGGTAGCGACCATCGCCTCCAAGGGCTCTGCCATCGATGTGTACGACACAGCGGGTATCGATATCGGCGACCTGAATTTGATCGGCCGGCCGTCGAGCGGCGCGGCTGCCGTGGGACTGACCGTTTATAACGACCTTCCGGCTGGGCGCCGGCTCAACCATGTCGTGGTCAGGAACATCACCGTAGTCGGCTTCGCTAACGGCGTGGCGTTCGGCGGTAAGAATAGCGGAGCCGGCTTCGGTGACGTCACGGTCAGTAATTGCGTACTGGACGGAAACGTCAATGATGGCCTCATAACGTACGGTCCGGAGTTCAATCCGGGACACCCTACCTACGCGAATCAAGATGTGGACGTGTCGCACGTGATAGCGGCCAGGAACAGCGGTGACCCGCACAGTGCGGTTGGGAATACCGGCAACGGCATCGTTCTCGGCAGCGTCCGTGATGGGACAATCGCCTGGTCGACGGCCGACAATAACGGCAGCGACAGCGTTGCTACCGAAGGCCCAGAGGGAATCTGGGCCTATGATTCCACTCGCATTGTCATGGAGCGCAATCTTTCGTTTGAAAACCGAACAAATAACCGCGTAGACGGCAACGGATTCGGTCTAGATCAGAACACGTCAGACTCGGTTATGCAAGATAACCTGTCCTACGACAATGATGGAACCGGCTTCCTCGTATACAGCGCACAGGAGAACTCCGCGCAAACGCACAATATAGTCCGTTACAACATCAGCAGCGGAAACTCCCAGGATGGAAATTCTCACTACGGCGGGATTTCTGTGCTCGGGACGGTGGCCGACGCGGCCGTATATCAGAACACCGTGGTGATGGCGGGTTCACCGGCGCTGCGGCTAGGCCTGACAGTAAACCATATCCTGGTCAGAAACAATATCTTTGTGGCCGATCATGGCCCCGTCGTCGCAGCCGCCGGAGCCTTGCGGCCCGCCATGGCCGAACTCCAGGGAAATGATTACTTCTCCGCCGTCGGCCCGTGGGCGGTGACATGGGGCCCGGAATCCTATGATTCGTTGTCGGCTTGGCGCGCGATCAGCACCGAGGAAATGGTGGCTGGCCGGCCATCGGGATTCGCGGTCGACCCGCGGCTGACCGGACCCGTGCTGAACCTTCAGGACAAGATGGCGGGCCGGGGGTCAGCCGGGGATCGATTCATCCTCCGCTTGGGTTCCCCCCTTCTCGGCGCCGGGCTGAATCTGGCCCGCCTCGGCATGAACCCGAGACCGACCAATTTCGCTGGGAAGGCGGAGTCCCTCCAGCATCCGAACGTCGGGGCCCAGTAGCGGCCCGGATAGCAGCCACTCGGCGGTCCGGCGCACTCCTTCGGCAGGCGGTACTTCTGGCCGCCATCCCAGCGTGTTCTGGGCCCGGCTTATGTCGGGGCGCCGCCGTAGCGGGTCATCCACGGGTAGCGGCCGGTGCTCGACCGGAGCAGAAGAGCCGGTGATCCGCAGCACGAGCGCCGCGAAGTCGGCGATAGTGAATTCGTCGGGATTGCCCAGGTTGATCGGGCCGCGCTCGGCCGAGTCGATCATTGCGACGATGCCGCGGACCAGGTCATCGACATAACAGAAGCTACGCGTCTGCTTGCCATTCCCGTAGATCGTTATTGGGTCGCCGTTGAGTGCCTGGGTGATGAAGTTGGTGACGACTCGGCCGTCGTGGCCGCTCATACGCGGGCCGTAGGTGTTGAATATCCTGATCACGCCGGCGTTGACCCCGCGGGTCCTGCCGTATGCGAAGGTCATTGCCTCAGCGAATCTCTTCGCCTCGTCGTAGACGCTCCTCGGGCCGATGGGATTGACGTTTCCCCAGTAGTCCTCGGTCTGCGGATGCACGGCCGGGTCGCCGTACACCTCGCTTGTCGAGGCGAGCAGGAACCGAGCTCCCTTGGATTCGGCGATATTCAGCGCGTTCTCGGTTCCCCGGCTGCCCACCGCGAGCGTCTCCAGAGGCAGGCGCTGGTAATCGGGCGGGGATGCCGCACTGGCGAAGTGGGCGACGACGTGGACCGGACCATCGACATCGATCCCGGTGCTCACATCACATTCGGCAAGCTCGAACCCGGGATGGCCCGCCAGGTGAGCGACATTTTCCGGGTACCCGGTCGAGAGGTTGTCCAGGCACACGACGCTGTCACCCCTGGCGATTAGCGCATCACACAAATGCGAGCCCACGAAACCCGCACCACCCGTAACAATTACCCGCATATTTTCCCCCGAAGGAACTCCTGCCGGAACTCGACCCACGGCGGAATTCCGGTAGCGTTTCCATGCTAACTGGTGCCGCCGGCAGGAATCCCGCGGCCCCCGCTCGCCGCGCCGGGCGTGCGCTAACCGCGCGGCGATATGTCCGTTATGCCGAGGCCGATGGAAGATTGTAACCTTGCGGAAGGATTGGGTACCGCTTTCCGGCGCCTCTTTTCCGCGGGGCTCAAATCTTCCAAGGGATAGGAGCTAAAAAACGTGTTTTCACGCCGGGCGCCTTTCCGCATTGTCCGGTTACGGAATATTTCCGGCACATGTTCTCAGCGTAACTGCCGTCCGTTCCGCCGGGGGAATGAAGCCGGGTGAGGTGGGCAGGTTACGCGACGGTGTGTCACCGGGTTTTCGGCTCGTGGTTGATGCGGGTCATGAGTTCCCGGTTGGCGGCGCGTGCGGCGGCGAGTTCGTCGTCACGGTCGGCGAGCTGGATGCGGAGGTCGGCGGCTTGCTGTTCGAGCCGGGTGATCGTGCGCGGACGGCGCAGGTGGGAGCGGTTATGCTGACCGTCCTGCCCGGCTTCTGGCCTCTGACCTGGCTTTCAGGATGCCTGCTAGCTAATGCCGTCTTCCTCGTCTGCAGGGTCGGGCAAATTCCACGGAATCCAGCTGATCCCAGCGCTCCGGAGAGAACCGTGAGCTGCTAACAACCGTGCTCATCGGCCAGCAGTCGCATCGCGCCGGCCGTGGTGGGAGACGGACCCTGGGAACGATGCTTTGAGGGGTATAGCCTCCGTTTATGGCGGAAATGATCCCAGCCGAGGCCGAGCCTGCGGTGGGCCCCGTGCTGCCGAAGGCCCCGACGGGGATCCGGGGACTCGACGAGATCACCCGGGGTGGACTGCCCCGTGGCAGGTCGACGCTGGTGACGGGTGGCACGGGATCCGGCAAGACGCTGCTGGGGTTGCATTTCCTCGTCGCGGGCGCCCGGGAGTATGGCGAGCCAGGCGTGCTGGTCACCTTTGAGGAGTCGGCAGAGAAGGTGAGCGCCAACGTCGCCTCGCTGGGCTTCGACCTCGATGGGCTCCAGCGGGACCAGCTGCTGGTGGTGCATGCCTTCCGAGTGGACCCCGCTGAGCTGGTCGAGACGGGGGAGTTCGACCTTGAGCCGCTGTTCCTCCTTCTTGGCGACGCCATCGAGCGCCTCGGGGCGAAGCGCGTCGTGCTTGACAGCATCGAGTTGCTGTTCAGCGCGTTCCAGGAGCAGGCGATCGTGCGAGCGGAGCTCGGGCGGCTGTTCCGCTGGCTCGAGGACCGGTCCGTCGCCGCGATCGTGACCGGCGAGCGGGGCGACAGCGGCCTCACACGCCACGGGATCGAGGAGTACGTATCTGACTGCGTGATCGTTCTCGACCATCGCATCCACGAGGAGATTTCCACCCGCCGTCTCCGGGTGGTCAAGTACCGCGGGTCGGCACACGAAACCAACGAGTACCCCTTCTTGATCTCGGCCCGGGGCTTCGTCGTGCTGCCGATTACGTCCGTTGCGCTCGACTACGGTGCGCCCGAGGAGCGGATATCGACAGGCGTGGCCCGCCTTGACCACATGCTGGACGGCGGCCTGTTCCGGGGATCGACCGTCCTGGTCAGCGGGACCGCGGGCACGGGCAAGACCACGCTCGGAGCGAACCTCATCGACTCCGCGTGCGCACGGGGTGAGCGGACACTGATGGTCCTGTTCGAGGAGTCACCCGACCAGGTCATCCGCAACATGCTATCGGTAGGGCTCGACCTGCGGCGCTGGGTCGAGGCGGGCCTGCTGCGCATGTGGGCGGCCCGGCCGACAGCGTTCGGGTTCGAGGCCCACCTGGCGATTCTGGCCCGGCTGGTCGAGGAGGTCACGCCGTCCATCGCCGTCCTCGACGGGCTCGCCAGTCTCGCCCAGGGGCCCACCGGCCCCGAGGTGACCTCGATGGTGGCCCGCCAGATCGACCTGTTTAAAGCTTCGGGGATCACCGCAATGGCGACGACGCTGGCTCACGACGAGACGAGCGCGGCGGGCATGTCCTCCTTGGTGGACACCTGGTTGCTGCTGCGCAACGTCGAGTCGAACGGTGAGCGTAACCGGCTGCTGTTCGTGCTGAAGTCGCGCGGCAGCGCTCATTCGAACCAGGTGCGGGAGTTCATGCTCACCGGCGGCGGCATCGAGCTCATCGATGTGTATGTGGGCCCGGACGGCGTCGTGACCGGCTCCGCTCGCCTGGTGCAGGAAGCCCAAGAGCGCGGCGCGGAGCGGCAGCAAGGTGAGGACCTTGGCCGCCGCCAGCGCGAGCTGCGGCGGCGCATCGAGGAGGGCGAGGCAAAGTTCGCCGTGCTGCAGGTCGAGGTCGCCGCGAACAGGGCCGAGGTCGAGCGGCTCGCCCGGCGCGAACAGCGGCTCGTGGCCGACGCCGAGGCGGACCGTTCGGCCCTGGCCTCGCAGCGCTGGGCCGATTCGGTGCCGCCCGACGAAGCGCCGCCCGACGAAGAAGGGCACGACGAAGAAGGGCACGACGAAGAAGGGCAACGATGACTCGACCCCGCAACGCCGATGCAGGAGCCGAGACAGCGGTATCCAACCGTGAGACCTGGGAGCTGCGACTCTATGTAATCGGGCGCTCGCCCAGTAGCCTCCGTGCGATCGAGAACCTGCAGCTTGCCTGCGAGCAGTACCTGGCGGGGCACCATCACATCGAGGTCGTGGACCTGCTGGAGAACCCGCGCCTAGTGGCCGACGAGCAGATCCTGGCGGCTCCCACGCTGGTCCGGAAGCACCCGCCGCCCATCCGGAAGATCGTCGGCGACCTCTCCGACACCGACCGGCTCCTCGCCGGGTTGCAGCTTCAACTGCCAACGGGCGAGGCGATGTGATCGATATCGCCGCGGACCCTGGCTAGTCGCTCACGCTGCACGTCAGCGGCGCGTCGCGTTGCGGCGTGCTCAGCGCAACCGGCGCAGGAAGGGATCCCTGGGCTCTGCCGGGCTGAGCTGCACCCGCACGTCGACACAGTAGACGCCGTCCTCCCTGGCGACGACGGGGTTGAGATCCATCTCGCTGACCTCAGGAAGATCATCAGCAAGCCTGGACACCCGCAGCAGGGCATCAGCGAGCGCCGCGGTATCCACCGGCGGCCCGCCCCGGTCGCCGAACAGCCGCGGCGCGGCGCGGGCCGCGTGGAGCATCTCGTCGGCGTCGGTGCCGGTCAGCGGGGTCAGGCGGGTCACATGCTCGCCGGGCACATCAGTCGCCGCCCCGCCGGACCCGAATACGACTAGCGGCCCGAACACAGGCTCCTGCACGACGCCGATCAGCACCTCGAAGCCGCCGGTCAGCATCGGCTGGACAAGCACCCTGTGCAGCCCGGATCCGAGGTCGGCTGTCAGCGCGCGGTAGCCTTCGGCGACTTCCTCGGGGGTGCGCAGATCGAGCCGGACTCCCTCGGTATCGGCCTTGTGCACGAGCCCCCTGGCCTCGGCTTTGAGCACGACCCGGCCGCCGAGCTGCACGGCGGCGTCGACGGCTTCCTGCACGCTGCCCGCAGCGATGGTGGCAGCCACCGGCACACCGTAGCAGGACAGCAAGTCTGCTGCTTTCGCCCCCGGCAGCCAGCCGCCTGCTGGTGAGCCAGCCAGAAATTCGGTGACGAGGGTACGCGCGTCCGCTGTACGCAGCCCGCTCAGCTCGGGGATGGTGCCTCGCTGCTGTCCTCGCCACGCCTGGTACCGGACTGCGTGGCCGAGCGCGCGGGCCGCGCTTTCCGGATCGGCGTAGGCGGGCACTCCGGTGACGGCAGCCGCCGCATCATCGATGATGGCCGCCCCCTCGACGGCTGCCGCCGCCGGGCCGACGGCCGCCGGACGGCCCGCTGGGCCGGTGTCCGCGCGCTGGCCGTCCGACGGCTGCCCTACCGGCAGGCGCTTGAGTCGTTGCGCGGACTCTGCCCGGTCGAGCATGGCAACAGCGAGCGGCTTGCTGAGAACCGCTTCGGCCGCCGCAGCGCTCAGGTCGGAGATGGCCGTGGGCACCACCACGGCCAGCACCGCATCCACGCCGTCGTCGGCGGCCACGTCCTCCAGGCACTCGCGGAAGGTATCGGTCGTCACCGACATGCTGGTGTCCACCGGGCCGGTGACGACAGCACGCGACGGCAGCAGCCAGCGCAGCTTGCGCCGCGTAGCCGCGCGGAGCCGCACGACTTGCAAGCCGTGGTCACCGCACGCATCGGCGGCCAGCACTGCCGCACCGCCGGTGTTGGCGACGATCGCTACCCGGTTGCCCGCGGGCAGCGGCTGGCAGGCGAGCAGCGTCACCGTATCGATGAGCTCGCCGAGGCTCCTGGTGGTAATGACGCCCGCCTGGTGGAACAGCGCCTCCTGGGTGATCAGCGTTGTCGTGCCGCCCGCGGTATGCGAGGCCGCGCGCCGGCCAGCTGGGGACCGGCCGCCGACGACTGTCAGCACAGGCATCCGCTGCGCGGCCCGGCGGGCCATCCCGCCGAACTTGCGCGGGCTGCCGAAGGATTCCGCGTAGAGGACCGCTAGCTGGGTCACCTCATCTTGCGCCCACCAGGTCAGCATGTCACTGGGGGACACGTCGTACCTGTCGCCGACCGAGGCGAAGGAGGAAACCCCGATGCCGAGTCTGGACAGCTGCCCGAGCAGGGCGATTCCCACGCCGCCGGACTGTACGACGAGGCCGGCGACGCCGGGCAGCGGGTGACCGGCGGCGAATGTCGCGTCCAGGCCGATCCAGGGCGCGATCACCCCGAAGCAGTTCGGCCCGACTAGCCGCATGCCGTACTGGCGGCAGATGGCCAGCAGGTCAGCGCCTCCGGCGCCCAAAGCGGAACTGATCACTATGAGGGCCCGGACCCCGTTGCGGCCGCACTGCGCCGCCACCTCGGGAAGTGCGGGCGGCGGCACTGCGATCACCGCCAGGTCCACCTGCTCGGGCAGGTCGCCGACAGATGGCACGCAGGGCACGCCCTCGATCGCGGTGGCATGCGGATTTACCGCATAGACAGGCCCGGCGAAACCGGACGTCACGATGTTGTGCAGGATGGCCCGCCCGATGGTACGGCCGCGTCGGCCCGGGCCCACCACGGCGACCGATCGCGGCGCCAGCAGGGGCCGGAGGCTCGCGACGTTCGCCTGGCTTTCCTTGCTGGCCACCGTCTCCAGGTAGTTGGTCAGCCGGTAGTTATCCTCCCGGTCGGGAAGGGGGAAAGTCAGCTCGACCACGCCGTCGGAAATTCGCCGCTTCGCGGGCAGGCCGACATCGGCGAATACCCGGAGCATGGGCGAGTTCATTGACAGCGTTTCCGCGCAGAATGCCCGCAGGTCGCGCTGCCGCGCCTGCCAGACCAGGTGCTCGAGCAGCAGGCTGGCGATGCCG
>Ga0302326_10020524_pt1 | contig 13595 bp, 13 predicted proteins | sample Palsa_T0_3_FD_202264 | JGI IMG/M metagenome (GOLD analysis project Ga0302326, IMG submission 202264) | Peat permafrost microbial communities from Stordalen Mire near Abisko, Sweden - Palsa_T0_3 | ecosystem: Environmental > Terrestrial > Soil > Palsa > Peat permafrost | place: Sweden: Abisko... | reverse complement strand
CCGCTGGCTGAACGGCGAACCGCTCAATCGCAACGACGCGTGGCGCAATCTCGCGACGATCCTCGGTCATTGGCACCTTCGGGGTTACGGCTTCTGGGCGGTGGAGCGCAAATCGGATCGCGCCTTCGTCGGCCGTGTCGGCCTGAACAATCCCGAAGGCTGGCCCGGTCTCGAAGTCGGATGGACTCTCGGCAAGCCCTATTGGGGTGCGGGGTATGCGAGCGAGGCGGCGCGGACGGCAATGTCCTATGGCTTCCTGACGCAACCGGTCGAGAGGCTGATTTCCGTCATCCACGTCGACAACAAGCCGTCGCAGGCGGTCGCGCAACGCGTCGGAGAGACAAAGGGCGAGCATCGCGACCTGGTCGTTGCCGGCAAGAACTATCCCGTCGATCTCTGGCAGATTTCGCGCGAGGACTGGATGCGGCGGCTGGGTGAGAAAAAGCCGCTGTGAGCGGCGCTTGACGGCGGCCGTCGCGTTGCGCTCCCTGTCGGCATGACGGATTCGCCGCCCGCGCTCTACCGCCAGCGCGACTTCTCGGTCTTTCTTTCCACCCGCTTCCTCGCGACCGTCGCGATGCAGATCCAGTCGGTCGCCGTCGGCTGGCAGATCTACGATATCGCGCACTCTGCGCTGGCGCTTGGCCTCGTGGGCCTGTGCCAATTCGTGCCGATGTTTCTGCTCACCCTGCCTGCCGGAGACATCGTCGACCGCCGCGACCAGCGCCGCGTCTTTGCCGTCAGCCTGGTCGTCGAAGCGGTGTGCGGCGTGCTGTTCCTGGGGCTGACATTCGCGCATGTGACTTCGGCGTGGCCGTTCTACGGCGTGCTGATCCTGTTCGGCGCGGCACGCGGTTTTTCCGGGCCGTCCTCACAGTCGCTGTTGCCGTTCCTCGTGCCGCTCGAGCGATTGCCCCGCGCCATCGCGTGGAGTTCGTCGACATTCCAGGTGGCCGTGATCGCGGGTCCTGCGGTCGGCGGATTGCTGTATGTGCTGGGACCGTCGGCCGCCTATGCCGCGTGCGCCGTCTGCTTTCTGGGCGCCGGCATCGGCGTGGCGACACTGGGCGGCCGCCGCATCGAGCGCTCAGGGCAGGCGCATCTGTCCGCCGTCGAGCGCGTGTCGGAAGGGGTGCAGTTCGTGCGGCGGCGGCCGGTCGTGCTCGGCGCGATGTCGCTCGACCTGTTTGCGGTGTTGCTGGGTGGGGCCAGCGCGCTGCTGCCCGCCTTCGCACGCGACATTCTGCATGTCGGCCCCATCGGGTTGGGCATTCTGCGCAGTGCGCCCGCGGTCGGTGCGGCCGTCGTCGCGATTGCGCTCGGCCGCCATCCGATCGCGCGCGGCACGGGCTGGAAGATGTTCCTGGCGGTGGCGATCTTCGGCGCGGCGACGATCGTGTTCGGACTCTCGCGGAATTTCTATCTGACGCTCGCAGCCCTCGCCCTTCTTGGCGGATCCGACATGGTGAGCGTGTTCGTGCGCACGGCGCTCATCCAATACGCCACGCCCGATCCGATGCGCGGGCGGGTGAGCGCGGTGAGCATGTTGTTCATCGGTGCGTCGAACGAGTTGGGCGGATTCGAATCGGGCGTGACCGCCGCGTGGTTCGGCACCGTCCCGGCCGTCGTCCTCGGTGGCGTGGGTACGCTGATCGTGGTCGCGCTCTGGATGTGGATGTTTCCGCCGCTGCGCAAGATCGATCGGTTGCGGGACGCCGAGACGGCTTCGTGACGTCTATTGGACCAGTTCCACGCCGACCGTTTTCATGGTCAGGCGGGCCAGTTCGGCGCCCTGCGACATCGGGCGCAGAATGTAAATTTGCGTGCCGCGGCTTCTGCAGCCTTCAGCGCTGCAGAACGGGCACCAGCTGCGTCTTTGCGATCGCGTGACTCTCCAGCCAGGGGCCGACTTTTTCACCGGTGGCGGATGCATCGAACGGAATGGCCGGCGTGCCCAGCGCCCAGAGCGTGAATTCATAGTGGTGCAGCCCCGAACCCGCCGGCGGACATGCCCCGCCATAGGCGCTGTCGCCGAAATCGTTTGCGCCCTGGATGGTGCCCGCGGGCAGGGCGCCGCCGGAGCCCGCACCTTTGGCGAGCCCGTCGGCTGTTGCCGGAATGTCGAGAACGACCCAATGCCACCAGCCTGCGCCATGTGCATCGGGATCGAAGACGGTCAACGCAAAGCTTTTGGTCGCGGCCGGCGCGCCGCTCCAGGCGAGCGATGGCGAAACGTTCTTCCCGCCGCATTGGCCGTAGACTTGTTCGGTCGAAAGCGACGCGCCCTCGGCCATTTCAACGCTTCGGAGTTCCATCGCGTTCGCGTGTGCGGTACAAAAAACGGCGAGGCCGGCGACAATCGTTGTGCGCCAATTCATTTCCCGTCTCCCAAGTCGCAGCGCATATGTGTAACGCGGAAACGCAGCTTGCGGAGCAACTATTTAAGGGTAACCATTCGCGCCCGGCCCGCTGGAGCGCCGGGAGCAGGGGGAAATGCATGGCATTGCAGGTGATCGGCGCCGGCCTCGGCCGCAACGGAACACTCACGCTCAAAACGGCGCTGGAGGAGATCGGTTTCGGGCCCTGTCATCATATGGTGGAGGTGTTCGCGCATCCCGATCAGGGGCAGTTCTGGCTCAAGGCAGCCCAGGGCGAGAAGGTCGATTGGGAAGAGGTATTTGCAAATTACAAAGCCAGCGTCGACTGGCCCAGCTGCCATTTCTACAAGGAGCTCTCGGAACGCTATCCCGACGCCAAGGTAATTCTCAGCGAGCGCGACCCGAAGCAATGGTATGCGAGCATCACGAACACGATCCTCAAAAGCATGACTCAAATGATCGAAAAGGATCCGGAGCGCGCGAAATGGTTTGAGTTCGCCCGGCTGATCGTGATCGAGCAAACGTTTCACAACGATCTCAGCGAAGACAATATGATTGCGGCCTATCTCCGCCACAACGCGAAGGTGAAGGCGACGATCGCCCCGGAGCGCCTTCTCGTGTTCAATCCGGCCGAGGGTTGGGACCCGCTGTGCCGGTTCCTGGGGACGGCGGTGCCCGAGACGCCGTTTCCACTCGTCAATACGACGGCGGAATTTCAGACCAGGCAGGCGCAAAGAGAGTGAGCCGGTGGCCCACGCAAACGATCTTGCGCCGCTCTCCCGATCTTCGTAAGCCTTGCTGCGACTGCGGGCCGTGCCCGCCCGGCCCACTTCGAATTGAAAAAGGCGGCAATGGGAAAAGTCTGTAAGAGCGCGGCGGCGGCTCTCGATGGGGTGCTGTTCGACGGCATGACGATCATGTCCGGCGGCTTCGGCCTGTGCGGCATTCCCGAAAACCTCATCCTCACTTTGCGCGAGTCTGGCGTGAGGAATCTGACGGTTGTCTCCAACAATGCGGGCATCGACGATTTCGGTCTCGGCCTGCTGCTCCAGACGCGGCAGATCAGGAAAATGATCAGCTCCTATGTGGGCGAGAACGAGACGTTCGAGAAGCAATATCTGTCGGGCGAGCTCGAGCTCGAATTCAATCCGCAAGGCACGTTGGCCGAGCGCATCCGCGCGGGCGGCGCGGGCATTCCCGGCTTCTACACCAAGACTGGCGTCGGCACGTTGATCGCGGAGGGCAAGGAGCAGAAGGAATTCGACGGCGAGACTTATATTCTCGAACGCGGGCTCAGGGCCGATCTTTCGATTGTGAAAGCGTGGAAAGGCGATGCCGAAGGCAATCTCGTCTACCGGATGACGGCGCGCAACTTCAATCCGATGATGGCGACGGCCGGAAAAGTGACGGTCGCCGAAGTCGAGGAGATCGTTCCGGTCGGTGCGCTCGATCCAGACTGCATCCACACGCCGGGCATCTTCGTGCAGCGCATCGTGCAGGGTACGCACTACGAGAAGCGGATCGAGAAGAGAACGGTAAGAGACGGCGAATAGCGCATGGGGGTTCTTTCCCCCCATTCGCCAATCGCTACTCGCCTCTAGGAGAACGACATGCCCTGGAATCGCGACGACATGGCAAAACGTGCCGCGCAGGAATTGCACGACGGCTTCTATGTCAATCTCGGCATCGGAATCCCGACACTCGTCGCCAATTATATTCCCGAGGGCATGGACGTGACGCTCCAGTCGGAGAACGGCATGCTGGGCATGGGCCCGTTTCCCCGCGCCAACGAAGTCGATCCCGATCTGATCAATGCGGGCAAGCAGACCATCACGGCGCTCCCACGCACGTCCTATTTCTCGTCGGCCGACAGCTTCGCGATGATTCGCGGCGGCCATATCGATCTGTCCATCCTGGGCGCGATGGAAGTGTCCGAGACGGGCGACCTCGCGAACTGGATGGTGCCCGGAAAGATGGTCAAGGGCATGGGCGGCGCGATGGATCTGGTGGCCGGCGTCAAGCGGGTCGTCGTTATCATGGATCATGCGGACAAGGCGGGACGCTCGAAACTCCTGAAGGAATGCAGCCTGCCGCTCACAGGCCGCGCCTGCGTCAACCGCATCGTCACGGGTCTCGGCGTGTTCGATGTGACGCAGGACGGCCTCAAGATCGTCGAGGTTGCGCCGGGCGTGACGCGCGACGAGATCGCGGCGAAAACGGAAGCGAAGCTTGCCGCGTGAGTTTTACGCTGCACTGATATCACATCGACATTTTGGGGTGGGGAATGGCATTCGAAGCGCTCAGGGGTTGGACCAAAGAGCAGAAGCATGTCGTGGCCGCGAGCTATCTCGGCTGGACGCTCGATGCGTTCGATTTCTTTCTGCTGGTTCTCGTGTTGACCGATATCGCCAAGGATTTCGGCGTCTCGGTGAAGACATTGAGCTGGGCGATTACCCTGACGCTCGCGATGCGTCCTGTCGGCGCCTTCATTTTCGGGCGCCTCGCCGATCGCTTCGGGCGCCGCCCGATCATGATGATCGATGTACTGCTTTATGCGTCGCTCGCTTTCGCCTCGGCCTTCGCGCCGAATGTGATCGTGTTTTTCGTTCTGCGCGGGTTGTTCGGCGTGGCGATGGGCGGCGAATGGGGTATCGGCGGCTCGCTCACGATGGAAAGCATTCCGGCGCGTTCGCGCGGTGTCGTCTCGGGAATTCTGCAGGCCGGCTATCCCAGCGGTTATCTGCTTGCCTCGATCGCGTACGGGGTGCTGTTTCCCTATCTCGGCTGGCGCGGACTGTTCATGGTGGGCATCGCGCCCGCGCTGCTCGTTCTTTACATTCGCCGCCACGTTCCGGAGTCGCCCGGATGGAGCAGGGAGCACACGAAGGCGGGCACGATCGTCGCTGTGCTGCGCAACCACTGGCGGCTGGCGATCTACGCAGTCCTGCTGATGACCTGTTTCAATTTCTTCAGCCATGGCACGCAGGATTTGTATCCAACGTTCCTCAAGGTCGATCACGGTTTCAAGCCGCATCAGATTGCGACGATCCAGGTGATCTACAATCTCGGCGCGATTTTGGGCGGCCTCGCATTGGGGTCGTTGTCGCAGATCTTCGGTCGCCGGCGCACGATGATTGTCGGCGCGCTTCTGTCGCTTTCGGCATTGCCGCTATGGGCGTTTGCGGCGACGCCGGTGCTGCTCGCGTTCGGTGCGTTCCTGATGCAGTTTCTGGTGCAGGGCTGCTGGGGAATTATTCCGGCCCATCTGAACGAATTGTCGCCGCCCGAGGCGCGGGGCACGTTTCCCGGCGTCGTCTATCAATTGGGAAATCTGTTCGCCGCGGTGAACGCCCCCTTGCAGGTTTCGCTCGCGATTACCTATGGCAGCTATGGAGTGTCGCTGGCGCTTGTTGCGGCCGCCGCTGCCGTCATGCTGGCGGTCTTCGCCTTCGCGGGCAGCGAAGCGAAGGAAGTGGATATGCGGATCGCAGCGAAGGCTTCGGCGTAAATCTCAGCTTGCGCGGACGAACACGTCGACGCGGTCGACGGGGCCTTTGTCGTCGACGCCCCCCATCGCGCGCACATCGATCCGGCTGGACGGCACGCCGTCGTCGATCAGCAATTGGCGGACTGCCAGCGCGCGCTTGAGCGACAGGCGCCGTGCATCGGAAGACTTGTCTCCCGGCGAGCCGCCATAGGCTTCGAGCTGCACGCGTGCCGCGCCTGCTTCCAGCGCGGCGTTGAGATTTCCTGCCAGCAGTTTCACGCCATCGAACTGCGTCGGCGACGGATCGGTCGCGCCGGATTCGAATAGGACCGCGCCACTTTTGGTGAGGTTCGCGTGTTCGGCGTCTGCATGCGCCGACGGCGTCGCCGTAACGGTTTGCGCGGGCGGTGGCTCGGTCGACGCAACTTTCGTGGGAGCCTTGGACGGCTTCGCGGACTGCGCGGGCGGCGGCGTGTCCGTGCCGTCGAGATTCATCGGCAACTCGCCGGCACTCTGCGTCGCGGCCGGCGGCGGCGTTGCGGGCGACTCAGCTGCGGTCTCGGCCGGCTTGGAATGTTTGTGGTGGGGCGTGGTCGGCGGAGCAGGCGCCGTCGAACTATCCGGCGGGGGCGCCGCCGCGGCCGTGTCGTTGGGCGGCGGTAGTTTGATATCGACCCCGCCATCCGCGCTGGGCGTCGCGGTCGCGATGGTGCTTTCGGGATGGACGACTTTCGCAACATGGCGGTGATGCACGGGCATGTGCAGGCGGATCGTGCCGCCGGGAACGCCCCCCTGCGAGTAGACGCCGCCGGGATAAAGCACCAGCGGGCTGCGCGGCACGGCATAGGGATTCACGGTCACGTCCTGACCGGGATACATCTGGGCTGCGGCGGGACCGCCTGCGAGGGCGAGGATGGCGGCAGTCGCTAAAAGCGTTTTGCTGAGCGTCATGGTCTCTGGCTGAGCCTGAAAGCTTCGACTCTTTCCGGGGCGGCGAGATTAGGCGCCTCGCCTTGCGCACTCAACTCGTCTTGGATTCCTTCAAAAGCTTCAACAGTTGCGGATGAAGGGGCTCGTTGGCAGCGAGGATATCCCCCCTTTCGAGCATCTTCGACCCGCCGTCAAGATCGGTTGCAATCCCCTGCGCTTCCTTGACGAGCAGCAGGCCCGCCGCCACGTCCCAGGCGCCGAGCCCACGCTCCCAATAAGCGTCGAACCGTCCGGCTGCGACATAGGCGAGATCCAGCGAAGCAGCGCCGAAGCGTCGCACGCCGGCCGCCACCGCCATCACGCCGCCCAGCTCTGCCAGCGACCGCTCATGGCCTTCCCTGCCGAGGAACGGGAGGCCCGTAGCGATGACCGAGTCCTTGAGGTTCTTGCGCGCCGAAACCCGGAGCCGCTTGTCGTTCAAATAGGCGCCGTGTCCCCGCTCGGCCGTGTACATCTCGTCGGTGATGGGATTGTAGACGACGGCCGACTGCATCAGGCCTTCGCGCTCCAGCCCGATCGAGATCGCGAAATGGGGAATGGCGTGCAGGAAGTTGGTCGTGCCGTCGAGCGGATCGATGATGAAGCGGTGGCTCTTGTCCGGGCCTTCAATGATGCCGGATTCCTCGACGAGGAAGCCGTAACCGGAGCGTGCCTTGCTCAGTTCCGCGACGAGAATGCGTTCCGTGCGCGTGTCGGCATTGGAGACGAAATCCGCCGGGCCCTTCAGCGAGACCTGCAAATTTTCAAGTTCGCCGAAATCGCGCACCAGCGCGCGCGCGGCCTTGCGGGCCGCCGCCATCATCACGTTCAGTGCGGGCGAGAGATATCCCATCTCTATTCCGCGCGACGGACGTAAACGCCGTCTTCCGTCGAGACGACGATCTTGGTGCCGATATCGATGAAGGGCGGCACGAGCACCTTGATGCCGTTGTCCATCACGGCCGATTTGAAGGAGGGCGCCGCGGTCTGGCCCCGCGTGACGGGGTCGCATTCCGCGACCGTCAGGATCACCTGCTGCGGCAGCTGGATGCCGATGGCGCGGCCTTCATGCAGCTGCACGAGCACCTTCATGCCGTCCTGCAGGAAGCTCGCCTGGTCGCCCACGAAATCCGCTTCCAGCTCGATCTGCTCGAAGGTTTCGGAATCCATGAAGGTGAGCGTTTCGCCGTTCGCATAGAGGAACTGGAAATCCTTCTTCTCGAGATGGATCTGGTCGAGGGATTCGCTGGAGCGGAAACGCTCGTTGAGCTTGGTGCCGGTCAGGATGTTCTTGAGCTCGACCTGGTTGTAGGCGCCGCTCTTGCCCGTCTTCACGATCTGGTTCTTCACCGCCATCCACAGCGCGCCCTGATATTCGAGCATCATGCCGGGTCGGACTTCATTGCCTGCGATCTTGGCCATACGAAACGCGCTCCTCGGCGCGGGGAGAAAGGGATGGGGCGGTTCAAAAGAGCGCGCGGGTTCTAGCAGGGGGATGGGGCAGGGTGCAATCGGGAGGAAAAGGCACTGTTACGGCTTGGCCCGATGACAGCTGCCGGAAGTGGTTTCGCTCGTCGGGCCTCGGCTGCCCCAACTCACGACTCCTAAAACAAGTTCACCAGAATCTTTTTTGATAATTACAATTGAGCTGCCGATCGTCAGGCCGTGCTCAGGAACCATAAATGCGGGAAGTGCACCTCCGGTTGCCGCTATAATGGCAATCTGATTGTTTTCCAGAATGCGTGAGGGAACGTTAGCGGTCCCTACTTCGTCAAGAACATTTCCCTGGATCTGGTAGCGAACCTGAAATTTTGAACGTGAGTCGCCGAAACCGGCATACGTGCAGTCCCATGCTTCGGATGCGGCGTGAGCAGCATTGACCCCATAAACCGCAAGAATGAGAAAGATCGCTGTTGCCCTAAACACCCGATTTCTTCTCCCACCCATCGACTTACAAAGTCATACTACCTCCATGTCAAAGATATCCCAAGGCCTGAAACGCCCGCCGATGTCAGCGCCGCTCAGAACAATCTGTTGAACGCCACAACCGCCGTCGCAGGTCCTTCCGGGTAATCCCAAACTCCCGCGGAGACCGCGAGAAAATCTGCGCCGGCTTCGATCAGCGGTTTCGCATTGTCGACTGTGATGCCGCCGATGGCGACGACGGGCACGACCATCAATTCCGACCACCAAGTGAGAAGCTCGATGTCGGCGCGGGTCTTCGGCTCCTTGGTCTGCGTCGGGAAGAATGCGCCGAACGCGACATAATCCGCGCCCGCTTCTGATGCCTCGATAGCAAGATGGCGCGAGTCGTGGCAGGTGACGCCTACGATGCGATCCGGTCCCATCGCGCGGCGCGCTTCGTCGTAAGACGCGTCTTCCTGCCCGATATGCACGCCGTCCGCACCAAGCTCCGCCGCAAGATCGGGACGATCGTTGAGGATGAAGGCTGCACCTGCTTTCTGCACGATGGGCATCAGGATTTGCGTTGCGCGCCGCACCTCGTCATCCGGCACGTCTTTCAAACGCAACTGCACGCACGCCACATCGCTCGCACCGAGCGCGCGATTCAGCGTATGGGCAAAGGACTTCGGCTCAAGCTTCAGCGGCGTGATCAGATAAAGGCGACAGCGTTCGGTCATATCGGGAGGTCAGAGCGGTTTCGGATTGAGGAGACCCGCTCCCCCCACTCACCATGGCCGCCCACCAAGGCGGCCACCCAGCGGCGAGCGTCTGCGAGCCAATAACGCCGCCGACTCCCGCATTCCAAAAAAGATAGATGCACCACGGAGGCATGGAGAAGAAGGGAGGGCACGGAGAAGGTTTCTTGCGCGCAAGCGCGCGCCAATTCTTTCTTCTCTTTCTTCTCTTTCTTCTCCGTGTTCTCCGTGTCTCCGTGGTGAACCTTTTTGTTTCGTCGTAGGCCGCGCGTTATTCGCCGCGTGGACACGCGGCGGCTGGGTGGCCGGGTCACGCCCGGCCATGGTGAGGTTTGGTGATTCAATTCAGCCCAATGCCACGTTAGACGAATTCATCACGCCGCTTTCTCGAGATCGAATTTCCACGTGCCTGTGGCCGCCAGCCCGTTCATCTGTGCGCGATGCGTGAAGGCTTTTTGTGCGGCAGGAACATTCTCCTCCTTGCCGCTCCACGCCTTCTGCGGGGCTGCCTGCAACGCGCGGCCATAAGAGAAGGTAAGCGGCCAGGGCAGGTTGAACTTCGCATTCATCGCATTCAGATGCGTCGTCGCATCGAGATCGGATTGTCCGCCGGACAGGAATGCGATGCCCGGCACGGCAGCCGGAACGCAGCGCTTCAGGATTTCGACGGTGCGGGCCGCGACTTCGTCGACACTCGCCTGCTTCGGGCATTTCGCGCCCGAGATCACCATGTTCGGTTTCAGCACCATGCCTTCGAGCACCACGCGCTGATGAAACAGGGCCATGAACACTTCCTTGAGCGTCCACTCCGTCACGCGCGCGCAGGTGTCGATGTCGTGATCGCCGTCCATCAGCACTTCGGGCTCGACGATCGGCACGATGTTCTGTTCCTGGCACAGCGCCGCATAGCGCGCGAGCGCGTGCGCATTCATCGTGATGGAGGTGAAGGTCGGAATTCCGGGTGCGATGTCGATGACGGCGCGCCATTTGGCGAAGCGCGCGCCGAGGCTGTGATATTCGATCAACCTGCCGCGCAAACCGTCCAGGCCTTCGGTGACGGTCTCGCCGGGACAAAACGCCAGCGGTTTCGCGCCCTCATCCACCTTGATGCCCGGAATGGCACCGGCCTGCTCGATCAGCTTGACGAGCGGCGTGCCGTTGCCGTCTTTCGCCTTCTGGCGGATCGTCTCATCGAAAAGGATCACGCCGGAGATGTGCTTCATCCCCTCCGAGCGGAACAGCAGCTCGCGATAATCGCGGCGCGAGTCTTCCGTCGAGACCACGCCGATTGCGTCGAAGCGCTTCTTGATCGTGCCGGTGCTTTCGTCCGCCGCGAGAATGCCTCTGCCTTTTGCCACCATCGCATGCGCGATGCGTGAAAGTTCCGCGATGTCCATCGTCATCTCCCTTTCGATTGCACGAGCGCAGCCACGCCCGGCAATTCTTGTCCTTCCAGCCATTCCAGAAACGCGCCGCCCGCCGTTGACACGTAAGAAAAATCGTCCGCCACGCCGGCATGCGCAAGAGCCGCAACCGTGTCGCCGCCGCCCGCCACTGACATCAGCTTGCCTTCGCCGGTGCGCTTGGCGACAGCTTTGGCCGCTTCGACCGTGCCGCGGTCGAACGGCAATGTCTCGAACGCGCCGAACGGGCCGTTCCAGACCAATGTGCTGGCATATTGCAGGCGTGCGGCGAATGCTTCAACCGTCGCCGGTCCCACATCGAGGATCATTTCGTCGGCTGCGACTTCGCGCACCGGCACCGTGCGGTGCGGGGCGTCGGCCTTGAATTCCTTTGCGACCACGGCATCGAGCGGCAGCAGCACGGCCGCGCCTGCATCCTGCGCCTTCCCGAGAATTTCTCGCGCGGTCTCAAGCTGGTCGCGTTCGCAGAGCGATTTGCCGACTTCGATGCCTTGCGCCGCGAGGAACGTATTTGCCATTGCGCCACCGATCACCAGCACGTCGACTTTCTTCACGAGGTTTCCCAACAGCGCGATCTTGGTCGAAACCTTGGCGCCGCCGACAACTGCGATGAGCGGCCGCGTCGGATGGCCAAGCGCCGCATGCAGATGGGAGAGTTCCGCTTCCATCGCACGTCCGGCTGCGGCGGGAAGCAGATGCGCGATCCCCTCGGTCGTCGCATGGGCGCGATGCGCGGCGGAGAACGCATCGTTGACGAAGATATCGCCGAGCTCCGCAATCGCCTTCGCGAAATCGGAATCGTTCTTTTCCTCGCCCGCATGGAAGCGGGTATTTTCGAGCAGCAGCACGTCGCCGTCCTTGAGCGCGGCGACAGCTTTCTCGGCGACTTCGCCGATGCAGTCGGTTGCGAACGCCACCGGCCGGCCAACGGCCTTCGCGAGCGGCCCGTCCAGCGGCTTGAGCGACATCGACGGAACGACTTTGCCCTTCGGCCGGTCGAAATGGGAGAGCACGATCACGCGTGCGCCGTTTTCCGCGAGTTCGCGGACGGTGGGCGCCTGGCGTTCGATGCGCAGCGCATCGGTCACCACGCCGTCCTTCATCGGCACATTCAGATCGGCGCGGACAAGCACGCGCTTGCCCTCCACGTCGATGTCGTCGAGCGTGCGGTAATCGTTCATCGTTCAGAGAAGCTTGCCCATTGCGACCGCCGTGTCGGCCATGCGGTTCGAGAAGCCCCATTCATTGTCGTACCAGCTCATCACGCTGACAAGATTGCCGTCGAGCACCTTCGTCTGGTCGAGCGCGAAGCTCGACGAGGCAGAATCGTGATTGAAGTCGACCGACACGAGAGGGGCGTGCACCGCTTCGAGAACGCCTTTGAGCGGGCCTGCCGCCGCGGCCTTGATCGCGTCGTTGATTTCCTGAACCGTGGTCGACCGCTTCGAAATGAATTTGAGGTCGACCAGCGACACATTCGGCGTGGGCACGCGCACGGAGATGCCGTCCAGCTTGCCTTTCAATTCCGGCAGCACGAGACCGACCGCCTTGGCAGCGCCCGTGGAGGTGGGAATCATCGACATGGCCGCCGCGCGACCGCGATAGAGATCCTTGTGCAGCTGATCGAGCGAAGGCTGATCGTTGGTATAGGAATGGATCGTCGTCATCATACCTTTTTCGATGCCGATCGCATCGTTCAGCACCTTTGCCACCGGCACGAGACAGTTTGTCGTGCAGGATGCGTTCGACACGACGAGATGATCCTTCGTCAGCTTGTCGTGATTGACGCCATAGACGACGGTCAGGTCCGCGCCGTCCGCCGGCGCCGAGACGAGCACGCGTTTGGCGCCGGCCACGAGATGCGCGGAGGCTTTTTCCTTCGACGTGAAGATACCCGTGCATTCGAGCGCGATATCGATCGCGAGTTCCTTGTGCGGCAGCTCGGCGGGATTCTTGATCGCGGTCACTTTGATCTTGTGGCCGTCGACGATCATGTGTTCGCCGTCGACTCTCACTTCGCCGGGGAAGCGGCCATGCACCGAGTCGTAGCGCAGCAGATGCGCATTGGTTTCGACGGGGCCCAGATCGTTGACGCCCACGACGACGATGTCCTTGCGCCCCGATTCCACGATGGCGCGCAACACCAGCCTGCCGATGCGTCCGAACCCATTGATCGCCACCCGAATGGCCATTGAATTCCTCCTGCCTATTTGAGAGCGGCAAGCGCCGCGTCCGCGGCTGCTTCCGCCGTGATGCCGAAATGCTTGTACAGATCCTTCGCCGGCGCACTCGCGCCGAAGCCGTGCATGCCGACGAACTTTCCCTTCGTTCCGAGATAGCGCGACCAGCCGAAAGAGGAGGCCGCTTCGATCGCGATCTTTATCGTATCGGGCCCCAGAACGGCGTCACGATATGTTTCGGGTTGTTCTTCGAACAATTCCCAGCTTGGTAAAGAGACGACACGCGCGGCCACGCCCTGTTGCGAGAGCAACTCGCGCGCCTTCACAGCAATCTCGACTTCCGAGCCGGTCGCAAGGAATGTGATCTGGGCTTTGCCGGACGCGGATACAAGCTCATAGCCGCCGCGCTCGGACAGATTCTCGTCGCTATGCGTTGTACGCAATGTCGGTAAGCCCTGGCGCGTGAGCGCGAGAATGCTGGGGCGATGCTTCTGCGC
>Ga0302326_10020523_pt1 | contig 13596 bp, 7 predicted proteins | sample Palsa_T0_3_FD_202264 | JGI IMG/M metagenome (GOLD analysis project Ga0302326, IMG submission 202264) | Peat permafrost microbial communities from Stordalen Mire near Abisko, Sweden - Palsa_T0_3 | ecosystem: Environmental > Terrestrial > Soil > Palsa > Peat permafrost | place: Sweden: Abisko... | reverse complement strand
CGTTGCGATTCACCGTCGGAGGGTTTTTGCAGCGGCAGGTGCACGATATCCTGCAGGACTATGTCGTCAACAACGGCGGCGATCCGCTGGCGACCGCGCTGTCGGTGCAAGGCTGGCCGGGATCTGTCTGGCTCACGGACGAGCAGCGTGTGGATCGTGACTCCGCGGCCTTCGGAGAAGTCGCATACGACATCACCTCGAAGCTCACCCTCACGGCCGGCGACCGCCACTACACATTCGATAACACCCTGTACGGGTTCTATGGCTTCGGTTCAGGCTTCGCGTACGGCGCAAGTCAGGGAGTTGCGACCTGCTTTCCAGGTTCGGGGCCTTTCCGCGGCGCTCCGTGTGTCGATCTTAATGGCAAGAGCGAAGGCTCGGGAAATTCGCCCAAGGTCAATCTCACCTACAAGATCACCGACGATGCCCTGGTCTATGCCACCTATTCGAAGGGCTTCCGCCCGGGCGGCGTCAACCGCAACGGCGGCGGCGTCTTGCCGCCCTACCAGCCGGACTATCTGACGAATTATGAATTGGGCTGGAAATCCACCTGGGACAACCGCCGCCTGCGATTCAATGGCGCGGCGTTCGTCGAGGACTGGAAGAATTTCCAGTTCTCGTTCTTAGGTCCCAATGCGATCACGATCATCCAGAACGCAGGCCAGGCACAGATCAGAGGTGTCGAGACGGATCTGGAATTCGCCGCGACCCAGGGGTTGACCCTGTCGGGCGGCTTCTCATGGCTTGATTCCAAGCTGACGCAGGCATACTGCCCTGATCCGACGAGCTGCACGCAGCCGGGCCAAGAGAGTTACGCGCCCTCCGGCACGCAGCTGCCGACGACGCCGAAATTCAAGGGTGATCTCACAGCTCGGTATGTCTTCGGATTGGCGAGCGGGTGGGAAGGAAACGTGCAGGCCTCCGCGGTGTACGTCGGGCCGCGGTGGGCGGACCTGCGGATCGTGGCGCGCGATGAGTTGGGCCAGATGCCTTCCTACACGGTCGCGAATTTCACGACCGGAGTCGAAAGGAACGGTATGACGGTGGACCTCTTTGTGAACAATGCATTCGATAGCCGCGGCGTTCTCAGCCGCTACGCCGAATGCGACATCTCAAAGTGCGGCCAGATCGCAATCTATGATCTGCCGGTCCAGCCGCGCACGATCGGACTTAAGTTCGGCCAGAAGTTTTGACGACCCGCTGCTCGCGGGGCTGACGGCAGCGCTCGCGAGAGCGTTTGCTATGACGCAAGAGCGGCATAAGCCGCGCGCCAAGGATGCGGGCGCATGAGGGCGCTATAACGCGCTTACGCTCCTCCTGCCAGTCGCCGTCAAATACGCGCCGCGATCACTTCCAACTCAGTCGCACGCCTGCAAAGCCCCGCGATGCCATTGGTGGTGTTCGCTGGCGTGCGCTGGAAATTCAACCGGTCGCGCGAGCTTTCACAGCACCGGATGAGCTCAATGTGCGGCGCTCGCGGAGGCCGGGCCGCGCTTGCCCTTTGGCGCGATCCAGATCGCGCCTGCGGCCAGCACAAATACGCACGAGGTGACCAGGAACACGTGGTCGGTTGCGACCATGACCGCCTGCGTCTGCACCATTCCTTCGAGTTGACGCAAGGCCTGGCCTGCGGTGGCTCCGGCTCGCATCAACGTATCCAGCGTCGACTGGCCGCCATTCAAGGAGCCGGCAATATCCGCGTGATGGGCACTTGCGATGTTTTCCCAGCTCGTGGTGGTGATGGAGGTCGCGAAGGCCGCCGCGGTCGAGCGCATGAAAGTCAAAAGTCCGGCTGCCGAAGTCGTCTCACGCAGATTGACCGCGCTCAGCGCCACCTGCATGAGCGGTATAAAAAAGAACGGCATGGCGAAGCCCTGCAGGAGCTGCGGCCAGATGATCTGTGCAAAATCAGAGTCCGTCGTGAAGCTGCTTCTCCAGAAGGTGCTGACGCCGAAGACCAGCACCCCGAATGACACCAGAAGCCGCGAATCCCGCGTCGTGGTCAGGCGCGCGACGATCGGCGACATGATGACCGCGAGTACGCCGGTGAAGGCGGTCGCGCGCCCAGCCCAGGTAGCCGTGTAGCCGAGATTCGTCTGCAGCCACAGCGGCACGAGCACCACCGTCGAGAAAAAGGCGCCGAAAGCAAGCGACATCACGAGCGCCGCAACCGCAAAGCCGCGGTGGCGAAACACCTTCAGGTCGACTACCGGATGCGCATCGGTCAGCTCCCAGATGAGGAACGCGATGAAGCCCACTGCCGCGACCGTGGCGAGCGCCACGATGTAGGGCGAGTCGAACCAGTCCAGATCCTTGCCGTTGTCGAGCATGATCTGCATCGCGGCGACCCAGGTGATGAGCAGGCCCAAGCCCACGAAATCGACCGGCTGCTTTTCAATCGCCGTCTCATGCTTGGCGAGCGTGCGCCAGGCGAGCACGGCGACGACCATCGCCACCGGCACATTGATGAAGAAGATCCACGGCCAGCCGACCCCGTCTACCAGTGCGCCACCCAGCAAGGGTCCTGCAATCGGCGCGACCACCGTGGTCATCGCCCACAGGCCGAGCGCCGCGTTCTGCTGCGCCGGTGGAAAGATCCGCCGCAGCAAGGTCTGCGACAGCGGCATCATCGGACCGCCGCAAATGCCCTGCAGCACGCGAAACACGACGAGAAAGCCAAGCGACGGGGCAAGTCCGCATAGCGCCGAGCAGATGCCAAAGCCGATCATGGCGCCGACAAATAGGCGCACCGCGCCTAAGCGCCGCGACAGCCAGCTGCTCAAGGGCACCATGATTGCCTCGGCGACTGCGTAGGAGGTGATCACCCAGGTGCCCTGGCTTGATGACACCGCAAGCGAGCCTGCGATATTCGGCACCGAGACATTGGTGATCGTCATGTCGAGGACGACCACGAAGTTGGATAGGGCAAGCAGGCTGCCCGCGAACCACAGCGACGCCCCGCTCATGGGCGAGAATTCACCGCTGGCGGTATTGGACCCGCTGGAAACGACGGCGGCGACCATGGTGTGCTCTTAAGACGAACCTAGCGGCGGGCGACGTCGATGTCCGCGTCCATCGACAGTCCCACCCGCAAGGGATGCGCCTGCAACTCGGCAGGATCGAGCGCAATTCTGACCGGCAGGCGCTGCACCACCTTGATCCAGTTGCCGGTCGCGTTCTGTGCCGGGATAAGCGAGAACGCAGCTCCGGTTCCGCCGCCGATACCCGCAACCTTGCCGTGATATTTGACTGAGTGGCCGTACAGGTCCGCGGTCAGGGTCGCCGGTTGGCCGAGGCGCACATTGCGCAGCTGACCTTCTTTGTAATTCGCGTTCACGTAGACCGCCTGAATCGGCACGATGGTCATGAGAGTCTGGCCCGCCTGGACCATCTGGCCGACCTGCACGGCGTTTCTCACGATGACTCCATCGATCGGTGCGCTGATGTGCGTGCGCGAAAGATTAAGTTCCGCCTGCGCAAGCTTGGCGCGCGCCGCGGCAACCTCCGGGTTGGCATCGAGACTCACCCCCTCGATCAGCGCACTGTTGACCGAGCGCTCGCCCTGCGCTGCGGTCTTCTGCGCAGCAGCCTGCGCGCGCGCGGCCCTGGCGCCATCGAGTGCCGCCTTGGCGTTCGAAAATGCGTTTTGCGACTGCGTCAGCTCATCTCCGGAGACCGCTCCCGAGGCGCTCAACGCCTGGCGACGCGACAGCTCGACGCGTGCGCGCGCGAAGTCGGCCGCGGCGCTGGCAAGCTGCGCGTCCGCGCGGGCAATGTCGGCATTGCGCGAATCCACCTGGCCGCCAAGCGCCGCATCGCTCGCATAATAGCCACGCACTTTGCGCTCCACCTGGCCGAGCTCGGCCTGCGCTTGCGCGACCGCAATTTTCGCGTCGGCGCTATCGAGGAGGACAAGAACCTGGCCCTTCTTCACGCGATCGGTGTTGCTGACGTACGCCGCAGCCACCGGCCCGCCATAGAGCGGCGTCACGAGCGCAACATCCGCATCGACATACGCGTTGTCGGTCGTGATGTCATCGGCGGTGAGCCAGAACCACAAAAGCGTGAAGAGCCCGACCACAACGACCGCTGCGCCCAGGATCGCGAACAGCCGCTTTCTGCGCTGATTCGAAGCTTGCGGAGCGGCGCTCGGCGCAAGCGCCGCGGCTGGCGCGGCGGAGGGTGTCGGGTCGAGTAATTTGACCTGTGGATTTCGTGCTGCTGCTGAATTGGACATGAGCTGGATCCTTGAAATTATGGAGCGCGCGTCAGCTCTGGGCGTAGCCGCCGCCCAGGGCCTGCACGAGCTGCACGTCGAGCGTAAACGCGCGTGCCGCAAGATCAGCGACGATGAGCCGCGCCTGCAGCACGGCATCCTCGGCCAATAGCACGGACTGGTAATTCGCAAGACCGCCTTCGTAGCGCAAGCGCGTGAGCCGGAAGGCTTCCTCATCGGCGGCGAGAGCTGTGCCGCTCTCCTGCAGTCGCACGCGTAGCGCTCGCTCGCTCGCAGCCGTGTCCGCAAGCTCGCGCAACGCCTGAATGAGAGTGGCGTCGTAGCTTGCCACCGCATCGTCATAGTCCGCGTGCGCGCCGCGATACTGCGCACGCAGGCGACCGCCCTCAAAAATGGGCAGCGTCACCGCGGGACCAACACCGCCGATCTGCGAGCTGTTCCTGAATAGAAGATTGGCAAACAGCGCCTGCTGGCCGATATAAGCGGCCAAGTTGATATTTGGATAGAACTGCGCCCGCGCAACGCCGATGCGTTTGGCGGCGGCCTCGGCGCGCCAGCGCGCTGCGACGACGTCCGGGCGGCGGCCCAGAAGCTCGGCTTCAAGTCGTGCCGGCATGCCAAACGCTTTCAGCTGCGAAATCGCCGGCCGTTCGATCTTCATGCCCCGATCAGGGCCTGCTCCCATCAGCGCCGCGATGCGATTTCGGGTCTGCTCAGTTTCCTCATCCACGGCCGCCATCTGGGCGCGCGCCGCGGGGGCGCCTGCCTCTGCTTCTTTGAGCTCGGCGCGCGTATCAAGACCGTTATCCACCCGCCGTAACACGAGCCCGGCGGTCTCTTCCTTGACCTTAGAGGATCGCTCGGCGACATCGTGCTCGGCAAAGAGCCGCGCAAGATCCGCATAGGCCAGAGCAATTCCCGTCGACAAGGCGAGTCGCGACTCCGCGGCATCGGCCTGCGCCGCTTGAACTTCGGAGGTCGCTGCGGCGACGGCGGCGCGGTTCTTGCCCCAGAAGTCGAACTCGTACCCGAACTTCAGGGCGAGGTACCCGGAGGAGTTGTAGCCGCGCGGCAGGTACTGCGCGAACTGCGCTGGAAAGCCCTGGTTCAAGGTTTCTTTCACCTCGGAGAATGATCCGTCTGCCTCGAGAGTCGGCAGCGTCGCAGACCGTGATTCACCCTCCTGAGCCTCGGCTTTGAGTACCCGGGCTTTGGCCTGCGCCATGGTGGGAGAATCCGCGATCGCAGCTTCGATCAATGTGGTGAGCTGCGGGTCACCGTAGGCGCGCCACCAGCCATCCTCGGGCCACGCCGCGGGCGGCGCGGCAAAGCTTACGCTTGTGGCATAGTCTCCCGCCGATTTGGGGCTAGCGGCGCTATCAAGCTTTGGGATCGCCGCGCAGCCGGCGAGCGCAAGGAAGCCTGCAGTGAGGACCAAAACGCTAAGGCGGCGTAGAATTGGCATATCGGGCCACTTGATGGAATTCAGACCGTACAGTACGGTCAGATGGATGGTACTATGAGGCAGCTCCTCTAGAAGGTCAAGGAACAACCGTACCGTATGGTCAAAAATCTGGCGGCCCAACTTCCCCGCACCTGCGCGCGCGACCAGCGCCGCGAGGCGATCCTCAATGTCGCCCGGGAAGTGTTCTTCGAGCAGGGCTACTCGGCAGCCTCGATGTCGACCATTGCCGCGCGACTGGGCGGGTCGAAGGGCACCCTTTATAACTACTTCAAGAGCAAGGAGGAGCTCTTCGAGGCGCAGGTCCGAGGCAGCTGCGGGGCGGCAGCCGAGCGCATCCTCGAGGTCGCCGATGACGGCGAGCCCATTGACACCCTCACGCGCCTGGGTGAGCAGTACGTGCGGCATCTGTTCTCCGAAGAGACGGTGCAGATGTTTCGCATTCTGGTTGCAGAAGCCCAGCGCAGCCCGGAGCTCGCGCGGGTCTTTTATGAAGTCGGGCCCGCACGCGGACAAAAGGGACTCGAGGCTTATCTCGAGACTGCCAAGGCGCGCGGCGTTTTTGATCCGCCTGACTGCGCGCTCGCGGCCGAACAGTTCATGAGCCTATGCAAGGGGCGCGCGCATCTGCAGTTCCTGTTGAATCTCATTCCGCCGCTGACCGCTGAAGAAATAACCCTTCAGGTCGCACAGGCCGTCAAAGCATTCGTGACGCTGTACGCAAAGAAGCGCACAGGCTCAGTCTCCCTGCCCTGACCCTCGCTGCGCCGCCCAAGCGTGGGCGTGCGTTCTCTGCGCGGCGTTCGCAATTCGCTGCCCCGGTCGTGCGGGGCGTGTAAGACATGTCAAACATGTGCGCCGCCGCCGCTCAAAAAAACGAACGGCGTCGTGAACTGTCGCGCGCGGCTCGCGACGACCTACGGCCCGGCTCCACTTCCATGACCATAAGCCCGTTCTCCCGAAGAGTATTGGGAGAATTTCCCAGGTGCCGTCGGGAATTGTGCGCTTTACCGCCTGAACAGGCGCTCGCTACATTGGCGCACCGTCACGAACAGAGTTGACGGAGAAGACCGCGAGCGGGCACACGGTGTCCAGAAGGTGGTGGAGCTTATTGAGGATCACTGCGCAACGCGTGCTGAGCTCAGTCTGAGCCGCGCCAGGATCGAGTCTCCGAGAGCTTGGGTGAAAATCCCGAATGTTCTCGGGAGATTCGTGCTTTACCACGCAAACCCCCCGCTCTTAGATTGATGCATTACCTCAGCAAGGCACGGTAAGACTGAGGAAAAGCGTGCGGAGATTGGCGACCTGTCGGTCGTTCACCGAGACAAAAGCAAGGAGAAGACGATGGTGCGCTCGATTCTGCGTGTGACTTCATTCAACTTAATCTCAGTCCCGCAGTCGCTGCGGCCAAGCGCTGCACAAGACCGGCCACCGTTCAAAGCGACAGATAAGCCAGCAGGAAAGGTCGTCGAACGTTTTCCGATTGGCATGCGTTTTTTGGGGCTCATGTGCGCAGCAGGCGCAGCATTTCCCGTGATCGCGTGGAGCGAAGACCAAAGCACAGGTCCAGCTGCACCGCCGACAACGCATCAAATGGACCAGGTCATTGTTTACGGCACGACGCCGCTGCCCGGCCTCGGAGTGCCCCTCAACGAGGTTCCGGCGGACGTGCAGACCGCGACGAGCCAGGACATGAAGCGCCAGCAATCACTCGATCTGACCGATTACATCAACAACAACTTCAGTGGCGTGAACGCGAGTGAAGGCGCCGACAACCCGTTTCAGATGGACCTCTACTATCACGGGTTTACGGCCTCCCCGCTGCTCGGCACGCCAGAGGGTCTTTCGGTTTACGTCGACGGCGTGCGCATCAATGAATCCTTCGGCGATACGGTCAACTGGGATCTCATCCCTGAATCCGCCATTTCGAATGCGACGCTGATGTCGGGCTCTAATCCCGTGTTCGGATTGAATACGCTTGGAGGCGCGATCGCAATACAGACGAAGAACGGTCACGATAATCCCGGTACTGAGCTGGAGGCCTATGGCGGCTCGTTTGGACGGTACGCCTTCGAGGCCGAGACGGGCGGTTCCTCCGGTCGCTTCGATTGGTTCTTCACGGGCAACTATTTCAACGAGAAAGGGTGGCGAGACGAATCCGCCACCACGGTCAATCAGGGCTTCGCCAAGGTTGGCTATCAAACCAACACTACCCGCATCAACCTCAGCTACACCTACGCAGACGACTTTATGGGGGGCGACGGTCCGACGCCGTTGTCCATGCTGGACTATCGCCGGGCATCAACTTACACGCCCGACAGCACTCAGAATCACATGAATTTTCTAAACCTTACGGGGTCGCAGTCGCTCACCGACAAACTGCTACTTTCAGGGAATGTGTATTACCGGCATCTGAACACTTTCGTGGTCAACGGTAATATCAATGACAACTATCTCGCAGCCACCGTGCCGATTAATTGCACCCCTCCGTACACGACTTTGGAGGCGCCTTCCAACTGCACGCCGGGACAGAATGTAACGAGCCCTGTCACCCAGCGCACCACGGGCTTCGGGCTGCAGCTCACCGATTCGGACAATTTGGTCGGGTTTAAGAATCAGGCAACTGTAGGTGTCAGTTACGATGACTCCCAGGACACCTTTAGCCAGGCCTTCGACGCCGGTGGTATCGAGCCGCCGCCTGCGCACCTGCTCATCTACTACCCCAGCCCGTTCAACGGTGAAGAGGTAACTGCCATAAGCGGCTCGAATAAGATCTTTGGGCTCTATATCACAGATACGTTCTCTCCCAACGATCTGCTGCACTTCACGGCATCCGCGCGCTACAACCGCAATACAGAGACGCTAGGTGGCTACAACATCGACACCGACGTGACCGATATCGGGGCGGGATTTAACTCATCGACGCCGGTCACTGGCGACAATACGTTTAGTCGCGTCAATCCCGCATTTGGATTTACGGTGACGCCGACAGCCGCATTGACTTTTTATGCGGATTACAACGAGGCGAGTCGCGCGCCGACCGTGATTGAACTTGGATGCGCAAATCCCGCCGAACCCTGCGGGCTTCCCGATGACTTCGCAAGCGATCCACCCCTGAAACAGGTGTGGCGCGTACCATCGAGGTTGGCGCGCGCGGTACGCCGGCCGATCAGCAATTGACGTGGAGCGTCGACGTCTACCGAACAGTCAATACCAACGACATCCAGTTTATCGCCAGTGCAATCAATTCGGGATATTTCGACAATGTCGGCGCCACACGGCGCGAGGGCTTCGACGTAAGTGTGGGCGGCAAGGAAGGCGACTTTGTATGGCGGACCGCCTACAGCTTTGTGAAAGCGACGTACCAGTCGACCTTCACGGTCAACTCTGAGTCGAACAGCACCGCTGATGCCAACGGCAACATCATTGTATCGCCGGGAGACCGCATACCCCTCACCCCACGCAGCAACGCTCGGCTGATACTCGCTTACGATGTAACCAGGAGTCTCAACGTCGGGGCCAACGTCATCTATGCCTCTGGATCATACCTGCACGGCGATGAGAACAACGCCAACGTGGGGGGCGCCACTGACCCGGCTACGGGCGCATTCATTCAAGGCACCGGCTGGCTGCCCGGCTACACGCTCGTCAATTTTAATGCCACTTATCATGTGACTGAATTTGCCGAAGTTTTTGCGCGCGTGGTCAACGCGTTCAACGTGAACTACGGCACGGCGGGCTTTTTAACCGACAATGTCTATAATCCCAACGGAACGTTTCGTGCCAACCCCAACGACTGGACCAATGAGAATGTCGTAGCACCCGGCGCGCCGCGTGGAATCTGGGCGGGGTTCCGTGTGCGCTTCTAGAGTTCACTATTCGGAACTGAGATCGCGCTTGGTGGGTTACAGGTCGAAGCCGATCTGGCCGATTGTATTGCAAGGCGCGGGCATACCTGCCGGCGCCTTCGCGTGGGCTAGAAAGTGGCGCCGCCGCCGCTATGCCTGGCGTTTGTTCAGCGCGGCACTCAGCGGATCGGCCGGATCGGGCTTGGAATGAATGCCGGCGGCGCGCAGGGCTACGCGAGAGCTCGGCGTCCGCGGGAATTGCTTCCCGCCAACGGCGGGCAGTTGCGCGCTGCGGGATCCAAGAGCTTGCCAATCAGAACTTCCAGCGCACGCCACCGAACACGGCGAACGGCATGGCCGGGCTTTGAAAGCGATTATCGACGCCCGGTGCGTTTGTCTGCGCGCCCGGCGGAACGCCCGGTGCGTTGACACCGGTCGGATCGCTGTACAGGCCAAATGTCGTGTAGCGCTCGTTGAGGACGTTGTCGATTGTCGCGAAGACATCGAAGCTGTTGCCGATGTGCACGGTTGAGTGCAGGTTAAACACGTGGTAGCCGGGCAACTCGGGATTCTGGTTCGACTCATCGCCCTTGTAGAACGTGTCGGTGACGAATACGAATGATGCGCCCACGGTCCAGTTCGGCAGGACCAGGAAATCCGCGCCGAGCTTGATGCGGTTCTGCGGAATGAGCGGCAGGTGGTCTCCGGGCTCCACCTGAATGTTGCCATTCGCGTCCTGAAAGGGATTGTTGGGGGAGTTGAGTACCAGCGCCGACTCAAATGTGGCGCTGATGTAACTGTAATTGATGTAGGCCGACCATCGCGGCGCCTGATAATTGATGTTGCCGTCAAATCCCTCGCGGCGCGTCTGGCCGATATTCTGGAAGAAGCCGGTCGATACCGAGGTCGCAATCCCATAGATGTCATCGTCGAGATTGGTGCGGTAGACGCTCGCGTTCCAGCTGAAACGTCCGTCCGGATCGGCCGGCAGGGCGAAGCGGCCGCGCAGGCCGGCCTCGTAGGTATGCGCGATCACCTGCTTTAAAGTCGGCGGGTCGCCGGCAAGATTGGTGGGCAGGAGGCACGGCAGGAGAGGATCGGAGCACTCGATTTCGCTCGCATCCGGGGCTCGATTGGTCTGCGAATACCCCGCATACGCGGTGACGGCGGATGTGATTTTGTAGGTTGCGCCCAGCGCCGGATTGAAATGGTCGTAGCGGTTGTCGCCGTTCAGGTCCGTGCCGCGCTGGTCTGCCAGTTGCAGTATCGCGATGTTGTAGCGTCCGCTCGCAGTGACCGCGAGCTCCTTAGTCACATCGAACGTGTCGGTGGCATAGAGACCGTAGTACTTGTTGTCCGCCTGCAGGCTCGTCGGGCTGCCGCCGAACGGCGAGCTTTCCGGAGTCACGACGTAGTACGGGGAAGGCAGCACCGTGAGCGCCGGATTGATGACGCCGACCTCGGTTGCGGTGAGAAAATTGACATGGCCGATATCGGCGCTCGCGCCGACCGTGAACTGATTGCCGTGGTCAAAGAGCGGCTGTTTGCCGCTCAGCTGCAACGAGCCGCCGATGGTCTGCGAGCCGATGAGCTCCGAATCATTCTCGCCTATGAACACGCTGCCGCCATTTGAGATGTCCGGTATCTGCGCGCCCGAGGCGGTCGTAATGGGTGTGAGGCCATCCCCCTGGCACAGAATCGCTGTGTTCTGCGGCGGCATGCACTCTTCGAAGTCCGTCGTGTTGCCGTTGGCGACGGTTTGCGTGTAATGGCGGTAATAGAGGACGCTCTGCACGGAGAGCGTGTCACTCGCGGTATAGGAGCCATTCAAGGTGACGAAGTCCAGGCGGTTGTAGTTATCCTGCGGACCGGTGAAGACCAGGCCCGGACTGATGTCGAGCGACTGAATCGGGGCGGCGCCCTGTCCAAAGAGCCGGTTGTCGGCGTGCTCGTAGCTCACATCTAAGCTCAAGCGGTCATTGCGGGCGCTGAAGTCGCTATAGAACTGCCGCAGCTTGTCGGCCGCAAACACGCGCCAGCCGTCCATGTTCAGATCGCGGGCCGCGACATAGACGCCAAAATTGTCGTTGCTCGTGCCAAATTGGGCTTCGCCTGAGCGCTGGGCGAAAGAGCCACCGGAAAGCTCGACATCGCCGCCCTTGTAGGTAAAGCCATTCTTCATGGTGACCGAGAGCGCCCCGCCCAGGGCGTTCAGGCCGTACACGGGGTTGGAACTGACGACATCAACGCGGTCGATGGCGATATCCGGGAAGAAATCCCAGTTGACGGCGTCACCGAAGGCCTCGTTGATGCGTACGCCATTCTGGTAGACGGCGATTCCCTGCGGCGTCCCGAGCACCGGCGAGGATTCAAAACCGCGGATCAGAATGTCCGGCTGAAATGGGTCGGCGAGCGTGTCGTTGATGTTGATCGTCGACAGCTGCGTCGCCATCGCCCCGATGAGATTCGCCTGGCCATCCTTGGCAAGATCATCGGCACTCAAGGTTTGGACGTTGCCTGGGACCTTGTCGATATCGATGTTGGCGCCCGGTAGAGGTGTGGTACCGATGACTACAACCTGCGCGAGCCGCGCATTAGGTTCGGTTGAAGAAGTCGTTGCGCTCGAGGAGGCGACGGATTGGCCGAACGCTGCGCCCGAAGCCCCGACCAGCAGCACGCTTGCAATCAAACGACTATAATTTGCGCGCATCGGACCACCTCAATTCGCCAGGATTGTTGTTAGTTTGGGGAGCGACAGGACCCCAAGATTTCGGGATTCGTTGGGAAAGATACCTTAATGGTCTCGGGAAAATTTCCCGCGTGTGATAGGTAAAACCAGCGTGGCAGATACGAAACACAGCAGGGTGCTGCAGCAAATGACTTTGCGGCTGCGCCTGATCGCTCTCATTGGCGTCGTGCTCGTCTTGAGCCTGCTTCTGGGCGCGCTGCTCGCCTGGTGGCACGGCGCGCAATCTGCCCAGACGGAAATGCAGGCCGCGCTCCTGGGAGGCGAACACCGGGTGCGCGACTCGATCGATCATCTGGCGGAGGTGGCCGATCAGGACGGCGATCTGCGGCGGCTGATTGCAACCTTCAACGGCGACCGCCACGTGCGGGCCACGCTGCTCGATTCCGCCGAAGTCCCACTGACCGTCTCAACTCTGCTGGCGCCCCAGCATCCAACTCCGGAGTGGTTTTTTGATCTCCTCGGCGTGCGCTCCACGGCGGCTCTTATTTCGATCCGAACCGATGTCGCCGCCGGCAAGGCCATCGAGCTTCGGACCGACCCGCACAACGAGGTGAGCGAGGTCTGGACAGAGTTTCGTGACGGCATGCTGATCGTGCTCATGTTCTGCACACTGATTTTCGTGCTGGTCTACTGGACGGCGGGACGCAGCCTGCGCCCGCTTGAGACCTTGTCGGCCGGCCTTGGCACGATCGGCACCGGTGATTACGCCACCCGCGTGCGCGAGGACGGCCCGCCGGAGGTGGAGGGGCTGGCACGCGCGTTCAATGTGATGGCCGAGCGTTTAGGTGCGCTTGAAGCGCGCAACGAACGCCTGCGCACGCAGCTGCTGACCATACAGGAGGAGGAACGGGCGGACCTCGCGCGTGACCTGCACGATGACGTGGGGCCGTTTCTGTTTACGGTGAACATCGATGTCGCGAGCATCACGAGACTCGCCGAGGAGCGCGGCGACTTCGAGACACTCGAGCGGGGACGATCGATCCGCGAGGCGGTCAGTCACATGCAAAAGCACGTCAAAGCCATTCTCGGGCGTTTGCGTCAGACGGGCCTTGCCGACATCGGGCTTGCTCAGGCGGTGGAAAACCTGGGTGTCTTCTGGCGCCGCCGGCATCCGCAGATTTCAATTCAATTCGACCTGGGAGCGCCGGATGCGAGTTTTGGCGACGTCGTGGACGCCACCTTGTACCGACTGATTCAGGAGAGTCTGACGAATGCGATCCGCCACGGCAGCCCGAGCACGATCAAGGTGAGCATCGCCACCGACGGCAGAAGCGACATTCTGCTGCAGATATCCGATGAT
>Ga0302326_10020522_pt1 | contig 13596 bp, 7 predicted proteins | sample Palsa_T0_3_FD_202264 | JGI IMG/M metagenome (GOLD analysis project Ga0302326, IMG submission 202264) | Peat permafrost microbial communities from Stordalen Mire near Abisko, Sweden - Palsa_T0_3 | ecosystem: Environmental > Terrestrial > Soil > Palsa > Peat permafrost | place: Sweden: Abisko... | reverse complement strand
GATCGGCCTCCTGCGCAGGCATCCAGTTGCCAAGGAAAACGTCGATGTCGTTGTTCTTGATCGAGGCGAATGTGACGGGCACCGAGAGCACCGTGATGGTCGCTGAGTAGCCGATCGAGCGCAGCAATTGCGCCGTGATGGCCGTGGTCGCGGTCACGTCGGTCCAGCCGACGTCGGAAAATCGCACCGTCTTGCATGAGGGTGGGTCGGGCTCTGCGGCAGCGGGCGAGGGCCAGGCGCCAAGCAGAAACAGGCTTAAGGTCGCGGCCGCAGCGTTTCGGAGTCCGGAAACGCTGCGCTTTTGGCAGTTGACCGTAGGCTTTGAGCGGCGGCATGATGGAGCGCGGGAGCTAGCTATTGAATAGCCGTTTAATCGAATACGATTTAAGCTCACCAATGTATCCCTAATAATTGAAATCAAACGTATTAATTATCCCTCAGCAATCTTAGACAGAAACGTGCCGCGTAGTCCACAACAGCAGTGACGGCGCCGAAGGCCTAAAAATTGAATACTCCCTCAATGCAGTCCGCGGAAAACATCGCCGAACCCATCGAGGAGATGAGGCGCCGTCAATTGGTCGAGGTGACGATCGATAGCCTAGCGGAACTTGGGTACGTGGGCACGACACTTGCGCAGATTGCCGCGCGCGCCGGTGTGTCGCCGGGTTTGGTTGCACATTATTTCAGCGACAAGGACGGGTTGCTGGAGGCAGCATTTCGCTCGCTGGCGCGCCGCGTCGGCATGCAGGTTCGCGCACGCCTGCTCAAGGTCGGCACGCCGCGCGGGCGAATTCAGGCGGTCATCGACGCGAATCTCGCACCCGAGGAGTTCGATCAGCGCACCGGCAGCGCGTGGCTTGCATTCTGGGGTCAGCTGCTGCACGTCGAAAGATTGAAGCGCGTGCAGACCGTCTATCAACGGCGCACCTTGTCGACCTTGCGCAACGCCTTGAAGAAATTGCTGCCGCTCGAGCAGGCGCAAAGCTTGGCGGCGATGATCGCCGCGATGATCGACGGCATCTGGTTGCGCGCGGCATTGTCCGGCTGGCAGGAGGCCGACAGCGAGAGCGCCCGCGCCACGCTCACGGCGTTCGTCGATGGACACCTGCGCACATCGGCGGCGCCAGCCGCCCCCGCGCGCGCCGCTCATTCAGCCGGTGAACGATTTGCCTCCGTGAATCCAGCCACGGGCGAGATACTAGGGATGGTAACTGTTGCGGGCGCCGCGCAAGTCGACGCAGCCGTGCGGGCCGCCAGCGCAGCCCAAGCCCATTGGGGTGCGCTGCCGGGGATCGAACGTGCGCGTGTGCTGCGGCGGGCGGCAGATCTCCTGCGTTCGCGCAACCAAGAACTCGCGGAACTGGAAACGCGCGATACCGGCAAACCCATCCAGGAAACGCGCGTCGTGGACGTGGCGTCGGGGGCGGATTGCATGGAGTATTTCGCCGGATTGGCACAACAATTAAGCGGCGAGCACATCGACTTAGGCCCGGCAGCGTTTGGTTACACGCGGCGAGAGCCGCTCGGCGTCGTGGCGGGCATCGGTGCATGGAACTATCCGCTGCAGATCGCTTGTTGGAAGGCGGCGCCGGCCTTGGCCTGCGGCAACGCCATGTTGTTCAAACCCGCCGAGCTGACGCCGTTCAGCGCCGTCAAATTGCAAGAAATTCTCATCGAGGCAGGATTGCCGGCCGGCGTATTTCAAGTCGTGCAGGGCTTCGCCGAAACCGGGCGGTTGTTGACCCGGCATGCCGGGATCCGCAAGGTGTCGCTGACCGGCGAGGTGGGGACGGGCAAGGCCGTCATGAGCGATGCGGCGCAAACCTTGAAGCACGTGACGCTCGAGTTGGGGGGCAAGTCGCCGTTGATCGTATTCGAGGATGCCAAGCTCGGCAACGCGGTGGCGGGCGCATTGCTCGCCAACTTCTACTCATCGGGGCAGGTGTGCTCGAACGGCACGCGGGTGTTCGTGCACCGCTCGATCAAGACGGCATTTCTCGAGCGGCTGAGCAAGCGGGTCAATGCGATGAAGATCGGCAACCCCATGGACCCGGACACCCAGGTGGGAGCATTGATATCCGAGCAGCACATGCACAAGGTGCTCACCTACATCGCGCGCGGGCGGGCCGAGGGGGCGCGGTTGGTGACCGGCGGCAAGCGCGTTACCCAGGGCGAGTTGGCGCGGGGTTTCTTCGTCGCGCCGACGATATTCGACGAGTGCCGGGATGACATGTGCATCGTGCGCGAGGAGATATTCGGTCCGGTCATGTCGGTGCTGGATTTCACCGACGAGGATGAAGTGATCGAGCGGGCGAATGCGACGCAATTTGGACTGGCCGCGGGGGTCTTTACCAACGATTTGACGCGCGCCCACCGCGTCATCGCGCGCCTTCAGGCGGGCACCTGCTGGATCAACCACTACAACGTCACGCCGGTCGAGCTGCCGTTCGGCGGCGTCAAGTCATCGGGCTTGGGAAGGGAGAACGGCCGCGCGGCACTCGAGCATTACACGCAACTGAAGAGCGTTTATGTCGCCCTGGGCGATGTCGACGCCCCTTACTGAGCACCATGGCTGAAACTGAACGTTTCGACTACGTGATCGTGGGGGCGGGTTCCGCCGGATGCGTGCTGGCGGACCGTCTGAGCGCGGACGGGCGCAGCAAGGTTCTGCTGATCGAATACGGCGGCTCCGACAGATCGATATTCATCCAGATGCCCTCGGCGCTTTCGATTCCGATGAACATGCCGAAGTACAACTGGTTTTATCACACCGAACCCGAGCCGTATCTTCGCGGGCGGCGCATGCACACGCCGCGCGGCAAGGTGCTTGGCGGATCCTCCTCCATCAACGGGCTGGTCTATATCCGCGGCAACCCCCTGGATTTCGAGGGATGGAAGGCGCAGGGTGCGGCGGCTTGGGGATACGCCGACGTGCTGCCGTATTTCCGGCGGGCTGAGCGGCGCGAGGAGGGCGGTGATCGCTACCGCGGCGATTGCGGACCACTGCGCACCCGATACGGTTCGCTCGAGAATCCTTTGCACGCTGCGTGGCTGGCCGCCGCTGCGCAGGCCGGCTATCCGAGCACCGCGGACGTCAACGGCTATCAGCAGGAAGGCTTCGGCCGGATGGACATGACCGTGGGCGACGGGCGGCGCTGGAGCGCTGCAAATGCTTACTTGAGGCCGGCGATGCGCCGCGCCAATCTGAAGGTACTGACCAAAGGATTGGCCACCCGGATCGTGTTCGAGGGCAAGCGCGCCGTTGCATTGGAGTACAAGCGCGGGGACAGCACGCATCGCGCCGAAGTGGACGGCGAACTGATCGTCAGCTGCGGCCCGATCGCCTCGCCGCAGCTCCTGAAATTGTCAGGCGTGGGACCTGAAGCGGAATTGCGCGCGCTGGGAATCGAAGTGATCGAACACTTGCCCGGGGTCGGGGAGAATCTTCAGGATCATCTGGAGTTTTATTTCCAGATGGCGTGCAAGGAACCGATCACCCTGTACTCATCCATCAAGCCCTGGAACCGCGCGATGATCGGCGCACGCTGGCTGCTGCGCAAGGATGGTCTCGGCGCCACGAATCATTTCGAAACCTGCGGCTTCATACGCTCGCGCCCCGGAATACCTTATCCGGACATCCAATATCACTTTCTGCCCATGGCCGTGGCCTATGACGGCTCCACGCTGGCGCAAGAGCATGGCTTCCAGGCGCACGTGGGACCGATGCGCTCCAAGAGCCGCGGCTGGGTCCGGCTGAAATCGCGCGACCCGCTGGACAAGCCGCGTATCCTCTTCAACTACCTGAGCGATGCCGACGACTGGCTGGAGATGCGAGCCTGCGTGCGGCTGACGCGCGAGATCTTCGCTCAGCCGGCGTTCGACCGCTATCGTGGACGGGAAATTCAACCGGGAGCTTCGGTGCAAAGCGATGCGCAGATAGATGAGTTCATACGTGCGAAAATCGAGAGCGCCTACCACCCATCCTGCTCCTGCAGAATGGGTTCGGCCGATGATCCGACGGCGGTGGTCGATCCGCAACTCAAGGTACGTGGACTGGAGCGCCTGCGGGTGGTGGACTCCTCGATCATGCCGACGGTAACCACCGGCAACTTGAACGCGCCGACCATCATGCTTGCCGAAAAAGCGGCGGATCACATCCTGGGCCGTGGCATGCTGGCCGCCGATGACGCGCCTTACTACTCGGCGGCAAACTGGCAGGCGGCGCAGCGCTAGCTGCAGGCGGCGCCGGCCTCACGCAAGATGCCAGAATCCGCCCCGAGCGTCTCGCCGGTAGAGTCGGAACTGACCGCGATTCGCATGCGCATCGAGAAGCGCGAGTTCCTGCCGGCGCTGCAGTCGGCGCGGCAACTGGCCGCCGAATATCCGCATAACCGCGATGTGCTGTATTCGATCGCCGTGTGTCAGCGCTACCTCAAGCGCATTCCCGAGGCATTGGAGACGCTTGCCTTGCTGCAAGCGCAGCATCCGGCCTACAGCCGCCTGTATCAGGAGAGAGGCTACTGCCAAACCGCCCTGCGCGATGCGCCGGGCGCGATCGAATCGTTTCTGCACGCGGTCAATTTGAACCCGGCGTTGCCCGGCAGCTGGAGCACCCTGCAGCGATTGTTCAAGATGGTGGGCGATGCGGCCAATGAGCGCACCGCCGCAGCCCATGTTGCGACGCTGGCGCGACTGCCGGCTCAGGTCGTCGCCGCGAACAGCATGTTCGCCGACGGCGATCTTGCGCCCGCCGAACTCGTGGTGCGTGCCTATTTGCTCGAACATGGCAATCATGTCGAGGCGATGCGTCTCCTCGCGAGAATCGGGCTCGAGCGCGACGTGCTGGACGATGCCGAACTGCTGCTGGAAGCGGTGCTGCACGCCGCACCCGATTATGCGGCGGCCCGCTTCGACTATGCCACGGTGTTGCTGCGCCGGCATCGGCATCACGATGCGCTGCAGGAACTCGAGCGGTTGTGCGCATCGGAACCCGACAATCGCGCCTATAGAACCAGCTATGCCGGCGCTCTGGTGGGCCTGGGGAATCACCAGGAAGCGCTGCAGATTTATAGGGAGCTCAAGACGGCCAACCCGCACGGCGCCGAACTCGAGCTTGCGATCGGCCACTGCCTGAAGACTCTCGGCAGGACAGCGGAGGCGATCGAAGCATACCGGGCGGCGACGGACGTCCGCGCCGATTACGGCGAGGCCTACTGGAGTCTTGCGAATCTCAAGACGTACCGCTTCGGCGACGATGAAATCCGCTCGATGCGAGCTGCCTGCGAGGCGCTCGAGACGGCGCGTGCCGACCGTTGGCATTTGAGTTTCGCGCTCGGCAAGGCCTACGAGGATTGCGGCGCGTATGCCGAATCCTTCGATTTCTATGCTCAGGGCAATGCTCTGAAGAAAGCCGATTCGCGCTACCGTCCGGAGAGCACCGAGAGCAATGCCGCGCAGCAGATCCGCCACGTCACGGCGCAGCTGCTGCAGCGTCACGAGCGCTCGGGATATCAGGACTCAAGCGCGATTTTCATCGTCGGGCTGCCGCGCGCGGGCTCCACCCTGCTCGAACAAATTCTGGCTTCGCATTCAAAAGTGGAAGGCACGATGGAACTGGCCGACATCCCGCGCCTGGTGCTGCACCTGCAAGGGCGGGAACTCGAGGGCGCCGATGCACGCTATCCCGCCATTCTCGCCGGTTTGTCCGCGCAAGACCTGCATGCGCTCGGCAAGCAGTACATCGACGGCACGCGCATCTACCGAACCGGCAAACCGCGCTTCATCGACAAGATGCCGAACAACTTTCGGCACATCGGCTTGATTTCCCTGATCTTGCCCGATGCCAGGATCATCGATGCGCGCCGCGAGCCGATGGCATGCTGCTTCAGCAATTACAAGCAATTGTTCGCGCACGGCCAGGAATTCACCTACAGCCTGCAGGACATCGGGCGTTATTACCGCAGCTACGTCGAGCTCATGCGCCACTGGGACAGCGTGCTGCCCGGCCGCGTGCTGCGCGTGCAGCACGAGGAGGTGGTCGCGGACCTCGAAGGGCAGGTGCGGCGCATGCTCGATTTCCTCGAATTGGAATTCGAGCCGCAATGCCTCGAGTTCCATCGCACCGAGCGCAGCGTGCGCACGGCCAGTTCCGAGCAGGTGCGCAGGCCGATATCCACCGACGGCCTAGAGCAATGGCGCTGCTTCGAACCCTGGCTCGCGCCCTTGCGCGAAGCCCTCGGCGCGCTTGCTTGAGGGCCCTGGTCAGAACTTGTAATTCAAGTAGCCGCCGACGATTCGCGGCCGCAGCGGCGTTTGCGCGACGATGAACTGATCGGTGCTGGTGAAGGTGCTGGCGTTCGAATTGCCGAGGTTCTGCCCGTAGAAGGTCACGGTCCAGGCGTCTTTGGCAACGCCGAGCGACGCATCAAACGTCGAATACGCCGGGTTCTCGAAGCGCAGCCGGCCGGTGCTGACGGCGCCGGCTTCGGCAATCGTAGGATTGGAGCCCGCCTGGGTAAAGGAGTGGTCGGTGTGCACGGCGGCACACTGCACGAAAGGCGCGTAGCTGCCGATGTTCCAGTCGTAGCGGGCGCGCACGCTGAACTGCATGGGCGGCGCATCGGCGCTCGGCGATCCGATCGGGCCGAACGGATTGGTAATGGGAGCGCACGGGCCCCCGTCGCAGTCCTCGGTGATCGGCTTGCCGTAATTGACGCTGCCCGGAACATTGTCGATGAGCACCGGCGAGTTCGTCTGACGGCTCTGATTCCAGGATGCAGAACCTTGCAAGGTCAATCCCGGGAGCACGCGCGCCACGATCGAAGTCTCGATGCCCTTGATGAGGAAATTCTGGCCGTTGGTATTGTAAAAGATGTTGCCCACCAAACCCGGGTCGAAGAATGCCACCTGCACGTTGTTCCAGTTCTCGCGATAGACAGCGCCATTCCATTGCAGGCGATGATCGAAAAATTCGGTCTTCCAACCGACCTCATTGTTGGTCAATTTGTCGGACGTGTACGAACTGGGCACGGCATATTGATACACGCCGTCGGGGCCCGGTGCATGCTGCGTGCCGCCGTTCTGATTGAAGCCGCCGGGGCGAAATCCTTGCGAATAGGTGTAGTAAACCATGAGGTCCGGCGCGATATGCCAGGTCACGTTGCCGCGGCTCTTGAAGCCCGTTTCGGTATCGCGAAGATTTTGCCCATTGAGGTTGTAGTTGTCGACCAGGCATCCACCGACCGGGACACCCTGCTCGAAGCAGCCGAAACTGCCGCTGACGCTGCCGCGCGAGGAGTTTTCGAACAGGAAATGACGCGTGCCGAGCGTCACGGTCAGCACCTTGGGCAGAATGTCGAAGTCGACTGACGCGAAGAAGGCGGTCTGCTTCGTTTCGCGCACCGAATCCTGATAGAACGAGGTGTTGTTGCCTTGTACACCGGGATTCACCACGGTCGCGCCCGGCGCCGTACCCACGTCGGCGAAGCAGCCGCTGTTGCCCGCCGTGCCGGCCGCGCCGTCCGCCGTGCACGTCGGCACCGTCTTGTAAGCCCAGCCGGTTTGATCGAACAGCTTGTTCGCTTCCCAATATGCGCCCACGATGGCGCGCAGGCGCCAGTCATCGGGCGTGCTCACGCGGAACTCGTGCTGTTGATGCTCGTTCTTCTCGACCGAATGCCAGTAGGCGCTCGGCGAGAAGCACGTGGATTTCAGAGCGGCGTCGCCCCCGGTGCCCGGGCCATAGCACTGGTAGTAGTCGGCATAGACGCCGCGCGCGTAATTGGTGTAGTCGCCGACCTGATCGACGTTGCGCACCAGGTAGCCGCCCGTGTACACCGCCTTCAAGTCGCCGAATTTGCCATTGAGCGTCCAGGCGGTGTTTTCGAATTTGTCCTTATCGTAGGAAGGATTGAACAGCGTAACCTCGAGCGGCTGCAATGGCGTGCCGTCCGAGGCGTTGGGCTGCTGGTAGAACACGCCTTGCGCGTTCATGTCCTGATAGGACTGACTCAGCAGGAAGTCCCAGTCGTCATTGAACTTGTACAGTGCCTCGACGCGTGCACCCTCGTAATCAACCGGGTTGATGGCGTTGCCGACCACGCTGGAGTTATTGATCGTGGGGCTGCCGGGCGGTACGCAATAGCCCGCGTTGGGCTGGCCGTCGGGACATGCGCCATTGGCCGCCGCGGGATAATTGGCGTAATGGATGCCGATGTCGGTGTCCTTGCGCGCGAAGGTCGCGGGTACGTTGTTGATGTAGCCGCCGCGATGGTCGTCGTAGATTACCGCGCGTACCGCCGCCGTGCCCTCGATCAACGGCAGGTTGATCACCGCCGTCACATCGGCGTTCGGATCGCCGCCCGCGGTGACCGAGTAGCCGGCTTTGGCGTTGCCTTCGGTGACATCCAATTTCGGCGCGTTGGTGATATAGCGGATGGCCCCCGCCTCGGCACCGGAGCCGAACAGCGTTCCTTGCGGTCCCTCCAGAACCTCGATGCGATCGATGTCCGCTGCGTAGATATCGAGATTGCGGTTTGGCAACTGGGCTGATTGATTGTCGAAGTAAATTGCAACGTTCGGAAACAGACCCGTCGAACCGCTGCCTTGACTGGGTTGGGTGCCCGCGCTCAATCCCCGCATGTACACCTCATTCTGTCCGGGACCATTGTTCGCCGTGGTCACGTTGGGCAGGAATTTGATGTAGTCGTCGAAGGTCTCGATGTTCAGCTGCTGCAATGATTGACCGGTAAAGGCCTGCATCGAAATCGGCACATCCTGCATGCTTTGCGAGCGTCGGGTGGCGGTGACGGTGATCTCTTGCAGCGCGTCCGAATTGGTATCGGCGGCGCTCGCCGACTGATCGGCGGCGCTCGCGGCAAAGGATGCGCCGCCCAGGATGGCCGCTATCGCGAATGAGAGCTTCGAGTCCATGATCATCCCCGTGTTATTCATTGAACACGCGATCAATCGGTGAGATATGTCGCGTTTGGCTTATCTTGTCTCAAGCTTCGAGCGGACGCAACGAAAAAGTTCGAACATAAACATTTGCATAAAATCAGATATTTATCTATGATATCTCTAAGAAATCTCATATCGCGGTAAGGTGCCGCGCATTGAATGGTCGTTTAAGGTGCGCTGCCGTACTCCCGGCCAATTTCGCGCAGCAGTGCTTCCGCGTAATTCTGGAAGGAGCGCCATACCTCGATGTGGAAGACCTGCGGCGCGGTGCGCCACAGTACGATTTCAGCTTTGGCCAACACCGTGCGCGTGCACATGTGCACGGGGAAACGGCGCAAGTCCAAATCCAATGGACAGGCGCCGGCGAGAATCACCGGCGCGTGGGCGCCTGAGATTTCCAAGGCAATCTGGCGATGCGAAATATCCACCAGTGAATGCGGCTGGTCGGCAAGCGCATCCTCGAGCTCCGCGATGGGCAATGCGGCATCGCGTGATTCCTGCCACAGCAAATGTTCATCAGGCCCCAGCCATAACGTCGCGCGCGTGCCCAGCGTGCATGCCCGGCAGGGTTGCTCGGCAAACTCCACGCCCCAGACGGCGGCAGCGGCCGCGCGCGCCGGCGCCTCGCCTTGCAGGAGCAGGCGGCCCGCCGGGGGCTTGAGGCGCAGCCAATCGATATCAGGCATTGATGCGCGCCCCTTGCGGATCGTAGAACACCGGCGAGGTGACCTCGACTTCGATGTCGCCCTGCGGCATGGGGACATACAAGGTTTGGCCCATTCGTGCGCGGCCGCCGGAAACCATGGCCAGTGCGATGGGGAATCCCACCGTGGACTCGCCGTACGAGGAAGTCACATGGCCGATCAGCTGCATCGGCGGACGCTGCGCCGCGCGCTCGGCGATCTGGGCGCCTTCATCGAGTACGGTGCGGCCATTCTTCGGCTTGAGGCCGACCAATTGCTTGCGATTTGCATCGCGCATCGATGCACGCTGCAGCGAACGCAGGCCGACGAAATCCGTCTTGTTCTTGCCCACCGCCCACGACAAACCGGCATCGTCGGGCGTTGCGGTGCCGTCGGTTTCCTGTCCGACGATGATGTAGCCCTTCTCGGCGCGCAGCACATGCATCGCTTCGGTGCCGTAGGGTGTAATGCCGTAGGCGCCGCCGGCCGCGTAGACGGCCTCCCAAATCTCGAGTCCGTGATCCGCGGGCACGTTGATCTCGAATCCGAGCTCGCCCGTGAAGCTGACGCGGAACAGCAGCATCGGCCGGCCGCAGATCTTGGCGGGTGCGACGCTCATGTGGGGAAATGCGTCGGCGCCGATATCGAGGCCGGTAATGAGCGGCTCGAGCACCCGTCGAGCATTCGGCCCTTGCACGGCGATGACGGCCCATTGCTCGGTGGTCGAGGTCAGCCACACCTTGAGCTGCGGCCACTCGGTCTGGCGGTAGTCCTCCATCATCGCCAAAACCCGCGGTGCGCCGCCGGTGGTGGTGGTGACATGAAAGCGCTCCTTGCCCAACCGCGCCACCACTCCGTCGTCGTAGATGAAGCCGTCCTCCCGCAAAAGAATTCCATAGCGGGTTCGGCCTACGCTCAAGCTGGTCCAGTTGTTGACATACAGGCGGTTCATGAACTCGACCGCATCCGGTCCGGCTACTTCGATCTTGCCCAGAGTCGAGGCATCGAAGATACCGACGCTCTGGCGCACGGCGCGGCACTCGCGCGCGACCGCGGCGTGCTGCGTCTCAGCCTCCCGTGGAAAGTAATGCGCGCGCTTCCACAGAGCGACGTTTTCGAACAGCGCGCCCCGGCCTTCCGCCCATGCGTGCGACGGAGTGAGGCGTACGGGATCGAACAAATCTTTGCGCGACACGCCGGCGAAGCTGCCGAAGGTAACCGGCGTGTAGGGCATGCGAAAGGTGGTCAGGCCCACCTCTTGAACGGGTTTGCCGAGTTCGAGCGCGACGATCGCCATGGCGTTCAAGTTCGAGCTCTTGCCCTGATCGGTCGCCATGCCGGTCGTGGTATAGCGTTTCACGTGCTCGATGGAATGGAAGCCTTCGAGCGTCGCAAGCTCGAGGTCGCGCGTGGTGACATCGTGTTGCCAGTCGACGAAGCTCTTCTCGGAGGAGGAGCCCGCGTGCGGCAGAGCTCCCAGATGGGAGCCGTGGCGCCGTTCAGGCGCATCGACCTCGAAGCGGGGCGGCGCCCGGTTCAACTGCAGGGCCTGAGCCGCGGCGCCCGCGCCGTCCGCCAGCGCCTCTTCGAGCCCGTAGATGCCGCGGCAGGCGCCGGCCGAGCGTTCGGCCTCGGCCGAGGATCCCGGCACGAACGCCTTGAGCGCATCGCTCCATTGCAGTTTGCCGCGGGACTGCGAGAACAGATGCACGCTCGGCGTATAGCCGCCCGACATCAACAGCACGTCGCAATCGAAATCGTTGCGCTCTTTGACGACGTTGTTTTGCACGGCTGCCAGCGTCACGCCGCCGATGTGCTTGTTGCCGCGGGTGCAGAGTACGGTCGCATCGTGCAAGACTTTGATGCCGGAGCTGCGCGCGGCCGCGGGCAGCGGAGCATCGCTCGCGCCGCGCACATCGGCGACCGCGGCCACCTTGATTCCCGCGGCCTGAAGATCCAGCGCCGTCTGATACGCAGCGTCGTCGGCGGTGACTATCACCGCGCTCGATCCGACGCGCACGCCGTAGCGGTGCAGATAGGTATGCGCCGCGCCTGCCAACATCACGCCGGGTTTATCGTTGCCCGGAAACACCAGCGGACGCTCCACGGCTCCCGCTGCGATCACGACATTGCGCGCGCGCACCTGCCAGAGCCGCTCGCGCGGCAAATGATCGGGCGGGATCTCCAAATGATCCGAGAGCCGCTGGTTGAGCCCGACCATGTTGTGAGGGAAATAGCCGAAGGCTGTCGTGCGCGGCAGCAGCGTGACGTCCGGACTGGCCGCAAGCTTGGCAAGACTGCCATCGAGCCACGTAGGCACTTTTTTGCCGTCGATGGACAGCTCGGGACTGGACAACAGACTGCCGCCGAGTTCCGCTTGCTCATCGCACAGAATGACCCGCGCGCCGGCTTCGGCGGCGGTCATCGCGGCGGCAATGCCTGCGGGGCCGCCGCCCACGATGAGCAGATCGCAATGCGCGTAGCGATGAGCATAGCGATCCGGGTCGGGCAAGGTCGGCGCCCGGCCCAGTCCTGCGGCACGGCGGATGAGGGGTTCATACCAGGACTTCCACGCCGTGCGCGGCCACATGAACGTCTTGTAGTAGAAGCCCGCGGGAAAAAATGGCGACACCAGGTCGTTGATTCTTCCGAAGTCGAACTGCAGGCTTGGCCAACGGTTCTGACTGAAAGCCGTGAGACTTCGGTACAACTCGACCTGAGTTGCGCGCAGGTTCGGGGTGATGCGCGCGGCGTCGCGGCTCACCGTGACCAACGCGTTCGGTTCCTCGGCGCCGGCGGATAAAATGCCTCTCGGCCTGTGATATTTGAAAGACCTGCCCACCAAGTGAATCCCATTGGCGAGCAGTGCCGATGCCAGCGTATCGCCGCGGCAACCCTGGTAGGTTTTGCCGTCGAAGCAAAAGGTTATCAAGTGGCGCCGATCGATGCGCCCGCCGTTGGGAGTGCGAAAATTCATGCGGGCTTGGGCTCGCCCGCCTTGTAGATGGCGATGAAATGATCGGTGGTGGTGTCGCGCAGCGCGTTGAAGAACTTGCCGCAGCCGCGGGCGTGGCGCCAACGTTCCGCATAAGCGCCCTTGAGATTGGTGCGCATATAGAGGAATTGCGACCACGTTTCCTCATCCACGGCGGCGGGCGGCGCGGGCCGGATCAGATGCGCCTCGCCGCCATGGGTGAATTCGATCTCGGGGCGCTCGCCGCAGTAAGGGCAGGGTATCAGCAGCATGGGGTCAATGCGCCACGGCCGCGGCGGCAGCCTCATCGATGAGCACCCCGTCGCGAAAGCGCTCGATGGTGAAGGGCGCGTTGATCGGATGCGGTTCGTCGCGGGCGATGGTCCAGGCGAAAAGATGCGCAGATCCCGGCGTTGCCTTGAAGCCGCCGGTGCCCCAGCCGCAGTTGACGTACAGTCCCGGCACGGGTGTCTTGGCGATGATGGGCGAGCGGTCCGGCGTCACGTCGACGATCCCGCCCCAATTGCGCAGCATTCGCAATCGGCGAAACGCCGGAAATAGTTCACAGATCGCGTCCAGCGTATGCATGTTGATATGCAGCGCGCCGCGCTGCGTGTACGAGGTGTAGGCGTCGGTGCCCGCGCCGATCACCAACTCGCCCTTGTCCGATTGGCTGATATAGGCATGGATGGTGTTGGACATCACCACGCAGGGAAAAACCGGCTTCACGGGCTCGGATACCAGTGCTTGCAGGGGGAAGCTCTCGAGCGGCAGCCGCACGCCGGCCAACTTGAGGACCACGCTGGAGTGTCCCGCCGCGGAAACGCCGATTTTCCTCGACTGAATGTAGCCGCGGGTGGTCTCGACGCCCTCGACCGCCCCGGAAACATCGCGCCGTATGCCGGTCACCTCGCAGTTCTCGATGATGTCGACGCCCAATTCGTCCGCGGCGCGTGCATAACCCCAGGCTACCGCATCGTG
>Ga0302326_10020520_pt1 | contig 13596 bp, 10 predicted proteins | sample Palsa_T0_3_FD_202264 | JGI IMG/M metagenome (GOLD analysis project Ga0302326, IMG submission 202264) | Peat permafrost microbial communities from Stordalen Mire near Abisko, Sweden - Palsa_T0_3 | ecosystem: Environmental > Terrestrial > Soil > Palsa > Peat permafrost | place: Sweden: Abisko... | reverse complement strand
GCGGCGGCGTGCCTAGTGTTCACAGGTTGTAGTTCAAACTCCAGCAACAACAGCAGCAGCAACAAGAGCACCGCCACGGCTAGCCCGATCCACGTGATGCTTTCCACCGCGCTGACCGGGACTAACAGCCCCATGCCGGAAACCCAGGGTGGGCTGAACGCAGCGGTCGCCGAGATCAACCACACGGGCGGCATCCACGGTCACCCCATCGACATGGCGGTGTGTGACACTCAGGGCAACGAGAACCTCGCCGAGTCCTGCGCTCAGCAGGCCGTCCAGAACAAGGACGTGGCGGTGCTCGCTCCCGGCAATGTTCTCACGGCCGGGATGATTCCGACGCTGCAGAAGGCGGGCATCGCGCTCTTCGGCGCCGACACCAACACAGCACTCGACGCCACCAGCCCGATCTCGTTCCCCGCGGTGACCGGCGGATACGACCTGAACAACGCCAGTGGCTCCATCGCCAAGCAGATCGGCTGTCAGAAGATCTCCACCCTCATCATCGAGGCTCCCGACATCACCACGGTCATCGCGAATTCGTTCAAGGCGGCGTTCCAATCTGTGGGACTCCCGTACGGCGGAGCTACGTACTCGCCCACAAGCCAGACGAACTTCTCGTCCACGCTTGCGGCGCTCCAAGCCACCGGCGCTGACTGCGTGACGACCGCACTGTCCATCGCCCAGACCACAGGGTTCCTCACGGCCTGGAAGCAGTCCGGGAGCAAGCTGAAGGTCATCGTTCCCGGAACGACTATTGCGCCGTTGACCAGCATCAACTCCATTGACACCGGTGTCTACGTGTACTCTCCGGTCAGGCTGCCGAGTGACCCGCTGGTTGCGTCCACGGTCAGCAACGTCACCAAGTACGCGCCAGGGACGGTGATCAGCTCTCGCTCGATCGAGTCGTATGCCATCGGTCAGCTGTTCGCCGAGGCGCTGACGAAGGCGAACCCGGCAACGTACACGGCCTCGACCGTCCTTGCTGCTCTGAACAACGACCTGCGGAATGCGCCCAGCGCGAACGTCCTGCCCCCCTACTCCACGGTACCTACGACAGTGGCTAACCAGCAGCGGATATTCAGCAAGTCAGTCGTCGCCTACGACGTCAGCGGCACAACCACCAAGACGGTCACCCCGGCTTGGGTCCTGATACCGGGGATCAACGCTCCCCTTTAATCACGAGGACCAGGAACCCAGGATCCTGAGATTTTAGAAGGAACACCAGACGCGGAGCCGGCCGGCGCAGATCGGATGCGCCGGCCAGCGCCGCGTCTGGAGACAGCAGGAGGGGCTCATGCTTGAGGTGATATCGGAGCGGGCCGGGCATCATCAGTCTGTCGCTCCGGCCGGCACGTTCACGGGTGAGGTCTGGCGAGACTTGATGCGAGAACACGGTAATGGGCCGGCGATCGGGAGCCTGTTTTTCGCCCCCTCAGCCCGGACCTACTGGCATGTTCACGAGGGCGGCCAACTTCTGATCGCGATGGCAGGTGAGGGATGGGTGGGTGATGCCGATGGGGTCGTCCGACTCGCCCCGGGGCAGATGGTGTGGACTCCGGCCGATGTCAGCCACTGGCACGGAGCCTCGGCTGATCAGTACCTCGTCTACACCACGATCTCGTGGGGCAAGGCGATATGGGCATCATCAGTTTCGGAGCAGGATTACCGGCTCATGACTGATGCAGGCTCGCAGCAGCACGGACCGCGGCCCTAGCTCGCTGAGGTCCCGGCCGTATCCGGCGGCATGGCGATGCGATAGATCCTCGCCGCCGTACCGTGGAAGAGGGCGGCCTTTTCGTCCGACGAGTATCCGTGCACGATGCGCTTGAGCGCATTCCAAAGGGGCACCCAGCCACACGACCGGGCGTCCGGGGGGTAGTTACTCTCCATCATGCAACGGTCTGGCCCGAACACCTCGATCGCCCCTTCGATCCAGGGAGCCCAGGCCATCGCGAGCTCTGAGGAGGCGACGGCATCGGGGCGCGTCTCGAAGCCCAGACCCCAGAACGGCATGCCGAGGCCGCCGACCTTGCAGACGACGTTGTGGCGCTCGGCGATCTTGGCTATGCCCGCTTGCCACTGCCGGAACACAGCTGCCCGTCCGTCCTCGTCCATGTCCATGCCGAGGGCGATGCCCATGTGATTGAGGACGATGGTTGTATCGGGAAAGGCGTCAGCCAACGCGGCCAGCTCGGACGCTTGATGATGGAAGATGGACGCGTCGAAGGTGAGCCCGCGCGGGGCCAGGTGCCGGAAGCCATCAGGGAACGCTGGGTGCCGAAGGATGCCTTGAACCGGACGGGCGGAGCTCAGCACGTAGCGGAAGACGGCGTCGTTGGGGGCGTCGAGGGATGTCTGACGGATGCCGCGAAAGCGGTCGGGGGCGGTGGCGAGGCAACGGTCCAGCAGGTCCGCTACCTGGTCGCCCAGCGTGAGATCTGCGTAGCCGACGATGGCTGCACACACCCGGCAAGGTCCGTAGTTCCCACTCGCGCTCATGGCCGCGACGCCGTTCGCGAACTCGACCTCTCCCAGTGGCCGGAGCACTTCGGGACCGTCGATCCGGACCATGGCCTGGGTCGCCACGTAGGTGCTAGCGACGACGTTGTGCCCGGCGTAGACGTCCGACAAGTAGTCCTCGAACATGTACCGGGTGTGCGGCAGGTCATAGAAGTGGTGGTGCGGGTCGACGATCGGTAGGCCGGGTTCGAGGATCGGCTCATCCCGCCCGTCGTAGCGCTTCGCCGGTCCATCGCTCACGAGGACATCCCTGCCTGTCGAAGGGTGGGCGCCCCTGTCCAACCTGCGCCCAATCGGTACCATAACGTTTAATGTCTGTCAGTTCAAACGTCAGAGAATTGAGGCGAGCGTTGACAATCACCACGGATGCCCTGTTCCGTCACCCCGACAGGCTCTTCATTGACGGCGAGTGGGTGTCCCCCGCGGGCGGAACGTCGATTGCCGTCGTGGATTCCACGACCGAGGAGGTGTTTCTCCGGGTTGGCGAGGCGAACGCGGCGGACATGGACCGGGCCGTGGGGGCTGCACGGCGCGCGTTCGACGACGGCCCGTGGCCCCGGTTGACCCACGCGGAGCGAGCGAGAAGTCTCCGCGCGTTCGCCGACGGCTGGCGACGGCACGCCAAGAGCGTTGAGCAACTGTGGCCGCGGGAGACCGGGGTGGTGGCACGGGCCGCGCTGGCGTCGACGCAGCGGGGCATCAAGGAGTGGGAAGACACGGCGGACCTGGTCGAGAGCTTCCCGTTCACGGAGGTGATGACGCCGGGCAACGGCGGGGCCTTCGGGCTGGTGCGACGGGAACCTGTCGGCGTTGTCGGCGCCATCACCCCGTGGAACGCCCCGATGCCTTCGCTGACCCACAAGGTAGCGCCCGCCCTCCTGGCCGGCTGCACGGTCATCCTCAAGACGGCACCCGAAGCGCCCGGTGAAGGGCTTCTCGCGGCGCAGATAGCCGAGGACATCGGATTGCCGCCCGGCGTCCTCAACGTCGTTGCCGCCGATCGGCAGGTCTCAGAGCTGCTCGTTCGTGATCCGCGGGTGGACAAGATTTCCTTCACCGGCTCGACTGCCGTGGGCCGGCGCATCGCTTCGCTGTGCGGCGACCGGGTGGCCCGCTACAGCCTCGAGCTCGGCGGCAAGTCGGTCGCGGTGATCCTCGACGACGCCGACATCGCGCAGACGGCGGCGACAATTTCGGCGGCCGAATGCATGTTGACGGGGCAGGTCTGCTTCTCCCTGACACGCCTGGTCGTGCTCGAACGTCAGCACGATGCCTTCGTGGAGGCCCTGGCCAGCGCCTTCTCGGGGGTGAAGGTCGGTGACCCGTACGCAGACGGCACGCAGATGGGGCCGCTCGCGTCCGCGCAGCAGCGCAGCAAGGTGGAGGGGTACATCTCCGTAGGGGTCGCGCAGGGCGCCAAGTTGGCGACCGGCGGAGGTCGTCCGCAGGACCTGGACCGCGGCTTCTTCGTGGAGCCAACGGTGTTCGCCCGGGTCGACAACGCCCACACGATCGCCCGCGAGGAGATCTTCGGTCCGGTGCTGAGCGTGATCCCCGCGGCGGACGAGGCATCGGCCATCCGTATCGCGAACGACACGATCTACGGGCTCAACGCGTCTGTCTTCACCGGCGATCCCGAGCGCGCGCTCCAGGTGGCCGCGCAGCTGCGGTCCGGGACGGTTGGCCACAACGCCGTCCGGTCCGACCTTACCCTCGGGTTCGGCGGGTTCAAGCAGTCCGGCGTCGGGCGGGAGGGTGGAGTCGAGGGCCTGCGACTGTTCCTGGAATCGAAGGCCGTCATCCTCGACGAGATCCCCAGCTCCCAGGCCTGATCAAGCGCTGCTGGCCCCCCCCCGGTCATCTCGGCCTGGTTCCCTGAGCATCTCATTGAGGCTGTCAAAGCTGCGTCCCATCTGGCTGGGGCGGCCATGGCTTGACAGCTGTCCTTCTTGCTAGTTATATGACAGGTAGTTAAATGTAAGGCGTCACCTTGGTCGGCAGGAGAACAGAGACCTGATGGAGACGGGCCAGGTCGCCGTCGTCGCGGGCGTCGGCCGCCGGTTCAGGGCAGCCGTCGCGGACCTCCCGTCCGACGATGCGCCGGAGACGATCGGGCGGGCCGCGGCGGATGCCTACGGGCGCGCAGGCGCCAATCGGTCCCTGTCCACGCACACGCATACCTCGGGGTTTGACCGGCGCCTTTGGCACCGAGCAGTTCGAGAGGAGAAACAATGTTTACCGTGAATGCCCGTGGCATTGCTGGTCCGGGAGAATCGTTCAAGCCGATCGCGGTCGAGCGACGCGAGCTTGGTCCTCGCGACGTCCTTATCGATATCGCCTATTGCGGTATCTGCCACTCGGACGTGCACCGGGTGAAGGGGGCGGCCGGCGGGGTGCACTACCCGCTCGTGCCCGGGCACGAGATCGCCGGGACGATTTCGGCTGTCGGCGACCAGGTGACGAAGTTCGCTGTTGGCGACCGAGCTGGCGTGGGTTGCATGGTGGACTCCTGCCGGGAGTGCGACCATTGCCTCGCCGGACAGGAGCAGTTCTGCCGCAACGTATGGGTCCGGACGTACAACTGGGTGGCCAAGACGGGCGAGCGGACCCACGGCGGCTACAGCGAGAAGATCGTCCTGGACCAGGATTTCGCCATCAAGATCCCGGACAGCATCTCCCTGCAAGCGGCTGCCCCCATGTTCTGCGCCGGCATCACCATGTACTCCCCGCTAAAACGCTGGAAGGCGGGCCCCGGCTCCCGGGTGGCCTTCGTCGGCTTCGGCGGGCTCGGGCATATCGGCGTGCAGATCGCGAAGGCGATGGGCGCGCACGTCACAGTGCTGGACCTGTCCCTCGAGAAGAGGGAGGACGGCCTTCGCCTCGGAGCCGACGAGTACTACCAGAGCACGGAGCCGGGTCTGTTCGCCAAGCTGAAAGAGGCCTTCGACATCATCATCTCCACGGTCCCGGCGAGCCTTGACCTCGATGCGTACCTCCCCCTGCTGGATCTCGACGGCGTCTTTGTCTGGGTCGGCGCTCCAGACAAGCCGTTGAGCTTCAACGGCATGTTGCTGCGGACCAATCGACGAGGCATTGTCGGCACCACCATCGGTGGTATCCCCGAGACTCAGGAGATGATCGACTTCTGCGCTGAGCACGGTGTGGGGTCGCAGGTCGAGATCATCGATGCCGACCAGATCGAGGAGGCGTTCGAGCGGGTCGTCGCGGGTGACGTCCGGTTCCGGTTCGTGATCGACGCCAGCACCATGGCCGGCCGCTGACGAGGTCGTCTTTCCCAGGGGTTGGGCCCTGATGCATCCTCGGGCCCGGTCGGCCGGCCTGGTCAGCCAGCATCTAGGCGACAGCAAGTCCGCATTCCACTCACTTCCATTCACACGGCACGAACGAAGTGCCAGCTAGGCACCGAGAGGAACGAATGATCGAGCGCAGTCAGATCTTCATCAATGGGAAGTGGGCGGACTCTTCGGGCGACGGCGTGATCTCTGTCATCAACCCCGCGACCGAAGAGGCGATTGCGACGGTCCCTGCCGGGTCGTCCGAAGACGCCGGCCGGGCGGTCGAAGCCGCCGCTATCGCCCTGGAGGGCTGGTCCGGCACGTCCCTGGACGAACGCCTCGAGTTGATCACGGCGTTGGCCGACGCCCTTACGGCTCGGTCGGAGGAGATCACGGACACCATCGTCCGCGAGGTCGGCATGCCCAAGAAGATCGCAGTGGCGGGACAGACCGGCGGCGCCATCGAGGACCTCAGAGTGATCGCCCAGGTGGCGCGCGAGATCGTCTGGGACGAGCAGGTGGGGAACGCGACCGTCAGCCGGGTGCCGGCGGGTGTGGTCGGTGCCATCACGCCGTGGAACGTGCCGCTGAAGATGATCTGCCTCAAGGCCGGCGCGGCCATGGCCGCCGGATGCACCGTCGTGTTGAAGGGGAGCGAGGTCGCGCCGCTGAGCTCGTTCATCTTCGCCGAGGCCGCAGCCGAGGCAGGTGTCCCGGACGGGGTGTTCAACCTGGTCTCCGGTCCCGGGCCCGTGGTCGGCGAGGCGATCGCCGGGCACCCCCTGGTGGACGTCGTCTCGCTGACGGGCTCCGTCCGGGCGGGCCAGAGAATAGTGGAGCTCTCGGCGGCCACGATCAAAAAGTTGGCGCTCGAACTCGGCGGCAAGTCCGCCGGTGTCGTCTTCGAGGACGCCGACTTCGAGCGGGCCATCCCCGAGGCCATCGAAGACGCCTTCCGCAACTCCGGTCAGGTGTGCGGCGGTGTGACTCGCGTTCTTGTCCCCCGGGCCCGTCTGGCCGAGGCCGAGAACCTCGCGGCCCAGAAGGCCGGGAGCTACGTGCTAGGTGACCCGTTCGACCCAGCGACCACGCTCGGTCCGGTCGTGTCAGCCACCCAACGCGACCGAATCCGCGGGTACATCCGCCTGGGGCCGCAGGAGGGCGCGCGCCTGCTGACCGGCGGACCCGATGCTCCTGAGGGGTTGGATCGCGGATATTACGTCCGCCCGACAGTCTTCACCGGAAACAACACCATGCGCGTGGCCCGAGAGGAGATCTTCGGTCCCGTCGTCGTGCTCATTCCCTATGAGGACGAGAACGACGCCATCGCCATCGCCAACGACTCGGAGTTCGGGTTGGCCGGAGCGGTCTGGGCCGGGGACGCCGAGCGCGCCAGAGCACTGGCCCGCCGGATCCGCACCGGGCGGGTCAGGGTCAACGGCGCGCCGTTGAACCGCCTGGCCCCCCACGGCGGAGTCAAGATGTCGGGACTCGGCCGGGAGTGGGGCCGCTTCGGGATGGAAGAATTCCTGGAGTATCAGTCGATCATCGGCTGAGCGCACCCCGCAGCACTCGCCCCCACGGGGACCTCATTAGCGGGCTATTTGCCGAGCATGAAGTCGGCCATCAGATCCTGCACGGCCTCGACCATATTTCCGCCGTTGGCCGTCTTGCAGCCCGCGGCCTGTGCGGCTTCGAGAAACGGGGTCACGCCGTGTCCGGCGATCACGTCACCGACGAACATGGACGAGGTGAGCTTGGCCGGATCGACCGGAAGCGGATCTCCGTCATTCATACCCAGCGGCGTGGCATTGAACACCAGGTCACAGCCGGTCGGGTCGGGAGGCCCGACGATCAGCCTGCCCGCGCCGAGGTCTGCGAGCAGCTTCAGCAGGGCGGTAACCCGCGCCTGATCGACGTCGTGGACGACGAGCTCCCGGACCCCAGCGTCGAGCAGTGCGGCGGCAATGGCACTGCCCGCGCCGCCCGCGCCGACGAGGAGCGCGCGTGCGCCCTCCACGTGGGCGCCATGGTCCCGCTGAGCCTTCACGAAGGCGAGTCCGTCCAGCATGTCACCGTGCCACGTGCCATCCGGGTTGCGCCGGATGACGCTCACGACCCCGAACAGCCTGGCTCGCTCCGAGCTGGTGGCGCAGTAGGCGAACGCGGTGAACTTGTGCGGCATCGTGACGAGAATCCCGTCCACGTTCGCGGTGACGGTGAAACCGGCCATGACGGCAGCAAGGCCTTCCTCGCCCACCTGCATCGGGATGCAGATACCGTTGTGGCCACGTTTCGCGAAGGTGCTGGTCAGGCGGACCGGTGACTCGGCGTACTTGATCGGGTCACCGATGATGGGGAACAGCCGGGTTTCGCCGTTGAGCTGCTGGGACATGTCGCTTGTGGCCTTTCTCGTGGCATGGTCGACGAGCCTCGTGACCCTCTGCGGGGACATGGCCAGCGGCTAGACCGCCGCTAGCAAGAGCTCGGCCGTTGCGTCGGGCTCGGAGAGCATCATGGTGTGGCCTGTCTTGATCACGTGCGCTGCCCCCAGCGACCGTTCCTCAAATGTGTCGTAGAACTGCTGGAACGTGTTGGAGAGATCGAGGTGCCCGCCCGAGAGCACATAGGTGTACGGGACGTCGGGTAGCTGGCTCGGAGCACGGGAAGGGGTCAGGAAGGTCAGGGCGGGATGAGGCCCCAGACGCGCTTCGACGTGGCTGGCCAGCGCCTCATCGGTGATGCCGATGGATCGAGCGGGCAGGGGCGGGATGTCTTGGCCGGTCGCGACGAGCTCCACAATCCACTCGGCCGGATGAGCCGCAGCGTAGCTAGAGTGGGAACGGCCAGGCTCGGGCATCATGGCGTCCAGGTAGACCACGGCACCGATGCGTTCGGGCACGAGGCCGAGCACGTCATTGACCACCATTCCGCCGTAGCTCCAGCCGACGAGGACCACGTCGGTCAGGTCCTCCATGTGCAGAAGGCTCAGGACGTCCTCCGCGTGAGTGTGGAGCGTGATGCCGGGCCGGAGGAGGTGACGTCGCTCCCCGAGACCAGTCAGCGACGGTGTGTAGACAATATGGCCGGCCGCGCGCAAGCGGGCGGCCACGTCCTTCCACACCCACCCGCCGAACCAGGCGCCATGGATAAGGACATAGTTCCGGCTGTCCGACTGGGGCACTTCGCTACCTCGCATCCGATCATCGTTCGCTCGCAGCGCCGCTCCATCGAGTTCACCGACTAGACCTTCGGTCTGACACTAGCGCGAATGCTATATAACTAGCATTCGGCTGGCAGTGTCAAGCGTGCCCAGACGAGGCCGGCCTTCGGGCCCAGGACCCTCGGTACCGTCGACTCGGATGAGTTCCTTGACGGAGATTCACTGTCGCGTTAAAGTAAGACAGATGTGACAGAGCACTCGGCGCTGAAGGCACTGGAGGATTGGCGTGCAGGCTAACGCAGAGACCAAGTCTGTACCGGGTCGCCCAGACGGCGAGGCGGAACCCATCCTCCGCTTGGATGGTGTCTGCTCTGGTTATGGCCACGTGCCCGTCCTTCGCGACGTGAACATCACGGTCCGGTCCGGCGAGGTGGTCGCGCTGCTCGGGGCGAACGGGGCGGGCAAGACCACGACGATACTGACCATGGCGGGGGAATTGCTGCCAAGCGAGGGTACCGTCTTCTGGGACGGAGCCGCCAGCAAAGCTCCCCTCACCAAGCGCGCGAAGGCTGGGCTTCGCCTGATCACTGAAGAGCGATCGGTCTTTATGTCGCTGAGCGTTGCTGACAACCTTCGGCTCTCCCACCGCGACCTCAGCCGGTGCCTGGATCTTTTCCCTGAGCTGAAAAAGCTGTTGAAGCGCAAAGCCGGGCTCCTCTCGGGTGGCGAGCAGCAGATGCTGACGTTGGGCCGCGCGCTGGGAGGCGACAAGTGCCGGGTGTTGCTGGCTGATGAACTCTCTCTCGGCCTGGCGCCAGTCATCGTCGACCGCCTGTTCACCGCTCTCCGTGAAGTGGCGAGCCGGGGCGTAGGTGTAGTGCTCGTCGAACAGAGCCTCGAGCGCGCGCTGCGCATCGCCGACCGCGCATATGTGCTGCAACGCGGGCGAATCGCGATGACGGGCACGGCGAAAGAAATCAACGCGCGCCGGGCGGATGTGGAGTCGGTGTATCTGCACGAGTCTTTCGACGCTGACAGTACCGAGACCGTCCGGGGAGAGGCCCACACATAGCCCGCGAAGGACGTGCTCTATGGCTCTGATCGGGGCGACTGAGATCAGGATCGACGTCCCGCGACCGCGGCCGCGGCAACTGCGTCCCACCCGTTCGTGCGCGCCACGGCAACGATTTGTGCCTGGTGGCGCGGGCAAGTCCGCCGCCTTCCGGCTCGGGCGAGCTGTGCGGCGCGGCCTGTAGTGCGGCCCTTAGAGCGGCACTCCCCCGTCGCCCTACCGGCGGGTGCCGTTCGCTTCTGTCAGACGTTATCTACTCGGTACTTTTTCGACCACGTAGGCTCTTGACAGACATTTTACGTCCTGGTAATTTGTTCGGCACAGTCCCCAACCGGCTTGCAGCAAGAGGACTCCATGACATCACTGGCTTTCCCCGTTCTGGCGGAATTGAGTTCTTGCCCGCAGAATGCCGCCGACGGTCCGAGCCACAAGAGCGCCGGGTGGCTGGGAGGGCCTAGCCACCCGGGCACGGCATCTCCTGCGCGTCGGACGCTCGGGAGCTCACATGGGGGCGTGACGAGCAAATGAGTATCTTCGTTGAGTTCGCTGTACTGGGAATAGTGTCGGGGTCGATTACCTCGCTGCTGGCTATGGGCTTGGTCGTCGCCTACCGAGGCTCACGGGTCATCAACTTTGCCCAGGGCGCGATTGCCATGGTGGCAGCCTTCGTCTTCTACTCCCTTCATGTGACACATAATCAGTCCTTTGTCCTCAGTTTCGTGGTCGGGGTCGCGACTGCAGCTGTAATCTCCCTCGCGATGCACCTTCTGGTGATCGATCGTCTCCGAAACGCGCCGCAGCTGATGAAGCTCATCGCGACGCTCGCTGTCCTCGAATTGCTGACTCAGTGGGAAACGATCAAAGCGCCGCCGATCACGGAGTACGTGCCTTCTTCTCTCCCGACGAGACCCATCAAGGTGCTCTCGGCGCACGTCCCCCTAGGGCAGCTTCTGATCCTCGGGATCGTCGTGCTGTTGGCCATTGCCCTCGGCCTCGTCTACCGCTACACCCAGCTCGGCCGGGCGACCACAGCTGCACTGGACAATCGCCGGGCGCTGGCTGCGCTCGGGTTCTCCCCGTCTCGGGTGGGAGCCGTGAACTGGCTGCTGAGTGGGTGCCTCTCGGGCGTCGCCGGCATCCTGCTGGCCCCGATCTCCGGTCTTTCTGTCGCGACCTACTCATTGCTCGTGCTGCCAGCCCTGGCCGCTGTCGTGCTGGGCCGATTCACCTCCATCACGTGGGCCGTCGTCGGCGGCCTCGGGATCGGTCTCATCCAGTCCGAGATGGGCTACTACATCAAGACGCAGGGATGGTCCGACGCGGCCCCGTTCCTGCTGCTGATCGTCATCTTGGCTGTTCGGGGCATCGGCCAGGTCGCGCGCTCCGCTCCCGCCCAACGCCTCGCCCGAGTCGGCAGCGGCGTGATCAAGCTCAAGGTGGCGATACCCGTCATCGTTGTGGCCATCGCGATCGCTCTGCTCGTGAACAACCAGTTCTGGCTCGGCGCGATCGTCGTCACGGCCGGCAGCGCGATAGTCCTGCTGTCCTTCGTCGTCATCACCGGCTACAGCGGGCAGCTCTCGTTGGCCCAGTTCGCCTTTGCCGGCCTCGGTGCCTGGATCGCAGGCCAGCTCGTCGCGGCCGTTCACATGCCCCTTTTGCTGGCGGTCCTCATCGGAGTCGTCGGCGTCGCGCCGATAGGCATCCTCGTGGGCGCTATCTGTCTTCGAACGACCGGCGTCAACCTCGCTATCGTGACATTGGGGTTCGCGGCCGCGGTGGAATATCTCATCTTCGACAGTTCCACATTCACCGGCACCGCAGGCATTCAGATAGGGAACATCAACCTGTTCGGGCTGAATGTGTCCGCCATCAGCGAGCCCAACCGGTACACCGTCCTGGCCCTGATCGCCCTGATCATCGCGGCGGTCGTTACGGCCAACGTTCGCCGCGGGGTCGCTGGACGTCGTTTGCTGGCGATACGCGCCAACGAGCGGGCCGCGGCCTCCCTCGGCATCGACGTTCCGCAGGCGAAGCTGTTCGCGTTCACGCTCGGTAGCATGCTTGCCGCCTTCGGCGGAATCGTTATTGGGTTCGGCAACAGCACGATCATCTTCTCGACCTTCTCAACGATTCCATCCATCGAAGGCGTGGCCCAGGCCATCCTCGGTGGTGTCGGCTGGATTCCGGGCGCGGTGATCGGCGGGTTCATCCAAACGAGTGGTATCTTCAGCCAGTTCCTTAATACTGTGGTCGGTGCGAGCTACGTTGCCTATGTTCCGCTCGGTGCGGCGGCTCTGCTGCTGATCGTCATTCGCAATCAGCCGGACGGCGCCGCGCCGATCATGGCGGGCCAGCTGCGCTGGGTTGCGACCAAGCTTCGACTGGCCAAGCCAGCGGGTGAGACCACCGAGCCTGCGAGCAAGGTCGCATTTCAACGCCCGGCTGACGCCACCCAAGTTCGGGTTGCCCCGAAGAGCCTGCGAGTCAGAGATTTGACGGTTGCCTTCGGCGGGGTGGTCGCGGTCGACGGACTCAGCCTCGACGTGAATCCCGGCGAGATCGTCGGACTCATCGGACCGAACGGCGCCGGAAAGTCCACGGCTATCGACGCCATCACCGGCTTTGTCCAGCATCAAGCCACCGAGGTCGTGCTTGGTGACGAGTCGTTGGCGCATCTCTCTCCGAGTGCCCGCGCCCGGGCTGGTGTTCGCAGGTCGTTCCAGTCGCTCGAGCTGTTCGATGACCTGTCGGTGCTCGACAATCTGGCTATCGCCACCGATCCGGATGGTAGCGGCCAGTTCCTGGAAGGCTTGGTCAGGCCGCGCCAGATCGCTATCAACAGCGTGACCTGGGCGGCTATCGACGCATTCAAACTCGCCGACTCGTTGGACCTGAACCCTGGAGAGCTGAGCTACGGCACCCGGAGGCTGCTCGCAATAGCGCGGGCCGCGGCGGCGGGACCTTCGATCCTGATGCTGGACGAACCAGCTGCCGGGCTGGACGACGCCGAACGGCTCGAGCTCTCCGACGTGCTCACCAACCTGTCGCAAGCATGGGGCATCGGGGTGCTGCTGGTAGAGCATGACGTTCCCATGGTGATGCGGACATGTCAGCGGATCTACGCCCTCGACCTCGGAAAGGTCATCGCTTCCGGAACTCCGGCCGAGGTGCGTAATAATGCGCACGTGGTCGCGGCATTCCTCGGCTCAGAGGAGGCCGAAGAAGCACCAGTGGTGCCGACCGGAGTGAAGGTGGGAGACCGGCCGCTAGGGGCGGGAACACCAAGCGAGTCGGTCGCGGCCAAAACCGGAGATGAGCCAGCGTGACCAGCGATTCAGCACGCCGGACGGGATGTGCCAACGGCTAGCCCACTCGTTCCCAGTTCTCCTGACCTACGAGAGCTTTGATGTGTCCGCGGAGGTAGGTGAGGTGCTCGGTGATCGCGGCCTCGGCCGCGGCGCTGTCCCGGGCCGCGATCGCCTTGACGATCCGCTGGTGCTGCAGCACCGTCTTGCGCCCCACCTCCGCCGACAGGTCCAGGT
>Ga0302326_10020518_pt1 | contig 13597 bp, 11 predicted proteins | sample Palsa_T0_3_FD_202264 | JGI IMG/M metagenome (GOLD analysis project Ga0302326, IMG submission 202264) | Peat permafrost microbial communities from Stordalen Mire near Abisko, Sweden - Palsa_T0_3 | ecosystem: Environmental > Terrestrial > Soil > Palsa > Peat permafrost | place: Sweden: Abisko... | reverse complement strand
CGCTGTCGATGATCACCAACATCGCTTATCAGGATGCCTTCACCGGCCTCTCCCACGGAATCGGCGTGTATGCATCGGTCAGCCGCCCCACTTTTCAACTCCGCGGACGATTTGCGGGTGAGGGCACTATCGGCGGCTATGTGCAAGTGGACCGGCTCGGCAATCCGCTGTTCAACGAAGTGCTGGTGGCATTGAAGGATAAGGATAACTATAACTTCGATAGCCCAATTGATGACGCAGCAAGATATGCAACCTACGCGTTGAATCCGGAAATCGCGGTTCTGATCAACACCGTTTTCGGCACCAGCTTAGCCACCTCGGGACGCACCGACCTGATGGCCGTTTATATTCCGGATGTTCTGCGCGTGGATCTGACCACGGGTCCGGTGCCGCTGATCGGAGCGGGCGGGAACCGGCTGAGCGGGCTCGGCGGCGATACCACTGGCGGGAAATGGAGCGGCTGGCCGAATGGCCGGAGATTGGGCGACGATGTAGTGGACATCGCGCTTACGGCCGTGGCCAGTGGCCCCTCTTACTCGAGTATCTTCCTGCTCGGGGACAACATTAACATGAACGACGCGGTCTACAATTTCGTGTTCCCCTACGCGGCCACGCCGTGGGCCGGGCCAACCAATCGCAAGGATCCATAGCGTCTGCAGCTCGTTTGAAACGGGCGCTCACGTGAGCACGTGGGCGCCGCGTTTTTTAGTCTACATTCCGTTCTGAGCCGTGACCGAAATGCGCGAAGCGCAAGGGAGCGGTCTTTGCGAAGTCGTCACGGTAATTCCGAACAGCTGTAGCTAAGCTGCTCCTAAGATCATCGACGTCCAAGGAGAGATGAATGCCAAAAGTAAGGTCCAAGCTAAAGACGTTGCTGCTTATGCTGCCACTCTTGTGTGTAACAGCCACTGCGGTTAGCGCGCAGGATACAGGCCGCCAGGAGAGCGCACCGGCACGGCCGTCGAACGCCGCGCGCACTGACGCGGCAGTGAAAGCGGCGGCTGCCGATGCGGCCAGGCGCCCGTCGAGTGAGGATGCCTGGGTCGTGTTTGGCGACGTACTCATGCAGAAAGGCCGCGAAACCGCCGACGCCGCCTATTGCGGGCGGGCCGAAAAGGCATATCGCAAGGCGCTCGATTTGAACCCGCGCAATGTCCAGGCGCTCGCCGGCATGGCCTGGGTAACCGGGGTGCGCCACGAATTCGAGGCCAGCGTGGAGTGGGCCAGGAAGGCGCTCAAATTGGACCCCAATAACCTGGCCTCTTATGGTCTGCTGGGCGACGCCGCCGTTGAAATGGGCGATTTTGACGAGGCCTTCGAGCAGTATCAAAAAATGCTCGACCTACGTCCGGATCTTTCCTCCTACGGACGCAGCGCGCACCTCTTGCAGTTAACCGGCGATTTTCGCAAGGCCGATTGGCTGATGAACAAAGCCATTCAAGCGGGCAGCCCGTATGCCGAAAACACCGCCTGGTGCCGCGCTCAGCTCGCTTTGATGCTTTTCGCCCAAGGGGCTTACGTGCCTGCTGAGCAACTCCTCACTGAGGGACTTCGCTATGCCGCGGACGACTACCGCCTGCTGGCGGCCATGGGCAAAGTGAAGGCAGCAAGGAAGGACTATTCGTCGGCGATAGACTACTACCGCCGTTCTGTAGAGATCGCCCCACAGCAGGACGTGGTGGCGGCCCTTGGCGATGTGTATCAGCTGGCCGGCAAGCTAGAAGACGCTGCGCATGAATACGCGCTAGTGGAATCCATCGCCCGCCTGAATAAGGCCAACGGCGTGAAGGGCGATATGCTTACCGCCAAGTTCTACGCCGACCATGATCGGAACTTGCCCGAAGCTCTGAAAATGGCCGAGGAAGAATACCAGACTCGAAAGAACGTCTACATGGCCGATACGCTGGCCTGGTGCTACTTCAAGAACGGGCGCCTGGATGAGGCCAAGCGCTATATAGCCGTTGCACTCAGCCACTCTACCCCTGAGGCATCTTTTCTGTACCACAAGGGCATGATCTACGCCCAAACCGGCGACCGCGCGAAGGCGCAGATTGCGCTGTACCAGGCGATGAGTCTCAATGCGAATTTCGACCCGATGCAGACGCCCATCGCCGAGAAGACCATGGCTGATCTGGGATCGAAGCCGCCTGCCGCGTCTGCTGTAACCGCCAAGCGGTGAAGGGCCATTACCAAGAGCGAACGCGGCCTCCAGCGCAAGCGCTTAGCGCCGCCTCATTCAGGCTGGGCTTTCGGCTTGGCAAGGTTGGCGTCCAGTTGGTCTTCGGGAATGCCTTCGCCCCTGTCTAGCTGGTCGATGCCGCGCTTGATCTTCGCGTTAATGCGGGCTTTGTTTTCGAGCAGCCAGCGATCCTGCTCTTCCTGCGTTTCGAGAAGGCGGAGCAACGCTTCTTCGGCGCCGCCGGCGCCGGTCGCCTGAATCTGTTTTTAGATTCTAGCTTCCAAGGCCGTGTCGTGAATTTCGATGCTCATGGACGATTCCTTGCTGTTCCTCTCCAGCGTACAAGGATAAGCCGCCTCCAATGCTCGACGACACTTCCGGGATCGCCGTATCTTGAGAGCCGACGGCACGTCTATGCTTCTTCCAAAGTGGTTACTCGAAAACCCTTCCATCTCGTGATTCCGCTGACTCGTTAATTGGGCATAAAATTGAGGAGCGTAGTCTTCCTGAAGGAGGAGCCACTATGAAAAGGATTACCTTGCTGACTGGTTTCGTCATAGTTTTCGTGTGGACGTGCATCACCCCGGCTCTCTTCGGTCAGCACGATGTCCACGCGGCGCCTATACCCTCTGCAAGTCGAAAACCGGCGCCCGCCTTTCAACTTGTGACTGAAGCTGGCGCGAAGATACGGATTTCCGACTATCGGGGAAGGGTCGTTCTACTCAACTTTTGGGCTACCGAGTGTGGCGGCTGCGTGCTTGAGATTCCATCGTTTATAGAACTTGAAAAGGCATACAAGGACAAGGGCTTTACCGCTATCGGTGTCTCTATGGATGTTTCGTATGAAAGCCTAAAGGACGCCAATGAAGCGTGGGGCAGGGTGAGGCCATTTATGGCAAAACACGGGGTCAATTACACGATTGCAATGGGAGACGACGCAATCTCCAAAGCCTACTCATTGGACGCGTTTCCAGCCACGTACTTGATCGACAAATCCGGTAGGATTGCGGTCGCCTACGTGGGAGTGCTCGTAAACAGGGATAGCGTTGCAACAAACATCAAGAGCCTCCTGTCGGAGCAGTAATGCAATTAGAAGATAGGAGCCTGCCCTCCTAGTCCGTCGCAGAAAGTTTGTGCATCAGCGGTTTTGCCGCTTTTCGGATAACACCTAAACAGGAAACTTAACTCAAAGCAATGGAGGCGCAGTGCGCCGGCATTCGAGCGAGGCCGAGCAACGCTCCCGAGACTTGCCCATATCGTTCCTACGAACCGAGGCCACAGCGTTTCGTGTGGTGCGCCAAGGACATCAATCCCCTTCTATGCCGGGCCCTCGATGAGAGCGGGGCAGATAGCGCCGTCCGCTCATTGTCTTAATCTTTCTTTCCAAAGTCCGCTTTGACAGCAAGAATCGGATGGCGCCGTGCAAAGCCAACTTCGTACTGTCGACTCTGTGACTCACTTCAAGGCCGCATTGCAAGTTGCTTTTCAATCCGCTCAAGTTCATCTGGAGAGTCTGGAAAACCAATCCGTCGCCGGCACAGCTACGTTATCCGAACTGCGGAGCAGGCTGGCGAAACCTCTTAATGACCACAGCCTCGACGCAGACGAGGTGGTGCGCGATCTGGTCCGCGACGCGCAGGACGGGCTACTAGGGAGCGCAGGGGGTCGATTCTTCGCATGGGCGATCGGCGGCTCCGTTCCAGCGGCACTGGCGGCGGACTGGTTGACTTCGGCATGGGATCAGAATGCAGCCTTATATGCATGTAGCCCATCGGCTGCGGTAGTGGAGGAGGTTGCGGGCGGATGGCTGAAAGATCTGTTGGGGATTCCGGCCTCGGCTTCGTTTGCGTTCGTCAGTGGGTGCCAAATGGCTCATGTCACCTGTCTGGCAGCCGCAAGGCACGCGCTGTTGAAAGAGAAAGGCTGGGATGTTGAACGGAACGGGCTTTGCGGCGCGCCCCGCATCCGAGTTCTGGCTTCGAATCGGCATGGCTCGGTGGAGCGCGCGATTCGCCTGCTGGGAATTGGCGAAGACAACGCGTTCGATCTCGAATTGGGCGACGATGCGCGGGTTGCGCCAGCGGTGCTCAGCGCCGCTCTTGCCGCTGCGCCCGATGCGGCAACTATCGTCGTGCTACAAGCAGGGGATCTGAACTCAGGCTCCTTCGACGACTACCGCGCGGTCATCCCTGTGGCCAAGGGACAGGGTGCCTGGGTGCATGTGGATGGCGCATTCGGACTTTGGGCCGCCGCAAGCCCTCGCTATCGGCACTTTCTAAGCGGTGTTGAGGAGGCTGACTCTTGGGCTACCGATGGCCACAAGTGGCTCAACGTACCCTATGACGCCGGGTACGCGTTCGTAGCCCGGCCTGAGGCACACCGCGCAGCCATGTCGTTCGGTGCGCCCTATTTGGTCCATGATCAGGATGCGAGAGACCAAATTGATTGGAATCCGGAATGGTCACGGCGGGCTAGAGGCTTTGCCACTTACGCTGCCATCCGGCAGATGGGTCGCCTCGGCATTGCGGGAATGATTGACCGTTGTTGCGAGCACGCACGAGCGCTTGTGGAAGGAATCGGGCGCTTGGAGGGTTCCGAAGTGCTTTGGGTGCCCCGAATCAATCAGGGGCTAGTTCGCTTCCTGGACCCCCGGCAAGGAGCTGACGATGAGGACCATGACCACTTTACGGATACGATCATTCGGCGAGTCGCTGAATGCGGCGAGGCCTACTTTATGGGGACGAGTTGGCGGGAGCGGCGCGCGATGCGCGTGAGCGTTTTGAATTGGCAAACCTCGGAAGCCAGTGTTGATCGGGCCATAGCGGCGATCCGACGATGCCTTACTTCGGCAAGATCCAGGGATCTCTGACCGAACGCGCGGGCGGGTCGTCAACGCCAGGAATGATGCGTATGGGCGCCTGAAGACAGAGTGCCGATATGGCCGGTTAACGCCCCATACCCAGTCTCCCAAGCTGACGCGGACCGTTTTTCAGGGCGTCGTTATCGATGGCCAGGTGGGAACAACAGTGGACGCCCGGCCGCGACGACCCGAGTGATTCTGGGCGGTAATAAGGACCCCCCAAGACTATCGTGAGTTTGGAATGCGAAGTGCTGTAGCGGGAGCGTGGAACACCCGCTTCAGGTCACGGTGCTCTAAAGCAGAAAGGTAAATCTATGAAAACAGTGGGACACCTCACCTACTTGGCCGTAGCAGCTGTGGGCCTTTTCTTCGCCACTGCGCATACAGCGAATGCACAAGTTGCGGTCACCATCGGAGTACCGCCTGTTTGCCCTTACGGGTATTACGAGGTTCCTCCTTACAATTGCGCTCCGGACGGCTATTACGGCCCTGAATGGTTCTCTGGTGGTATCTTCATCGGCGCCGGTCCTTGGTTCCATGGGCCGGAGCATTTCTACGGGCACGTCGATCATCATCTCGATTACCGCAAGGGCTATCACGGTCGGATGCCTGCGCGCGGCGAGCGTCCTGCAGAGCACCGCGTAGAGTTTCACGGCCAGGCGATGCATGACCCTCACGGCCATGAAGCCCCACGCGGACGCAAGTAGCGCTGTTCCGTTTGGGCCTAGCCCAACGGGCTGCCTCCGTGCATCACTCGGGCAAAATCCCCAGGAATCAAGAGCGCTGCTGCGCCCCTATGGTTGGTCCAGGCCGGACAGGCCGAGGATCTAATTTCGTCCTACTCCCGGAACAGCCCGCCGGCGTTTAACGCTGTCGCGCATAGAACGGGATAGCGAGCTTCGAATTCGGATCGTGGACGCGAGCAGCGCACGACCGGCTGAAGATTGATCGGCATTCCATGCTCCTCTAGGGCGCCCTCGTCGACAAAAACGAGGAAGGCGGAGGCCGCGGCGTTGGTAAGAATCGGGAGCCAGCCGTCAAAACGCGAGAGCGAGGCCACGCAAGCACCCTTGTACTGTTCCGAGAACTGGTCGACGAGGGCAGCACGCTCCTTTGAGCCGGGCGGAAATTCGCCGGAAACCGCAAGGTCCAAGGGAACGCGGCTGCCGGAGCCGATAAACTCCGGGCACCGGCGTGCCGCCTCGAGCAATTCGAGGTCGGCGGCGTGAGGGGCCTCGTCTCCGAGATAGGCAAAGCCGCAAGGAACATTGATCTCGAGGATCCCCCCGCCCTCATCTAGGCGCGCTCCTAGGTGTGGAAGGATGAGGTCGACGCCGGCGCTCGGCGAGCCGAAGCGTGCCAGGAATCCTTCCAGCGCAGATCGATCCGCGGGATGGATCGCGTCCGGCTCGAGCCGGGCTGCCGCGGCTCCCCCAGCCGCGGCTGAGACGCGCACAACTTCGCCGGCTCGCGGGACCGTCCGAGACAGATCGGAGAACTCCCGCACACCCAGCCGGTAGAGCTGAAGGATCAGCCTGTGGCGGTGATAGCCGGTGCCGGACATTGTCTTGAAATAGTCGGGGTGGTCCCGCGACAGAAGGGCGGCGAGGCTGGTCGCGCCGTCACCCGTCACCGTGAGGGGTTCGCTCTTGAGGATGCGGAATAGCCGGCCATGAATGAAGTGAAGACGCAGTTCGACGCCCTGCAGCATGCGCTCGACGACAAGTGTCTGGCCGCCGGCGAGTAATTGCGCAGCGGCGTCGATACAGTCGCGCTCGGTTTCGATACCCGCGATGACGCCCGCCGAGTTGCCGCTGTCCTGGGATTTCTTCAGAACGATGGGAAAGCCAAGCTCACGCGCGCGCGCCGCAGCTTCGGAGGCCGTTGTGGCGGTTGCGCCGGGCGCCACGGGAATGCCTTGGCTCATCAGAAGGTTGCGGCAGCAGGCCTTATCAGCGCCCATTAGAGCGACAGCAGCGGAGGCCGACTGGTCGACGTTCATAATCATGAGACGTGAGAATCGCCCCGTGCCCAGGAAGAGCGAAGGCCGGCTTCCGAGCATGAGCGGCATTGCCACCCAACGGCGGAATTGCGAAATCCGGTAGTGCCACCCGTACGACCTAGAATAGGAATTGCAATCGAGGGACTGCAGCTCGAGCTGTTCGCGAAGTTCCGAATCGCGCGGATCGCCGGGCTCCCATTCGGCCTCAATTACATCCTGGATCAGGAAACACGGGAGGAAGATGTAGGCAGGCGAGTATCCATGAATGGCGCCGGCACTGGTTCGACAAAACGCCAGTTCTTCAGCGAGACCGTTGGCAGTCAGCAAAGCTTTCCACCGGCGACGAATGAGATCTACATCGGAACCATAGGTCCAAAAGTGCACAACGCTGATGCCAGGAGTGAAGGAGACGCCCGCGTGGCGGACAATGCGCGTTTTCAGAGCCTGACTTCCTGGTCCCTTCTCGAAAGGACCAAAATGGCTGGTCACTTGTGTGGCGCTCCGGTTCACGTGCGTGCCATATGTCTGCTTTGGTCCGGGCCGGCCGCCCCCGCGGCAGGCGCGTGATCCATGCCATTGGAATTGTCATGACGAAGCTGCTCAATCAGTTCGGGTGGTAGTTGGCCGACATTCACGGTGGCGATCCGTCCATCCTGCACAGTGATCAGCGTTGGATAAGCAGATGCGAGCCGCGCCATCGTAATGGGCTTCACAGGCAACACCGGGAACTCGACGCGGAACTCTTTCAAGAAATCGCTGATGGTTCCGCCCTCAGCGGCGATCCCGGCAATCACCTGAGGGGCATCCGCCCGACGCGAGACTTTATTCAGAGGCTGTATCCACTTGTGGCATGCCTGGCAGTCCGGATGCAGGAGGACGACCAACTGTGCTGGTTGATTCGCATGGTATGTAAACCCTTGCAGCCAGTCGGGGTCCCAGCGCCGGCGCGGTCTGACCGGGCTTGTGTCCAGCAGGTCTTGCCCGAACTTGCCATGGCTCCAGAGCGAAACGACGGCGATACCAACAAAGAATGCAATTGAGCCGATCAGAACATCCGTCTGCGCTGCCGGGGTAAGTGCAAAGCGCACGGGAAACTGCCACGCGACCGCGATCAGGGCTGCGTACAACGCATTGAGTAGGACGCTTTGCACGGGCGTCAGCGCGAGCATGTTGCCGTAGCAGGCGCAGTTATCGATTCGTCCCATCGAAGCGCTCGAAATCGTTACTACGCCGAACACCACGAACACTCCCAGGCAAAAAGGAAAAAGCCAATTCGGGAACGCACGAACCAGGACTGCCACACCGAGCACACACTCGGCAGTCGCCAAAAGGCCGGAGATCCATCGCAAAGCAGCCTGCGGCAAAGCTGCCCTAAGCTTCGAATTGAGGATCGACAAATGCCTGATGAACGCGGAAGGTGAAAGCAGCTTCAGGAGCCCGGCAAGGAGCAAAACACACCCTACGCCGAGAGAAGCCAGGGCCGACAGAATCGACGCGAGAGAATCATGCGCGAGAAACAGCGGCACGGCACGCGCTCCGAAGTAATTGGATATTGCAGAGAATAACCAGATAGACAAGGTGCGATACCCCGGCGCGCAAAAAATCAGGCTCTTGTCACCCCGTGAAACAGCACCGCGGTGCGCCGGACCGTCCGCGCGGTCGCGGCCAGGTCCGGCGTTCCAGGTCTCTCGATCCTAGCCCGGGCAACCCATCATGCCTGTGTCTGAGGTCTCCGTGCACGACGGAGAGCCCGTGTTCGGCTTACCTCCCGAGAGGGTTTCGATCTCCTCGCGAGTCAGTTCCTCTGCGCCCGCCTGGGGTGCGTCCTGGCTAACTACTTTCGCTTCCTGATCGGAAGGCGTACTCATGTTGTTTTCTCCCTTCAAATGGCCTTCAGGCCAACCACTAGTATAGGGGCGAAGGCAAGTAATCGAGCCGAAAAAAGTTGAATCACCGCTCGGAGAAAATCAGCCGAGGTGGGCCGAAGTGGATAGGCTGAAGTGGGCCCTTCGCGATTAGACCTCGCCACGGTGCGCCGGACCATCCGCGCGGTCGCGGCCAGGTCCGGCGTTCCAGGTCTGTCAATCCTAGCCCGGGCAGCCCATCATGCCTGTGTCTCCCGTCGCCGTGCATGTCTGATTCTGAACCGGCTTACCTCCCGAGAGAGTTTCAAGCTCTTCGCGAGTCAGTTCCTCGACGTCCGCCTGGGGCGGGTCCTGGCCAACTACTTTCGCTTCCTGATCGGAACTCGTATTCATGTTGTTTTCTCCTTTCGAATGGCCTTCTTTCATGGCCCTCTATTTAAAAAGGCGTGAAAGGCAAAGCGAAATCGTAATCGAGCCGAAAAAAATGAGTTGAATCGCCGTTCGGAGAAAAATCAGCCGCCGCGCTCGATATCGCTGAGGGAGGCTGGCTGAGGGCAGCCGGCCGTCAGACGCGTGCGCGCCCGCTCGGGAGAGGTTCCCAGGAAGTCCAGATCGATGTTGCGATCCGTGTCGGTGAAGGAGGAAGGATTACACGCCAGCCGAGAATGGCCCGTTCTCCGCGGGCTGATTGGTTTCGCCGCGTGCGCTCAGTATCTCCCGCATCAGCCGGTCTCTCGACTGCCGATAGGCACGTTCCGCAGCGGCCACGCGCGCTTCTGTCTCCTTGACAATAGTGCCGGGAGCAGAGCCAGCGATCGCCAGCAAGCTCCTTACTTGGAGAGCCCACTCTTCGAATGCGGCTTCATACTCCGCCCGGAGACTCCCCAGGCTCGCCTTCTCGTCGAGGATTCCGCATGTCATAACCCTTTAGACGCAGTCACAGCCGGAAAAGATCGAAGAGATTTCACCTAGCGCTCCTGTGGAAAGTCCAAACAAGTTTCACGCCAAGACGCAAAGTACACACAAAGACGCCAAGACGCAAAGGATCAGATAGAAACGCTTGGCGAAATGGATGTGACGTGATTGTAACGGAGTTTAGCCCCAAGCTCACGTATGGGGCTTCCTGCCATTCAACCGCTGCAACAACCCGAAGGCCCTAGGCCGTTCCCGCCGCCGCTATAGTCTCATGGTCGAACCTCATACGGCAAAACGCTTTCAGGCTCGAGGAGGGTCCGGCGCCCCGACTGTTTTATGCTTGAAGCAGGAATTGAGGCGCTGTGCCAGGCGACGCGCGTATACGGGCCGAGTCTTTGTGCAAGTCGTACCGGTCAGGCAAGGCTGCCGTGGCCGTGCTTGAGGGGTTGTCGCTGGAGGTGTGGCCCGGGGAGCGGCTCGCCGTGATCGGCGCTTCAGGGAGTGGCAAGAGCACCCTACTGCACTTGCTGGGAGGCCTAGACAGACCTTCGAGCGGTAGGGTATACTTCGGCCATCGAGAGATTACCAGCCTTTCGGATGAGTCGCTTGCGGACTTCCGAAATCGGGAGCTGGGCTTCCTTTGGCAAAATCCGTCTCTGTTGCCGGAATTTTCAGCGCTGGAGAATGTGATGATGCCGCTGCTGATTCGCGGTGTGGACCAGGCGGAAGCCGCCAGTTTGGCGAGTTGCCGGCTGGCCGAAGTAGCGCTTGAATCCCGTAGCAGCCACAGAGCGGGTGAATTGTCAGGCGGTGAACAGCAGCGTGTTGCGCTGGCGCGCGCCCTGGTCACCAATCCCCAGGTTTTGCTGACAGATGAACCCACCGGCAGTTTGGATCATCAAACAGGGGAGATGATTTTTGGACTGGTGGCCAGTCTGCATCGCGCCCGCCAGTTGACTTCCATCTGCGTCACGCACAATCGACATTTCGCTTTTCAGTGCGATCGAGTTCTAGAGTTACGGGAAGGCGTCCTGCAGGAGCCCGACCGGAATTTCGACGAGACCCTGTCTCTTCGAACAGGCGCAACCCGCCTGGATGGTGGCCATTATGTTTGAACGCTATACCGAAAAAGCCCGCCGGGTCATTTTCTTTGCCAGGTATGAGGCGAGCCAGTTCGGCAGTCCTTATATAGAGACCGAGCACCTGTTGTTGGGTCTGCTGCGCGAAGACAAGGCCCTGGCCAATCGCTTTCTGCGCTCGCATGCCGCCATTGAATCCATCCGCAAACAGATTGAAGCGCACACCACGATTCGCGAAAAGGTGTCGACTTCTGTGGACCTGCCGCTCAGCCACGAGTGCAAGCGCGTGCTTGCCTACGGCGCCGAAGAGGCGGAACGGCTTTCGCACAAACATATTGGGACCGAGCACCTTCTGCTGGGCTTGTTGCGCGAGGAAAAGAGTTTTGCGGCCGAAATCCTCCACGAGCGCGGCTTGAGGCTCTCCGCCGTTCGCGAGGAAATCGCGCGGTCGGCATCTGAAAAGAGCTCGGCCAGCCGCCCCAAAGAGAGCTCTCTGCTCGCCGAATTCAGCCGCGACCTCACGCAGGCCGCGGCCGACGGTTCGCTCGATCCTCTGATTGGCCGCGACACCGAAGTCGATCGGGTGGTGCAGATTCTGTGCCGGCGTACGAAGAACAATCCGGTTTTGATCGGCGAACCAGGCGTCGGCAAGACCGCTATTGTCGAAGGTCTTGCTCAGCGGATTGCTGAGGGCGATGTCCCTTCGTTCCTGTCCGACAAGCGCATTCTGGCTCTGGATCTATCGCTCATCGTGGCCGGCACCAAGTACCGGGGCCAGTTCGAAGAGCGGTTGAAGACCATCATGAAAGAGCTGATGGAGAATCAGAACGCCATCATCTTTATCGACGAGCTGCATACCCTGGTGGGGGCCGGCTCAGCCGAAGGGTCGCTGGATGCCGCCAACATTCTCAAGCCCGCCCTCTCGCGCGGCGAGATCCAGTGCATCGGCGCCACCACGCCCGCCGAATACCGGAAGTCCATTGAAAAAGACCGGTCGCTCGAGCGCCGCTTCCAAGCCGTGAAAGTTCCACCCCCCACCGATTCGGATGCCATTCGCATTCTCTTCGGAATCAAGGATCGATACGAGAAGTTTCACGCGGTTGCCTATACCGACGAAGCGGTGGAATCGGCTGTGTACACCTCATCGCGCTTCATTCCGGATCGCTTCTTGCCGGACAAAGCGATCGATCTGATCGACGAAGCGGGCGCGCGCGTGAAACTCCGCCAGACCACGCTTCCCTCGGAGGTAGCGGATATCCAGAAGCGCATCAAGTTCATCGTCCATCGGATGGAGAATGCGATTGCCAATCACGAGTTCGAGAAGGCCCGGTTCTATTCCGATGAGGAGCGCAAAGAGCGAGAAAACCTGCGCCAATTGCGCGAGAAATACAGCCTCGACGACACCTCGACCGGAGTGGTGACCAAGGACGATATCGAAGACGTGGTGGCGCGCTGGACCGGCGTGCCGATGACCGCGATCAAGGAAGAAGAAGTGAGCAAGCTGCTCCGCATCGAAGAGGAGCTGCATCGCCGCATCATCAGCCAGGAGAAAGCCATATCCGCTCTTTCCCGCGCCATCCGCCGCTCGCGGGCCGGCTTGAAATCTCCCAAACGGCCCTCCGGCTCGTTCCTGTTCCTGGGGCCCACCGGCGTGGGCAAGACGGAAGTCGCCCGAGCGCTGGCCGAATTCCTGTTCGGGAGCGAGAAGTCCCTGATCCGATTCGATATGTCGGAGTTCATGGAGAAGCACTCGATCTCGAAACTCATTGGCTCGCCTCCGGGCTACGTCGGATATGAGGAGGGCGGCCAGTTGACGGAAAAAGTGAAACGCGCGCCCTATTCGATCATTCTGCTGGACGAAATCGAGAAGGCGCACCCCGACATCTACAACATCCTGCTGCAAGTGTTCGAGGACGGCCAACTGACCGACGGCTTGGGCAACACGGTCGATTTCAAGAACACGATCATCATCATGACCTCGAATCTAGGCGCGCGCTTCCTGGACAAGCGCGGCCAGATTGGCTTCTCCGCGCCCACCGCGGACGGAACCATTCCGCAAAAGGTTGAGGACCAGGTGCTCAGCGAAGTCAAGCGGGCGTTCAACCCGGAATTCCTGAACCGCCTCGATGAGGTGATCCTTTTCACGTCGCTTTCGGACGACGACTTGCTGCGCATCATCGCTCTTCTGGTGGATCAGATCAACACCAATCTCGCCGCCAAGCAGATCAAGATCCGGCTTGATAAAGACGCGGCTAAGTATGTTCTCGAGAAGACTTGCGCGGACCGCAGTTACGGCGCGCGGCCGCTGCGGCGCGCGCTCCAGAAATATGTCGAGGATCCACTCTCGGAAGCTTTGATTCAGGGTTCGCTGCCGCGTCCCTCGGAACTGGAGGTTTTTCTCGGCGAGAACGGATTGTACTGCCGCCAGATAGCCGACCTCGAGGGTGAGCCGGTCGCTGCCGGTCAGGCCGCGGGCGATGCGCCGGACCAGGGTTCGCCGCTCTACTTGTCGGCGTAGTGCGGTTTTCGGGGCTTTGGCGCTAGGACGCTGACGCGCGCGGTGGCGTACAAGGTCTGTCCGCTTGCTGGCGCCCGCGGTTCAGTGCTGTCGGCGGCTTGCATGTCCGCCCGGGCGCATAGGTTAACCGCACCGAACCGCGACCGTGGGTCGCGAAGCGCCAGAGAGCGGACTCGGAT